>ERZ808054.642-NODE-642-length-28795-cov-34.792674_pt1 | contig 28795 bp, 32 predicted proteins | sample MGYA00380201_ERZ808054 | MGnify/ENA primary metagenome ERZ808054 (study PRJEB31490, sample SAMN06133419) | mouse gut metagenome | isolation source: Z5_2 | host: mice | place: China: Chengdu | collected 2015-05 ...
CCGTCGCAGAATCTTTGGTACTTTTCGTTCACACGAAAAGTACGCCCCCGTCCCCGCCCCGGCAGGGGCGAATCTAATCGAAAGATTAGAGCGGAAGGCGGCCCGCAGGGCCGCTGATCACCCCAAAATGACAGCCTCCCAGGCCCCCATCCTTCCATCAAACCTCTCTCTCCCCACATTAGAGCGAATGACCTCCCCCCTGTGGGAAACCACAGCCTCTTTCTCGCTGAAATTCAGCACCACCGTCAGCGCCTCATCCCCCAAAACTCTCCGGTAGGCAAACACCTGCTCCCCTACCTCCAGAGGCACAAACTCCCCCTGCCGGAGGACCGCGCTGTCCCGCCGCAGGCGGGAAATATCCTTATACCACTGCCAGATAGACTCCGGGTCCTTCTCCTGCCGGGACAGATTGATCTGCTCACTGTTCCGGTTGATCCCCAGCCAGGGCCTCCCGTCGGTAAACCCGGCCCCCTTCTCCTCATTCCATTGAAAAGGCGTCCGCGCGTTGTCCCGGCTGGTCCGCCTGATGATCTTCCACCGCAGTCTCTGAGGCACATGGAACCGCCGCAGCACCCGCTCCACATTTTTGCTCTCCACATCGTTGAGCTGCCGCATCCGGTCAAAATCGAAATCCACCATCCCGATCTCCTGCCCCTGATAAATAAAGGGCGTCCCCTTCAGCGTCAGCAACAGCGTAGCCAGCAGCTTCCCGCTCTCCTTCCAGTACGCCTCGCTCCCGAACCTGGGGATAGAACGCGGCTGGTCGTGGTTCTCCAGATAGAGCGCGTTCCACTCCAATTCCTTCTGCCACTTCACCAGACACTCGAAAAACACCTTGGGCCTGAATTTCCTCTTAAACCATTTAATAAAGTACTGGTCGCACTCCATATGCTCAAAGGAGAACACCATATTCAGCTCTCCCCGGTCCCTGCCGCACAGGTCCCGGGCCTGCCGGGGCGACACAAAGACGGTCTCACCCACCGTCATGGCCCCATACTCGTCCAGTACCTCCCTTAACTGCCGCAGGATCGCATGGGTCCCCTCCAGAGACAGATAATGCTCGCTCCCCGTAAGAGCCAGCTTCTTCTTCCCATTCTCCAGACTGTCCTTCCACAGGATGTTGATAACATCGCACCGGAACCCCGTCACGCCCTTGCGCAGCCAAAACCGGAGGATATCCTTCACCTCCTCCAGCACCGCCGGATTGTGGTAGTTAAGGTCCGCCTGACTTTTCGCGAACAGATGCAGATAATACTCGCACCTCTCCGCGTCAAATTCCCAGCAGTCCTCCCCAAAGAACCCCGTCCAGTTGTTGGGCAGCCCTCCGTCCGCCATACCATGCTGCCAGTAGTAGTAATCCGCATACTCGCTGGTCCGGTCCCTGCTCTGCCGGAACCAGTAGTGCTCCGTAGAGGTGTGGTTAATAACCAGATCCATAATGATCCGGATACCCCGCTTCTTCGCCTCGCTGATGAGCCGCTCCATGTCCTCCATGGTGCCGTACTCCGGATTGATCTCCCTGTAATCGCTGATATCGTACCCATTGTCCGCATTAGGGGACTTATACACCGGACTGAGCCAGATAGCCCCCACCCCCAGCTGCTGCAAGTGGTCCAGCCTGCTGATGATGCCCGGGATATCCCCGATCCCGTCCCCGTTGGAGTCCTGAAAGCTTCTGGGATAGATCTGGTAGACGATCGCGTCCTTCCACCATTCCATCAGCCCTGATCCTCCCCATTTTTCGGATACTCCCCGCCGCAGAACGCCTCATACAGCGCCTCGCTGACGCCCCGCTCCTGAATGACCCGTTTATAAAACGCCCCGCTGTCCTTCACCGTCCGCGCCTGGGTCTCGAAGTCCACATGCACCAGCCCGAACCGGGCGGAGGTGCCCTCCACCCACTCCCAGTTATCGCAGAAGCACCAGTGATAGTACCTCTCCACCGGCAGCCCGCTCTCGCAAAGCACCCGCAGATGCTCCGCGATATACCTGGCCCTGAACCGGTCCCCGTTGTCGCAGGTGCCGTTTTCCGTAATATAAATAGGCTTTTTCAACACGCCGTATACCTTCCGGCAGACCTCCCCGATCCCCTCGGGATAAATTTCCCATCCCAGATCGTTCACCGGGCAGTTCTCCGCCACCCCGTCCGCCGGGCCGCTGACGGTAGAGCGCGTGTAGTAGTTGACCCCGTGGAAGTCGCAGAACTCCCCCGGCACGATGCTGGGATGCTTCCCGATAGGAAACGCCGTCCGCCCGGTACACATAGCCTTGGTGAGGCTCCCCTGGAACAGCTCCTCCACCCGCTCGGCCCAAAACCGCTGAAGCGGATTTTTCGGGTCCTTAGGCGCGAACGCCCGCAGATGGTTGGCCACCCCCACCCGTGTATCCTTGTACCCCATTTGCAGCCGCGTCTTCCTGATAAGCCCGTAAGCCTCGATGTGTGCCGCCGCCATATTGGTCATGACCCGGCTCATTTCCAGAAAGCTCTTCCGTCCCGGAGGCCACGCCCCCTCCAGATACCCATTATAAGCATAGACGTTGGGCTCGTTAATGGTAATATACTCGCTGACCAGATCGCCCACGCTCTCCACCATTTTCCGCACGAAGCGAAGATAGCAGGTAATGTTATCCCTCTGAGCGAATCCGCCCCGCTCCTCCAGCCACAGGGGGTTGTTGAAGTGGTGGAGGGTCAGCAGCACGGGGATCCCCGCCTCTTTCAGCGCCTGAATTTCTTCCCGGTAGTGGGCGATGGCCTTCTCGTCAAAGACCCCGTCCTGAGGCTCCACCCGGCTCCATTCCACCCCCATGCGGTAGCACTGGATACCCATATCCTTCATGAGCTCCAGATCCTCCCGCCACCGCTCGTAGTGGTCCACGGCGCAGGAGGGATCGCTGTCGTCCTTGACATACCCTCTGCGGTACCAGTCGTACCAGTTGCTGTTATCGTCTCCGCCCTCGATCTGAGTAGCCGCGGAAGCCGCCCCCAGAAGCATACCGTCCTTCAGTTGAAACTCCATCGTATCTCCTCTCCCCGGCGGCAGCCCGCCGGTCCGTATAGTCCCCCATGGTAATTGATATCTATTGTACGCCAGCGAGAGGATTTTTTCAACTTAAACTTTTTCTTCACAAGCCCGGCCCCAAAAATCCGGAGGCGGCCGGACTCCCGGCCGCCTCCTTTTCACTGATCCGCAAGGGCTCCTCACAGCCCCATTTTTTCACAGAACCGCATCAGCATCGCGGCAACCTCCGCCCTGCTGGCGGGGGCGCCGGGCTTCAGCGCGCCGTTGTCGCCGTTCAGGACCCCGTTGGCCACCGCCCACCGCATCGCGGCGCTGGCCCATTCGGCCACCTCTCCGCCATCGCTGAACGCGCTCATTTCCGCCGTCCCCTCGGGACTGCCCGCGCTCCGCCACAGCATGACCGCCAGCTCCTGCCGGGTAACGCCGCCGTTAGGGTTGGTCCCGTCGGAGACTCCAGAGGCCGCCGCCCATGCCTGAGCCTTGGCGTACCATTCGCTTCCGCTTCCGTCCACATCCGCCCCGGCCATCCGGCCCAGCACCGTCCAGACCATGGCCCGGGTCATCTGCTCATTGGGGGAGAAATTGCCTTCACTGGTCCCCGTCATCAGCCCCTTGGAAGCAACATAAGTCGCCGCCTCATTGTACCATGCGTCAGGGGTCACATCCGCATATACCGGCGCGGGAGTCACCGGCTCCTGGGGCTGGACCGGCGTCTCCGGCTCAGCCGGTTTTTCCGGTTTAGCAGGCTCTTCAGTAGGTTTCTCCGGCTTAGAGGGCTTTTCACTCGGCTTGCTGGGTCGAGATGGCTCAGACGGCTCCGAGTCCAGCTTGGGAATAATCTCGGACTGGATATTGCCACAAACTCCGCAGGAACGCTCCCGCAAACCGGTATGTGTCTCAGTCGCCTCCCGCACGACCGTCCATCCACCATAGCTATGCCCAACAGCAAGGGTCTCATTGTCAAGATAAGTATCGCCACATTCACAGGTATAAGTAGTGTAGCCCTTTTCTGTGCAGGTGGGTGGTGTTACAATGGAGGAATAGCTGTGGGTGTGTTCGCCAGAATCGGTACCGTTCGCTTTCCAATAAGCACTTACATTTACTTCTTTCCACGGAACACTATTCGTCCCTTGTGCCACGATATCTATCATGTATATCTCTTCAGAGTTCCATAACTCTGGGTTCCATGACATTTCGGACGCACCTGTAAGTTTTAATTCATGGCTAAATTTGCCGGAGGGAGATACATCTACGCTTGTAGTGTCAAACTCGTCACAATAACGTCTTTGTCCTGTTTCACTTGCTGGATTTTCCCATATGCTGATTTGATATGATTTCGGCTGCGAATTTCCTTCCGGGAGTGTCCAAGTGACGCTGGTAGGTACTCCTTCTGTGAATTCAAGTGAAATATTTTCTGGTTTGACAGGCCAATTGTCAAGTAATATTGTGAATGTACCGGATGGACTATTAACAATTTCAGTATCAAATGCAGTCGGATCGACTGTAATTGTTATCCGCTCACCATTTTTAAAGGGGCGGGAAAAATGAATCCAGACCAACGAGCTTGTGTCAACTACATTTGATTCTCGTTGTTTAATATCTATAATCTCCAAATCATTTGGTTGCACAACATTCCATAAAGCAACATCAAGTGCATTTCTGGAAAAAGACGCATTTTCACACACAACTCTCATAGTGTGAACATCTGAGTCATTACTATTCTGCTCATAACTTGAATATGTTCCTTCAATAATAAGCTTTGGCTCAAAAGGCTTGGCTTGTATACTTAATTCTGCCGTTAATCCTTCTTCTGGAATCCCTTCTTCTGGGTCTTCCGACCAATGACTATAGAGTACCCCCTTCCTTGCTGTAAATGATATCGTATGTTGACCAGCATCTAAATTTTGCGGAAGGACAATTTTAATTTTGCAGTCCTGTGAATATGCAGGAGAAGTCGGTCGTATGTATGATACTTTTGCATCATTTCCATCAATTGTGACTGACCAATCATCGGATGCCGTAATTTCTGGAAAGGTATGGAAGTCGAAATATAGCCAATTGCAATCAATATGTGCATTTAAAGTAATGGTTGTGCCTGCTATTATTGGTTCCGCTGGTTCTGGCAATAGCAGGCTGAGTCCCATACTTGGTGTTTCAGGCACAGTTTCTTTTTCAATAAAGTTCTCCTTAGCTAAACCATCATCCGGAAGTAAAACTAGAACCAAGCACCACGCTAACAAAGTAGAAACTATTCGCTTTTTCATAATCTAACCCCCTAAAATATTTTACCACTGAATTGTGATTCCGTGGTATTCCCATAAGAAGACTTGCCAGTAGGCATTTATTTTTTGATACTTGGTTGCACGAAAACATGCAACGCCAAGCCAGCAAAAAATCTTCTCATTGCTGGCTTGGATTTTTGCACCTAAATTTGCGTTTTGTACTTGCATTTTTATCTCATTGATGTTAAAGTAAAGCTACCTTAAACCTCGATTTGGTATGTAATAGAGGCTTCCTACCACGGAATCACAATTCCGTGGTTTTTTCTTTCTTCCACATTGACAAGCACTTCTCCAAGCGGTATACTAATAGCACAAGGGAGGTGAACGCCGTGCTTGACAGCAAAGACCTGGAAATACTCCAAACGATGATGACCCAAATCGTTGCCGCATCCGAATCCCGCATGTCCACAAAGATCGATGAAAGCATCGCCGCATCCGAGTCCCGCATGTCCGCAAAAATCGATGAAAGCATCGCCGCATCCGAATCCCGCATGATGGGCCAAATATCCGCGTCCGAGTCCCGCATAATGGCCTACATAGAATCCGACATCCTGCCCCGGTTTGATAAACTCGCCGACGGCCACAAGCTGCTGTTGGAGACCCTCGCCCCAAAAAGCCGGGTAGAGGAGCTGGAAGAGGAAATTGCTTTTCTGAAGCCCCTGGTCATGTCCATGCTCACCGACATTGACAAACTGAAAAAAGCCCAGTAGCAGCCGCCCATCATCCCCGGGCGGCTGTTTTCATATCATCAGCCGCATCCTCTCCAGCTGTCTCCGATGCGCCTCCCCGGTCTCCATCGTGTATATCCTCGTGGTGTCAATACTGGAATGCCCCAGAATATCCGCCAGCCGCACGATATCCTTCTCCAGCCCATAGAACGTCCGCGCAAACAGATGCCGCAGATTGTGGGGGAACACCTTGCTCTCCTCCACCCCCGCCTCCCTGCACAGGGCCTTCATATCCGACCAGATATTACTCCTGTCCAGCGCCCTGCCGCCGCGCGTCACGAACACCGGACCGCTCCCGATCCCCCGCTCCCTCGCATACCGCAGCAGCTCCTTCCGCAGCCTCCCCGGCAGAAAGACCACCCGGCATTTCCCCTTGTTGACCACCTCGGCCCTTCCCTCCCGGACCGCCTCCACGGTAAAGGACCGCAGCTCGCTCACCCGGATGCCCGTAGCGCAGATAGCCTCCATCACCAGCAGCAGCCTCTCATTTTTCCGTCCCTTCGCCGCCGCCAGAAGCCTCCGGTACTCCTTTTCCGTCAGCTCCCGCGCCTCGTCCCGAAAGATTTTTCTCTGTACCCGCACCGCCTTCAGCCTGCACTCCGGCATCCCCAGAAACCCAAACAGCCCGTTCAGCGCCGCCACGGCGCCGTTGACGCCCGCCGCCGTCCGTTCTCTCAGCAGTTTTTCCTTATACAGCCCCGCCGTCTCCCCGCCGGTCTCCCGTCCCGCCAGCCACCCCATGAACCTCCGCGCCTCCCGGACATATTTCTCCACCGTGGCCCCGCTTTTTTCCTCCCCTGCCAGATACCCGCCGAAATCCTCCAGCACCTGCTCTGATATCCTCATGACCTGCCTCCTTTTGTAAAAAGCTTTCTATAGTTTCTCACAAAAAGAAAAAAGTTGCCCCTCTCCCGGCAACTTTTCCACAAGCAGCAAAGTGAAATTCATTTTAGTTAAAAAAGTTACAAAAAATCCCTCGAAATCAAATGACTTCGAGGGATCTAACATGGAGCAGGGTACGGGAATCGAACCCGCCTCCTCGGCTTGGGAAGCCGATGTACTACCGATGTACTAACCCTGCGTTTTGCAACGATGCTATTATAGCAGACTTCTTTCCAGAATGCAAGGCGAAATTTGCCGGAATTGTCATTTGATTTTCCCTTCCCGCATAATCATAGAAGCAAGGTCCTGAAAAAACAGGGAAACGCGGAAAAAGGAAGGGATATGGTATGAAAAAAATCGTTTCCGGTCTGCTGGCCGCGTCGCTGGCGATGCTCCTGGCGCTGCCGGCGCGGGCGGGATCGCTGGCGGTAGAGGCGGAGGCCTGCCTGCTGATGGAGAAGACCACCGGCCAGATCCTCTACGCGGTCAATGAGCACCAGCAGCTGGAGCCCGCCAGCGTCACCAAGATCATGACGATCCTGCTGGTAATGGAAGCCATCGACTCCGGCGCGCTGGCCTATGACGACATGGTCGCCGCCTCGGCCTACGCCTGTTCCATGGGGGGCAGCCAGATCTGGCTGAAGGAGAACGAGCAGATGAGCGTGGAGGAGATGCTCAAGGCCGTCTGCGTGGCCTCCGCCAACGACTGCTCGGTGGCCCTGGCGGAGCATCTGGCGGGCAGCGCCGATGCCTTCGTGGAGCGGATGAACCAGCGGGCGGGGGAGCTGGGGATGAACGATACCAATTTCCTCAACCCCACGGGCCTTCCCGCCCAGGGACACGTCACCAGCGCCCATGACATCGCCCTCATGAGCCGGGAGCTGATCCTCAACCACCCGGACATCCGCCGCTTCACCACCATCTGGACGGACACCCTCCGGGACGGCGCCTTCGGCCTGAGCAACACCAACAAGCTCATCCGCTTCTACCAGGGGGCCACGGGCTTAAAGACCGGCAGCACGGACAGCGCCCTCTACTGCCTCTCCGCCACGGCGGAGCGGGACGGCATGGAGCTCATCGCCGTCATCCTGAAGTCCCCCACCTCCACCCAGCGCTTCGAGAGCGCCAAGACCCTTCTCAATTACGGTTTTGCGGCCTACGCCCTGGCCCTGGCCCAGCCGCCGGAGCCTCTGGCGCCCATCCCGGTGGATCTGGGCGAAGCCCCCGCCGTCACCCCGAGGCTGGCGGGGGACCCCTCCATCCTGGCCGCCAAGGAGAAGGTAAACGCCATGGAAGTCCAGATAGAGCTGGAGGAGCGTCTTTCCGCCCCGGTGGAAGAGGGCCAGCAGGTGGGGCGCATGGTGGTGACCTCCGGCGGGGAGGTGCTCTCCGAGCTCCCCCTGGTGGCGGACCGCCCGGTGGCCCGGCTGACCTACTGGCAGATCCTGGAGCGCTGCCTGCAGGCGGCGTTCATGGGCGGGTAATACCCCGTCACATCAGCGGAGCCAGGGGCCGCAGCAACCAGCCGGTGACCCGGCGGATCAGCTTGTCCTTCAAGCAGTCCTCCCGGGTGATCCGGCGGCACTTGGCCAAAGTTGCCTGAAAGTCCGCCTCGATAGCCTCCACCGCCGGCGTGCGGTACATCAGGGCGGCGCACTCGAAATGGAGGTACAAACTGCGGTAGTCCAGGTTGATGCTCCCTGTCACGGCCGTCGTCCCGTCGCTGACGAAGGACTTTGCGTGGATAAAGCCCGGGCTGTACTCATAGATCTGCACCCCGCCCTCGATCAGCTCCTTGTAATAGCTCCTGGTCAGCGCGAAGACGGTCTTTTTGTCCGGCCATCCCGGCGTGATGATCTTCACGTCCACCCCCCGCTTGGCGGCGAAAAGCAGGGCGGTGACCATCTCGTGGTCGATGATCAGGTAGGGCGTCATGATGTGGACGTACTTCCGGGCCCGGTTGAGGATGTCCATATAGACCATCTCGGCCACGTTCTCATCGTCGAAGGGGCTGTCCCCATAGGGGGCGACCCAGCCGGCGGCCGCCGCCGGCCCGGAGGCCGCCAGATATCTGGTGCAGTCCTCCATGCCCCGGTCTGAGGCGTTCCATATCTGCAAAAACATGAGGGTGAAGCTCTTCACCGCCTCTCCGGTGACCCGGAGAGCCACGTCCTTCCAGTGCCCGTGGGGGTGGGTCCGGTTGATGTACTCGTCGGAGAGGTTGATCCCCCCGGTAAAGGCGCACCGTCCGTCCACCACCAGGATCTTCCGGTGGTCCCGGTTGTTGTAGTGAGTGGATACAAGGGGCTTGATGGGGGCGCACATCCGGCACCGGATGCCCAGCTCCTCCAGCTGCCTGGGGTAGTGGTAGGGCAGGTCGAAGAGGGCGCAGGTGCCGTCATAGAGGACCCGGACCTCCACGCCCGCCTTGGCCTTCCGCTCCAGCACGTTGAGGATGCGCCCCCACATGTAGCCCTCCCGGATGATGAAGTACTCCAGGAAGATGAACTCCTGGGCCCGCTCCAGCTCCTCCAGCATAGCGGAGAAGGCCTCCTCCCCGATGGGGTAGTAGTCCGTGCCGGAGTTCCGCCAGACGGGGAAGCGCCCCATCCGCCACAGGTAGGAGGCAAGCCCCGCCATACCGGGGTCCGCCTCCTCCAGGGTCCGGCGGGGCTCCTCCTGCTGGGGCAGGAGCCCGGCGGTCTCCTGTCCGATCTCCTCCAGACGCGCCCGGACCAGCCGGTGGCCCCAGTCCGCGTCCACGTAGAAGTAGAAGGGGATGGCGAACACGGGGAAGAGCATGATGAGCAGGATCCAGGTGATCTTGATGTAGGGGTTCTTAGGCCGGTTGACCACGATCAGGGCCACGATGAGGCCCAGGATCATGGACCCTCCGTAGACGGTGTAGTCCCGCATCCAGTAGAAGCCCGCGAAGAGGAGGGCGAACTGCGCGGCCAGCAGGAGGACCACGATGGTAGTCCGTCCGAAGATCAGGCGGAAGAAGCCTCTTTTACCCTTGTTGAGCAGGAGGACGGCCTCCTCGTCCAGGGACTTTCTTTCTTTTGCCATGGGGGGTACTCCTTGTTTTTTCTTTATCATAGCACACATTTTTTATAAATTCAATGGAGGGAGCGGGGCAGAGAGCGCGAAGGCGCGTATCTGCCCTACAGCCCGGGGGCTTCTCGCCCCCCGTGGGCCGCCTGCGGCGGCCTTAGCGCTAAAAGCGCCGCCTTGCGGCGCTTCACGGGACCCCTCGGGTACTTTTTGTGTGAACAAAAAGTACCCAAAAAGTCACTTAAACCTACGGTTTAAGAATCCCTTACTCGGGGCCGCCCTTTGGGCGTCCACCTCGGCGAGGGCCAAAGGACTATGCGGCGGGGTCCTGGGTAGGCGAAGCCTCCGAATTTCCAGTACTCCTTCAGCCGCTCTGGTACTTGTAGGACTCCGGCTGCCGCCCTTTCAAAGGGGTACTGCCTGCAAAGGGCACTTGGTCTAACGATACATTTTGCAAATTTGCACCCCAAATGCCAGACCCTCGTGCCGAGTGCCGCGAGGCAACCGGGCAGCCCTGCGGGCTGCCGGGACGGTCGTTGCCGCAAAGCGGCAATGACGTCCCTCGATAGGACTGTGCGCAGAAGCACCAACTGGCATCGGCCCAATGCACGGACGATAGGCCGGAAATCCATAGGTCGTAGCGCAAATAATAACCCCCGTAATTCAGGAAGGTTCTTAGGAAACGTAGTTTCCTAAGCGACCTTTTGCTACTTTTCGCTCGCGCGAAAAGTAGGCCCCCGCCCCGGCGAGGGGCGAATCTGATCGAAAGAATAGAGCAGGGGAGGCGGCCCCTCCGGGGCCGCAAAAAGGGCAGAGGCGGCTTTTCAGCCGCCTCATTTCAATCCTTCGTATAGTTCGGGCCAAACTGCAGATCATCCAAATTCAAGACCCTCGTGTCGGAATCATCCTCGAACGCATCCCCGGCAAAGGGATCCTCCACCACGCCCTCCGGCTCCGCCGGAATGCCGCCGGCGGGCGCGAACGCGCTCACTGCCGCCTCCTGAACGGCGGTCTTCTCCTCTTCCTTCTCCTCGGCCTCCAGCTCCTCCTCCGGAGGAGGCACCTGCACGGGAGCGGGGGGGACCACCTGTATCACCGGCTTGGGCTCCTCCGCGGGAAGCTCCGGCAGGAGCTCCAGGTGGGCCAGCTCCTCGTTGCACACCGCGCGGACCTCGCGGATAAAGTTCCGCAGCTGCTCCTGGCCTACGGCCAGACGCTTCCGCTCCGCCTCCAGCTCCTTGTCCACCTGGAAGCGCACGGACTCCAGACGGCGCTCCGCCTCCGCGATCTGCTGCTGGAGCTCGGACACCCGGTTCCGGGCGGCGGCGGTGGCGTCGCCGATCACCGCGTCCCGCTTCTGCTCCGCCTCGCTGATCATGGCGGTGGACATCTTCTGGGCCGCCAGCAGGGTGGAGCGGATGGCGTCCTCGGACTCCCGGTACTCCGCCATCTTGTCCACCGTCATCTTCAGCTTGGCCTTCAGGGCGGCGTTCTCCTTGTATAGGGCGGCGTAGTCCTCCGTCAGCTTGTCCAGAAAGTCGTCCACCGAGGCCATATTATAGCCGCCCACCATCGATTTGGCAAAGGTGCAGTTTGCTACCTCCTGCGGGGTCATCATCGTCTGTTTCCTCCCTCAATACCGTCTGCTCCATAAAAGCCTCGCAGGGTCTGCCGCCCCCGGGGCGGCAAAGCCGTTTCGGCGCTTTTCCAAGGGAATGGCGCAGCCATTTCCTATGACATTAGAAATACATCCCGTTATTTTCCAGCTCGTCGATCAGATCGCCCTGGATGTCCACGGAGTAGGGCGTGATCATGTACGTATTGGCCGCCACCTTCTTGATCTTCCCCTCTCCCGCGTAGGCCACGCCGGAAAGGAAGTCGATCAGGCGCCGGGCGATGTCCTTGTGGGTAGACTCCAGGTTGACCACCACGGTACGCTTCTCCTTCAGATGATCGGCGATCTCGCTGGCGGCCTCGAAGCGCTCGGGTTTGACCAGGACCACCTTCAGCTGGGTCGTGGCGTGGATATTGACCACCTTGCCCCGGCGGCTGTCCGCCAGGCCGCCCCGGTCGATGCTCCGGGGGCGCTCGTCGATAAACGGCGAGTCGCGGTCGTCAAAGATCTCCTCATAATCATCGTCCTCATCGCTGAGCGGACTGATCATTCTCTTGATATTGTCTAAAATACTGCTCATGGTGGAAACCTCCCCTAGTTATTGGTACTGTCTATGTCCAAAAATCGCGGAGCCCACGCGGATCATGGTGGCCCCGGCGGCAATGGCGTCCTCAAAATCATCGCTCATACCCATGGATAGGTATTTAAAGCTATTATCATACAAATTCCTGCTTATGTCAACATAAAGCTGGGAAACTTTTAAAAAGTAAGGGAAATTTCCATGGGGCTCGCGCTCCACGGGGGGGATGGTCATCAATCCCAGGACCCGGACGTTCGGGAACCCTCCGGCGGTCTCCGCCGCGGCGTACAGCTCCTCCGGCGCGAATCCGCCCTTGCTCTCCTCGCCGCCGATATTGACCTCCAGCAGCACGTCCTGGACCAGCGCCCGCTTTTCCGCCTGCCGCTGGATCTCCTCCAGCAAGGCCAGGGAGCCCGCGGAGTGGATCAGGGAGGCCGTCCCCACCACCTGGCGCACCTTGTTGCGCTGGAGCCGCCCGATAAAGTGGAGGGGCGCCCCGTCATAGGCGTGCTCCTCCAGCTTGGCGGTCATCTCCTGGACCCGGTTCTCCCCCAGGGCGTCGATCCCTGCGGCGATGGCCGCCCGGCAGGCGGCGGCGCCGTTCATCTTGCTGGCCCCCACCAGGAGGATCTCCGCCGGGTCCCGGCCCGCCTCCCGGGCCGCCCGGTCCATCCGCTCCCGGATGGCCTGGATATTTTCCGCAATGGACATCACTGCACCACCTTTCCGTCATATACCTCCGCCGCCGCGGTGATCACCTGGTCCCCGGCCCGGAGGCGGCGGCCCTCCCGGGCCCGCTCCGAGGTGAAGGCCGACAGGGCCTCCTCGTCCGGGGCCACCAGGATGTACTCGTCCTCCTGCCACAGGACCTCCACCGGCTTGAGCCGGGCCGTATCGCCCCAGAGGCAGTACACGCCCGTCACCGACTGGGTCTTGGGGTTCCCCTGGCCGTCCAGCACCGGCTGGCCGTTCTCGTCCACGATCTCCTGGAGGTCCACCCGGACGGCGCTGCGGGGCACCCGGATGCCGTCGTGGCTGTCGAAGATGATCTGGGCGTTCTGGCGGCGCAGCAGGGTGGCGAGGTTGAGGTACTTCTCCGAGGAGAACACCACCACCCGGCGGCCCCCGTCCTCGGCGCTGATGCGCTCCACCTTGACCGTCAGGTCCCGGTCCAGTCCCGACTGGAACCGGAGGCGCACCGACCCGCCCTCCTGGAGCCGCTTGGCGTCCTCGCTCCGCATCAGCGTCACGAAGGACCAGCCGCTTCCATAGATCATCCGTCCCACGCCGGAGGCCTCCTCCGGCGCGATGGCCCGGTACCCGGCGGGGTCCAGCTCCAGCACGCCGGACCGGGTCAACACCGTCTCATAGCCGTCCACCAGTCCGGAGAACAGCCCCGCCGCCGGCGCGGACACCCGGACCACATCGGTCTCCGCCGAGGCGGAGAGGGCGGAGATCCGCTCCCCCAGGGCGGCGATGGAGGCCTCCAGCCCCCCGTCCCCGGAGAAGGCGTAGCTCCGCCGCAGGACGGCGGACCGGAGGCTCTCCCCGCTGTCCCCGGCGGCGGTAAGCCCGCCCTCCGCCAGGGCGCCGTGGAATTCCACCATGGCCCCGGCGATCTCGTCGTCCAGCCGCGCGGAGACCCGGCTGCCGGAGGCCAGGGAGCTGGCGTGCTGCAGCTGCTCCAGCTGACTCGTCAGGTCCCGGAGGGTGTTGGCGTCGCTGAGGGCCTGGGCGGTGGGGTAGACCAGGGCCACCGTGCCGCCCCGGCCCACCCGTTCTCCCTCGCCCCGGGAGGAGTAGACCAGCTCTCCGCCTCCGGGGAGGACCTCCTCGTCCCGGACCACGTAGCCGGAGACGGTCACGGCGTCCTCGCCCAAGAAGCTATAGGCAACGGTGGTGGTGTAAGGGTCGTTGAAATAGGCCGCCGTACTCACGCCGAAGTACACCAGTACCGTGAGGAAGATGGCGGCAAGCATCAATTTTGTGGCAAGCGTTCCAGTTTTCATATGTATCTCTTTCTTAAACAGCGCTGGGATATCCCGGAGCCGCCAGGCCCCGGAGGGAACTTAAGGGATCAGAGGGTGTCCTCCCACTCGGCCAGGTCCACGGTGCGCGCGGGGCTGACCGTAGAAATGGCGTGCTTGTAGATCAGGTTCTGTTTTCCCTCAGCGGTAAGGACCACGGTAAAGGCGTCGAAGCCGGTGATGGTGCCCCGCATCTGGAATCCGTTGACTAGGAAGACCGTCACCGGCGTCTCGGTCCGCCGGGCGGAAGCCAGGAACACGTCCTGCAGGTTGGGTGATTTGCTGCTCATAATATCTACCTCTCTTTTGTTTAATAGGGCGGGGGAGGGCCTTTCGGCCTGTCCGCCCGGACTCTATTGTAGCCCCTGTGCCATGAGAATTTCTGTCGCATTTTGCAAAGCGGCGGCAAAATCGCGCTTTTTTTCCCAATAGATCCAGTGGATGTCCGGATTGCGCCGCAGCCAGGTCAGCTGCCGCTTGGCGTACTGCCGGGAGCGGAGCTTGATCTCCGCCGCGGCCTCCTCCAGGGAGCAGGCCCCCTCCAGGGCGGGGAGGAGCTCCTTGTACCCGATGGCCTGGAGGGCGGTGGAGTCCCGGGGGACCCCCGCGTCCCGGAGAGCCCGGACCTCCTCCAGAAGGCCCTCCTCCAGCATCCGGTCCACCCGGAGGTCGATGAGCGCCTTCATGTCCTCCCGGTCCCGGAAGGCCAGGCCGATATAGACGGGGTCATATTTGCCGGGCAGGGCGCGGGTCTCCTCGTTGTGCCGGGAGATGGTCTTTCCCGTTTCCCGGTAGACCTCCAGGGCCCGGAGGACGCGCTTCACGTCGGCGGGGTGGAGCCGGCCGGCGGCCTCCGGGTCCACCCGGCGGAGCTCCTCCAAAAGGGGTTCAACGCCCCCGGCCTCCAGCTCCTCCTGGAGCTTTTTCCGCACCGCGCCCCCGGAGGCTCCCGGGGCGAAGGTCCGCCCCGCAATGACGGCGTCCAGGTAGAGGCCGGTGCCGCCTACCAGTACGGGGAGTTTATTCCGGCGCAGAATATCCTGTATGTGATCGTCCGCGGCGGCGGTGAACCGGGCGGCGGACCAGTTATCGCCGGGGGCGGCGATGCCCACCATATGGTGGGGGATGCCTTCCATCTCCGCCGCCGTGGGGGCGGCGGTGCCGATGGACATTCCCTTATAGATCTGCATCGAGTCGATGCTCACTACTTCGCCGTTGTATTTTTTTGCCAGCAGGACGCCTAGTTTTGTTTTGCCGCTGGCGGTGGGGCCGACGACACAGAGAACTTTTGGTAGCATAAGGGCCTTTCTTCGCCGCCCTCCGGGCGGCGGACGGTTGTTGTTTTGTATTGATACCCCGGGAAATCAATTTTGAGAAAATAATGCCGCATTTGTAGGGCGCGACGACCCCGGCGCGCCGCTGATGGGCAGATCATGCCAACGGCGCGCCGGGGTCGTCGCGCCCTACGGATGCAAAATTGATTTCCCTGCTTCAACTCTTATCGCGGACTGGGGTCATCCGTCAACCCCAGCAAATAATCCGAGCAAATATGATAGTGCTCACAAATCAGCACGATTTTTTCTGCGGTAGTGATCTTCTTCCCACTTTCCATCTCACTGATATGGCTCTTTACGCACTCCAACAGTGCCGCAAGGTCAGCCTGCGTTTCGTGGTTCTTTTTTCGCATCTCATATAAACGCTGTCCAAATTGTTCTCTTGAAAACATAATTACTCCTTGACAAGTTCTCGCAAAGAGAATATAATAAATTTAAGTTCTCCGCAAGAGATTTTTGAAAGGGTTACAACCATGAGTATTTTATCTGACATTTATAATGGGGAATATCGAGGTCAAGCCAGCCGTGCGCATTACCCGCAGGAGCTGAGGGATACGGACATGGAATTTTGGGATAAGGTAACGGAGGCGCTGGGAAGCGAGGTAGTAGATACTCATTTTTATAAGCTGTGTGAGAAGGAGAACATAAACGATATCCACCATTTCCGCGAAGGCTTCAAACTAGGCGTCCAGCTGATGCTGGAAGTATTCAGCACGCAGTAACGAATCGAAAAAAACATTTACGCATCGCCCCCCGCCGCCCACCATTCTCCGTAAGAGGTAGGGGTCCTCATCATACACGTGAGGGTAGACGCAGAAGACCTCCAAAGCGGACGGCAGTAAGGTTTAGAGCAAATAAGACCATGCCTCGGGCGCAAATAAACTCCCCCGTGATCAAGGGATTCTTAAACCGTAGGTTTAAGTGACTTTTTGGGTACTTTTTGTTCACACAAAAAGTACCCGAGGAGTCCGGGGGCGCGTAGCCCCCGGGCTATCGTAAAGAAACAACTCCCCCTGCCGCCCGCAGGGCGGCAAAGAAACCCCCTAGGCCCGTTTAAACATCTTCTCAATTTCATACCTGGAAAGCCGCACCTTGACCGGCCTCCCGTGGGGGCAGAACTGCACCTCCCCGCTCTGTACCTTCCGGATCAAAACCTCCAGCTCCGCGCGGTCGGAGCTCCACCCCCCTTTGATGGCCGCCTTGCAGGCCATGGTGTGAAGCATGGCATCCCGGGCGGCGGCGGGGTCCGCCCCTCCTGCGGTGAGGAGCTTCTCCGCCAGCATTTCCAGCGTCTCCCGCACCAGCCCGGCGTCGATATCCGACGGCACCGCCCGTACCATCAGGCACCCCGTGCCGAAATCCTCCGCCTCGAAACCGAACTCCTCCAGCAGCGGCAGATTTTCCAGCAGCGCGGCGTACTGCTCCCCGGGCAACTCCACCGCCAGGGGGGCTAGAAGCTGCTGCCGCATGACCGGTTCCGGGTTGGCCTTCAGCCGGTCGAAATTGATCCTCTCATGTGCGGCGTGCTTATCAATGAGCCACACATTCTCCCCATCCTCGGCGATGATATAGGTATGGAGCACCTCCCCGGCAAACCGCCACGGGGCGGGTCCCGCCGGGAGGGAGGTCTGCTCAGGCTCCCGGACCGTCTCCACAGCCTGCGTCTCCGGCGCGGCGGGAGACTCGACCGCCACCGGTTCCGCCTCCGGCACAAGCGCGGGCGCAAAAGTCCGCACCGCGTACTGCGGCGGTTCCTCTTTCGGCGCCGGCGGTGCCGGCGCGGGCCGCATGGAGTCCCGGAAGGTCAGCCGTTTCCCCATCTCCGTGTTGGAGGAGAGGGGCGTACCCAAGCCGCCGGGCTTCTCCCGAGGCGGCGCGGCCTGCTCCCGGAAGGTCTTCGCGTCCATGGTCTGATAAAAACCGTCTTTCGGCTTCGGCGCGGCGGCCTGGACGGATTCCGGCGGAGCCGCCGGGACCGTGACCGCAGGCGCAGGCCGGGCGGCGGCATCCAGGGCGTCCTTTACCGTGTGATGCACGGCGGAAAAGACCGCCCGCTCGCTGACGAATTTCACCACCGTCTTGGCGGGGTGGACGTTGACGTCCACCATATGGAGGGGCAGATCGATGTGGAGCACGCACCCGGGGAATTTCCCCTTCATCTGCCGGTTGGCGTAGGCCTCCTCCAGCGCCGCCGCCAGCAGGGCGGACTTGATGACCCGTCCGCAGCAGAAGAAGGTCTGCATGGCCCTGCTGCCCCGTCCCGCCAGCGGGTCGGTGACAAATCCCCGGACGGAGATACCTTCCCCGCCCCCCTCCACCTCCCGGAGGCCCAGGGCGAGGTCCCGTCCCCGGACGGCGTAAATGGCGGAGAGGAGCTTGCCGTCGCCGGGGGTATGGAGCTCCTCCTTGCCGTCCCGCAGGAAGCGGATGGAGACCTCCGGATGGCTCAACGCGATCTGAGCGATCACACCGGCGGCGGCGGCCCCTTCGGCGCTGTCGCTTTTCATAAATTTCAACCGGGCGGGCGTGTTGAAGAACAGGTCCCTGATGGCGAAGGTAGACCCCTCCGGGCACCCCGCCGGTTCCACCGCTCCGGGGACGCCTGCCTCCAGATGGAGGGACGCCCCCTGACCCGCGCCTTTCTGCCGGGTGAACACGTCCAACCGGCTGACGGCGGAGATGGCCGCCAGCGCCTCGCCCCGGAAGCCCAGGGTACCGATGGCCGCCAGATCTCCGGCGGAGCGCATTTTGCTGGTGGCGTGGCGGAGGAAGGCGGTGGGCAGCTCCTCCGGCGAGACGCCGCAGCCGTCGTCCGTCACCCGGATGAGGGACATGCCGCCGCCCTGCAGCTCGGCCACCACGGCGGACGCTCCGGCGTCTATAGCGTTTTCGATGAGCTCCTTCACGACGCTGGCAGGCCGTTCCACCACCTCACCGGCGGCGATGAGATCTGCCACATGGGGGGAGAGCTGCTGGATATGGGGCATTCTTTTTCCCTTCTTTCCAAATGAGGGTAGTTTTTATAATACAGTATAACAAACTTTGGGGTAGTTTGCAAGCAAAGGGTTTTTATTCCATTTTAATAAAATAACACCGCATTTGCAGGGCGCGGCAACCCCGGCTGATCAAAACCATGCGCCGCGGCATAAATCGGACAGACCTCCCATATATATGAAGTAACCAAGTAAGGGAGGATGACCCTATGCCATACGACGAACTGAGCGGAATGCAGCACCGTCTGGAGCTGGACGGCCGGGAGCGCCTGCTGGTCTCCGGCGTAGAAGAAGTGGAACGCTTCGACGAGGAAGAAATCGTAATGAACACCACCGCCGGCACCCTGGTAGTCGGCGGCAGCAACCTCCACATCGGCAAGCTGAACCTGGACGGCGGAGAGCTCCACGTGGACGGCTCCATCCACACCCTCCTCTACGAGGACACCGCCCCCAGAGGCCAGGGCGGCCTGCTCCGCCGCCTGTTCGGATGAAGCGCCATGGGAAACTATGTCTCCGAGCAGCTGGCCCTGTTCCTCCAGTCCATTGCTCTGGGGGCCATCCTGGGCCTGATCTACGACCTCCTCAGCGCCCTCCGCAGCCTGGGGGGACGTCTCTGGGGCGGCGTTCTGGACGCCCTTTTCTGCCTCGCGGCGGCCTGCGCCGTCTTCCTGTTCGTCATGGCGGGGGACGGGGAGCTGCGCATCTTCATCGCCCTGGGCATCGTGGGCGGCGCGATCCTTTTCCGCTTTCTGCTGGGCGGACTGCTGCGCCCCATCTGGCGGTTCTGGCTGGAGCTGATCCTCCTTCCAGCCGCCTTGGTAATAAAATTTTTAAAAAAATGCAGGCAAAAGACAAAAAAACTCTTTTCTTTTTGGCAAAAATGGGTTACAATGAGATTTACTACACTGCGTCGGAGAAAAACCTCCGATCACCAGGAGGGAGATGAGCAGATGAGCCCACCATCCGGCAGAAAAGCGGCTCGCCCGCCTCAGAAGAGGAAGAAGAAAACTGCATCGCGGCCCGCCAGCCGTCTCACTGTGTTTCTGGTGGCCACTCTGCTCCTGGTCGTCAGCGTGCAGATCTACCGCATGTTCGGCGAGCTTCAGGACGCCCGCGTCCAGGAGGCGGCCTACGCCCAGCAGCTGGCGGCGCTCCAGGAGACCAACCGGCAGCTCCAGGAGGACCTGGACAACGCCGGGAACCTGGACCTCATCGAGGACATCGCCCGGGATCAGCTGGGCCTGGTAAGAGACGGAGAGAAGGTCTTCCGTTACAGTAAATAGCAGTACAAGGCGGTCCGGGAGCGCTCAGCTCCACGGACCGCCTTATCCTATTCAGAGAGGATGGCCTCCAAAACGGCCCCGATCTCCTTCCGTGACGCCTCGGACCACAGCTCCAGCGTAACGGCCCGGTCCGGATAGAGGAGGTAGTAGTGAGGCAGATCGTCCTGCTGGTACGCCTCCAGCGCCCCCCAGGGCGCTGGGTCCAGCTCCCGCAGAGGCCACAGCTCCGGGTCCAGATTCTTCTCCAGGAACCGCTCCCAGCATATTTCCCGCAGCCAGTCCCAGGAGATCGTGGCAACGCTGTACTCCAGCTCAGGCAGATCGCTGCCGTAGGCCATAGCCCTCTGCCGGTACTCCTCATAAGAGGCCAGGAAGGAGCGGTGTACCTCCGCCTCATAGGTGCAGTGGTCCTCCTCCGTGACCGTATACCCCAAGTCCTCCAGCGTAACGGGAAGCGGGTCCCGGTAGATGTTCCACTCGATGGTCTCCCCGCCAGGGTACTCCTTCACATAGACCTCCACGGGTTCCCGCCGCCCTCCGCCGCTGAAGACAAGGACGGCCGCCACCACCACGAACATCGTCAACACCCCGCAGCCAATGGCGAACGCAAAATACTTCACCCGTACCGCCCCCCGGGAGGCGCTCCTGCCCTTGATCCATTTCATCACCCAGCCCGCCGACAGGATCACCAGCCCGTAAAAGATCAGATAGACCGCCATCGCGGGCCCAACCCTCCGGACCATCACATCCCGGCACATAAACACCAGACACGCCGCCGTCAGTACCATCAGCCCCACAGAAGCCGCCATCCGCAGCCGGGTGTAAGGTTTTACGCACGCCCCGCCGCCATCCACCGACCGCTTGGAGCGCAATACCCATATCCCATGATCCGCCAGCAGCCCAAGGTCGTAGAGAGTCAGCCCGGCCATCAGCAGCAATAAACTCAGGTGCATATCCCAGCTGAAATACTCCAGCGGGTCCGCGCGGAAGCTGGTGACCTGCGGCACCAGATACAGGATGGCGATCAGGAACCCCGCCCCGCAGCTGGGGATCAGCGTCTTCCGCATGGTCTTCCGGATGGCCGTAAGCTTCACCGCCTCGTCGGTCTCAATGGGCACCGGGTCCGGACGGACCGCTCTGAAATACTGCATCGGCCCGAAGGCCCCCGCCAGCTCCCATCCCGCGGCCCGGCAGTAGTCGATGTAGGTCTCCTGTCCCTCCGTGGGCGCGGGATCGTAGACGGAGGCATCCGGAAAGCAGGCCGCCGTGTACCTGGCCTGTCCCGGCTGGACCCGGCGGTAGTGATACCCCCAGCTGTCGATGCCCTCCAGCCGCCACCCCTTTGTCTCCATTTTCTCAAAGTGTCTGGCAACAGCATCCATATCGTTGGCCAGAAATATGGCCAGCTCCCATTTCTTTTCCCGATTCACGCAAACGCCCCCTCTCCGAATCTCATATAGTCCTCCGTCTGCCGCCGCAGCCGCCGGACCTCCTCCTCCAGCCGCAGCCGTCCCCGCTGGGTGATCTGATAGCTCCTCTTGCGTCCCTCCACCCGGGTCTCCTGAATAAACCCTTCGGTCTGGAAGCTCTCCAGCAGGCTGTATAAGGTCCCCGGCCCGATGGTCACCCGCCCTTCGGTCATCCGGGCCACCCGGTCCATCACATCCACCCCGCAGCACTCCCTCTGGAGGCACAGCAGGATATAAAACATCTGCTCCGTCAGCGTCTGAAATTTTTCCCGGGCCACAAGCATCCCTCCCATCCAATATCGATGTTCGATATTTCCACCTCCATCATAACATCGATAATCGATATTGTCAAGCAAAAATCTGCCCGGCAGTAAAAATCACCGGGCAGGGGGGAGCTATTCTTCTTTATCCTCCGCTTCGCCGTCCGGCGGCACGGGCGGCACATGAGGAGCATGAGGAGCGGGAGGAACGGGAGGTACCGGGTATCTCCGCCGGGCGGCCCTCTTCCGGAGGTGCCTGCGGAAGAGCAGAACGGCAACCACGATGATCACCGCCCAGATGAGCAGGCCCACCCAATTCCGGGCCACGCCGATGGCGAAGTCCTCCAGGCCCTCCACGCCCCGCTGGAAGCCTGTGGAAAACGCGGACCCCAGCCGCTGGCCGAAGGTCAGGGGGACCTCCTCGTCAGTGGAGAGGCGGTAGACCTCCCTGAGGGAGAGGGTAATGGTGGAAAAATTGATCTTGCTGTCATACTTCCGGAGACTGCCGGTCAAAAACTCAATCTCCAGCTCCGTCTCGCTGATGGCGCTCTCGATGGTGATGATGTCCTCCATATCCTGCGCCTGCCGGAGGAGCTCCTGCAAGCGCTCCAGCTTAGTGCGCTGGGTCGCCAGACGGCTCTCCTGATCGTAGTAGGCCTCGCTGACGTCGTCCAGATACTCCGCCCGGTTGGCCACATGGGCGGTCTCTCCCGCCCGGTCCAGGAAGGGCAGGAACTCCGCCGCCGGGACCCGGACCACGGCGTCCATACTGCGGTAGTGCCCCTGATCAACGCTGCGGCTCTCAAAATACCCGCCCACGTCCGACACCAGAGCGGCCAACGCCTGGGACGCCGCGTCAAATTCCTTAGTCTCCAGGGACAGCGTGGCGGTGTAAATGATCTTCGCGTTGGCGGGCACCCCGCCGTAGCCGGCATCGGGGGAGGGCTCCGGCAGGAAATCACCCTCCTCGCTCATAGGGGTGTCCCAGCCCCCGCTGGGGGCGGAGTCTGCAGACATCGTTGGCATATCCTGAGGGGTGCTTGGGCCGGAATCAGTGGCGATCTTGCTGCTGCCGCCGCAGGCGGTAAGGGACAGGATACACAGGAGCGCAAGCAGGGAACATAACTTCTTTTTCATCTTCATCCGATCTTTCCTCCTTTTTTGGTATGAAACGGGACCTCTATCTCTATAGACGCAAAAAAAGGCGGGATGTTCCTAAGCGTTTTCCGTTTTTATTGAATAGACCGAAGCTGATAGACGTTTTCCTCATAGAGCTGCTGGCTGACGGCCATTTTCCGGATGATATTCTTCACCGTGACTTCCAGCGCCGTGCCCTCCCGGTAGTCGGCGGGATAGATGAAGTCCACCCGCTTCTGCCGCAGCAGCTGCTCCACGCCGGGGCGGTTCACCGCCTGATACACGGCGATAGCCTGACCGCCGTAGGCCCGCATCATTTTCATACAGGGCACGTCGGAGAGCCCGTCCCCCAAATAGATCATATTGGGGAAGGGCACCCGCTTGCTGCCGTCGGGCATGGAGTCGTTGAGGGTCCTGTCGTCGGAGACATCCAGCACGCCCTTGTTGATCCGGTAAACGAACTGGGTCTTGGCGGTAAAATTCACCGCCAGCCGTGGCCAGACGGGCCGTCCTTCTCCGTCATAGTAGAACTCGCTGGCATAGATCTCCTTAAACTCCCCGGCGACCGCCGACCCGTCAATGATCTCCCTGAGTCCGGAGGAGATAACATAGTGTTCCACCTGTACGCCCAGCAGTCCGCCATATCTGTTGATCCTCTGGAACCAGTCCGTAACGCCGGGGAAGAAGGAGATATTCCTTCCGCAGTGGTTCAGGCTCTGCCGGGTCAGTGGGAGGCACCTTTTCTCCGATTCCCGGAGCATGGTATACATGTAGGCCAGAACGCTGTCCATCTTCTCCCGCCGGCCGAAGTCGTTGGCGATCTTCCAGAAGTCCCCCGGGGCCAGTCCCAGGGAGGGGATAAATGCGTAGTTTTGCATATCCTGAGTGCAGAGGGTTTTGTCGAAGTCATAGAGAAGGGCGATGATCGGTTGGTTGGACATTATGGACCTCCTTTCTTCTCTGCGGCGCTGCGCGCCGCACGGCAGCCGTTTCTTATCGATACCCCGGGGCTTGCCCAGCCCCGGACCCTGGGGTCACTTTTGCCCCGCGGCAAAAGTGACCAAAAACGCGCTCAAGGGGGAGGGGACTCCCCCTTGAGGATCCCGCTCCTCATCTGTTTAGTTTACGCCCGAGGCACAGTCTGTCCGGCCTAAACCTTACTGCCGTCCGCTTCGCGCAGCTTCAGTTTCTATTTCAGCGTGGTCATTGATGACCCCTACCGTATAGACCCGCCAAACTCCCCGGGGTGCTGGATGGTCACCGGTTCGTTTCCCGTTTATCCGTTCTCCCTGCCAGATAATCCATAGAAACTTTAAAATAATCCGCCAGGGCGACCAGACCCTTCATTTCCGGACAGGCCCGGCCTTTTTCGTAGGAATACACCGCATAACGTTTTACGCCAATGATTTTTCCGACTTCTTCCTGGGTCAACCCGTGTTCCACACGCAAATCACGGATCCGTTCTGCAAAAATCGACATATTCTTTACCGGCCATCCTCCCGTTTATCTGTCCTACCCATCAAATAATCTATAGATACATCATAAAAATTTGCTAAAGCGGCTAAAACCGATGCCGTCGGTTCCCGTTCACAATTTTCATATCGCTGATAGGTACGCACAGAAATATGGATAGCATCTGCCACCGCCTGCCGCGTCAATCCTTTGTTCTTTCGCAATTCTAACAAGTTTTTCGACAATATTTCCATAAGTACACTCTCAGTACGTTCACCGGTTCGTCTCACGCTTATCCGTCCGCCCAGCCAGATAATCCATAGAAACGTCAAAATAATCCGCTAAAGCGACCAGGCCTCTCATTTCCGGAAAGGCCCGCCCTTTTTCATAAGAATAGATAGAAAAGTGTTTTACCCCAATAATTTCCCCCAATTGGGTCTGGGTAAGATTCTTTTCCAGGCGCAATTCTTTAATTCTTTCAGAAAATGTTGACATGCTTTCCCTTTGCCTCTTGACAATTAGATTATAAAGCTATATAATAAAATTAGATTTAAAAACTAAAATGGAGAAATGCTATGAACACCCTAATGTCCCAAATCAACGAACTAAACGAGACCTTCGACGAGTTAGGGGAAGACCTTGTCCTGCTGGAAGCTCTGGCCATTGCCGTCCACATGGGCCACCCATTTCCGGAGGACTTTTTAAATTCCGGCCTAGACCGCATGACGGACTATATCCACCAGCACCTAACCGACGTAAAAAATTTAAGCAGGGAAGTATGTAAACGCACCAGACTTCCGCAAGAGGTAGGGGTATCCGATCACCACGTGAAAACAGCCGCAGAAGACCGGCAGAGCGGACGGCAGTAAGTTTAGGCCAAACCAGACTATGCCTCGGGCGCAAACAAAATACCCCCGTAATTTAGGAAAGTTCTTAGAAAACGTAGTTTTCTAAGCGCGTTTTTGCCTACTTTTGCCGCGCGGCAAAAGTAGGTCCGGGGTCCCGTGAAGCGCCGCAAGGCGGCGCTTTTAGCGCTAAGGCCGCCGCAGGAGGCCCACGGGGGCGGATAGCCCCCGGGGCAGGTCAAGCGGAAACCTCCCGATACATCGCCGCCGCGTCCGCCTTACCGGCGTTTTCGGTAACGGCGACGACCTCCACCGTAAGGACCTTCTGCCCGAACCGGATCGAAATAACATCCCCCGCCTTGACCTCGTAGGAGGCCCGGGCGACCTTCCCGTTGACCGTGACCCGCTCGTTGTCACAGGCCTCGTTGGCCACGGTCCGCCGCTTGATAAGGCGGGAGACCTTCAAATATTTATCCAACCGCATGGTGGAAAACTCCTTTCCCTACCAGAAAGGGCGCGGTTTTCACCGCGCCCCTGGCAGATCGATTTACTTAGCGACGATATCCTTGAGGGCCTTACCGGGCTTGAAGGCGGGAACCTTGGTAGCGGGGATATGGATCTCTTCCTTGGTCTTGGGGTTGCGGCCGATACGGGCCTCCCTCTTCTTCACCTCGAAGGTGCCGAAGCCCACCAGGCGGACCTCGTCGCCCTCAGCCAGGGCGGCGGTAATGGCATCCAGAGCAGCGGTAACCGCGGACTCAGAATCCTTCTTGGACAGGGCGGCCTTTTCCGCCACAACGTTGATCAGTTCGGTCTTATTCATCGAGATACTCCTTTGTGTTTATATTTCCTTTTAGTACAGAAACGTCCGCAGTCTTCCACGAGCGCTGTATGCTTTTATTAATTTATCATATTTTTCCCGCGGTTGCAAGGTTTTTATCCCAAAAAAACTGGGTTATTTCTTAAATTATCCCGGAAATATCCACACGGAAGCCCTATTTTCCCTCTCCGGCCTCCTGCGCCGGCTCCAGGAAGGTCTCCGCCAGCGCCTTTCCCAGCAGGCGCGCGGACAGCAAGGCCTCGTCCAGGGAGTTCCCCGCCGCCCCCATCTCCACCAGCAGCGCCCCCGGAGAGACATGCTGGTTGTACCTGGAATTGCGCACGGAAATGGGCCGCATCAGCGTGGGATAGTCCTCCAGGAGCCTCTGCTGGAGAGCCGCCGCCAGCTTCAGATTTTCCTGCCAGTCCGGATGCTCCAGCCCGCCTCCGTCAGTGCCGATGATAAAAGACATCTGGGCGGCGTTCACTCCCGCCACACCGCTGACCACCTTATAAGGGCTTCCGTCCGCGTCAGAGATGGCATCCCGGTGGATGTCCAGCACCAGGGAAATGGAGGGATGCTCCTCCATCGCCTTCTCCACCGCCGTCAGGGACCGCCCGTAGGCCCCGCTGTACTCCGGATAATCGTGGAGCGCCGTGTCGTGGAGGACCTCGATCTCCGCCTCCTCCAGCACTGCGGCGATTTCGCCGCCCACCCGCACCACATTGAAGTCGCAGTCTGTGGTCCTGCTCTCGCTGGTGGCCTCGTACTCCTGCCCCGGAGGCATGGTATAGGCCTCGCTGCCGTGTGTATGGACGATCAGCACCTTGGGCCCCTCCTCCTCCGACAGCCGGGCGGCAAAGGACCCGTCAAACATGTCCGCGTCAAAGCTCTTGTCCGACCGGTTGTTGATGTACACATCCCCCGTCACCACATATCCCTCCGGGGAGGAGGGCGTCAGCGTCCTGGCCTGCACCCCGTTGTCCGCAAACACCAGCGGCGTCTCCGCCTGGGAGGGCTCCTCGGGAATCGGGACGCTGGGCGCCTCCGGCCCTCCCGTTTCCTCCTCCCCGTCCGCCGGCTTCCCGGCGCCGGGAGGCGCGCTGTCGTCCTCCTCCTCGGTTCGCCGCAGCTCCAGCACCGCCTCCCGGCCGGAGAGGAGTACGGGGCTCTGCCCGATGGCCAGCGCGGCCCCGGCGGGCAGGGTCCCTCCGCTCCACATGCCCTCCAGCTGGCCCCGGAGGATGCCCAGGGCCAATCCGTTTTGTTCCCCCAGGGCCGTCCAGGCGGAGGAAAAGTCGGTGCTTGCCGCCGTAGCAGCCACTACATAGATCACTGCCGCAGACGCCGCAAGAGCGGCCGCGCGCCGCCTCCACTGGGGTCTGGGTCTTCTCCGGATCGTCATAACTATGCCGGCCTCCTTATCGTTGGTTGCTTGTCCCAGCATATTCGCGGCTTCCTTCAGTTATGACTGCAAGACGGCGCTTTTCCACAACGGACGCCCGTTTCTCATGGACACCCCATGACCGGCAGAAAACCAGTGGAAAAATTTTGTCCTCTATGCTACAATACACCACAGAAGCCCCCAAAGGCTGTTGTGGAGATAAGCGAAAATGAAATTGCGAAAATTCTTGTACTTATACCTTGCCTTGTGGCTTTCTTTCCCTTGCATCGTAATCATTATTTGGATGATGGACTATGATCTGCTGATCGGCACTACGGGGACGGCATTTCGTATACAGAGCATACTAAACTGCATTGCGGCGGTTTGTGGAATAACACTTGCGGTTCTGCATTATCGAGAAACCGAAAAAGCACTGAAAAATAAAGTTATACTTGCGATGATTGCTGGTGGTGCGGCCCTTGTATTGTTATGCTGGAATTTTCTTTGTGTCCTTCTTAATGGGGCGGAGGAATACCATAGCTTCACTTCACCAGACAGCACGCATACCATCGTTATTATGGAAAATGTCAGCTTGATTTCCGGGCAAGTTGTTTTGTATGAGCGGGTCGATCCATTTCTGATTTATCCAAAAGAACGCATTATCACCGATGATGGACATAGACCAATCTGTGCTGGGGAATACTCGCTTGTTTGGGATGGAGATACAGTGATATTATCGGTTTCTGATGGGGCCGGAGGGAGCGAAACAATATCAGTTGCATTGGATGAGCGTTGAAAGCAGGAGGGAACCGTGGGATTGGCTTATTTTTTCATTTTTATTACGATATTAGGGGCGGCAGGGATAGCAGTTGTTTTGCTAAAAGCGGCGTGGGAAATCTGGAAAAAGGCGCGATTCAAATTTTTGGCACTTATCCCTTTGCTTTTGGGTGGTTTCTGCGCTTTTGTCGCACTTTATGTTTTGGCAATCATTTTGAGAGAGGGATTTTATTCATTCTGATGGGCCAAGTCCAAGAATGAATATCTTATAGGCTTATGATTTGAATTTTATGTTTGATTTCTTCTGCATCATCAAAAGCCATAAACATGGTTGTAATTAAATCACGTCCATCACTTGTAACAAAATAATTTGACAGATTGGTAATCTCTCCGCTGATATGATTTCCCCATGGAGGCTGCTTTGACAAATCATCAATATCCCATATAACATCGGATGGAGGAAGTTTGCTCAATGTTTTTTGGATTTTTTTCAGTTCTTTTCTTGCAAGCGGAACATCTGTCCACTCCAGCCCAATGTGGTAAAGGTCATTCATCAAATAAGGGAATTTACTTCCCCACAGTCCTTTTTCCAACCTGTAACATATGGTAGAAAAAAAGGCGTGCAAAAAGTCACCCTGGCCGACTTGATACCACAAGAAATCAATACGGAAACCAGTAGCCATAACGCCTATCCACCTTCGCACAAATAATTTATCTATTTCATTTTAGCATATCAATACAAATATAACAAGAACATTGAAACGCTCCCGTCAAAATGAACTGCTCCCCGTCAAGTAGACAGCGAAATAATTAAAAGAAAGTTCACAGCGCTGCGGCGCTGTGGCAACCGGAG
>ERZ808054.643-NODE-643-length-28773-cov-11.735956_pt1 | contig 28773 bp, 29 predicted proteins | sample MGYA00380201_ERZ808054 | MGnify/ENA primary metagenome ERZ808054 (study PRJEB31490, sample SAMN06133419) | mouse gut metagenome | isolation source: Z5_2 | host: mice | place: China: Chengdu | collected 2015-05 ...
CGTAGGAGTTTGGGCCGTGTCTCAGTCCCAATGTGGCCGTTCACCCTCTCAGGCCGGCTACTGATCGTCGCCTTGGTAGGCCGTTACCCTACCAACAAGCTAATCAGACGCGGGTCCATCCTGCACCACCTTAGTTTTTCACACCTGGCCATGCGGCCTCGTGCGCTTATGCGGTATTAGCACCTGTTTCCAGGTGTTATCCCCCGGTGCAGGGCAGGTTCCCCACGCGTTACTCACCCGTCCGCCACTAAGTTATCCTCTCTTCCACTCTTAGCAAGCTAATTGCTTCTGAAATGATAACTCCGTTCGACTTGCATGTGTTAAGCACGCCGCCAGCGTTCATCCTGAGCCAGGATCAAACTCTCGATAAAAAGTTTAATTTCTGTAAAACAGAAATAAAACTGCAACTTTCCGCAATGCGGAAACTTCTGATCTTACTAAGATCATTGTTCTTCTTCGCATTACTGTTTGATTCCGGACAAGAACCGCTTGGCTTCCTGTTCCGTTTACTGTTCTTTTTTCTGAAATTCTCTTGAATTTTCAGGGTTGCATTACTGTTCATTTGTCAAGGTGCTTTCCATCAGGTTTTCTGATGTGTTGTTGTTGCTGTGCTTTGTTTCCCTCAGCAACGAATCCAAGTATATCACCATAAAATTACATTGTCAACAGATTTTTTAATATTTTTTCCAATTTTTTTAAAAAATGTCGAGAAAGCCCGATTTTACTGCAAATTCAGTGTTGCGCTGTCCGAATCATTCCGCAGAATAATGGAAAGATTCTCCACATTTGTTCCGTCAGGCACTTCGATTACGGCCACAAGCTCCACCGGTCCTTCCGGCCCGATAATTCCCTTATAAGTCTGCAAGTCATTTAACAGCATCGTAGAAAGAGCGCTCTTTGGCGACTCGCCATTTACCGCGACTCTGATTCTGGTTCCGTAGTTCATCATATTGAGTTCCGTTTCCGCGCCGTTTAAGTTAATCGCCTGAAATCTCAGCACGAGCAGTTTCATGCCGCCCGTTGCTTCCATTGCAAATGCAAGCTCCATGCTGCCTTCCGTTATTTCCGGATATTCATTCCGTAATTCGTATCCCGTATACTGAAAGCCAATTCCTTCTATTCCATAAAACTCTTCAATGGTGGATGCCTGCTGTTCTTCTTCCGCCATATCTACCACCGGCGTATCCGCAATTTCAGATTCTTCCGTATCCGGACTTTCCTCCGGAATCTCTTCTTCCTCCGGCTCCGGCTCTGCGCTGTCCGCTTCTTCCTCATACTCCGCAAGCTCTACAAGATGGTTGCTGTAATATTTATCATACTTCAGCAATAACCCGACTGCGTATTCCGTAATGATCTCATTTTCTTCTTCGGTCAGTTCCACCGTTCTTCCACATCCTGATAAAACACATGCAATGCCAATACCACATAATAAAATTTTTATCTTTTTCACCGGAATCCATTCTCCTACTCTATAGTTTCGTGTACATTATACTCTAAAATCTGTCCGATGACAAATTATTTATTTCAAATTTATTCGATCAAATAATACAGCCGCATTATTTTTTTCATACTACTGTTTTATTATCCCCGAAACCGGCGGCCGGCCCTTCCAAAAGCGATGCAGGCTCCAGCTCATACCAAAATTCCACGCCGTTATCATAATTTCTGACGCCGTATTTCTGATTCATGGACTCCATAATCGCTCTGACAATGGACAGGCCGATTCCGCTTCCACCGTATTCCCGCGTTCTCGCCTTATCTACTTTATAAAATTTTTCCCATAAATGAGAGAGGCTTTCTTCCGGTATCGGATTTCCGGTGTTGAAAACGGATACTCTGACTTTCTTTTCCTCCGTCCGTATCCTGACATCGATCACTTTTTCATACAGCGCATAGTTGATGGCATTGGTAAAATAATTCATAAACACTTCTTCGGTTTTAAATTCATCGGCCCATACATATATCGGCGGATAGTCTTCCATACGGACGGAAATCTCCCTCTGCTTTGTCAGGATTTCCGACGACTGGATACAGTTTCGTATAAGCGCCACGATATCAAAGCGTTCCATCGCTACCGCTTCATTGCCAAATTCAATCTGATTCAGCGTCAGCAGTTTTTTCACCATCGTATTCATTTTCGCCGCTTCATCCATAATTACATCGCAGTAAAATTCCCTGCTTTCAATATCGTCATTTACGCCTTCCTTCAATCCTTCCGCATATCCCTGTATGAGCGCAATCGGTGTTTTCAGTTCATGAGACACATTGGCCAGGAACTCTTTGCGCATCTCATCGACTTTGTTTTTCCTCTCGATGTCTCTTTGCAGTTCGTTATTCGCACTTTTCAGTTCTGATATGGTCTTTTCCAGAATGCAGGACAGTTCATTGATGTTATGCCCGAGAAGCGCGATTTCCGTTTTACTGCGGCCGCTGTATTTTGCTTCAAAATCGAGATGCAGCATGCGTTCGGATATTTTCGTCAGTTCCATAATCGGTCTGGCAATTTTGCCGGAAACCCATAACGCGACCAATGCGCTTAATACCGCCGCAAAAATGCCGACATAAGCCAGGAAACGATTGGCGAGCTTTACGCTTTCCTTGATACTCTCAAGCGGGTTGCGAAACAAAAAGAGGTTCCCGTTATCCAGTACCCCCCACATCTCGACAAACTCCGTTTTCGTCCAATCATCCAGCATAATGCTTATTTCATAGCTGTCCCCTTTTTCCAGCAGCCGGGCATTCGGATTGGTTCCGGAACCAAAAATATTTTTTAAAAGTTCTTTGCTTAATATCTCATAATCATTGGCGGATGCTTTCAACGTCTGTGTTTCCGCATCCAGAACGATAAAACTGATATTATATCTTCCGATAATCTTCTGAAATTCAATATCAAATTCCTCCGTATTGAATTTCCCTTCATTGGAAGCCGTATTGATATAATGGTAAGCATACATCAGCACGTTCTGTTTATTGTTAAGATAATAATTTTCCAGAAGCGTGTTATTTATGAACCAGCAAAGCAAAATGGTTCCGATAATCAAAAGACAGATCACACCTGCAAATTGTTTTTTGATAGAATATTTCATGATTATCCTCATCTGTCCGTTTTGGCAGGCACTCGACTCATATACAGAGTGACACGGCAGCCGGACTTTTCATTTCAGTTTTCATCCTCTAACACATCAAAAGCGCATCCTCTTGCCCAGGGGCTTCCAATGTCGCATCGGCCGTGGTGATACTGACGCCTGCTTTCTCCCTCGGGCACTTCATCGGATGTATCAATTTTTAATCTGCTCTCGCCGGACGAGGCAAATCCATCCAGCAGTTTAATAATCTGTTCCAGTTCCGAATTGTCATTCTGCTTCAATCTGCAAGTCCTCCCTGCTATCATTTTTATTCTTTTATAACACTTATCTTTCATTATTTCCACTTATTTTCACGATTTCACATAAAATACATAACTTTCCTTTCTGATAAGAACTATCCAAAGTTTTGACAAAATCATCATTTCTAAATTTATGCTTTGCGGCAGAGACGTTTTCTACGCATTTTTATCTTTCAGATTCGCATAATAATCCCATATTCCGTTCAGGGTATTCCTTGCAGAAGAAGAAATCCCCAAATTCAGCCGAAAATGGTTCAGACTCCCTTTTTCCTGTTTCAGCATCCCGCTGTTCTTCTCACTGACTGCATCCATAAACGCATGGTAGGCTTGCTCCTTTATGTCTGCGCTTTGCTTTTTCACAGCTATCGTTTCCTTTTCCGAACTGCCGGAATGGTATACTGTCTGTGCCTGAAAGCCCCGCAGTTCACTCCATATCTGCGTATTCGCCGCCATAAACCTGCTGTGCGTTTCATAAGCTTTATCCAGCATTTCCAGTTCTTTTTCCTTCGTCAGCTCCTGCGTGCTTCCGTCTTCCGCAGTATAATATTCCTTTTTACCGCCGGATGCCGCATATTTTTCCTCTATGCGGTCTTTCAGCAGTCGATAGGCGGAAGCCATCTTATTCATATAGTGTTCAAAGGTATCCGTCTTTTCCCCTTCCGCTCCCTCAAACTTCGCTTTCAGCGCATCCACATCCGCCTGCGAGTAGTTTGCCGTCACATATTCATCAGAAACGGAACCGCCCCCCAGCTCTGACATGACCTTTTCAAAATCATTCATCAAACCATATGTCCCGGAATTTATGGGGGAGAGTTTTCCGATATCCTCGTTTTGTTCCATTCTCCTTGCCCCGGACATTTTTTCCCTCAAGGCCCTGCGTCCTTCTCCGGAAATATCCACACTGTCGCTCTGCTGTCGATCAGCGGCAATGTCTTTATCTGTCTGCTGCAGGCGCTTCTTTATCCTGTCGGCATCCACCCGTTTTTCTTCCTTCCTCACGCCCTCACAGATTTTCGCCCCATAAGGGCTTCCATAAACAGTACCTACTTCCATTGACACAATCTCCTTCCTGCTGTTTTATGACATTTCCTTTTGTTGAAACATCACCGTAACCTTGAATGCATTCCCCATGTCAAATGCACAGATAGTATCAGTCTCCCGATATTCAAACTTACCCGGAATACGGCACGGCAGTTTGCATCCATTGCATTTATCGGCAAATATCAGTGAAAAGGAAGCTGAATTGTTGTATATGGACGTTAAATGGTAGTAAATAAAAACAGGTAGGACTCTGTAAAGAAATGAATTGTGATATCAGTCCTATTCGCTGTATTTCCCTGCCTGCACATGCCACATCTTCGCATACTTCCCGTTTTGCTCCAAAAGCTGTTCATGGGTTCCCTCTTCTATGATTCGGCCTTTTTCCAGCATAATAATACGGTCCGCATCCCTCGTAGCAGACAGCCGGTGGGAAATATAAAATACCGTCTTATTGCGTGCGGCATCCTGCATCGCTTTATTCAGATTATATTCCGCAATAGGATCCAGTGCGCTGGAGGGCTCATCCATAACCAAAATGTCCGCCTGTTTGTAGAAGGCTCTGGCGATGGCAACTTTCTGGCTTTCTCCACCGGACAGATTCACGCCGTTCTCGTCAAACTCCGAGGTAATGGATGTATACAGTCCTTCCGGAAGTGTTTTAAGGCGCTCGCCAAAACCGCTGCTGCAAAGAGCCTGCCCGACGGCTTCCTCTTCCCTTTTTACGTTCTCAATGTCATCCAGCACGACATTCTCCATCAGCGTTGCGTCATACATCTTGAAATCCTGGAACACTACGCCAAACCGTTTATGATAGTCACTCAAATTGTACTGCGTTATATTTTTATCACGATAAAAAATCCTGCCGCCTGTGGGGTCATACAGTCTCATCAACAGCTTAATAAGCGTTGTTTTTCCGGCGCCGTTGTAACCTACAATCGCAATTTTTTCACCTGGATGAACCTGTAATGTAATATCTTTCAGCACCTCCGGTGAATCCTCCGTATAGCGGAAGCTGACATGCTCAAAACATATTGTTCCCGGAGCGGCAGGCAGGTTTTCTCCCACATCATGTTTAATTTTCGGCTCATACATCAGAAAACTTCTGATCTTGTCAATGTACATGCTGTTTTCGCCTGCCTTAGGCACCGCATCGACAAAGCCCTTCATGCCTTTCCGCAGACTGTTCGTACGGTTAAACAAAACTACCGCATTGCTGTAATCGATGGTATGCAGTACTGCCGCCTGAAATATTAAGTACGTTATATAAAGTCCGTCTAAAATAAAATCCCCGGCCAAATACCCCTGTGCGAAATGCAGACCTGTACGTTTCCTGCCGGCCTTTTTCTGCACGTTAATCATTTCCCCGTCAGCCTGTACAAAATCCTGCTCCAAAATATCCGCCGTCCGAGGGTATAAACGCAGCTCTTTGGCATAATCGCTCAGATAAAAAATGCGGCTTACATAGTTTCGCTTACGTTCCAATGGATTTGTTTTCACCCGCACTTCATAATTTAACTTATTCAATACCCTTGCAAACAAAAAATTAAGTACGAAGGACACCAGCACGAATAAAATTCCCGCAGCATCCGTAACGAGAAAAAATACTCCCGTTGTCAGCATTATTGTAACGCTTTGTATTAAGGAATTGAGCAATGCCAGAAAACGTTCAATTGCATTTTCGGCTTCGGACACAGACAAAACAAACTCATTATAATAGTTCGGTTCATCATAGCATTCCAAATCAATCTCGGCTGCTTTATGATACATTTGCTCCTTTAACGCCTGATAGAGTTTCGGTTTTGCACGCAATGACAGGTTATGAATATAATACCCATCCGGTATGATTGCCGCCATATAGGCCAGCAGTACGAGGCCTACCACGATAAATGCCTTATAAAATGGTTCTCCGTATTCCGCACATTTTAATACATAACGGACAGCGACTGTATGCTCCAAAAAGATAAGAAACTGATTCCTGAAAGCATCATATATGGCATATAACATAAATCCCGGCGCCGTACGGAAACAAAGCCTCCAAAGAAACAGATGATTATTTAACACCTTTTTCATAACATTAACCTTGCCTTTCCACAGCCTGCGGATTCGGGCCGCAGGCAAAGATACCCCTGTCTATTTCAGAAGATGATACCGCCAGATAATTCTCCGCCTGCTTTTTATACATATCCGCATAGAGGCCCTGCCGCTTCATCAGCATGTAATGAGTCCCTTCTTCTCTGACCGTTCCGTTTTCCAGCATGAACACCCAATCCGCATTCCGGACGGAGGATAATCTATGGGATATAAACAATACCGTCTTTTCCTTACTGCTTTTCAACATGTTGTCAAACAGCTGATATTCCGAAACCGGATCCAACGCGCTGGAGGGTTCATCGAATATCTTTACGGGACATTGTCTTACAAAGGCTCTGGCAACACCGATTTTCTGATACTGACCGCCTGACAGAACCTCGCCATCCTCGCTGAATTCCTTCGTCAAAACCGTGTCCATCCCCTTTGGCAGCGACATAACCTTATCATATACGCCGGCCAGCCGTAAGGCTTCCTCTACGCGTTCCCTGTCGCCTTCCCCGGCTTTCTGCATCAGCACGTTTTCCATGACCGACAATGAAAAAATGCGGCAGTCCTGAAAAGCAGTTGCAAATAACGCTCTGTACTTCTGCAGGTTATATTCCTTAATGTTTCTGCCGTTACAGAAAATCTCCCCTTCCGTCGGGTCATAAAAACGCATCAACAGCTTAATAATTGTTGACTTTCCCGCTCCGTTATGTCCTACCAGAGCATAGGTTTTACCTCCCCGTATTTCAAAAGACAAATTGTGTAATACTTGTTTATCCTTATAGCAAAAGCTCACATTGCGAAACGCAATGCTTTGAATTTCTCTGCCCGGGTCTTCCCCTTCGTAATCTTCCGGTATTGCTTCCTCATATTCCAGAAAAGTCCGCAGATTCCATACAAAAAGTCCGTTCTTAAAACCTTTCATCAAAGATTCCGTAAACCCGATTAATATCCATGTGGTAGATACCATCATGCTGGTAATCACAGAAAGCTCCGCCAGCGAAATCGTATGACTTACCAAAGCCCTGTAAGCTCCGTAAATCAATAACCCCTCAAAAATAAAGCTAAACGTAAATATGACACGCAGCCAGTGGAAAATCATCCCTTTTTTCGTATACTTATGAGCACACCGGATAAGCCCCTGTATAGCCTCCCGATAATTTCTCCGCATTAATGCAAAGGCATTGGTCAGACGCATCTCCTTTGCATAGTCCGTCATGTACATGACCCGATTGATATACGCTATTTTACGGTTATAGGGAACCATATCCCTGTTTCGCTCAAAGTCAATCTTACCCAATACTTTATTGAAGCAAAAATTTCCAAGAATCGGAAAGCCTACAAACAGCACTGCATACCTGTCCACTTCCAAAAGAAAAAGAAATGCCGCGGCGGACGCTGTCATACCAAATACAATACCCCAGATCACATCCACCGTTTCCATGAGCCGCTCATCCGCCTTTTCCATGGCAAGCGTGTATTTGTTATAAAATTCATGATCTTCATAGCAGGACAATTCCACATTCCTGGCCTTTCGAAACAGCTTTTTGTTCAGTTCCCTGTTCACAATGACGGTCGTAACAGGTGTCACCGTTCCGTTCACATAGCTATAATATAAGGAAATTCCTGCAAATACAGCCACCGTAGCCCCGATGAATATCATAATCGCAGAAAACTCCTGCTCCGTTTCCAATGCCTTAATCACAAAACGCATAAAAAAGGCGCTGTAAAATAACCACTCGAAATATCCTAAGAACTGGGTAACGGCCTTATGCAAAACCTGGCCGGGACATATCTGCCACATTAGCTTCAGCGCATATAAATTGTTATGAAATGCCTCTTTTCCCTTATTCACTGATTGCTCACTCCTGATTCATAATTTTTCTTTTGGTTTGTCCCGGATATCCGCTATAATAATGCTTCCCGCAGCATAAAATATATTTCCCTTGCACTGTCAAACGCGGAAAAAATATTATTTAAAATTTCTCTCTTATAAAAAACGTCACTGAGCGATTCTTCATGCGTGCAGAAAATTCTTCTGCGTTCCAGATATTCCCGTAAAACAATATCTTCTTTCGGATAATATGCCTTTTTATATTTTTCGCCGTGGATTTCTAATAAACCCGCTCCGTTAAAATCTTCAATGACTCTTTTTGTATTCAGCCCGTATTGATATCCGTCTAAAGACGCATCAAAAAAGAATAAAATAATTATACAATTCAAAATACAGTTCTTCCAGGGGATTTTTCACGCCTTCAAGATACAGCCGTTCATTCTCCTCTTTATTCTCCGATTATTTCCATATCATCCGGAAAATCCCGTATAACGAGCGCACATGTATTGGTAAGTTTTACATTCTCCTTTATCGGATATGTCATTTTACCCCTTTTTTCTCCCGTTACACAATGAACGTCCAGTTTTGTATCTATCAGGCCCAGATTATTCTCTAAATTATTGGAAAAAATGAGACTTCCGGCGCTTACCCCGATTACCAGGCCATTGTCCCTGATATACGCCTTCAAAGACTCATGAAACCCTGTGGCATTCATTCTTTCAAGCAAGTAGTGTGTATTTCCGCCGCACAGATATACCACATCATATTGTTTCAGCTTCTCAAACTCCACTCCGGCATGCAAATCACATACGTCAATATTTTTATCTAATATACCACATTTTAACAAATCATTCATACACTTTGGCAGCACTCCAATTGCATCTGCGTCTATTGCCGCCGTTGGGATGAATAAAGCTTTCACAAATGACATATCTTTTCCTGCCATATCCACAAAACACGCTTTTATTTCTTCCGTTTCCAAACCCGCTGATGTTAATAATACTCTCATGCTTCCTCCTATTCCGGCCAGTTCATCTGCTCTTTCGTAATCCCTAATTCCCTGCACGCATCGCATACAGATTCTTTTTCCGTCCGGTTTCCAATCTGATATTTTAAAACTCTGTCTTTAAACACAATGTATTTTTTATTGCCTGCCTTAAAATCAACAAACCAGTTCTCATTTGTATCCGGGTTGGACAGCATGACTTTTGAAATCTGTTCCGGAAAATCTTTCCTGTCACTCGTAAAAAACAATGCAGTCCAGTATTTCGGTTTCCCGCCGGTATTCCACAATTCAATTTTATGAATATGAAGACAGTCAATGATACGGTCATCCGCTATACTTTCTTTAATTAATATTCCCTCATACAATTCCTGTTTCTTGTTCTGAATTGCATTATTGCCGCAGATATGAACATCCCTGACTTCACTTAATGTCAGTTCATCCTTTAGCAAAACATCCATAGACACCTGAAAGGTTTTTCCCAGTATTAACAGTTTTTCTGTCTCCGGTAATGCAATGTCGGCTTCCCATTTGGATATGGACTGCCTGCTGACATTACATATTGAGGCCAGTTCTTCCTGTGTCATTCCGTTTGCTTTTCTCAGTTCTATAATTTTTTCCGATAATTTCATGTCACGCCTCCCTTTTTCAATTTGTACATTACAGGTTTGTATTATACAAAATAACAATACTGTTTACCACCAACATAAAAGTGCTTTTTGGCAACTCCCGGTTGCAGACAAACCGCCGCATATGGGGAATATTCCCCGAAAAAAATCCCGGCGCTGTCACAGCGCCGGGATTACCCCACTTTCCGGTCATCTGTTTAATTGATAAACCGGAATTTTTCACTCATGAATGTATTGATTTCGTCAATCTCAAAACTTAAACAGAAACCGAAAGGCCCTCCGTCTGTCCCGCAGGAACCGTCTCTCCTGTTTTTGTATATGTTACAGGCTTTTTTACAGCATCCGTCTTTATTTCATCAGAACCGGCGTCATCCGGATCTGTGTTATCCTTTAACAAGCCCCTTCCTTCCTCACTGATTTCCAGAAGACACGCATCCTGTGTATCCGTATTGGTATCGGCATTCCTTTCTTCTTCTAACTTCTCTTCCAGTTTTTCACGTTCTTCCCTGCGCTTCCGGACAGCCTCCTCGATCTGTTCCTGCGCAATCCTGCGGCTCTCCTCCGCATCCATCTTCATGCCCTCGTCTGCTTCCTCTTTATACTCACAGGCCTCTTCGTGGAAATCACCCATGTAACCCATTGCCCGCTCCATCATCGCGGTGTCATTCTTGAGCCTCGCCTCTTTATAAACCCGAAACGGGGTGTTGAGCAGTTCCATGTCAGTCCTTGCTCCAATCAGCCCTTCCATTGTCTTCGTATGCATAATACCATCCTCCTATCCGCATTTTTCAGGAACATTAAAACTCCTCATCCCTTCTTTCGACGGCGCGAATATATGATATTAGATTTGTGTTTCAAACAGCCGCTTTGATGTCATGTCCGGTATCAGGAAACGGCATTAAAACGGATATTATAAAAATGCCGTTTTCAGCTTTGCTGTTCATTGCTCCGTTATACCTGTGTACCACATCGCCAACATTCAGCAGACCGATTCCGTGTTCCTGCGAATCCCCCTTATTCGTAAATCTCTCCGTATATTTTTCCGTCCTGTCCATACTGTTTTTTACTTCAAGCAGAAAACATTTCTTTACCGTTCTTGCCTGAATATCGATAAAACGACATTCACCGCTCCGCATCCTTCCACACGCTTCCAACGCATTATCCAGTATATTGCCGAACAATACACACAGGTCAAATTCGTTGATGCGGCATTCCTTCGGCATCTGCACATCACATTCCCATTTGATATTTTCTTCTTCTGCCCGCTTCCGATTCTGATACAGGAGCGCATCCACCGCCTTATTCCCTGTCATATCTCCAACCGCATCCAGGACAATACCCTCCATATTTTTCAGATAGCCGTCTATCTTCTCCCATTCTTTATTCTTGGACAGCGCCGACAGGGCAATGATATGATTTTTCATGTCATGCCGCAGCCGCTCCGATTGTCTGTACTGCTCTGCCAGCATTTTATAAACCGCAATCTGCGAATGGTACCGGCCGTTCTTTTCCTGTTCCAGATAAATCCGATTCATCCCGAACACATAAAATCCCGACGCCGCCATAGACAAAAGCGCCAGAACCAAAAACTCCGCATGACTGAAAAGCTGATCATAATACAAACCCATATTGCCTCCGCTCCTGACCATAATGCCATTGCTCGCACCCAGGCTTGCCACATCATACACTGTAATGATCACAAGTAGGGGAACCGCCAGGATAACATACCACTTTTTCGGTTTGCCGCAAAAAACAGGCTCAAGATGCTTCGACATCCAGCATACGGCCGCTATGACAAAACAATAGCTGACACCACCAATCAGCCCGCTTGACCAATCTGTTGAAAATGGTTCCGGAATTTTTTTAACCGTATGCAGGAAAAACAGTTCCAGACATGATAAAAAGGAAGCGCAGAAATCTGCCGCCAGCCTTACAAGCGCCATCAGCATGGATGCGGCCAGAATCCTTTTTTCCCTTTCTGACCGGAATAACAGCACTACCAATCCCATAAAAAATACGGGACGCATGAACACAAAAAAAGTATACAAAATAAAATCCATCCGGCCCAATATATTACATAGCAGACAGCCGCAAAAGGAAAAAATCAAAAACAGCCCTTCCCTCCTTTTGGAAGCCCCTAAAAATTTTTTACAGAATTTATCTGCTGCCAACAGATACCCCAGAAAAAAAGGCGCCGCGGTTAAAATATCTATATAGTCTGAGAGTTGTTTCACAGTATCCCTCCATTTTTCCGCATGACCCCGAACACCTCCCGGACAAACTCATCATATCTTCTTTTTGCAATCACGATTTTTTCTCCATTTTCCAGAATCACGTCCTGCCTGTTATACCCGTCAACATATTTCAGATTAATCAGATAGCTTTTATGGCACCTGAAAAAACCTTTATCCCGTAGTCTGTTCTCCAGCTCCCCTATCTGCTCATAATAAGTAAAAATGCCTTCCGGGCCATGAACATCGACCGTTCTTCCTTTTATCTCAAAATAGTATATATCATCAAGCAATATCTTCTTTTTCTGCCTTTCCCTGCTGACAATGATAAATTCCTGTGAACGGCTTTCTGTTTTGAGGACGGCTTTTTGCAGTACGCTTTTCAGTTTCCTGTCATTCACAGGCTTTAACAGGTATTGGAAAGCCTCCACGTCATATGCTTCAAACACATACTCCCTGCTGGAAGATACAAAAATGAGTATCTGATCGGATGCCTTTTCACGGAAAATCTTTGCTGTTTTCATTCCATCCAGTTCCTGCATAATGATATCAAGGAAAACAATGTCAAAACTTTCCAATGCCTGTAACAATTCCCTGCCGCTTTGAAACTGGCGGATGAGGCAAGGTATTTTCATCTCTTCCAGAATATCTCTGATTTTCCTTGCCATGTTGCAGCATTCTATAACTTCATCATCACAGACTGCTATTGACAGCATTTTCACCACCTGCCTTATACAAGTATATTGTATATATCGGCACAAACGCAGACAAAGTTTCGTTAATGCCATGACCGGGCATTTCGGTGTAATAACCGTAATTCTTGCCGGTGCCGCTGTCCGCAAAACTCATATGAGCGGTTTCAGCCGAAAGCATTATTTTCCACTGATCTGCAACAGCATATCCTATCTGGCAATAACAGGCAGTCTTGCCCCCATCCTGCAAAGCAGCTCATTGCTGATGCTGCCGGAGCTGTCCGCAACTACGGGAACGGACAATTTATCATATCCTTCCGCGCCTGCCAGTGTTACGATGTCACCCACTGACACACCGTCTGTGTCTGTGATATCCACGGCAAGCTGATCCATGCAAATGCGTCCGACAACAGGCACAACATACTGGTCGATCAGTACGCTGCCTTTTGGGTCGGACAAGTTTCTCGGAAAGCCGTCACCATACCCGATCGGCAGTATGGCAATCCGGGTATCGCGCCCCGCCGTAAAGTGCCTGCCGTATCCGACGTTTTCGCCAGCCTCCACGTTCCTGATCAGCACCACCCGGCTTTTCAGAGAAAGCACCGGACGCAGGTCAGGTTTTACTACGGTGTCATCAGCCGGGGAACTGAGAACGCCATACAAGGCTATGCCAACTCTCACATAATCGCAGGCAAGATCGGGATAATTCAAAAGTCCGTAGCTGCTCTGAATATGTAACTTTGGCAGAATTATCCCACTATCCCTCAAAGAATCTGCCATGTTATAGAAGTTATCAATCTGTCCTCTTGTAAATGCAACATCATCCGGGTGCCTGCTGTCTGAGCAGCACAGATGTGTAAACATCCCGCATATGTTAAGATTTTCCATAAAAAAAACTTTCCGAACCGCAGACAACTCCCCGCATGCTATCCCAAGCCTGTGCATGCCCGTATCTATTTTGATGTGTACTTTTACGGCAATACCCTGATGATTCAGCGCTTCTGCATATTCAAAACTGACAAGAGTCTGCAGCAGATCATATTCTTTCAGTTCGGATGCCCGACTCACCTCGGTGTACCCGAGTATAAGTATTTCCCCACAAACGCCGCCCTTTCTTAAAGCTATACCTTCATCAATCGTGGCAACGGCAAAAGCCCGGACTCCCATCTTATTAAGATGGGAAGCAGTCAGGACGGCCCCGTGCCCGTATGCCTGCGCCTTTACAACAGCCATCAGTTCACATCCCGGCTGCATGGCTTTTTTCAGGACTTCCACATTATGACGCAGATTCTCTATATTTACTTCTATCCATGCACGTCCCGTTTTCAATGACACATTCTTCATTTTCCTGCTTTTCCCCTATAATTCGTATGGTCTGCGAAACAACCGTGCAGCCGTCCGGGATATCCGTGCTCACTACCGCACCCGCCCCCACTTTCACATAGCTGCCAATTTTTACTCCTCCAATAATGACCGCACCTGCCCCAATCAGACAGTTGTTCCCTATGACCGGCGCTTTCTTATTCACTTCGCCAATCGTTACATTTTGATAAATCCAACAGTTTTCCCCAATCTCCGCATATCTTGATATAAAAATCCCATGAAGCCCATGCGGAAGCGTCAGATTGTCTTTTATTATCGTGTCAGGGCCGATATATCCTCCATGCCTGTGGGCACAGCGGCTCATCATAAATGTGAGGATATCATGTAAAAGCCCCTCGTCCGTCTTTTTCTGCAATCTGTATAGCCGCCAGAAATGGCGCAGATTATTTCCCCTTGAATAATCAATAATCCTTCTTCTGATACTCATATGATCTCCTTCCCTTCACAGATATAAGCCTATCAGCCTGTCCAGCATTTCCGGAAACGACAGGCCGATTCCCTTCATCATATTGGGATAGCGGCTGTGGGCCGTAAAACCTGGAATCGTATTTACTTCATTAAATACAATTTCCCCGGACGGTGTGTAAAACATATCCACCCTTGCAAAGCCCGAACACCCCAAAGCCCTGTATATTATTACCGCTGCTTCCTGTATCCGTTTTTCCGCTTCTGCTCCAATTCTTGCAGGCATATAAATTTTCGAGGATTTCAATGTATACTTCTCAGTGTAGTCAAAGAAACCTCCTGACAGTTCGATTTCGTCAACCCTTCCTACGGTCAGTGCATCCATACCGAGTACGGCACAACCCGCTTCAAACCCGTTTACTTCCTCCTCGACGATAACTTCCGCGTCGTATGCAAATGCCAGGCTTACAGCCGCGTCCAATTCTTTCTTCTCCGTTATCCTTGTTATTCCAAAAGATGAACCTGCACGAACAGGCTTTATAAAAAGCGGATAAGCCAGCTTTTCTTCAATCTCCTTCAACGCCGCTTCCTTACCGGAACATCTGAAAGTTACTGATTTGGGAACAGATATTCCGGTAAGGCTGACCAGCTTATGCGCCCGGTTCTTATCCATGCAGACTGCTGATGAAAGCGTATCACAGCCGACAACAGGGATTCCTGCCAGTTCAAACAGTCCCTGCAGCGTACCGTCTTCACCGTTTTTTCCATGCAGTACCGGAAATGCCAGGTCTGTTTTTATAACATGGTAACTGTCTGCATCAAGCTCTATAAACCCTTTCACAGAACAACTCTGCGAAACGACAACCGGAAACAGGTTTTTGCCGTCTTCAAACCATGTATTGTCACCTATCTTCTCTTTGTCTCCGGTATAGTGATACCACTCCCCGTTTCTGGTGATTCCGATTGGAATGATATGAAATTTATCCGTATTGATATTGTCCAGAACCGCACATGCAGATTGCAGCGACACTTCATATTCTGCGGATTTGCCACCGAAAATAACGGCTATCCTTTTTTTATCCATTCTCTACACCGCCTTCCTCTATTTTTATCTCATCCGGAAGCCTGTAAGCTATCTCACACTGATTGACATACTGCTCCATTTCCGTCTGCTTTCCGGTATCGCTGTCCGTTTCCCTGCGGCAGACAGGCGCAATCTGATATATTTTTTTGCCCTTTCTCCTGTAAAAAACAGAAGAGTTAAAAACGGAATACGCAAGACCCACATCATGTTCTGACAAAATACGTCCATACATATCGTTATCATCAAAACTAATCTCAATCTGAAATGTATTATCTGTCCCGTTCCGGACTTTCAGGTCAAGCCAGCCTTCGCCCACCGCAGCATCCGTTCCGCATGGAATGTTTTCTTCCGTTGATGGAAACGACTTAACCGCGTGTCCGTGACGTTCAACAATCGTCAACGGCGTATGCAGAAACATCCAGAAAAGCGTATCGCTCAGCATACACAGACCTCCGCCGTATGATACAGCAATTTTCCCATCGATAAGGTTTAATCCGTCCTTGTATTTTTCCTCCCGGTCCGCCCATCTTACGAGCTGCCAGAAAGAAAAAGTTTCACCCGGTTCGATAACGACCCGGTTAAGCGTCCTGGCGGCGAGTTTTAAATTGTGAACCTTGTTTATCTGATATTGCATATCAAATCCGCTGTTTTCATTCAGCATTCGTATTGAGGTTTCAAATACCGTGTAAGGCAATGATTTGTCAGCTGCCCTTTTGGCATACCGGCACCCGTCTTTCCACATTTGTAAATAAAAAAATTTCTTTCTCTGCCATCTACGGAGCGGAAGCAGAAAAGGAAATATCTGTGTCAGCCTCTTTCTTGACATATAAACGACTCCTCCTCTTTTTGTACAGCAAACGGGACTGCGATTACAGCAAGTTTACCATAGTAAAAAAAGCACTCCTGCTTTTGGCACTATGATTGTACCAATAACAGGAGTGTTGTTTATTTGTTTATACATAAAGTATTCTGCTGATTTTCTGCGGAATTTCTTACGATTTACCTACGAAACCGGTAATATGACTTTAAATGCAACCGTTTCGTTTTCACTTCTTGCCGTAATTGACCCGTTATGAAGCGTAACGATCTGTTTTGCTATGGCCAGACCCAGACCAGCCCCGCCGCTGCTCGTACTTCTGGAAACATCAAGCCTGTAAAACTGTTCAAATATCCGTTCCAGTTTTTCTTCCGGAATGGTATCGCCGCAATTTGTAAATGTGATTTCTACATTTTCTTCCTTTCTGACAACAGCAATTTCTATGTCAGTCCCCTCAAAGCTGTAGATAACCGCGTTTTTCAGGATATTATCAAATACGCGCTGAATCTTATCCGCATCACACCTTATCATAATATCCTCCGAAATCATGAGGCTGCAATTCAGGTTCTTTTCATGGAACATTGGCTGAAATTCATACAGGAGCATTTCAAACATGCGCATCAGGCTTATTCTGCTGTACCGAAGCGTTATATTCGACAGGTTAAACTTTGCTATTTCAAAAAACTCATTGATCAGTTCTTCAAGCCGTTCTGCCTTATCCAGTGAAACAGAAAGATATTTCTGCCTCAGTTCCTCGGATATCTGTCCTTCGTCACGCAGTAAATTCAGATAGCCTATAACAGAGGCAAGCGGTGTTTTCAGATCATGCGCCAGATACATGACCATATCATTTTTTTGCTGCTCTGCCAGCTTCATGTCCAGTTTCTGTTTTTCAAGGGTATGCTTGATTGTATTTATTTTCTTTTCCGTAGCCGACAGTTCCGGCGGCAGGAACACCTCCCCTGCGCCTTCCCGGCCTATATCATCAATCCCCTGATTGATCTTTATGAAATATTTGGCATACCAGTTTAAGTAAATGCGGAATATAATTAAAAAAACCAGCGCCAACCCAACTACTAATGCCAATTCTATATGGTTTCGGAATGTCCATTGATACAAAGTTCTTGCCGCAGTATAATCCAGCCTGAAAACCTTCTGGTTTAATGTCACAATCCAGTCTGCAAATCTGCCTTTCAAAAGAATGGAATACAGAAGATAAATACAGCCAACCGCAATCATGACAAGCAATACTGTATGGAAAAAAACCTTTGCCTTAAACTGCCTGAAATCATCCGATTTCCTAAACACTCTATTTTCCAATGGTATATCCAACTCCCCACACATTTACTATAAATTTCGGTTTCTTTGCCGATTCATTCATCTTCTCCCGCAGGCGCCCTATATGAGCCATGACGGTATTGTTATTATTCAGGAATTTTTCACCCCACACTGCCTCGAATAACTCCTCTGACGGAACTACCATGCCCTGATGTTCACACAGATACCATAAAATTCCAAACTCAATAGGCGTAAGCTGCAATTCTTTCCCATACAGATAACACTTATGGGTATCTCTGTTGATCACCAATCCCCGAATATCATATTCGCTGGCTTCAACATTTTTTTTCCCGGCAAGGTTATTATAACGCATATACCGCCTCAACTGTGTTTTTACTCTGGCCAACACCTCTAATGGATTAAACGGCTTTGTTATATAATCATCCGCCCCGATCGTCAGTCCCATTATCTTATCCCCATCCTCCGTTTTGGCAGTAAGAAGGATTATGGGATAATAAAGTTTTTCTCTGATTTTGCGGCAAAGATGGAAACCGTCTATGTCAGGCAGCATCACATCTATAATGGCTAAATCAAGCTCTGTTTCTTCAATACATTTTAACGCGTCCATGCCATTATAAAACTTGTATACCGTATAGCCATCGTTTTTCAGATAGACCTCAATCAAATCCGCTATTTCCTTTTCGTCATCGACTATTAATATATTTTCATTCATATCGATAACCATGCCTTTCTATAAACTGCGAATTTGAGCCGCAGGCGAAAACTCGCTGCCCCTGCATGAAACAGTACGCTCATCGCCTTTTACTATATCACTCAAAATACACAAAAGCAATCCCGGGTTACCGCTTCATTTCGGTGCAAATATCTTCCGATAGCTGCCGCATACTCTTCTTTTCGGTTTTCAATTTCCTTCTCTGTCAGCATGATCTCTGCTCCCGTTTTCCTGTAGGAGGAAAAACATGTCTGCCATTCTCCTTTCTTTCCTGAATCTCCTGCACAATCTTGTTATAGGCTTTTTTATTCAGGCGGTAAAAATATAAGACTACCGCTGTTATGATCCATAACACGCCGGGAACTGTCGTGAACGAATGCTTGATCACAGCCAGTACTGCCGGATTCTGCTGTGTATTCGCCACATATCCGAAGCTGCCCAAAACGCCCGCCAGTACAGAAGTCCCGATCGCCATTCCAATTTTATTTCCCAAAGAAATGAAAGCATACTGAAAACCGTCATTACGGAGCCCCGTTTTCCATTCGCCGTATTCTACGCAATCCGGTACAATCGCATAAATCGCTGTGTTAAATCCCGAGAAGAAGAATTGTGCCAGGCATGAGAACAGATAAAACGGAACGGGTGATTTCCCAACCGTAAAAAAGTACATACAGAACATGCTGATTCCCGTAAGCAGCGCAAATATGGAAGCCGAGCGCCCTTTATTATTTGTCAGTCTGAATACCAGCGGGAAACAGGCTGCGCCAATGATGGAAGGGATAATGATAAAAAGGGAATAGGTACTGAATAAATTCTGGTTTCCCTCCACATATGTAAAATAATAGAGCGCATCCGCATTCCTCCCATAAAGTGTCACTCCGAACAGGAACTGCCCTGCTACCGCGATCATGTACGGTCTGTTTTTTGCAACAGCGGATAGCTGTACTTTCAGGGAAGTTTTTTCTTTCTCCGGTACTTCCACGACTTCTTTTGTTTTTGCAAAACAGAAGATATGGCATGCCGCAAAAATACATCCATAAATGACAGCGATCAAAAGATAGCCGCTCCTGTCATTTCCTTTGCCAAGCGCCGCAATCAGAGGCACTGTTATGATATTAATAATGCCGATTGCAACCATCGCACTGACGGAACGGAATGTGTTAATTTTTGCCCGCTCCTCTATATTCTGTGTCATCGCACCGCACAAAGTTCCGTAAGGAATGTTGACACAGGTATAGCCCAATACCAGAATGCAGTAGGTAACCGCCATATACACAATCTTTGCAGTCGATGACCAGTCCGGATGGGCCCAGAAAGTCATCATCAATACCAGCGCTGTCAGCGGCGCGGCAATTAAAAGCCAGGGGCGGTATCTCCCCCACTTCGTATGTGTTTTATCACTTAATCCGCCAATCACCGGGTCATTGATCGCATCCCAGAATCTTGAGAACAGCATCAATCCGGCAACCGCGCTCATCCCTATCCCGAAAACATCCGTATAGAATATCATCAGGAAATTCCCCACAAACATCCAACTGAAATTACATCCCACATCCCCCATGCCATAAGCGATCTTACTGATCAACGGAACCTTTACATTCGTATTCTTCTGCTCCATTACAATCCTCTTCTATTATAAATCCTCCATCCCTGCATTTCCGGATCCATAGAAAAACCCCGGGAACGATCCGCTGTGCAGTTTCCGGGGTTTCTGTCTATTGCTCTCTGTCTACTCGCCAATTCGAATGACTGCTTTTACAATATCAGCTTTATTATTCACACTGTAATCCATGGCTTTCTGTGCCTCATCAAGCCCGAAGATATCCGTTACGATGCCTTTCAGGTTTACCTTGCCTGCCGCAACAGCCTCTATCGCCATCGGATAAATATGGCGGTAACGGAATACCGTCTTGAACGTCAGTTCCTTATCCAGTGCAAGACTCATGGGAAGCGTCATTTCCCCGCTCTTGCTGTAACCTACCAAAACGATTGTCGCGCCCTTCTTTACCATATGTATCGTCTGCACTGTGGTTATCTGTGTGCCTGCGGTCTCAACTGCAAGGTCACAGCCTTTCCCGTCCGTCAGTTTCCTTATCTCTTCCACAGCGTCTGTCTGCGCTCCGTTGATGATGCCGTCTGCCCCCAGCTCCAGTGCTTTCCGGAGACGTTTTTCCATGATATCCACGATATACACCTTTGAAACGCCCATTGCCTTTAACGCCATCATTGTCACCAGACCGATACAGCCTGCGCCCATGACAACCGCTGTCTGTCCTGCTCTTGCGCCTCCCTGCATTGCCGCATGGAAGCCAACTGCCAGAGGCTCAATTAATGCGCCTTCCATCGTGCTTACATTATCCGGCAGCTTAAAGCAAAGGTCTGCTTCGTGAGCCACATACTCCTGAAATACCCCATCCACCGGAGGCGTCGCAAAAAAGACCACATCCGGGCAGAGATTATAACGACCCGTCTTGCAGAACTCACAGTGTCCGCATGTCCTGCCCGGTTCCAATGCAACCCTGTCACCGACTTTCAGATGCTTCACATCCTTCCCCACTTCCACAACTGTTCCGCCAGGTTCATGGCCAAGCACAAAAGGCGGCTTTACCACATAGTCACCGATTGCCCCTGTCTCATAATAATGCAGGTCGCTGCCGCAGATTCCCACATACTCCAGCTTGACAAGCACTTCATTGTCTTTTGCCTTCGGGATATCTCTCTCCTCAAATCCCATCTGACCGATCCCCAACATTACCGCTGTTTTCATTTTTCCTTCCATGATTGCTTCCTCCATCTTTCTTTAAATTTTTTATGTTTTGTCCTTTTTATATGCAACTTTAATTATCACTTTATTAAATAGTTTTATTATGTATTTTATATTAATTTTAAAAACTCATTTTGTCAAGATATTTTCTGAAAATTCAACGCTTTCGTTATTTTCACCAAAACAATATCTTCACTTCCATGAAAAGTGCACATAAAAAAACGCAGGCTCGGCAGCCTGCGTTCCAAGAATTTACTGCGTAAATTCTTGTTGGAAAACCTCTACGATTACAGCAACTTTCCTAATAAATTAAAAAGAAGTTTCATTTTCGAAACCTCTTTTTAATACTATTTCATCATAATTTTATATCTGGCTGACAAACATCTCTATCACTTTCAGCGCTGCTCCCAGTGCGGCTGCGGCCACTTTATAATTACAGGTTTTCACATAGGGTTCTTTTTCTCCAAAAGTATTCCTTCCGGCCACTTTATCCCATAGTTCCTGAAGGTGCGTACCCATACAGCTTCCTACATACCCCCCTAAAACAATTTCACAGTCCAGAACCATGTAAATATTATTTACTGCAATAGCCAGATAATCCGTATAAGAATCCCATACCTTTGCCGCCTCTGCATCCCCCTGATCGAGCAGGCAGAAAAACTGTTCCAGTTTCCCATCCGCCGCATCAGACAAATGCCATGCGGCACAATAAGCGTCCAGACACCCCTTTTTCCCGCAATAGCATATTTCTCCATCCATAACAACGGTCATATGTCCAACTTCGCCGCATCGGAAATTCTTGCCCTGTATCAGTTCATCTCCGTCAAAAATCGCTCCGCCCACCGTATTGCTTAATGAAAGATAGAAAAACCGCTCCGCCGCATCTACATGGACCCCCTCCGCATAGGCCCCTGCATTGGCATCATTAATGAAAAAACATGGATAGGAAAAAAAGGCGCTTACTGCATTAAGCGGCACAGCCTCTACCCCTAATATATGGGAATAAGTCATCTGGCCCTTATCCATATCTATAATTCCCGGAAAAGAGATTCCCACCCCTATAATCTTATCCCTGTCGGCGCCGCTTTCATCCAGAAAATGCTCCAGCCTTTCATTAACTTCCCGATAATAAGCCTCTCCTGGGATATACGGCTGATGAATGCGCTCATATTTTAAAATCTCTCCCACGATATTGGTAAGCACCAGCGCAATATGGTTTTTGGTAATATCCAGCCCCACCGCCAGTCTGACATCGACAACTGCCGATAAGGCTTTCGCCCTTCTCCCTCCGGTTGACTGCAATTCCCCTTTCTCCTCCAATAAACCTTCTGCTATCAGTTCTTTTGTGATCTGCGTCGCCGTAGGCAGACTGATCTTCATGTTATATGAGATATCGGGATTTGATACCGTTCCACGTTTACAGATATAACGGAAAACCTCATTCCTGTTTTTCTTCTTTACTTCCATATTGGTTATTTTCTTCTTATCCATATCATCACCCATACTTTATTAAAGTATTTTTTAAAGTGTATCATTTTTTTTACAAATATGCAACTTTGCCTTATCATATCCTGTTTTATCCTATAAATGGAAACCGCCGCATATGGAATAAAACCATAGCGGCGGTTAGCCTTTTATCCTTTTATTTCGTTCAGCATAAAGCAGGCATAAACTTGGCAAACAGATACAGCCCCTCCGAACCTGCAATGACCTCATGCGGTACACCGGCCTGCATGACGGATATTGTACCGGGTTCATACGGAATGATGCTTCCTGCGTTTATACACTTTCCTCTGCCCTTTATTACCTCATGCGTTTCCAGCTGCGTTTCATGGATATGATTCCCAATACTGCAGTCGGCAGCAATCCGCACCAAATGGAAGCTGAACATCCCGTCCGTATCCTCCGCCGTGATGATGTGCTTTAGTTCCACCCCTTTAAAAGTCGGATGCTCTGTCCATTCGAGCTCCACAAAGTCAGTCTCTTTTTCCGGTAAAACTAATTTTCCATTGTTAAACAATTCAAACGTATCCATTCTGCACCTCCGATAAAATATTTGATCTGTCTTACGTCTCAATCATATTCCACGGAAGCAATCATGTCTTGTAAAAAATTGCCCTATGTACTCTGCACTATCTGCTTTTTTGAATGAATATATTCCGACGGAGATATCCCGACAATCTTCCGGAAAGCCCTGTCAAAGTGACTCTGATCATAAAACCCCATTTCCACAGCAATTCTTCCGATCGCCTTTTCCCCATCCAGCAGCTTCTGTGATTTCCGTATACGGTTCTGGATGCAGAACTGATGCGGCGTCATTCCGACACTGTTTCTAAATTTTCTTATGAGGTAATATTTGCTGATAAAAATATCAGCTGCCAATGTTTCTATCGGAAGTTCCTGTTCCGGGTAGCTGATAATTTTATCTGTCAGAATTTTTATGCCCGAATCCATCTCTTTCCGTCCGGCATTCCGGTGGCGGTAAACCTCCCGCACGGAAACCAATAATTTATCTCCCTGCTCTTTCCCGAAAATCCTTTGCGATGCGGCATCCCTTGAAAGTTCCTGAAGGATGCTTTCTGCCGTCTCCATATCATTCTCTTCTATAAAAGCAGTTCCTATACACATGGACAACAGGCGTGTATCCTTTCCCTGATGCACGGAATGTACAGCATAGGGCGGGACAATAAATGCCTCACCTCTACGACACGCCTTTTCATTATTATCCAAACAAACGGTAACCGTTCCCTGCATCACCACTGATATGACATAATGGCCCACATGGTTATGAGCATCAAAATGCTTATTAATATTCTCCGACAACACGAACTCGACCGGGTATTGATCACATTGATAGTATTGCATATATTTTCACTCCTGCCAGCCCTTATCCCCTGCCCTGCCGCCGCTCTCAGCGCCCTGTGTACCTCCCACTATTTGCATGATACAGTTCTTCGGCTTTTCGTATGTGCTCGCCTTTTGCTCCAACATACATTGTGCGATTATACAGCATAAGAAATTCTTCGTCTTTGGCCGAGACTGCTGTCCCATCGATAATATCTTTATATATGTTATAAGCCTTTTTTGTATCACCTGTCATCATCGCTGTCATACTATCACCGTTTCCCGAATGGTACGCATCATATGCTGTTTTATATTCGGCATATTCTTCACTCCTGCTTTTTGCCGTTCCTGCTTCCAACATAGCTTTCTTCTTTTCTATCAAAATGTCAATTTTACTCTTTGCATACGCATCCGCAACCCGTTCCATATCCTCATCATTGTGGGAAACGGATGGGTCTGCCAACTGTTTAAGACGGGACTCTATTTTAGCCAGATTCGTAAATGTTTGATATGGGTCAACTATTGCTGCCCAGTCCACAGGGAGAGGATCATTCATTGATTTTACTGCGCTTCTGAATGAATCCAAATCAGAAGTTATTCTTATTAAGCCCATTTCTGAATCGGATGCCTTCTGTTCAGCGTAAAACAGCTGTCCCTTTACAGAAATTGACACGGTATCTCTGTTTGTACCAGACTTCGTGCCACTCTCAATTTTTCGGTCACCATCAGGCTTTGATGCGTTTTCATCTATCGCTGCCGTATAAGAAATTTGATTCAAATAATGATTCCTTTTGATATTCATGAAAATGCCCTCCTGTTAATCTGCATTATTCCACCCTGCCCTGTAAGTTGCCTAATCGGTTCAGCACTTCATACATCCGGCCATTGCCAAACATGTAATTTTGCAAAGCAGGCGGCTTCCCCATCTGCCCGCCTTCCCGGTACAGCTTCATATAGGCGTCTTTCGCCTGATAAAAGCTGTCCTCCAATTCTTCCAGTGCTTTTGTTGGCATTTCAGGAATATTCCCCTGAAAGACCTGCCCCTGGGCTGCTATTCCGGCACAGGATTTCTGCCATGCCACTTCCTGCTCATATTGCATATCCAGCCACTCAATTTCTTCTTCCTTTGTCAACAGTGTTCCATCTGCTGCCTTATAATACTGTTCCTTTTCATGGCGCTGTTCAATTTCAGAATACAGCCTTGCATAGCTCAGCCCACAGGCATTCACAACATCCGAATAACCATACTGCCCTTTTTCTTCCCTGATTTCTTTTAATATTCCAGCCCTCATATCGCGGAACGATGCCGCGGGCTGCACCACCGTATGCTGAATTTTATCCATTAAGATTCCCCTGTTTTTCGATAATTGGGAAACATCTAAAAAATCCCTGTGAAATACTTTCGGGTTTTTATTTTGACTTCCCCGAGATTTCAAACAATCCCTGTCGAGTTTAAGACCATCCTGCAAATGTACAGGATAATTTGAAATATTAGCTGCCATACATTCTTCCTTCCTGCCAGGTACTGGAGACCCTTTTCACTGTTCTACGCCTTTTCCGGATACTGGAACGCCCCTGCATCACATGCGTCATACACATATTTTTCATACCCTGTTACGAAAATGACGATGGGCTGCTTCTGCGCCTCCATGCCCCGGATATGTCTTGCCAGCTCCAATCTCCAACTAATTTATCGGAAAATAAAAGGGATTTTTAACATCTGCTTCGTGAATGGTTAATTTGACTGCATGAAATGCAGAATATTTCCGTTATCAGACCGGCCGGCCTGTCTGCAGAAAGGCAACGGCTTCGCCTTATGCCGGCAGACCGCCGCATATGGCGAATGAAGTCCATAACAGGGCGTGTATCCACTTGTTCACTGAGGGTATCCTAAAGATTTCAGGTTTCTGCGGTACTGTGTCATTTCCGCCTCACTTACCGTATCTATGATGTGCTGCAGCTCGCTGACCACAAAATCCCGCTCCTTCGGCAGATAGGCGGTGACCGGGTAAAAGTTTGAACCGGAGTTGGCAAAAAGGTGCATCCGTATCTGCAAATTTTTGATGAACACCTGCAGTTCCTCCAGGCGCTCCTTCTCCCCGGCGGGGGCAAACTGCCCCTTCTGCTCCATGCGGTACAGCTCCGTATCCGGGAACAGCGTCAGGGAATCTACCGAGATAAAATAAGGATTGAGCTGACTGAACAACTCTGCGCTGTTCACCGCGTTCCAGTATCCCCTGCCCTTCCCCGCCAGCCCGGTCATATAAACGAAATAATATTCAATTCCCGCCTCATCCAGCTTCCGGCACTGTTCCAGTATGTCAGCCGTCGTATATCCCTTGCCCGCCAGCGCAAGCGTATTATCATCACCGCTCTCCGTTCCGATGGTCAGCCCGTTTATCCCCATCGCCCGGAGCTTTTTTAGCTGCCACACTTCCTTGTTTTTTATATCCCTGATGCTCGCGAACATGGCCATCGTCTGGCATTTGATGAGGTAATCCCGCACCGTAAGCGCCCGGAGCTTCAAATTCTCATAACTCATGGCGAACGGGTTCGCCCCTGTCCAAAAGATGCGCCTCGCATAGGGCTGATAGCTTTTAATCTCCGCCAGATCTTCCTCGAACTCCTCCAGCGGGGACAGATGGAAACACTCGTCTTTGTAAAGGCTGCAGAAACGGCATTTCCCGTAAGTACAGCCGGAAGCTGCCTGTATGATGACGGAATTCGCCTCATAGGGCGGCCTCCACGTCCTTCCCGTAAAATGCAATCCGGATCACCTCCTACAAATGATGAACGCTCTCACGATAACGCCGCAATTCATCCTCGCCCACATTCTTTATGACATCATCAAGAAACGCCAGCAGTTTCTTCTTATCTTTTGGCAGCACTCCATGAAGCTGAAATGCATTGGATGCGCCAAGCGCCGCAAATTCCGTGGGGATTTCCAGCCCTTCCACCAATGCGCGGACTTCCCTGTACTTCTCTGTCTCGCTTTCCTCCTGCCAGTTCCCATGCCGGATTTCCTTATACAGCTTTGAATCCGGGTAGATGGTCAGCATATTTGCGCCGACCAGAGCCGGGTGGAGCTTATTGCATACAGCGGCGGTTGCCCTTGCCCCGTCCTCCCCACGCCCTGCGCCGGATATGCCCGCCAGATAGAAAAAGCTGTAACGGATACCTGCCCTGTCCAGCCGTCCGCACTGATCCAGTATGTCATCAGCCAGATACCCTTTATCCATGAACCGCAGCGCCTCATCATCCGCTGTCTCAATGCCGATTGTCAGCCCGTCATAGCCTGCCCCGTGCAAAGCATCCAGTTCCTCATCCGTTTTCAGGGTAATGTCCGTCACCCTTGCAAAGCTGCCAATGCTCTCCATTCCCGGAAAATATTTGTGTACCAGTCCTGCAATCTCCATCAGCCTGTCATATTTCAGAACAAAAGGGTTCGCCCCGGTCAGAAAAATCCGTTTCACCTTCCTGCCACAAAATGAGCGGTACATCTTCTGCGCCTCTTTCAGGTCCGCTTCTATGTCCTCCATCGGCGACATCCTGAACCGGAAAGGCAGGTCTGCGTATAGCGTACAGAATTTGCATCTGTGGTGCGTACAGCCTGCTGTAACTTCCAGCAGCAGGGAAGATGCCTCATAAGGCGGCCTCCATATGGTTCCTGTATAGTGCATCATTCATTCCTCCTTAAATCTTTCCTCTTTTGCACTAAATTACCTCTGAAATTCCATGAAATCAAGTACTGTCTTTTTTCGTCGGTAGTTCACTTTTTCCTACTTTTGTCAAAAAATAGTAGAATTTTTCTCTCCCGCACAAGCTGATTTCAGGTCGTCTGAGGATTTGAATCTATTGTGCAGATTGGTAATTTTTTATACTATTTCTTCTCCTGCTCCTCTGTCCTTACCGCAGGCGCATTCACTGTTCCCACTCCCCTTCCCGTTATATTCAGAAAGGAAAAGCCCCGCAACTGCCATAACCGTCCCCATAACGGAAACCCACGTCACAGGCTCTTTCAGCACCAGCACGGAAGTCACAACCGTTATGACGGGAACCATAGCAACTGCCGCAGGGTATCTTCTTAGGATTGACTGTTGGGAAGCAGAGAAAGGACTAAAGACTACTCCCAGCTCAGAATGTGCCTTAAATGCCCTTGCTATTGATGATCCTCTTGAATATGCAAGGCTATATCTTGAGAGTAATATGCAGATGTGGATAAATGCGGAGGACTCTCTGGAATTATGGTAATGAGCAATACTTGAGGTACAATATCCTGGTTTTATAATTCAAAGGGGCGGCAGCACTTTAGGCTGTCGCCCCTTGATTGATAATTTATTTGAAATATCGTAATCGATCAAAACATAATGTTATACCGCTTGTTGTACGACTGTGTATATCAATGGCAGACTATACTCGCCATATGAAATGGCGCAGAAGTCGAAACAAAGATTTAAAATTCAGCAAAACAGGAAAGGTATTTCTCGATTTATGTGTTATTCTATATACGTAGCTACAAAACAATAAAAAAGGGGGTGAAATTAATAGATTACCGAAAAAGCATACAGGAAAGC
>ERZ808054.644-NODE-644-length-28683-cov-32.486576_pt1 | contig 28683 bp, 21 predicted proteins | sample MGYA00380201_ERZ808054 | MGnify/ENA primary metagenome ERZ808054 (study PRJEB31490, sample SAMN06133419) | mouse gut metagenome | isolation source: Z5_2 | host: mice | place: China: Chengdu | collected 2015-05 ...
TCTAACGGTACATTTTGCAAATTAGCACCCCAAACGCCAGACCCTCGTGCCGAGTGCCGCGAGGCAACCAGCACCTCGTTAGGACCGTGCGCAGAAGCAGGCACCGGCATCGGCCCAAGGCACGGACGATAGACTGGAAAACCAAAGGTCGTAGCGTAACCAATATCCCCTGTAATTCAGAAAGGTTCTTAGGAAACGTAGTTTCCTAAGTGACTTTTTGGGTACTTTTTGTTCACACAAAAAGTACCCGAGGAGTCCGAGGGCGAGAAGCCCTCGGGGTATCGAATAGAAGAAACTATCGTGCAAACTGATAGAGATCGCATTTGATCATGCCATTGTAAAGTTTTCTCTTCTTCTCTGCCTTGCGGCCAAAAAACCGCTCAAACTCCGGATGGCTGGTGATGACCAGGACCCGCCACTTTGGCGGGATACGGTGGTAAACTTCCCCGAAAATCCGGTAAAGGGCCTCGGCGCCCTCCTTCTCCAGAAGGCGCTCGCCATAGGGCGGATTGGTCACGATCTGCCCGTATTCTCCCTGGCATTGGAATTTTTTCACGTCCGCTTCGTCAAAACGGACGATATCCTCTACCCCGGCCTTGACCGCGTTCTCGCGGGCAATACGGACCGCCTTGGGGTCGATGTCGCCGCCCCAAATATCATACGCGCCGTCAAATTCCTTGTCCATGGCCTCTCCGGCGGCGTCCAGCCAATACTTGACGTCCAGCCAGCGCCACTTCTGGGCGTCGAAGGAACGCTCCAGCCCGGGCGCACGGTTCCGGGCGATCAGCGCCGCCTCGATGGCGATGGTCCCGGAGCCGCAGAAGGGGTCCCGGAAGGGGTCCTTCCCACGGTAGCGGCTGAGGATCACCATGGCCGCCGCCAGGGTCTCCCGCAGGGGTGCCTCCACCCCGACCGCCCGGTAGCCCCGCTTATGCAGGCCGGGGCCCGTGGTATCCAGGTACAGGGTACACTGGTCCTTCATGATGGCGAATTGGATTTGATATTTTGCCCCCGTTTCCGGGAGGCGGTTCAGGCCGTAGACCCGGCCGAGACGCTCCGCCGCCGCCTTCTTGACGATCTTCTGACAGTCCGGGACCGAGTGGAGCTGGGAGTCCAGGGCGTGGCCCTTGACCGGAAACTGCCCGTCCCGGGGGACGAAGTCCTCCCAGGGGACCGCCGACGCGCCCTGGAACAGAGCTTCGAAGCTCCTGGCCGGAAAGGACGCCAGCTGAAGCAGTACCCGCTCCCCGCAGCGCAGATCGAGATTCAGACGGGGCAGGTCCGCGCCGGTCCCGCGGCACAGGACCCTGCCGTTCTCCACCTGGACGTCCTCCAGGCCCAGACGGCGGACCTCGTCGCCAACCAATCCCTCCAGCCCAAAGAGGCAGGGGATCGCATATGTGAATGGTTTCATATTTTCCCTCATGCTCCCAGAAGGCCAAAGCCCTCTGCAAGAGTTTCGCGCCCTCAGGCGCGAAATAAATTTTGATCGTTTTTCCAAGGACATGCGCCTTGGAAAAACTCTCTGCGCGAAGCGAGCGTCGAACCATCCGCCACCGGCGGATGGCGAGGCGCAGAGCGCAGCGAAACCCCTTATTTTGGAAAGAAGCGGCGAAGCCGCTTCTTTTCAAAAGTAAAGTGCCCCGCAGCGGCCGTGTGAGCCCCGTTATAACCTGCACATGAGTAGCAGGTGGGTTGCCTGCACCGCCCTTTACTGCTTCCAACTTCCAACCGCGAGAGTGGCAGCCGGGAGGCCTGCAAACCAGACGATGAACCAGCGTCCCTTATAACATAATGTGGGTTAATGAAAGACTCATCACGCACCCCGCAGGGCACTTTATGGATTTATTTTGCGGAAGGAGCGGCTTACTCCTCCTCGTCCTCATCCTGGAACAGGAGCTCCATGAACAGGTCGTAGACCTCCGTCAGCTCCTCTTCGCTGTCCAGGGTGGAGAGCAGCTCCTCGCCGTCTTCCTTGATGGACTTGAGGATCACCATGCCGTAATCCTCGCTCTCCTCATCGGCCTCCTCTTCAGGTACGGCGGGAAAGAAGGCCATATAGGTCTGCCCCTTATGCTCCAGCACATCCAGCAGCTCCAGCTCGATGTCGTTGCCGTCCTCGTCTGTCACCGTGATGAAATTCGGACCAAACTCCTCGTTCATCGTCCCGCCCTCCTGTTTCCGGCTTCGCCGGTTTTGGGAGCCTCGCTCCCTGCCTCTATAGTGTAACCGCTTTTCCGCAAAATTGCAAGAGGATTTCGATATGACATTTTGACGATTTCGGCACTTCCTTTTTGTATTTTATGAAGAAATTTATCAAACCTCACAGAATTTTAATGGAAATCCACGAAAACTCCCTCTTTTTTTAGTTGACAAGCTGTGTTATACTGTAAATTGGTATATTGCATGGGGCGGCGCGCCGCTCCATAAAATACCAGTTTACGTGCCCTTGCACCCCGAAAAGGAGGTATCTTTACCCAATTATGGATCAGAATTACAACGAAAGGCCGGATGAGCGCGCCGCCGCCGGGACGCCCGCCCGTGCGAAGAAAAAAAAGAAGCGCTCCATCGGGCGCATCATTGCCAAGACCATCGGATGGATCTTCCTGACGGTGTTCACCATCTGCGTCATCGGCGTGCTGACCGCCGGCATCTTCGCCAAGATCTTTATGACCTATGTGGACACCACCCTCATCCCCTCCCTGGGAGATATCACGTCGGAAGAGATGAAGCTGGCCCTGGCCTCCACCATCTACGACAAGAACGGGACCCCCCTCCTCACCCTCTACGACAACAGCGAGGACACCGGCGGCAACCGGGAGCTGGTGAAGTACAGCGAGATCCCCCGCCACCTCATCGACGCGCTGGTCTCCATCGAGGACCACCGGTTCTGGGAGCATCACGGCGTGGACTGGGTGGGTACCGTTGCCTCCATCCGTGACACCCTGCTCAACGGGAACACCCGGGGCGGCTCCACCATCACCCAGCAGTTGCTGCGGATACAGTATGACGACAAGGACGTCACCGTGCGCCGGAAGTTCCGGGAGATCTGCCGGGCCCTGGAGTACGAGAAGAGCGTGGGCAAGGAGGACATCATCACCGACTACCTGAACACGGTCTATTTCGGCGCGGGGGCCTACGGCATCCAGACCGCCGCCAAGACTTACTTCGGCAAAGACGTCAGCGAGCTGAGCGTAGCGGAAAGTGCCTGCATCGTGGGCATCACCAACAACCCTTCCCTTTATGACCCCCTCCGGGACGTGGTATTTGAAAAATCCGGCATGACCCCCCGCCAGTACAATAAGAAGCGGCAGGAGACCATCCTGGATGAGATGGTGAAGTACGGCTATCTCACCGAGGCCGAGGCCAGTGCCGCGAAGGCGGAAAAACTCATTTTCACCGACACCGACGAGTACAAGGCCATCCACGGCATCGAGGTCCCCGAGGAGACGGACGACGAGAAGCCCGTGGACCTCAGCAAGATCTACACCTGGTTCGAGGACGAGGCCATCAACGAGGCCATCACCCTTTTGGCGGAGCAGTACGGCTATGCCCGGGAGTACGCCTCCAAGCTGCTCTACCAGGGCGGCTTCCACATCTACACCACCCTGGACCCGGAGGTCCAGGCCATAGTAGACGAGGTGTATCAGGACCCGTCCAATTTTGACTATCCCTCCGCAAAGGGCACGCCCATGAACTCCGCCATTACGGTGGTGGACCCCTATACCGGCGAGGTGAAGGCCATCGCTGGCGACGTGGGCGTGAAGACGGTCAACCGCGCCAAGAGCCTGGCTACCGCCCCCCGCCAGCCGGGCAGTGCCATCAAACCCGTGGCCGTGTACGCGCCGGCCATTGAGTACGACGTGGTCAGCCCCGCCAGCATCATCGACGACTATCCCATCGACAACACCCTCCGGGCGGCCGGGTATCCCCGTAACTCCAACGGCCGGTATCAGGGCCATCTGACCGTGGCCTACGGCGTTCAGTGGTCCGTCAATACCATCTCCTCCCGGACACTGCAGAAATTGGGCTACGCGCGCTCCTTTGAGTTTATGCAGAACAATCTGGGCTTCCAGCTGGACGTCAACGATATCGCCCTGGCCCCCCTGGCCATGGGCGGACTGACCTACGGCGTGACCACCATGGAGATGGCGGCGGCCTACGGAGCCTTTGCCAACAAGGGCGTGTATATCGAGCCCCATCTCGTTACCCGCATCGAGAACAACGATCACACCGAGACCATCATTGACAACACCGCCGCCAAGTCCTGGCCCGCCATGAAGGAGACCACCGCTTATCTGATGAACAAGATGCTGCGCAGCGTGGTCACCGGCGGCACCGGCGGCTCCGCGTCCTTCAGCGGCATGACCATCGCCGGTAAGACCGGTACCACCACCGACAACTGCGACCGGTACTTCGCGGGGTACACCCCCTATTATTCCGCCGCCGTGTGGGTGGGCTACAAGGACAAGCCTGAGAAGATCAACGCCGGGAGCAAGAACCCCGCCGCCCTGGCCTGGAAAATGGTGATGGAGAAGCTCCACGAGGGGCTGGAGGACAAGAGCTTCTTCGAGCGGCCCGAGGGCATCACCTCCGTCAACGTCTGCGCCGACTGCGGCTTGAAGGCCACAGAGCTCTGCACCCAGGACTACCGGGGCAGCCGGACGGTCAGCATGGAGATCCAGGCCAGCGCCGCCCCCAAGGAGAGCTGCAGCTGCCACATCGAGGTCGAGGTCTGCATCCTCCCGGAGTCGGAGGACGTCTATCTGGCAGGCGAATACTGTCCGGAGGACACGGTCACCACCCGGGTCATGCTGGTAGGACGGCAGTTCCTGGGCGAGCCGGGGTCCTATATCCTGGCGGAGGACAGCGACGCCCACAAGACCTACCTGGAGAGCAAGGGACCCTGCCCCGTCCATGACGAGAACTTCGTCCCCGACCCGACCCTGCCGGAGGAGGGCGAGCCCCTGCCCGGCGACCCGGACTACCAGTGGCCGGTAGGGCCCTTCGATCCGGACAGCGTCCTGCCCGGCTGGGACAACCCCAGCGTCGAGCCGCCGGACACCCAGGAGCCCGACCCTGACGAGCCTCAGACGGAGGACCCCGGCACGGAGGTTGACCCCGGCGAAGAGGACGGCGGACAGCTCCCCCGTGAGCCGGAGGAGCCCACTCTGCCGGAGGAGCCGGACCTGCCCTGAGGGACCGCGATATCCCTGTCCCGGAACGTTTTGCAAACGTTCCGGGATTTTTTGCAAAGGGTTATCGGAAAAAAGAACAACGGCGCTGGCGCTTTCCGTCAAAACCCTGTTGAAACTGTCCAATGTTTCCTGTATACTGGGACTATCGACATAGCGCCACCGCGCCTCGATGGAGGAAGTACGACAGAAGGAGAACCACAATGGCTACATTTACTGTGAACGGGAAGACCGTCACTACCGAAAAAAATCAGAAGCTCATCCGCTTCCTGCGGGACGAGCTGCGCCTGACCAGCGTGAAGGACGGGTGCAGCGAGGGCGCCTGCGGCACCTGCACCGTCCTGGTGGACGGCAAGGCTGTGAGAGCCTGCATCCTTACGACGGATAAGATGGAGGGCAAGAGCGTCCTCACCGTGGAGGGCCTCAGCGATTTTGAGAAGGAAGCCTACACCTACGGCTTCGGCGAGGCGGGGGCCGTCCAGTGCGGCTTCTGCATCCCCGGCATGGTCATGGCGGCCAAGGGCCTGCTGGACAGCAGCCCGGACCCCACAGTGGAGGAGATCCGGTTCGCCCTGCGGACCAACATCTGCCGGTGTACCGGATACGTAAAGATCATCGAGGGCGTGCGCCTGACGGCCAAGATCCTCCGGGAGGGCCGCATCCCCGACGGGGAGGAGGGCCGGTCCTGGAAGCTGGGCAGCCGGGTCCACCGCATCGACGTGGCGGAGAAGGTCCAGGGCACCGGGATCTATCCCGACGACGTGTATATGGATGGCATGATCTGCGCCTCCGCCGTCCGCTCCGCCCATCCCCGGGCCCTGGTGAAGGCCATCCACACCGAGAAGGCCAAGGCCCTTCCGGGTGTGGTGGGCGTGTTCACCGCCGCGGATATCCCCGGGCAGAACAAGGTGGGCCATCTGGTGAAGGACTGGGACACCATGATCGCCGTGGGCAGCACCACCCACTATCTGGGAGACGCCATCTGCATCGTGGCCGCCGAGACCCAGGAGATTCTGGAGGAGGCCAAGAAGCTGGTAGAGGTGGAGTACGAGGTGCTGGAGCCCGTCCGCTCTCCCAAGGAGGCCATGCTGCCGGATGCGCCCATGGTTCACAAGAGCGGCAACCTCATGGCCCACAAGCACATCCAGCGGGGCAACGCCGCATTTGCCATCGCCAAAAGCAAGCATGTGCTGACCCGGCAGTTCTATACGCCGTACACGGAACATGCCTTTTTGGAACCGGAGTGCGCCGTAGCTTACCCGGACGGGGACGGCGTGATGATTCTCTCCACGGACCAGAGCGCCTACGATACCCAGCACGAGACTGCCCCCATGCTGGGCCTGCCCATGGAGAAGGTGAAGGTAAAGAATCTTCTGGTAGGCGGCGGCTTCGGCGGCAAGGAGGACGTCACCGTCCAGCACCACGCCGCCCTGGTGGCCTATCTCACCAAGCGGCCCGTGAAGTGCAAGCTCACCCGGGCGGAAAGCCTCCTCATCCATCCCAAGCGGCACCCCATGGAGATGGAGTTCGCCATGGGCTGTGACGAGAACGGCATCATCCAGGGCGTAGCCGCCAACGTCATTGCCGACACTGGGGCCTATGCCTCCCTGGGCGGGCCGGTGCTGGAGCGGGCCTGTACCCACGCGGCGGGCCCCTACCACTACGAGAATTTCCAGATCGACGGCTACGCCTACTACACCAACAATCCCCCGGCCGGAGCTTTCCGGGGCTTCGGCGTCACCCAGACCTGTTTCGGGCTGGAGACTATGCTCAATGAGATGGCGGACCTGGTGGGCATCTCCCCCTGGGAGATCCGCTACCGCAACGCCATCCGGCCTGGACAGGCCCTGCCCAACGGGCAGATCGTAGGCCCGGAGACCGGATTGGTGGAGACGCTGGAGGCGGTGAAGCCCTACTTTGACAAGGCAAAATATGTGGGTGTAGCCTGCGCCATGAAGAACGCCGGCGTGGGCGTGGGCATCCCCGACACCGGGCGGTGCCGCCTGACGGTGGAGGACGGGAAGGTTCACATCCGGGCCGGGGCATCCTGCATCGGGCAGGGGCTGGGCACGGTGCTGGTGCAGATGTGCTGTGACCAGCTGGGCCTGAAACAGCAGGATATCGTCTACGAGCGGTCCAACACCTTCGAGGCCCCGGATTCCGGCACCACCTCCGGCTCCCGGCAGACCCTCATCACCGGCGAGGCCTGCCGCAGGGCCTGCACAGATTTGAAAAAGGCCCTAGAGGGGAAAGTACTCTCCGACTTAAATGGCACGGAATATTACGGAGAGTATCTGGCGAAGACGGACCCCCTGGGCGCTCCGGTGCCCAATCCGGTGAGCCACGTGGCCTACGGCTACGCCACCCAGCTGTGCGAGCTGGACGAGGACGGGAAGGTCAAGCTGCTGGCAGCCGCCCACGACGTGGGCAGGGCGGTGAACCCTCTGTCCTGCGAGGGACAGATCGAGGGCGGCGTGGTGATGAGCATGGGCTTCGCCCTGACGGAGCAGTATCCCCTGGAGGACTGTAAGCCCACCGCCAAATACGGCACCCTGGGCCTTCTCAAGGCTAACCAGATCCCGGAGATCAAGGCCATCGTGGTGGAGAAGCCGGGGCTGGACCTGGCCTGCGGGGCCATCGGTATCGGGGAGATCACCGCCATCCCCACCGCGCCCGCCATCGCGGACGCCTACTTCCGGTACGACGGGAAGCGGCGGTATGCGCTGCCGCTGGAGGACACGCCCTACAGCAGGAAGAAGAAATAAGGTCCGCAGCAAAATATTTTTGATCCTGCACATCGTATTTCCCCGCCCCTTTGACCCCCGCGCCGTAATTTCCGGCGCGGGGGTCTTGTTACCGAACTGTAACTTGCCTTTTCTAATATACAGTCGTATAATAAAGTCAAGTTACACAACCGTATAACATATCCATAGGAGGGAAACATATGAAACGATTGGGCGACGCGGAGCTGGAGATCATGCTGGCGGTCTGGGCCGCTGGGGAGCCGGTACAGTCCACGTATGTGCAGGAAAAGCTGCGGGGAGGCCGGGACTGGGCCCTGCCGGCGGTCATCACGGCCCTGAACCGTCTGGTGGACAAGGGATATCTGGCCTGCGAAAAGAAGGGCAGGGGGAATCTGTACCGTGCGCTGATCGGCGAGGAGGAGTACAAGGCCGCCGAGGGCAGGGGCATCCTGGACCGTCTCTACGGCGGCAGCTTCACCGGCATGGTGGCCTCCCTGTGCAATGGGAAGGCCATCGGAAAGGACGACCTTGCCGAGCTGCGGCAGTATCTGGACGCGTTGGAGGATGAGTAAATGGAAATGATGCTGAGCCTTTTGAAATGGAGCGTCATCGTGGGGGCGGCGGCGCTGCTCCTGACGCTGTTCAAACCCCTGCTGGACAGGCGGTACAGCGCCAAGTGGCGCTGGGGGGCCTGGCTGGTCATGGCGGTATTCCTGCTGCTGGCCCCTGTGCGGTGGGAGAGCTTCACGTCCCGGACCACCGCCGCGCCGCCGGTAGTGATCGAGGTGCCCAGAGTAGAGGTCTCCGTCAGCCGGCAGGAGGGCATCTCCTTCCAGCGGCCCGAGGGGGCGGCCCTTCCGCCGGACGGGATTGCCGCGAAGCCCGGCGGCGCGGCGGGAGCGCAGGTCCGGAACCGGACCTTTCCGCTGGAGGAGCTTCTGCTGACCCTGTGGACCACCGGAGCGGCGCTGTTTATGGTATATCACGGATTGGGCACATGGTTTTTTGCCCGGAAAGCCCGGCGGTGGAGCCGGAGCGCCGGAGAGGAGACCCTGCGGGTCTATGAAGAGGTCTGCCGGGAGATGGGCGTGAGGCGGCCCCCGGTGCTGCGGGTCAGTCCGGAGGCGGGGTCCCCCATGATGATGGGGCTGCTGCGGCCCAGGCTGATGCTGCCAACCGAGGATATCGGGGAGCGGGAGCTGGCGTTCGTCCTCCGGCACGAGCTGACCCACCACCGGCGGCACGACCTGTGGTACAAGCTGGCGCTGCTGCTGGCCAACGGGATGCACTGGTTCAATCCCCTGATCTTCCTGCTGCGGCGGGAGGCGGAGCGCGATCTGGAGCTGACCTGCGACGACGCGGTGGTGGCCCGGGCGGACGCGGAGACCCGGCGGGCCTACAGCGAGACCCTGCTGGCCTCCGTCCACCGGCAGAAGGGGCTGAGCCGGGCGGTGCTGTCCACCCACTTTTACGGAGGAAAAGAAGTTATGAAGGAACGTTTTCGGAATATTCTGGGCAAGCGGGGCCGCAAATGGGGCGGACTGGCGCTGGCGCTGGTGCTGCTGGGCACGGTAGCGGCGGCGTGTACCTTCGGGGTGAAGGCATCTCAGGACGGGGCGCTGAGTATCGAGGAGCTGGCGGAGTGGCAGGAGAAGGCCAACGCGCCGGAGGAACTGGGACAATATCTCTGGTGCATGTATACCGATGTGAGCTATATCCCGTCGGAGGAATGCATCGAAGCCACCAACGATCTCCAGCGCAGCTATAGACTGCCCAGCGTCAAGGTCGTCAGCGGGACGAAGAGCGGGGACACGGTGACGCTGGAGCTGGAGGGCAGTTTCTCTTCCGGCCTGTCCACCGGCACCCTGACGCTGGCGGACGGGGAGCCGGTCAGCTTCACCACGCCGCTGTATACCGCCGTGGAAACGGCGGCGCGGGAGGTAATGGAGGCGCAGGCGGAAGGCAATATTTCCGTAGCCAAGGAACACACCTCCAAAGAGCTTGAGTATACGGAAAAATATATCACCAACCTGTTCTGCTCCGAGAGTTTCAATTTCGACGACAAGACCTACTATGTATGGGAATTGTACTACCGCATGAAGCCTAATGACATCGAGAACGTCTTTTTTGCCGGCGGCATGGATGCAGAAAATGGCTGGGTAATGCAGCAGCAGTCCGTAGGCAGTCCCGTCCTGATTTTTAGCATGGATGAGGACGGCAAGATCGTCATGGAGGAGCAGATCTGGAGCAGCTCCGTCGATGAAGCGCACTACACCTGGGAGGAGTATGTCTACTGCCATACCCATCTTGGTATGGAAAATATGTACGGCATCTTTGCCGGCTGGCCGGAGCTGAATACTCCCCTACTGGAGTCCCTCCGGAACGGCCGTGAGCGATGGGTAAGGGAGTGGAAGGATGTGGCCCTCGCCTACCTGAGCAGTGTGTACGACGTCTATCCGGAAGATGGCTTTACCGTGATCCCACACGGTTTTTATGCGGACCAGGAGCAGAATGGTCACGGCAGCGCCATGGTGGTCCAGGCTGTCTGCGGGGACCGCACGGTCCTGCTTCTGATGGTTGGTGGGCAGGCCAAGTTTGACGAGGGAGAAAACGCTACTCTTACACTGACAGTCTGGCAGGTCTGTGGAGAGAAGTGGGAGCCGGACCGGCCCCAGACCGTCAAGGAGCGGGACGCGCTTCCCACAGGGGAGCTGACAGCGGGGGAGTTGGACGCTATTACCGACTACTTCAATGAACGGGAACACAACGGCCTGCTGCGGTATCCCTACAGCAGTCTCGGTCAGGGCAGGGAGTATATGGGTGTCCTGTTTTACGACCTGGGCAAATCCGTGACGGATAAGGAGGAACGGGAGACTCTGGCGGAGTCGTTCTTTGATGGGGAGATGCCCGACACTGACTGCCTCAAGCTGACCAGAGACTTCATTCAAGAGTATTTGGAGCAGAATTTTGGATCTACAGGCAACCGTGCCGTTGATCATCTCCTCTCGGACATCTGGATGGTCTTTGATACGTTAAAAAGAACGGGCTCACTGCCCTATCTGGAGAACTACGATGCGTATTATATGGTCCACGGAGACACAATGATGTCTAATTACACCTTCGACCGGGCCGAACGGGACGAGGAAGGCGTGGTGAGCCTGTACTACACCACGGACCTGTGGCAGTACAACGATGAAGGGGAGCTGGATATCCTCTGGGATCAGCCCATGCGCGCCAAGATGATACCGGGAGAGGACGGCGGGTGGAAGATGCTGTCCAATCAGATTATTGAATAAGGAGAAGCGCCAGCCGGGAAACCGGCTGGCGCATTTTTTGCGGCGCGGGGGTGGTTGCAGTCCGGAGAAAAGTGTGATACACTATGCTGGAAACCCTGCCCGGTCCCGCCCGGGGCCGGAGAAACGAGGATCATGCGATGAGAATGCTTTTCAAACAGCGGCTTTTCTCCTGGTTCGACAGCTATGACATCTACGATGAGTCCGGCGCGGTGCTGTTCACCGTAGAGGGCAAGCTTAGCTGGGGCCACTGCCTTCATATCCTGGACGCCGCCGGACAGCATATCGGCACCGTACAGGAGCGGGTGCTGACTTTCCTGCCCCAGTTCGAGCTGTACGCCTACGGGGACTATCTGGGATGCCTGAAAAAGGAGTTCACCCTCTTTACGCCCCGGTTCGTGTTCGACTGCAGCGACTGGCAGGTGGAGGGCAGCTGGACGGAGTGGGACTACGCCATCACCAGCCCCAGCCAGGGCCTGGTGGCCGCCATCGGCAAGGAGCTGTTCAACTGGACGGACACCTACGTCATCGACGTGGAGGACCAGTCCAACGCCCTGTGCGCCCTGATGGTAGTGCTGGCCATCGACGCGGAGAAGTGCGGCAAGGGTTAGGAGGTACGAAAGATGAATATCCCACCCATTGAGACGGAGCGCCTGTACCTGCGGGGCTTTACGCCGAAGGACGCCCGCTTTGCCCTGAGCATCTGGAACGACCCGGAGATGGGGGAGTACCTGATGGACGAGGCCATGGAGACGGTCAGCGACGAATATCTGCGGGAAATTGAGCAGCTGGGGAATGACGAGGAGTGCTGCTACCTGATCGCGGAGGCCAAGGAGACCGGGGAGCGCATCGGCACATGCAGCTTCATCCCCGGCGAGGACGGCGCGGTGTATGACATCGCCTACTGCGTCCACAAGAGCTTCTGGCGGCAGGGCTATGGCACCGAGATGGTGGGCGGCATGATCGGCTGGGCCAGGGAGCAGGGCGCGAAGAAGGCCACCATCCTCATATTCAGCGAGAACCCCGGCTCCAACGCCATCGCCCGGAAATTCGGTTTCCGGATCGCGGAGACGAGGACCGTCAAAAAGCGGGGCACCGGCAGGGAATTTCTGGAATACAAGTATGAGCTGGAACTGTAAGCGCCCCTCCATTCCCGCCATGACGAAAGGAGCGTGACCGCCATGGAGCATCCCTTAGCGGACCGCATCCGGCCCCAGAGCCTGGACGAGGTCGTCGGACAAAAACATCTGCTGGGCGGGAACGCCCTGCTGCGCCGGTTCATCGAGAAGGGCACCGACGCCAATATGGTCTTCTACGGCCCCTCGGGCACCGGGAAGACCACCATCGCCAACATCATCGCCAAGCGCACCCACCGGACCCTCTACAAGCTCAACGCCACCACCGCGTCCCTCCAGGACGTGAAGGGCATCATCGGGGACGTGGGCACGCTGATGGCTCCCGGCGGCGTGCTGCTGTATCTGGATGAGATCCAGTACTTCAACAAAAAACAGCAGCAGTCCCTGCTGGAATTCATGGAGAACGGGTCCATCACCCTCATTGCCTCCACCACGGAAAACCCCTACTTTTACGTCTACGCCGCCCTCCTCAGCCGCAGCACGGTGTTCGAGTTCAAGCCCGTCACCGCCGCCGATGTGCGTCCCGCCGTGGACCGGGCGCTGGCGCTGGTGCAGTCGGAGAGCCCCCTGCCCCTCAGCTGGGAGGAGGGCGTACCGGACTACATCGCCCGCGCCTGCGGCGGGGACGTGCGCAAGGCCATGAACGCGGTAGAGCTCCTCTACGAGGCGGCCCCTGCGGAGGACGGGAAGCTGGTGCTGACCGTGGCGGACGCGGAGCAGGTCTCCCAGCGCAGCGCCATGCGCTACGACAAGGGGGGCGACGCCATGTACGATCTGGCGTCGGCGCTGATGAAGTCCCTCCGGGGCAGCGACCCGGACGCGGCGCTGCACTACCTGGCCCGGTTTTTGGAGGCAGGGGACCTCATCACCCCCTGCCGGAGGCTGCTGTGTTCCGCCAGCGAGGACGTGGGCATGGCTTACCCCCAGGCCATTTCCATCGTGAAGGCCTGCGTGGACACGGCCATGCAGCTGGGACTTCCGGAGGCCCAGCTGCCGCTGGCTCAGGCGGCGGTGCTGCTGGCCACCGCCCCCAAGTCCAACAGTGTGATCAACGCCATTGGCGCGGCCTGGGCGGACGTAAAGAAGGGACGGACCGGGTCCGTCCCCAGGGAACTGCAGAACGTCCACGCCGACACCACCGGCCAGGAGCGGGAACAGGGGTATCTCTACCCCCACGACTTCCCAGGCCATTGGGTACGGCAGCAGTACCTCCCTGACGAGCTGGCGGGGGCCGGCTATTACCAGTACGGGGACAACAAGACCGAGCAGGCCGCCAAGGCCTACTGGGAGAAGCTCAAGGGCGGTCAGTAGCGCCAGTTTTCCACTGGACCGTCGGTAATGAAGTACCGCAGCTCCCCCGGCTCCCGCGCGGGGCCCAGGTCCTGGATGATCTGGAGCTTGATCTTCCGGGGGTCGGGCCGTATGGACTTTATGTAAACGGAGACCCGGTCCCCTGGTAGGACGTCTCCCCGCCACTCCGCCAGGCCGGACAGGTTGGGGGTCAGCTCGATGAAGACGCCGTACTCCTTGACGCCCCGCACGATGCCTGGGACGGCCTCGCCGGGGGCGAAGGAAGCCGCGTTCTCCAGCCAGGTGCCCAGCAGCTCCTTGTGGGTCAGGTAGAACCGGCAGGCGGTGACGTCGATATCCGTCACCACCGCCAGGACGTCCTGCCCCACCCGGAACCGGTCCGAGGGATGGGATACCCGGGAGACAGAGAGGTTCTCCAGAGGGATCAAGGACGTGACGCCGCACCCCAGGTCCACGAAGGCCCCGAAGCTCTCCATATGGGTCACCCTGGCGGGCAGGACGGACCCCACGGCGGCGTGTTCCAGCAGCCAGGCGATGGCCTGCTCCTGGGCCGCGCGGCGGGAGAGGGTGAGATGGGGCCTCCCGCCGCCGTCCACCGTCAGGCCGGTGATGGTAAAACAGGTGGGCCGCCCCACCCGGGAGAGGGCGGCGATGTCCCGCTCCGCGCCGCTGATGGCGGGATGGACCGCGTCCGGCCGGGGGATAGTCCCCTCCCAGCCGCCGAAGCGGACCGTCAGGTCCCGCTTCCCGTCGCAGCGGATGGCCACGCCCTCCAGTACTGTTTGTTCCTCCATGGCCTGCCGGAGGACGTCGAGGGGCTGGTTTTCCGGAAACAGAGGGCCCGCGCCCTCTGGCAGATATTCGTTCCTGCGCATGTATGGCACCGTCCTTGCTTTTCTTGATATAGGATAGTGTATGCGCCCCGGTGCTTGACCGGTGAACAGATGAGGTGATTTCTTTATGGATCTGAAGCTGAACGACCGGGTGGAGCTGAAAAAGCCCCATCCCTGCGGGGGGAAGGTCTGGACCGTGGGCCGGGTGGGGATGGACATCAAGCTCCGCTGCGAGACCTGCGGGCATGAGCTGATGCTCCCCAGGAGCAAGGCGGAAAAGGCGATCAAAAAAATCTTAGACGGGGAGGGGAGAGCATGAGTCAAAAGTGGGTCAAGATCATTTCTCGGGTCATTATCGGGGTGCTGGTCGGCACGATGCTGCTGGGGATGATCAGTTATGCGTTTATGGGGATGTGAGGCCGAGGCGGCGGCTGTCAACACCATCCGTGACATCAATATCACCGCTGGCAGGGGACCGGGCTTTTGCCCGGTCCTCTATTCTTCCTTTCAAAAGGAGCGCCGCAAAATGCCGGTTGATATTTTAGCATAATTATGCTAAAATATCTGTGGAGGTGGATGCCATGAAGATGATACGCCCGGTTTCTGATCTAAGAAACAACTTTGCGGATATTTCCAAAACGGTCCATGAGACGGCAAAACCCGTTTTTTTGACCAAGAACGGTTATGGAGACATGGTCGTTTTAAGCATGGAAGCTTTTGAGGCGATGCAGTTTGACAGCGAGGTATACTGCAAGCTCAAAGAGGCCGAACGGGAGGCGGAATTGACGGACCGGCGCTACTCGTCAAAAGAGGTCTGGAAGGCCATGCGGGAGGCCATCGAAGGAGAAGCGGGTGTATAAGCTGGTCTATCTGCCCGCCGCCCATCGGGATATGGTGGAGATCGCGCGGTACATCAGCCGGGAGCTGAATAATCCGCAGGCGGCCCTCCGTCTGGCGGACGAGCTGACGGAAGCAGGAGAGCGCATTCTGCAATTTCCATACGCGAACCCCGTCTACATGCCGATCAGACCGCTGGAGCGTGAGTACCGCAAGCTTTTTGTCCGAAATTACTGCATGTTTTATTGGGTAGAGGAAGCGGAAAAGCAAGTCGTGATCGCCCGTGTACTGTACGCCCGGCGCGATCACGGCCGGTTTCTGGAATAATAATTTATAATTGAAAATTAAATTTCCGGATTTCAGTCTAAATGGCCTCGAATGAGGCCATTTTCTTTTGCGAATGATACCGGATGGTACCATTTGTTTGAGGTGATATGGATGAAATTCAGACGGATCAGAGATTTGAGGGAAGATAGTGACTATACACAGCAGCAAATTGCGGACCAGTTATTTCTAACGCGCAGCGTCTACCGCAGATATGAGCTCGGAGACCGCGAGATACCCGTCTGGGCACTGATACAGTTGGCCGATCTATATGGGACCAGCACCGACTACATCCTGGGCCGCACGGACCGGCGCGAGCCGGTCAAGTAGCCGTGCGGCGGCTCATGTGGTTCGCCCTGCCCTTCGGGGCGGGGTGCGGGCAGTACCTTCTGCCGGAGGGCGCGCGCCTCTGGACGGCGGCAGGGGTGCTGCTGCTGGGTCTGGCGTCCCTGGCCCTGCGGGGCCGGGCGCGGCTGGCGGCGAGGATCGCCGCCGCAGGGTGCGCGGCGGGAATTTTGTGGTTCTCCGGATACGCCGCGCTCTATCTGGCTCCGGCGGAGGCCCTGGCAGGCCGGACGCTCGTCCTGGAGCTGGAGCTGACGGGCTGCCCGGAGGAAGCCCCCGGCGGCGCCCGGTGCGAGGCCAGGATGGACGGCCTGCGGGGAAAGATCGTCTTTTACGGGGACCGAAGCCTCCTGTCCCTGGAGCCGGGAAACCGCGTCCTGACCCAGGCGAAGTGCTACAGCGCGTCCACCCTCTCCGGCGAGGAGAGCGGCTACTATCTATCGAAGGGCGTGTTCCTCCGGCTCTACGGCAGCGGGGAGCCGCTGGACGTCCGGGAGGGGAACGCCGGAAGCTGGCGGTATCTTCCGGCGCGGCTGTCCCGCTGGGTGCGGGAGAGGGCGGAGGCGTTGTATTCGCCCCGGACCGGGGGGCTTATTGCCGCCCTGCTCACCGGCGAGCGGGACGGTCTGGGTCCCCAGGAATACATGGACCTCAGCGAGGCGGGGCTGATGCACGTCACCGCCGTATCGGGGCTCCACTGCGGGTTTTTGATCGCGCTGCTGGGACTGCTGGTCTTCCGGCGGCAGAGGCTGACGGCCTTCCTGGGGTATCCGGTGCTGCTGTTTTACATGTTCATGGTGGGGTGTACGCCCTCGGTGGTCCGCTCCTGCGTGATGGCGGGGTTCGTCCTGCTGGCCCCGCTGGCAGGACGGGAGGGGGACACGCCCACGGCCCTGTCCGGCGCGCTGCTGGCGATCCTGCTGGCAAACCCCTTTGCGGCGGCGTCGGTGAGCCTGCAGCTGTCCTTCGCCGCCGTGGCGGGACTGCTCCTGCCCGCGCCGAAAATTTACGCCGGGCTGACCCGCCTGGGGCCGAAGAAGCTGCCGGGTATCGCCGGGACGCTCTGGCGGTTTTTCACCGCCGCCACCGCCGCCAGCCTGGGGGTCATGGCGGCCACCGCGCCGCTCAGCGCGGTCTATTTCGGCACGGTCTCCCTGGCTGCGCCGCTGTCCAATCTGCTGGTGTTGTGGATGGCCCCGGCGCTGTTCGCCTGCGCGCTGCTGGCCACCATCCTGGGCGGGGCGTTCCCGGCGCTGGCATGGCTGGCCATGGGGCCGGAATGGCTGGGGCGGTATCTGCTATGGGCGGCCCGTCTGGCCGCAGGCATCCCGGGACACAGCGTCTATTTCACCCGCCCGGCGCTCTGGCTCTGGATGGCGGGGACCTATGCCCTGCTGGCCCTGTGCCTGCTGGTGAGGGGCCGACGCTGGAAGTGGGGCGCGGCCCTGGTCCTTTCTGCGGCCTGCCTGCTCGCGGTAAAGGCCGGGCCCCGGATGCAGGTCCGGAACGACCGCCTCACCGCCGTCGCGGTGGACGTGGGCCAGGGAGCGGCCATGCTGTTCCATTCCGGGGACCGGACCGTGCTGGTGGACTGCGGGAGCCTCAACAGCCCCCGCATGGCGGGGCAGGCGGTGGCGGTGGTCATGGAGGAGTACGGCTGGGACAAGCTCCACTGCGTGGTCCTGACCCACTACCACGAGGACCACGCCGGGGGACTGCCCTGGCTGCTGGCCCGGGTGGAGGCGGAGGAATTTCTGCTGCCCCAGCTGTCCGGCAGCGACCAGGAGGGCCTCCAGCAGGACGTCCTCGCGCTGGCGGAGGCCCACGGCGCGGCGGTGCGGTACATTGAGACGCCCCGGTCGGCGGCTCTGGGAGAGGGCGTGCTGACGGTCTACCCGCCGGTATCGGAGGGCGGCGTCAACGAAATGGGCCTCACCGTGCTCTGCACGGCGGGATATCTCGACTTCCTGATCACCGGCGACATGAACGCCTCCACGGAGAAGAAGCTGACGGCGCTGTACGAGCTCCCGGACGTGGAGGTCCTTCTGGCGGGACACCACGGCAGCAAGGGCTCCACCTCCCAGGAATTGCTGGAGGCGGTGACGCCGGAGGTGGGGATCATCAGCGTGGGACAGAACCGCTTTGGCCACCCCACCCAGGAGGCCATGGACCGGATGATCCAGGCCGGTATGGAACTTCGCCGGACGGACGAGGAGGGGAATATCCTCATCCAGGTGGGCAAATGATGCAGGCATGTTTTCACCCCTTTCCTTCTATATATAGAGGGAAAGGGGTGGTTTTTTATGGCAATGGCGTGGATCTGGACGGGGATGGTCGCGGCCTCCGTCCTCTATGGGATATGCAGCGGCACCATCGGCGCGGTGGGGGACGCGGCCCTGGAGGGCGCGGCGGCGGCGGTGGAGCTGTGCCTGCGTATGGCGGGGGTCCTGTGCCTGTGGAGCGGGGTGATGTCCATCATGAAGGCCAGCGGGCTCATGGACGGCCTGAGCCGCCTGTTCCGGCCCCTGCTGGGCCGTCTTCTGCCCCGGGCGTGCCGGGATCCGGAGACCCTGGCAGCGCTGTCGGGCAACGTGTCCGCCAATCTGCTGGGTCTGGGCAACGCGGCCACCCCTCTGGGCATCCGGGCGGCAAGGCGGATGGCGGAGGGCTGCGGCGGCACGGCCAGCAGCGAGCTGTGTACCCTGGTGGTGCTGAACACCGCCTCCATCCAGCTCCTGCCGGCCACGGTGGCGGGGGTCCGGGCGGCCCTGGGGGCGGAGAGCGCCTTCGACATCCTGCCCGCCGTGTGGATGGCGTCGGCGCTGTCGGTGGCGGCGGGACTGCTGGCGGCCAAGCTGCTCGGGCGGCTCTGGACGCGGTGGGAGGGCCGGTAAATGGACTATTCCGCCTATCTGGTGCCGCTGCTGCTGGCCTTCACGGCCCTGTTCGGCCTGTGGAAGCGGGTGAACGTCTACGACGCCCTCTCCCTGGGGGCCAGGGAAGGCCTGGACATCCTCCTGGGCATCCTGCCCAACCTGGTGGGGCTGATGACAGCGGTGTATATGCTTCGGGCCTCCGGCCTGATGGACGCCCTGGGGGGCCTGCTGGCCCCGGCGCTGGTAAGGCTGGGCATCCCGCCGGAGACGGCGGCGCTGCTGTTCATCCGGCCCGTCAGCGGCAGCGGCGCCCTGGCCGTGGGCAGCGAGCTGATGGCCGCCCACGGGCCCGACTCCTATATCGGCCGGGTGGCCGCAGTGATGCTGGGCAGCACGGAGACCACCTTTTACACCATCGCCGTCTATTTCGGCTCCGCCGGCATCCGCAAAACCCGGTACGCCATCCCCGCCGCCCTGATCGCGGACCTGGCGGGCTTCATGGCGGCGGCGATGGCGGTGCGGCTGCTGTTCGGGACGGCGTAGGGACCGCTCATTTCTGCTTCAGCTGGTGCTTCAGCTGCCGGAAGTCCTTTCCCCGGAGATTATTTTGCTGGATGATCTGGGAGATCCGTCCCTCGGCGGCCTCCACCTCCTCCAAAAACTCCCGGGCGGAGACCCGGACCGCACCGTGGCCCAGGATGATGAGCTGCTCCAGATTGTCCGAAGTGGCCACCCGGACCCTGCGGTCCGGATTGGCCCGGGCGATCTCATAGGTGGCCCGCTCGATGTAGGCATCCGCCGTCTCCGCCTCCTTGGTGTAGACCACGTGGATGTTCCGGTAATGCTCCACGGAGCCGGGGTTGCCTTTGACCTTATAAGCGTCAAAAACCAGTATTACGACACATTTTTTATACCCCTGGTAATTACTCAGCAGGTCTATCAGCAGATGCCGGGCACCCTCAAGGCTGGTCCCGGCCATTTTTTTCAGCTCTTCCCAGGCGAAGATGATGTTGTACCCGTCCACCAGCAGGAACTCCGCCCCCGGGGCCCGGGAGGGCACCGTCCGCTTCTCCATGGAGGGCAGCGGCTTAGGGGTAGACCGGAAGGCCTCGCCGGGGTCCGGGCCCTTCCGCCGCACCTGTCCGTAGGTCCGCTCGAAGATGGCCTGGAGGGATTTCTCCTCCGCCTGTGAGGAGGGATAGGGGACCACCGGGCGGGGGTTGGAGGAAGCCTGCGGCGCGCTCTCCGGCTCGTCCTCCTCCAGATCCAGGCCGGTCTCCAGATGGGCGTACTCCGGCACCTGGTCCCACTTGACGGGGAAGCCCGCCCCGTGGGCGCAGAAGACGGAGTCCGGGGAGTTGTCCAGATCCGCCTCCGGGTCGTAGGCCAGCCTTTCGATGACCTCTTCCCCGTTGTGGCACTCCTGATAGCCACCCGGGGCGCAGCTCAGACGTCCCCGGCCCCGGGTATAGGAGGCCACCGTCTGCCAGTACTCCCCCAGCCCCGACACCGGGGCGCTGCCGGTGAGCAGGGCCGTCTCCCCCAGGGCCTCCGGGGGATCGAACCGGCCCCCCATCTGCTGTATGTCGTTCATGGCCCTGCCCAGACACTCCCCGGGCAGCTCCAGCCGGAAATCGTACCAGGGCTCCAGCAGAACGCTCTGAGCCCCCATGAGCCCTTGTCTTACCGCACGGTAGGTGGCCTGCCGGAAGTCGCCGCCCTCGGTGTGCTTCAGGTGGGCCCGGCCCGCCGTGAGGGTGAGGCGCATATCCGTAATGGGGGACCCGGTGAGGACCCCCAGGTGGGCCTTTTCCGCCAGATGGGTCAATACCAGTCGCTGCCAGTTCCGGTCCAGCTTATCCTCGCTGCACACCGTAGCGAACTGGAGACCGCCGCCCCGGGGCAGGGGCTCCAGCAGCAGGTGGACCTCCGCGTAATGCCGCAGGGGCTCGTAGTGACCGATACCCTCCACGGGGGCGGCGATGGTCTCCTTGTAGAGGATGCCCCCCGCGCCGAAGTCCACCTCCAGCCCGAAGCGCCGGGCGATGAGCCGCCGCAGGACCTCCAGCTGGACCTGCCCCATGAGGCGCACGTGGATCTGCTGGAGGCGCTCGTTCCAGAGGATGTGGAGCTGGGGGTCCTCCTCCGAGAGCTGGCGGAGCTTTTGCAGGGCCGTGTGGGGGTCCGTCCCCTCCGGCAGCAGGAGCTGATAGTTCAGCACCGGCTCCAGCTCCGGCGGCGCGCCGTCCTCCGCCCCACCCAGCCCCTGGCCGGGGAAGGTGGCGGTCAGTCCGGCGACGGCGCAGACCGTTCCCGCCTCCGCCTCCTCCAGTGTCCGGAATTTCTCGCCGGAGTAGACCCGCAGCTGTTCCGCCTTCTCCTCCCAGCGCTCCCCCCGGGCGTCCGCGCCGGAGAGGAGGCCCTTCACCCGCAGGCTGCCGCCGGTGATCTTCATATAGGTGAGCCGCGCCCCCTGGGGATCCCGGCCGATCTTATACACCCGGGCGGCGAAGTTCTTCGGATAGACGGGCCGGGGAGCGTACCGGGCCAGACCCTCCAGAAATTCGTCCACCCCCGTAAGCTTCAGCGCCGAGCCGAACCAGCAGGGGAACACCGCCCGCTGCCCGATCAGCGCCGACAGGGCGGCGTCTGACAGCGCGCCGGTCTCCAGATACTCCGTCAGGGCCTCCTCGCTGGCGGTGGCGGCCTCCTCATACAGCGCTTCGGGGTCTCCGCCGAAGTCCACGAAGCCCTCCCCCAGCCGCTCCCGCAGGGAGGCCAGCAGGGCCTCCCGGTCCGCGCCCGCCAGGTCCATCTTGTTGATGAACAGGAACACCGGCACCCGCCGCTTCTCCAGCAGCCGCCAGAGGGTCAGGGTGTGGGCCTGGACCCCGTCGGCGGCGCTGATGACCAGCACGGCGCAGTCCAGGACCTGGAGGGTGCGCTCCATCTCGCAGGAGAAGTCCACGTGCCCCGGGGTGTCCAGGAGGGTGACCTCCCGGTCCTCCAGGGGGAACACCGCCTGCTTGGAGAAGATAGTGATGCCCCGCTCCCGCTCCAGGTCCTCCGTATCCAGGAAGGCGTCCCGGTGGTCCACCCGGCCCAAGGAGCGGATGGCTCCTGTTTTATATAGTAGGGCCTCGGACAGGGTGGTCTTTCCCGCGTCCACGTGGGCCAATATACCGGCAACAAGTTTTTTCATGGGGGTCCCTCGTTTTTCTGTTTGTTTTTATCAGTATACCATATCAAAGCCGCCAGGTGAAGCCCTTTTCCTGACGGCGCGCCCAAGGATCCCACCCCCGGACGGCCCGCGCCGGTCCTCCCCGGAATATTTGGGCAAAAAACCCGCCGAAACCCCTCGTTTTATATTGACGGAAACGGCGGCATATGGTATCATGACACGGTCTTTTATGATTTTAATCGGAGTTTCTGAAGTAACGTGGAACTGCGGCCAGGAGGACGGTTTTATGGGTAATGAAAGAGAATATTTTGAGCGGGCCGGCGAGCGGCGCGGCGGGATGCGGAGCGTTCAGGATCCGGAGACCGTCATCAACGAGGGCCTTCGCGTCGCCCTGCTGGAGGATACCCCGGACCAGTCCCTGGAGGCGCTGCTGGAGCACCTGGGAAAGGCGCTGAACGGCGAGCGGACCTACATATTCGAGCAGAACGAGGACGGCTGCGACGACAACACCTACGAGTGGGCCGCCGAGGGGGTCGCGCCGGAGAAGGAGAACCTGCAAAACGTGCCCCCGGAGGTGTGCGCCAGCTGGTACCGGAATTTCAGCGTGGGGCGGCACATCGTCATCGAGGACCTGGAGGACATCCGGGAGACCACGCCCCTCCAGTACGAGAACCTGAAACGGCAGAACATCCGCTCCCTGGTGGTGGTGCCCCTCTACGACGGCAAGAAGCTCATCGGCTTTTACGGCGTGGACAACCCTCCCGTAAAATCCCTGGAGTACGCCTCCAACATGCTGCAGACGGCGGCGTATTTCATCGTGTCCTCCCTGAAGCGGCGCAACCTGTTCCGGGAACTCCAGAAGCGGAGCTACAACGTCCTCCACGCCCTCAGCGTGGACTATCTGAGCATCTATCAGGTGAACTTCGACACCGGCGCCTGCGAGGCCTACCGGGAGAGCACCCGGATGAGCATGGACTGGGCCGCCAGCTTTCAGGAGGGCTACCCCGCGGCCATGGAGCGGTACATCGCCCGGTACGTGGTCCCCGAGGACCAGGAGCGCCTCCGGGCCCAGACCGGGAAGGACTACGTGCTCGCCCAGCTCCGGGCGGAAAAGAAGCTCTCCGTCCGCTACCAGGTGAAGGACGCCTCCTGCGGGATGCAGCACCTGGAGATGCACTTCTCCGCCACGGAGAAGACGGCGGAGGAGAACTGCGCCATCTTCGCCCTGCGGGACGTCAACGCCGTGGTGGCCCAGGAGGAGAAGGACCGGCGCGAGGCCCGGCGGAGCCTGGAGAACATCCTGGAGGGGGCCCGGACCGGCATCTGGACCATCGAGCTGGAGGAGGGCTGTCCGCCCCGGATGTACGCGGACCGGACCATGAGCATCCTCCTGGGGGTATCCGGCGAGCTGGAGCCGGAGGAGTGCTACGCCCACTGGTTCCGGCGGATCGAGCCGGATTACGTGGACATGGTCCAGGAGGCGGTGCGGGAGATCCTGGAGACGGGCAGGTCCGAGGTGATCTACCCCTGGAACCATCCCACCCTGGGGAAGATATACGTCCGCTGCGGCGGCGTGCCGGACAAGGACTACAAAAAGCCGGGCGTCTGCCTGAACGGGTACCACCAGGACATCACCGATACCATGGTGACCCGAAAGAAGCAGGAGCAGGCCATCATGGAGCTGCTGGAGAAGGTGCGGATGGCCAACTCGGCGAAGAGCGAGTTCCTCTCCCACATGTCCCACGACCTGCGCACGCCCATCAACGGCATCATGGGGATGCTGTCCATCCTGGAGAAGTGCCAGGACGACCCCGCGCGCCAGCAGGAGTGCCGGCGGAAGATCCGGGTGTCCGCGGAGCACCTTCTGTCCCTGGTGAACGACGTCCTCCAGGTCAGCAAGCTGGAGAGCGGGCGGCCCGCGGCGGTGGAGGAGCCCTTCGGCCTGCGGGAGGTATTGGAGGACTGCGTCACCATCCTCTCCCCCCTGGCGGAGGAGCGGGGCGTCCGCCTGACGCTGGAGGACGCCGGCCTCCTCCACCCCCGGGTGATCGGGAACCCCCTGCACCTGAAGCAGATCCTGACGAACGTCATCGACAACGCCCTCCGGTACAACCGGCCCCAGGGCTCCGTCTCCGTGCGGGCCGGGGAGTCCGGCTTCCGGGACGGCATGGCGGAATATCAGTTCGTGGTGGAGGACACCGGCATCGGCATCGGGGAGGAGTTCAAGGCCCACATTTTCGAACCCTTCGCCCAGGAGCACCAGGGGGCCCGGACCAACTACGACGGCGTCGGCTTGGGCATGTCCATCGTCAAGAAGCTGGTGGATCAGATGAAGGGCTCCGTCGAGATCGACAGCCAGCTGGGCCGGGGCAGCGTGGTCCGGATCGCCCTGCCCATCCGGGTGGACGAGTCCCAGAGCGCGCCGCCCCGGGAGGAGGAGCCCGGCGCGCCGGACAATATCGCCGGGATGCGCGTCCTCTTCGTGGAGGACAACGAGATCAACTGCGAGATCGTGGAGTTCCTGCTCCGGGAGGCCGGGGCGAAGGTGGTCACCGCCAATGACGGCAAGGCCGCCGTGGACACCTTCGCGGCCTCCCCGCCGTGGACCTTCGACTGCATCCTCATGGACCTGATGATGCCGGTCATGAGCGGCTACGAGGCCTCTCGGGTCATTCGCGGCCTTGACCGGCCGGACGCAGCCGCCATCCCCATCATCGCCCTGTCGGCCAACGCCTTCGAGGAGGACGTGGCCCTCTCCAAGGACGCGGGGATGAACGAGCACCTCTCAAAACCGGTGGACATCCGGAAGATGCTGCGGGTCATCCACCGCCTGACCCGGCGGCAGAGATAGGGACCAGCGCAAATGAAAAAGCGCATGTGCGCTTTTTCAATGGGCCTGCGGCCCATTGGCGCGCCGCGGTAAGCGCTTTTTATGTCTTTATCAGGAAACCGTATTGGGATCACTTCGACTAGAGGGCCCTCGAATATGTACAATGATGAAATGGAGATGAAACACGTGGCTTTCCCCCGCTCCCTGAAAACCGGCATAGTAGTGGTCGTCTGCTTGAATCTACTGGTTTTTGCGGTTTTGGGAATATCGATCGACGCGATGAGCGAAAACGCCGTCGAAAATATCGGCACGGCCTACATGGACGGGATGAACGAGCAGGTCTCCCTGCATTTCGAGACGATCATCGACCTCCGCCTGACCATGGCGGAGTCCATCGCCCGCATCGCGGTGGATGAAAAGTCCGGCAGCTACGGCACGAAGGAGGACATCGAATACGGCGCGCGGGCGCGCCACTTCCTGTGCGCCTTCCTGTACTCCGCCGACGGCCGGATCGAGATGATCTACGGCGACCCCGTGACGCTGAACTATCCCGACCTGTTTTTGGCCAGCGTGCAAAAGGGCGAGCGGAAGACGGCTTCCGCCGTCTGCGACAGCGGAGAGGATGTCATCCTCTTCGGCGTTCCCTGCGAATATCCCATGTCCGACGGGACTGAGAGCCTGGCCATCGTGGTGGGGCTCTCCTCCGCCTATATGAGCGAGGTCCTGTTCCTGGACTCCGACAGCTCCCTGGTCTACTCCTTCGTGATCCGCCGGGACGGCACCTTCGTAGCCCGCAGCGACGACGCCCTCCACAGCACCTACTTCGACCGGCTCTACAGCATCTTCGAGGGTCAGAAGGAGGCGGCGGACTTCTACATCCGGCAGCTGACGGAGTCCATGGACGCGGGAGAGGACTACTCCGTCATCCTGAAGGACGACGTTTCCCGGTGGCACCTCCACTGCACCGGCCTGCCCTACTGCGACTGGTATCTGGTGACGGTGCTGCCCTTTGACAAGCTGGATCAGACCATCCTGGGCATGAGCAGCCGCTGGCTGACCATCGTCTACGCGGCCTCCTTCGCCGCCATCGCCATGCTCCTGATCCTGTTCTTCCAGTATTTGAAGGTATACAGGAACCAGGTGGCCGAGCTGCGGCGGATGAACGTGGAGATGGACGCGGCCCGGAAGGAGGCGGAGCACGCCAACGCGGCCAAGCAGGAGTTCCTCTCCAGCATGAGCCACGACATCCGCACCCCCATGAACGCCATCATCGGCATGACCTCCCTGGCCACCAGCAGCGCCGGCGACCCGGAGCAGGTCCAGGAGTACCTGCGGAAGATCGCCCTGTCCAGCAAGCACCTGCTGGGGCTGATCAACGACGTGCTGGATATCTCCAAGATCGAGAGCGGCAAGATGACCCTGAACGTGGAGCCGGTGTCCCTGCGGGAGGTGATGGACAGCATCGTCAACATCATCCAGCCCCAGATCAAGGCCAAGGACCAGCGCTTCACCGCCGCCGCCTACGAGATGATCGCCGAGGACGTGTGCTGTGACGGCGTGCGGCTGAACCAGGTGCTGATCAACCTCCTGGGGAACGCCGTCAAATTTACGCCCGAGAAGGGCTCCGTCCAGGTCAGCGTGTACCAGGAGGCCCTTCCGGAGGACACCTTCTGCGTCCGCACCCACTTCCTGGTGAGCGACACGGGCATCGGCATGTCCCAGGAGTACCAGAAGGTGATCTTCGACTCCTTCAGCCGGGAGGACGACACCCGGGTCCAGAAGACCGAGGGCTCCGGCCTGGGCATGGCCATCACCAAGTACATCGTGGACGCCATGGGCGGCTCCATCTCCGTCCGGAGCGAGCAGGGCCAGGGCAGCGAGTTCCATGTGATCCTGGACCTCGCCAAGGCGGCCTCCCCCAGGGCGGACGGGCCCCTTCCCGCTTGGAAGGTGCTGGTGGTGGACGGCGACCAGCGCCTGTGCGCCAGCGCGGCCAAGGCCCTGGAGTCCTTGGGCGTCCGCGCCGAATGGCGCTTAAGCGGCGGAGAGGCCCTGGAGCTGATCCGGGAGCGCCGCCGGGACGACGCTTATCAGGCGGTCCTCCTCAGCTGGCGGCTGCCGGACATGGACGGGCTCGAGGCAGTCCGGGCCATCCGGGCGGACGCCGGGGCGGACGCGCCCTTCCTGCTCCTTGCCTCCTGCGGCCAGAGCGGGATGGAGGCGGCGGCCCGGGACGCGGGGGCCTCCGGGACCATTTCCGGCCCCCTGTTCCGATCCGTCCTGCTGGACGCCCTGAAGGGCCTGTCCGGCGCGCCGGACCGCGAGGCACCCGCCCCCAGGGAGGAGGCCGGCCTGGAGCTGAAGGGCAAGCGCGTCCTGGTGGCGGAGGACAACGAGCTCAACTGGGAGGTGGCCAGCGAGCTGCTCTCCGTCCTGGAGATGGACCTGGAGTGGGTGGAAAACGGCAGGCAGTGCGTGGAGAAGTTCCAGAGCGCCCCGGAGGGATATTACGACGCGATCCTCATGGACGTGCGGATGCCCATCATGGACGGCTACGCCGCCACCGCCGCCATCCGGAAGCTGGAACGGGCGGACGCGGACGTCCCCATCATCGCCATGACCGCCGACGCCTTTTCGGAGGACATCCAGAGGTGTCTGGAGTGCGGCATGGACGACCACCTGGCAAAGCCCATCGACATGCAGGACGTGGCGCGGAAGCTGAAAAAATATTTGAAATAGAGCAGGCCAAACAGGGCCGGAGCAGTATCAAGATACTGCTCCGGCCCTTTGTGCGTCAAAAAAGATGCTTTGCATCTTTTTTGAGAAGGGTTTCGCTGCGCTCTGCGCCTCGGTTGTGCGCCCATGGCGCACAATTCGACGCTCACTCCGCGTAAAGAGTTTTTCCCACGTACATGCCGCGGGAAAAACGATTTCATTTTATTTCGCGCCTGCGGGCGCGAAACTCCTGCGGAGGGCTTTTTGACCGGCCTTTTCGTTGCCCCCACGGCAGCCCGTAGGGCGCGACGACCCCGGCGCGCCGAGTCGTCGCACCCTACACCGCCCCTAAACCGCTGTCCCACATAGTAGATATTATAGTATATAATCCGGTCTGGAAAATTTATTTTAAAATGCTTCTTAATTTCTGCCAGAACCTGCCGATATGTACTACAGAACAGCCCGTGTAGCGGCCCAAGAAAAAGGCGTTCATAATAGTACACAATAAGAAACGCGCAAAACCCAGGACGGCTCCCCGAAAGCCGGACCGTCCGCCCCACCTTGAAAACCCCATCCGATCGATTTCATCCGGTTACGCGAACCGGCTGGAATACAGTCCCTGCGCCACGCCCCGGCAGTCCGGCCGGAACCGGGAAACGGCGCGTAAACCCAGTGCTGGTGAATGGATGTACCGGCACGCCGGAAACCGCATTTTTCTACAAAATATTTTATTGAAAGGATGCAATAAAATGCGTATTCAACACAACATTGCGGCGATGAACGCCTACCGCAACTACAACATCAACACCTCCGCCGTCTCCAAGAACCTGGAGAAGCTGTCTTCCGGTTACAAGATCAACCGCGCTGGCGATGACGCCGCCGGTCTGGCCATTTCCGAGAAGATGCGTGCTCAGATCACCGGTCTGGACGCCGCCACCAAGAACGTCAAGGACGGCATCTCCCTGGTGAAGACCGCTGAAGGTGCTATGCAGGAAGTCCAGGACATGCTCAACCGCATGGTCAACCTGGCTACCCAGTCCGCCAACGGCACCTACGACAACGA
>ERZ808054.646-NODE-646-length-28631-cov-5.879982_pt1 | contig 28631 bp, 26 predicted proteins | sample MGYA00380201_ERZ808054 | MGnify/ENA primary metagenome ERZ808054 (study PRJEB31490, sample SAMN06133419) | mouse gut metagenome | isolation source: Z5_2 | host: mice | place: China: Chengdu | collected 2015-05 ...
TCTTCACTCACGCGGCGTCGCTGCATCAGGGTTTCCCCCATTGTGCAATATTCCCCACTGCTGCCTCCCGTAGGAGTTTGGGCCGTGTCTCAGTCCCAATGTGGCCGGTCACCCTCTCAGGTCGGCTACTGATCGTCGGCTTGGTGGGCCGTTACCTCACCAACTACCTAATCAGACGCGGGTCCCTCCTATACCACTATCGTTTTTCACACAGCGCCATGCGGCTCCGTGCGCTTATGCGGTATTAGCAGTCATTTCTAACTGTTATCCCCCTGTATAGGGCAGGTTCCCCACGCGTTACTCACCCGTCCGCCGCTCAGTCACAATAGATTCCATTTAAAACTTCCTCTCTTATGCTTCGCTCGACTTGCATGTGTTAAGCACGCCGCCAGCGTTCATCCTGAGCCAGGATCAAACTCTCATGTTTTGATGTTCTTTCCCAGGTCAGAATCAACTTCTAGCTAATTCTTTTCCCGTTTACTGTTGCTTGGTTTGTTTGTTCTCTGAAATTTCTCTTCTTGAATTTTCAGGGTTTTACATACTGTTCAATCTTTAATTCTCAAGGTTCTGTGTTGTCTCTCAAGCGGAAACTTCATCATTCTATCACAGCTTTTTCCTTTTGTCAACAACTTTTTTCAATTTTTTCCATTTTTCTTTTTCTCAAAATCAGAGAAACAGGAATGGAAAACGGAGAAAGAGGGATTTGAACCCTCGCGCCGGTTGCCCGACCTACACCCTTAGCAGGGGCGCCTCTTCGGCCTCTTGAGTATTTCTCCGCAGTTATTACTTAAAACTATTAAGTTGAACTATGCGGCTTGGACATGCTCATGTCAAGCGCATGGTCAATTATACTAAATAAGAATTGGGTTGTCAAGCCTGTTTTTCCAGATATTTTTATATATTTTCATCAATCTTGTTTTGAATCCGATCGTGCACTATATCTGCGATTTCCTTTGTTTTTAAACCTACATATTGATCCGGATTGAGCGGCTCCAGGAAGTGAACCTGGACGGTTTCTTTATTAATAGAAGAAACACCAAACGGTTTATAGCTGTCGATCAGAGCAACCGGTATGATGGGACACCCGGCATTTACGGCACTTTTAAAGGTTCCCGCTTTAAACTCCAATATCCGGTTACCATTTCTGCTTCTGGTTCCTTCCGGAAATATAACATAATTCTTCCCGTTTTTTACATCCTCAGTCATTTTGTTTATAATTTTTAAAGAGGATCTCACATCTTTCCTGTCCATTGGAATTGCGCGGAGCAGCCTCGCTATCTGTTTTACCAGGATTATTTCAGCTACTTCCTTTTTAAAAACAACACAAAGCGCTTTTGGACATGCCTCGATGATAGCCAGCATATCAAAAAGTCCCTGATGATTGGGAAACAGGATAAATCCATTTTCTTCAGGTATATTTTTCAGGCCCGTTTTCTCAATTGTGACCCGCCCCGTCCTGTTTACCTTCTCTATTAATTTTCTGAGATAGTCATACCTCTCCTGGTCCGTATGGCTGTCGTCCTCCCTGCCCAGTTTACCGATACGGTAAAACCAGCCCGGCACCCGGATTATATTTCGTAATACCATATATGCAATGCGGTTCATATTCCTTCCTCTCCCCATCTAATGCTTTTCATATTTTTGACGGTTCAGCCGTCCCATGGCCAGCGCGCTTCCGATACACCCCGAGAGAAGTCCCACTGCCGCACAGGCATGCGCCACCTTTGGAAAAACCGACGCCAGCGGAAGCAGTCTGATTCCGCCCCCGAATACATGAAGCTGTGTAACGGCAAAATGGATCCCCCACCGGTACACCAGATATAGCAGCGCCAGGGGCAGAACCATGCCAAGTATCCCCATTACCAGCCCCTCGACTATGTAGGGGATTCGGATAAAGCCGTCTCGCGCGCCAATTAGAAACATAACCCTGATCTTCTCATGCTGGGCGGCAATTCCCACTCCCACCGTATTATAGATAAGAAGTACTGAGATCAGAATAATCGCGGCAGCGCTGCCGTATGTAATTGTAGTCATTGAATTTTTCACCTTCATCACTGCTTTTACCGCATCTGCCGAGCTGACTGCTTTACGTACACCATAAAGCCCTCTTACATAGGGAAGAAAGCTTTCCTGGCTTTCGACATCCTTTAAATACACCTGATAATTATTGGAATGCTCCAGCGGATTGTCATCTTCAAATACTCCTTCCAGAAGATTTTTATCCTCAAAATAAGTATCCTTAAACTGGTTCCATGCATCCTCGGATGAGGTATAAACAGTACCGGTCACTTCCGGCCGGTTCCGGATCATCTCCCCAATCTCGTCCACGCGGCCGGCTTCCGCCGTATCATCAAAAAAAACCACGACCGCCACCTCCTTTTCCGTGTGGTGTATTGCGGTATTGACGTTCAGCACAATAAGATAGAATATCCCGTCCTGGCATGCAGCTCCACTTTTACCTTGGGGACATCCCCTATTTTCCAGTAATCCTTCTCCGTTGCCCATTTATAGGCTCCGACGGTAAACTGATCACTGTCAGCCGTCACCATAACCGTGGCCTCATCATAGTCGGTCTCAGCCTCAACATTTGACCTCACGCTGATGGAGACAGATGTAATGGGGGTACGCAGTTCTTCCTTTCTTACCGCCGCATACCCCGGTACCGCAGCACCGGCTGCCAGAACTGCCGCAATTATCGCCGTTATGAATCTCTTTTTTAACCGTCGCATCTCATATCCTCCTATGGAATCCATACTCCATCCGCACCAATATAATATTGATCCGCATAGGCATTTCTCAGCATCTTTCCATTTTCCGGGTTCATATAATAAAACTTATCTTCCCATTTTACCCAACCGGCCGACATAGCCCCGTCGGGTCCCAGGAAATACCAGTCGTCGCCGTCCATCAGCCAGCCAGACGCCCTGGCACCGTCCGCGCTGAAATAATACCATTTACGGTTTTCCTCAAGCCAGCCCGTAACCATATCACCGCTGCTCGTCAGATAATAATCTTTTCCGCCATAATGCTGCCAGCCGGTCAGCATATTTCCCGACATATCGAATAAGTACCATTTTCCGTCAATCAGCTTCCATCCATTTGCCGCATAAGAACCTTCCTGGTTCCGGTATTTCCACTTATTCTGAACCGTATTCCATCCAAAATCGGAGGGATTCAGATTGCCGGGTGAATTTCCGTTTGATGCCGGTCCGCCGGCTGACGGGTTACCCGGAGATTTTTCGCCTGTAGTCTTATTTTTACCTGCCTTCGGCGCAGTCTCAGCCTGCTGTCTGCTGATTTCCTGTTCCTCCGATTCCTTCCATTCACCTGCCGTCAGGTATTTCGCCTCACTGCTGTCTGCCGGAACGGCCCGCACCTTAAAGGTATAACCGCCCTGCCTGTCCATATACGGGTAAAAATTACAATTTGTTCCCTTTACCTTATCCTTGTGATCTACCATGGTATTTCCGCGGTACAATTTTACCTCATAGGCTTTTGCATGCTCCGTTTCCATCCACTTTGCCTTGCCCGGAGATCCCGAATCCCACCATGCACTTTCCACAGCCCCCAGTGTTCCCTCCACCGCATTAAGCTTTATCGTCACCTCTGCTGTTTCCAGATCCTCAGAAATTTTAACAGATGTACAGGAAGCCCCGGACACGGAAATATTACTCTTCTTTAAATTCTTTGGAAAATAATATTCCTCATCCGCATCAATATAAATGCGCATTTTCGGCTCTTCGCCGGCCTCCCAGCCATCATCTGAATTTATGAATTCATACGTATTAACATGATACTGTTTGCTGTTGGTTCTCACCGAAACGTCCTGGTTTCCCCCATCTTCGATATATGAATCAATAAAAATCTTGATTTTCTTAATTTTCTCCCTGCCGTCTGAATCCTCTGCCCCATAAGTTAAAGCGGCGGCTCCTAAAGCCAGTACTGCTGATAAAATCAAAGTTTTTAATAAAATTCTGTTTTTCCTGTCTTCTCTCATGATTATCCCTGATATATGTGCCGGCAAAAACCGGCTTGTTTACGTTTCCCATGGGCGCCGTATATCTAATATGGTCCGGTAAGTGACATCATTCCCCACCTTAATTCCTTCTTTGGCAGAACTGGCATGTACGATTCTTCCGTCTCCGATTGACATAACTACATGACCGGCATAAAATACCAGATCTCCCGGCTGCAGATCTTCAAAGCTGACCTTCTTCCCGAACTTAGACTGCTCCGCAGAGGTTCTGGGAATACTGATTCCAAAATTCTTATACACAGACTGGACAAATCCGGAACAGTCCGCACCGTTTGTCAGGCTGGTTCCTCCCCATACATATGGATTTCCTACAAATTGAAGGGCGAAATCGGCTATTTCACGGCCTTTTTCGGATCCTCCGGCGCTTTTTATCCCTGTACCTGTCTTTTTTGGGGGGACCGCTCTGCGAAGCTGCCTCAGTTTTTCCGTCTGTTCTTTTACGGCTTTGGCATATACCTCCGCCTTGTCCCCGGCATCTTTTAATTTATTGTCAAAATCGGCCTCCTCTTCTCTTTTAGACTTAAGCGACCTCTCCAGCGCCTCTTTTTCAGCCAGGTATTCCGCCTCCATTACTTCCATCTCGGCTTCTTCTTCCCTGTACCTGTTCTCCAGTTCCTCCGCCCTGTCCCGTATCTCCTTATAATTCAGGAGCATTTTCCGGTCATATTGGTATAAATCCATGAAATACTCGTTCTCACAGATTGCATCGGCCATACTTTTAGCCTTAAGAAGAATTTCCAGATACGTGACGTCTCCTTTTTCATAGACATACCGAATCCGTTTTTTCATAGCTTCATACTGGGCTGTCTCACTTTTCCTGGCTGCCTTGTATTCTGCTTCAGCTTCCCGTATTTTTTGATTTTTTTCAATAATTTCATCTTCCAGAACATGAATTGTGATCAGTAAATCTGATATTTTCCCATCGATCGCTGTGATCTCTGAAAGTATCTTCTCCTTCTGATTCTCAAGATCCTCTATTTCACGGCGTACCTCACTGAGATTTTGTTCTGAATTTCTCTTTTCTTCCTGTACTTTTCCGATGGGGGAGGCAAACGCCGTTCCCGCTAAAAAAATCTGAAACATCAGAAAGAGGGACAGGATTCTGTCCGCTCTTTTATTTTTCATATGATTTATTATCCGCTATTCTTCAGAGTATTCTTTAACCGCCGTCTCATAGAGATTATTTCCCTTCGAATCAATCACGACGATAACCGGAAAATGCTCTACCCTAAGTTCCCTGATTGCTTCTGTCCCCAAATCGTCATAAGAAATGACCCTGGATTCCTTGATGCATTTTGACAAAATAGCTCCCGCCCCGCCGACTGCCGCAAAATAAACGGCCTTATTTCTGACGATGGCCTCCGTCACTTCTTTGCTCCGCTTTCCTTTTCCTATCATGGCTCCCATTCCCAAATCAAGAAGACGGGGGGTATATTTGTCCATCCTGCTTGATGTAGTGGGGCCTGCCGAGCCGATCACCCTGCCTTCTCTTGCCGGCGAAGGACCCATGTAATAAATTACCGTATCTTTAATTTCGACAGGCAGTTCCTTCCCCTCGTCAAGTGTTTCAATCATCCTCTTGTGAGCCGCATCCCTTGCCGTATAAATGATACCGTCTATGTAAACATAATCTCCTGCTTTTAAACTCTCTGCCGTTTCTTTTGTGAACGGCGCCTGAATGGTACGTTCCATTTTCATTCCTCCTAAGTTTACCATCCAATATATATTATCGGACTAAATTTTCATTTCTTTAGCTTTTTTTCTTTTTATTATATAATTCTGTGGATATGCCTGTTTACATGGCAACAGATATTGACCGCCATTGGAAGTCCGGCAATATGGGTCGGATAAGTCTCAATATTTACTGCAAGAGCAGTCACCGTTCCTCCCAGGCCCCCTGGCCCGATTCCCAGGCTGTTTATTTTTTTCAGCATTTCTTTTTCAAGTTCTCTCACATAAGGTACCGGTGATTCTTCCTCCAGATCCCGGGTTAGGGCATGTTTTGCCATAACCGCGCATTTTTCAAAGGTTCCGCCAATACCGACTCCTATTACCATAGGCGGACAGGCATTGGGACCGGCATCCTTTACCGCTGTCAGAATGGATTCTTTTACGCCTTCAATTCCGTCTGCCGGTTTCAGCATAAATATCCGGCTCATATTTTCACTTCCGAATCCCTTTGGGGCAACTGTTATGTCAACCTGATCCCCCTCCACAATCTCATAATGAATGACAGCCGGGGTATTATCCTTTGTGTTGTCACGGTAAATCGGATCTTTCACTACGGATTTTCTCAAATATCCATCGACATAGCCCTGTCTGACTCCCTCATTAACAGCTTCCGTCAGGTTCCCTCCATCAAAATGTACTTCCTGCCCTACCTTCATAAAAATAACAGCCATACCTGTATCCTGGCAAATGGGAATCATCTCCGCACCGGCTATTTCCAGATTTTCTTTCAGTTGATTAAGAACCTGGCGGCCGAGAGGCGCCTTCTCTTTTTGAACTGCCTGTTCAAAAACTTTTTTCATGTCTTCCGAAAGGAAATGGTTTGCCTCAATGCACATTTCTTTTACATTCTTTGTAATCTCAGTCACATCAACTTTTCTCATACTTAAATACCTCTTTGTTTTCAAATAGTTTGTCTTCCGGTTTTATATTTATCTGTCTTTACATTAATTTAATCATAAAGTATTTCCTATCTTCTTGCAATCCTTTTTGGCTGCACAAAGGCCGCAGGAATATGGCATTTCCTGCGGCCTTATTTTATCAGCTTTTAATTTTCCGGCATTTCTTCACTGCCCTGTTCTGTCTTTCCTTCCTCTTCCATATCATCATCGTCCGTGATATCATCTTCCAGATCTTCGTCATCAGGATTATTTTCACTTTCACGTACTTTTGCAATACTTGCAACGGCAATTCCGGAATCAGGATCAATGCTCATCAGTTTTACGCCAGAGGTATTTCTTCCAATTATGGATATATCATTTACCGACATTTTTATGATAATGCCCTCGTTGGTTATCAGCATAATTTCCCTGCTGTTGTCTACCAGCTTGGCGCCAATCAAATCGCCTGTTTTGTCTATAATCTTATAACATCTCACACCTTTGCCGCCACGGTTCTGGCAGTTAAACTCTTCAATCGGAGTCCGCTTACCGTAGCCGTATTCGGAGGCAACCAGCAGGCATTCTCCCTGGCTCGACATCTGCATGCCGATTACTTCATCATCTTCATCAAACTTCATACCGATTACGCCCATAGATACACGGCCGGTAACTCTGACGTCTGTCTCATGGAAACGGATACACATTCCCTTTTTCGTCACAAGGAATATATCTTCCGTATTATCGGTTCTCTTAACCTCGATCAATTCGTCGTTCTCACGGAGAACTATAGCCTGAAGGCCATTCTTTCTTACATTCTCATACTCCTTCAGGGAGGTCTTTTTCACCATACCGTTTCTGGTGGCCATGAACAGATATTTGTCATCCTCGAATTCTTTCATCGCTATGATGGATGTAATCTTTTCACCAGGCATCAGCTGAAGAAGGTTTACAATCGCTGTTCCCCTTGCAGTTCTTCCCGCCTCCGGTATCTCATATGCCTTCAGCCGGTAAACACGCCCGGTATTGGTAAAGAACATCACATAATGATGATTTGTCGTCATAAGCAGATCTTCGATATAATCCTCATCGATTGTCTGCATCCCCTTGATACCTTTACCGCCACGGTTCTGGCTCTTAAAGTTGTCGCTGGACATACGCTTAATGTAGCCAAAATTTGTCATAGCCACTACCACGTCATCATCCGGTATCAAATCTTCTGCCGACATATCATATTCATCATATCCGATTGCCGTTCTTCTCTCATCTCCATATTTATCAGAAATGACGATGATTTCTTCTCTGATTACGCCGAGCAGCTTTTTCTCGTCTGCCAGAATAGCCTTTAATTCAGCAATCTTTGCCATCAGCTCTCTATACTCATTTTCCAGCTTTTCGCGTTCCAGACCGGTAAGAGCCCTCAGACGCATATCCACGATAGCCTGAGCCTGAATCTCCGACAGGGCAAACCGCTCCATCAACTGTGCTTTCGCATCGGCCACGTTGGCGGACCCGCGGATAATTTTGATTACCTCGTCGATATGATCCAGGGCCTTTATGAGGCCTTCCAATATATGAGCGCGCTCTTCCGCTTTATTTAAATCATATTTTGTTCTTCTGGTTACTACTTCCTCCTGGTGCTGCAAGTAGTATTCCAGCATCTGTTTTAAGTTAAGGATCCGCGGTTCGTTGTTAACGAGAGCCAGCATAATCACGCCGAATGTATCCTGAAGCTGGGTGTGCTTTAACAGCCTGTTCATCAGTACATTGGCATTGACATCGCGGCGGAGCTCGATACATACTCTCATGCCTTCACGGTTGGACTCATCCCTTAAATCTGTAATGCCGTCAACTTTTTTCTCTTTGACAAGCTCTGCAATCTTTTCGATCAGACGGGCCTTATTAACCATATAAGGAAGTTCTGTTACGACAATCCTGTTCTTTCCATTGGCCAGTGTCTCAATATCATATACGGCGCGTACACGGATTTTTCCTCTTCCCGTCCTGTATGCCTCTTCAATTCCTGCCCGGCCGAGGATCGTTGCCCCGGTGGGGAAATCCGGCCCTTTTACAATTTCGAGTATTTCTTCCAGAGAAGTCTCTCTTCCCTCTTCCACTCTATTGTCAATGATTTTCACAACGCCGGCGATTACTTCGCGTAAATTGTGAGGCGGAATGTTGGTTGCCATACCGACGGCAATACCGGAAGTTCCGTTAACAAGGAGGTTGGGATAACGGGACGGAAGCACAACCGGCTCTTTTTCCGTCTCATCAAAGTTCGGGGCAAAATCAACGGTATCTTTATTGATGTCGGCCAGCATCTCCATTGAAATCTTGCTGAGCCTTGCTTCCGTATATCGCATGGCTGCGGCGCCGTCACCATCCACCGAACCAAAGTTTCCATGTCCGTCAACCAGCGGATATCTGGTAGACCATTTCTGGGCCATGTTTACCAAAGCTCCGTAAATAGAGCTGTCGCCGTGCGGATGGTATTTACCCATCGTATCACCGACGATACGGGCGCATTTACGGTGCGGCTTATCCGGTCCGTTATTTAATTCGATCATGGAAAAGAGTACTCTTCTCTGTACCGGTTTCAAACCATCTCGCACATCGGGCAGAGCCCTGGCAGCGATTACACTCATCGCATAATCGATGTAGGATGTCTCCATGGTTTTTTTAAGGTCTATATCATGAACTTTGTCAAATACATTAGGTTCCATTCTTTCTCCTCTCACAATCCTGCCTGAAAATTACCGGCCGCATATGTCTGCTGCACAGCTCCGGCTGCCGTTACCATTCAGCTAAGGGCTGAATCTCTGACGGCTATCAGATATCCAGGTTCTGAACATATTTGGCGTTTGCTTCTATAAATTCACGTCGCGGTTCTACCTGGTCACCCATCAGTGTGGCAAATGTCAGATCTACTTCGGATGCTGTCTCATTGTCTATCATGACACGCAGAAGGATTCTTCTCTCCGGATCCATTGTTGTCTCCCAGAGCTGCTCCGCATCCATCTCGCCAAGTCCTTTATAACGCTGAATCTTATTGTTGGTATCGCGGCCAATCTCCATCAGAATGGAATTAAGTTCTTCGTCGCTGTATGCATACCATACCCTCTTATTCTTCTCCACCTTATAAAGAGGCGGCTGTGCCAGGTATACATGCCCCTGACGGATCAGTTCCGGCATAAAGCGGTATAGGAATGTAAGGAGTAGGGTGCTGATATGGGCGCCGTCCACATCGGCATCGGTCATAATGATAATCTTATTATATCTCAGCTTCTCGATGTCAAAATCTTCATGAATTCCCGTTCCAAAAGCGGTAATCATTGCGCGTATCTCGGCATTTCCATAGATTCTGTCAAGTCTGGCTTTTTCTACGTTCAGAATCTTTCCTCTCAGCGGAAGGATTGCCTGGTTCGATTTATTCCTGGCCTCTTTTGCCGAACCTCCGGCGGAATCTCCCTCAACGATATAAATTTCACAGTTTTCCGCATTCTTATCTGAACAGTCTGCCAGTTTTCCCGGAAGAGCCATACCGTCGAGAACTGATTTTCTACGGGTCATCTCTCTGGCTTTTCTGGCCGCATCCCTTGCTCTTTTTGCAAGAATGGACTTTTCACAGATAATCTTTGCAACCGACGGATTCTGCTCAAGGAAATAGGTAAGCTGTTCGCTTACAACCGCATCAACGGCTGTTCTGGCCTCACTGTTGCCCAGCTTCTGTTTGGTCTGTCCTTCAAACTGCGGTTCCTCAATTTTAACACTGATAATCGCGGTAATTCCCTCTCGGATATCCTCGCCGCTGAGAGCCGGTTCGTTATCCTTTAAAAGTTTGTTCTTTCTTGCATAATCATTGAATGTCTTCGTCAAAGCATTCTTAAATCCGGTCAGATGAGTACCGCCTTCCGGCGTATTGATATTATTGACAAAGGTATATATATTCTCTGTATAGGAATCATTATGCTGCACGGCAACTTCCACATATACCTGCTCCTTGGTTCCCTCGCAGTAGATGACCGGCGCATAGAGCTTTTCATTGCTTTTGTTCAAATACGTTACAAACTCTTTGATACCGCCCTCATAGTGGAATACCTTTTCTTTTTTATTATCTCTGTCATCACGCAGCACAATCCTTAAATTCTTTGTGAGGAAAGCTGTCTCCCGGAGCCTGATCTTGAGCGTATCATAATCATAAACCGTCTCTTCAAATATATCTTTATCCGGCAGGAATGTTACTTTTGTACCATGTTTATCCGGAGGGCATTCACCTTCCACACGGAGCGGGCACATTACTTTGCCCCGTTCATATCTCTGTTTGTATACTTTACCCTCTTTATAAATCTCTACTTCCAGCCATTCGGAAAGAGCATTTACGACTGAGGCGCCGACACCATGCAGTCCGCCGGAAACCTTGTATCCCCCTCCGCCGAATTTACCGCCGGCATGCAGGATCGTAAATACAACCTCAACCGCAGGAATACCGGCTTTCTTCTGAATGTCTACAGGAATACCGCGGCCGTCGTCCTCTACCGTGATCGAATTATCCTCATTTATCTGTACTTCAATCGTATCACAGAAACCGGCAAGCGCTTCATCCACGGCATTATCAACGATCTCATACACGAGGTGATGGAGACCTCTCATGGAAGTACTTCCAATATACATACCAGGACGTTTCCTTACCGCCTCTAACCCCTCCAATATTTGTATTTGATCTGCACTATATTCTGAACCCATAAGTTCCTCCTTAACTTTACTCACAGTCAACAGTTCCGTTTACCACTTTAAAGGTCTTATCTATTTGAAAACAATGGCTTATAAAATCATCCAGTCCGGTACAGGTAATAACCGTCTGTATATGGCTGATCCCGGAAAGCAGATGCTCCTGTCTTCCGGAATCCAGCTCCGACAGAACATCATCCAGCAGAAGAATCGGATAATCCTTAACTATCTTTTTGACGAGTTCTATCTCCGCCAGTTTCAGTGATAGAGCCGCCGTCCTCTGCTGGCCCTGGGAACCGAATTTTCGGATGTCTATATTGTTTACATAAAAACTTATATCGTCCCGGTGCGGGCCGGTAAGTGTTGTTTTTTGCCTGAGATCCTGCATCCTGCTTTTCTTAAGAGCCTTTTCCAGTACGTCTGCCTCCGTATTTGGTTCATAACGTATCTCCAGCTCTTCTTTTCCGCCGGAAAGATTAAAATGGATATTCCGGATAATCCCATTCATCTGATCGATAAAATCATTCCTGTAATGGATCAGCTCACGGCCATAGGAAACCAGCTGCATATCGTAAATATCCAGCATCTCCTCATATTCCGGCCTGAAGGCAATCTCTTTTAATAATTTATTTCTCTGCAGAATAATCTTATTATATTGAACAAGAGAATGGACATACAGCCTGTTGAGCTGGCATAATTCCAGATCAACAAACCGGCGTCGTTCCGCCGGGCCGTTTTTTATCAGATTTAAATCTTCCGGTGAAAAAAATACTACATTGACAACGCCAAAAAGCTCACTGGCTTTATGGATTGCTATCCCGTTGATTGCTACACCCTTTGTCTTGTTCTTTTTCAGGTGCATATCAATCCGGTAAGGAACATCATCCTTTCTGATGTTCATCTTAATATGGGATTCTTCCTCCCCGAATTCTATAATCTCCCTGTCCTTGCTTCCCCGGTGTGATTTTGTCGTTGCGCATACATAGACAGATTCCAGGATATTGGTTTTTCCCTGGGCATTGTCTCCATAAAGCACATTGGTCCCCGGATCAAAATTGATATGTAATTCTTTATAATTACGGTAATTTTTTAGTTCCAGCGATTCAATAATCATGGGAGAAGTCCTTTATTTTATGATTTTGATCGTAGTTCCCTCAAAGGTAACTTCGTCTCCGTCATAGAGTTTTTTTCCTCTCTGGTATTCGGGCTGGCCGTTTACCTTGACGAGGCCGTCCAGAACGGCGAATTTGGCATCCACTCCGTTCTCCACCAGGCCGGCCGCTTTCAGCGCCTGGCCCAGTTTAATATAATCGTCTCTTAATTTGATCGTTTCCATCTTATTATCCTTTTTAGATTGAAGCCGCGTTGAAATTTACAGGAAGGATCAGGTATATATAGTTCTCTTCCTCGTCTTTGATAAAGCAGGGCGACTTCGGATTCATCATGTACAGAGTAACTTCTTCGTCATCAATAATACGAAGTGCGTCGACCAAAAACTTCGGATTAAAACCAATCATAAGATCTTTTCCGAATTTTGTAATATTTATCTCCGCATTCATCGTACCAAAGGCGGAATTGAGTTTCAGCTCCATTCCCTCATCCGTAATATTGATAATAATAGGTTTTTTATCATTTTCACGGATCAGAATGCTGGCGCGCTCTATACTGTCCATAAATTCTCTGCGGTTGACCGTAACTTTCGTATCGTAATCACTGGACAGCATCTGGTTGATCCTGAAATATTCGCCTTCGATCAGACGGGATACGACAACCGTATCATCAAACTCGAACATAATATGATTGGAAGTAAAGAAAATAAGTACTTCTGATTCATTGTCTCCGTTCAGGATCTTACTGATCTCACCAAGAGTCTTGCCAGGAACAATGACTTTTATATCATGATACTGATCTTTTAATATAACTTTTCTGATCGACATGCGGTGGCCGTCGAGAGAAACCACTTTCAGTATATTATCATTTACTTCGATCAATTCACCTGTCATCATTTTGTTGCTGTCATTCGGCGATGTGGAGAAGAGCGTCTGACGGATGACTTCTTTTAATGTAAATTGGGAAAGACAGATATAATTGTCTCTTTCTATATGCGGGATATAGGAAAATTCTTCTCCGTCCTTGCCCTGTATTTTGAATACAGACTTTTCACATGTGATGACTGTATTGAATTTTTCATCAGATTCTATTGTAATCAAAGATTCGTCTCCTGAGAGCTTCCTTATGATGTCGGAAAGTAACTTTGCATCAAGCGCTATCTTTCCTCTCTCCAGAATCATTCCCTCTACTTTTGTTTCTATACCCAGCTCCATATCATTGCCGGTCAGTTTTATCTCGTTGGAAGTTGCATCGATCAGGATGCATTCCAGGATTGGCATTGTAGTTTTAGATGATACTGCCTTCAGAACGATATTGATGCCGTTCATCAGATTGTCTTTATTAAATGAAAGCTTCATAATTGTTGATAACTCCTTTGCTAAGATTGATTGTGATGGTTAGAGGTATTTATATATAAATTCCGTAGCATTCGTAGTAGGGGGTGTGAATTTGTGTAAAAGCCCGGACAGGCCCTGAACACAAAGGTTTGTCCCTGTAGAAATCATTGTGTAAAACTGCCGATATTAAGAGGGATAACTTGAGGTTTATCCACAACCTGAAAATGAACCTCAGTTTTCGATCATTTATCCACACGTTATCATCGGTATATCCACAGCTTATTGTGGATTTATCTTTTTCTTCAGGATCTCTATGGTATTGCGCAGACTTTCGTTCTTATCCATATCGGCCCCTATTTTTTCATATCCGTGAATTATAGTTGTATGATCCCTGCCGCCTAAATATTTGCCGATAGCCTGCAAAGGCGTATCTGTCATGCTCCGGCACAGGAACATAACGATTTGGCGGGGGAAAACCACTTCTTTGTTTCTCTTCTGGGAAGAAATATCAAGCGGAGTGATGCCGAAGTGATCGGCTACTACCTGAATAATTAATTCAGGGGTGACTTCTTTTGTCTCGTTCGGTGAAATCAGGTCTTTGAGGGCTTCTTCGGCCAGTTCAATTGTGATTTCCTGTTTATTTAATTTGGAAAGAGCGACGATTTTTGTGAGGGCTCCTTCCAGCTCCCGGATGTTTGATTTAACGTTGGTGGCAATATATTTGATTACTTCATTGTCGATGTTGTAACCTTCCAGTTCCTCTTTCTTGCGGAGGATTGCCATTCGCGTTTCGTAGTCAGGAGACTGTATATCGACGGTAAGGCCCCATTCAAAGCGTGACCGGAGACGTTCTTCTAGTGTCTCAATCTCTTTCGGCGGCTTATCGGATGAAATGATAATCTGCTTTTTGGCTTCATACAGGGAGTTAAAGGTGTGGAAAAATTCCTCCTGCGTACTTTCCTTACCTATGATAAATTGGATATCATCGATCAGAAGGATATCGTTATTCCTGTATTTTTCACGGAATTCCGTTGTGGATATATTGTTTTTATTTCGGATCGCATCGATCAGTTCATTGGTAAACTTCTCGCTTGTGACATACAAAACTTTGGCTTGCGGATTATTCTTGAGAATAAAATGGCCGATGGAGTGCATAAGATGAGTTTTGCCAAGACCAACTCCTCCATATATAAAAAGCGGGTTGTATATTTCACCTGGAGATTCGGCGACAGCCAAAGAAGCCGCATGCGCCAGATTATTGTTGGCACCTACGACGAAACTGTCAAACGTATATCGGGGATTTAAATTGGCGTTCTGTATCACCTGCCTGTTTACTTCCAGTGCGCGGTTAATTAGTTGGCTCTTATCAGCTTCTTCCTGTCGGGCGCCAACCTGTTCCAGTGTTACAAATTCTAATTCACATTCGATTCCGGTCAGTTCTTCGATCGTAATCTGAAGCAGAAATCCATATTTTCTCTTAATATATCCGAGAAAATGGATGTCCGGCACCAGGATTTGAAGAGTATTTCCTTTGACATCGTATGGTTCGGTGGGAAGCAGCCATGTTTTGAATGAAACATCGGTCAGTTCATGCTCTTCCTTTATGTGCAGTAGAATCTGGTCCCATTTTTCCTTGATTTTTTCTAACATAGTAAGTCTCCTAAGTGTAATAAAAAAGCAAAACTGCAAATTTGCCCAATCTAATACCTATTCTACATTATTATAAAGTATTTTTCAATTAAAAGATTTGAGTTTAATTAATCGCCTTATTATTCACACACCGCCCAAAAGCGGCATGCTGCGAATAATAAAATGCATCGAGATGCACAGAAAGGTCAAAAAGCGCCGTTTCACGGCGGTGTCCCTGCCTGCCGGGGTTATGTATGTGTATAACTGATTTTTGGTTATCCACGATCAGGAAGTATTGAAAAATAAAGAGATCACAGTTCTTGTTGTGAACAATAAACAGGATATCAAGATATTATCCCACTATTTATCCACAAGTTATCCCCAAAGTGTGGATAAGTTATGTAAAGTATGTGAATAACCGGTGGATTTCCTTTAAAATCAAGGGTTTCAGAATCCACAAAATATAGTTTGATAATAAAAATGAGGCACATTTTGTTGATTATGAATGTGGACAGATAAAAACCGGATGGAAGCAGGCAGATTAGCTTCCATCCGGTTTAAAAAAAGTATCAGAGGGCAAAGAGCGGGAAAAATACAATTCCTGCAGCGGCAGAAGAGGCAATATAAATAATCGGATGCTTTTTAAATTTTTTGATAAGTATGAATATAAGAATGAAATAAATAAATTTCCCCTAGGATATGGATGTTATTTGAGGAGCGGCTGCGGAAGCTTTTGTCATTGTTATTTTAAAAACATCAAAGCCGGCGGCTGCGATGAGGCCTGTGACAGCGGGGCGCAGACCATAAAATATATGATCGATCTGTTTGTTGTTACTGAATTTTTCCAAGGATTTTGATACCAGGGTTACGATGATTATGGCGGGCAGTATCTCCCCCAGAGTTGCTGCTATGCCTCCTGCGGGTCCCGCTATATTATAACCGACATAAGTTGCCATATTAATTCCTATGGGTCCGGGGGTAGACTCGGATATGGCAATCATATCGGTTATTAATTGGGGCGGGAACCAGCCGGTACTGAGGCTGAGCTGCCGGAGAAACGGGATGGTAGCCATGCCTCCGCCGATGGCGAACAGGCCTATTTTAAAAAATTCAATAAATAACCGTAATAATATCATTTAGTCACCTCTTTTTTAGCAAGCAGCCAGTTTTTAAGTATAATTCCTGCCAGACCGGATGAAATGATAATAATAATTGGGGATAGTGGAGTGAACTCGGTCAGGAAAAAGACCAACAGGCAGATGAAAACCCCCCAGATATCCCGGACTCCTTTCTTCCAAAGCCCCAGGACCGCATCAAGTATAAGAGCGACCACACATATGGATACGCCTGACATTGCATGCTTGATGATCAGATTATCCTGAAAATTGGAAAGAAAAGCGGCAATGATGCTGATTATGATAATACAGGGGGAGACGCAGCCGAGGGCAGCGGCAATACCGCCGGCAAATTTTCTGCGGCGGTACCCGATAAACACGGATACGTTGACCGCTATAATTCCCGGAAGTCCCTGGCTGACGGCATAATAATCCATAACCTGTTCTTCTGTAATCCATTTATTCTTCTCAACACATTCTTTTCTCAGTATAGGGAGCATGGCATAGCCGCCGCCAAAGGTAACGCTTCCCATTTTAAAAAAGGATATAAAGATAGAAATTAATTCTTTCATTTTTTATGCAGTTCCTGTCTTTTATTGTTACCAGGCGGCAACAGTTCCGTCCGCACGCGGTTCCGTTGCCCCTGTCAGAGTACCGTCCTTATCTCTCCATATAATCTGACCGCGGCCAAAGGTAAGGGATTCAGGAAGTACTTTAATATTGTGGCCTCTCCTTACCAGTTCTTCTGTAAGGGCATAAGGAAATCCCCGCTCAACCTCAATGTTCTTTCCGCCTGTCCACTGCCACCTCGGGGCGTCGAGAGTTTCCTGCGGGTTCATGTGGAAATCAAGCGTGTTCGTTATTACCTGAACATGGCCCTGGGGCTGCATGAAACCTCCCATAACGCCAAACGGGCCGACGGCTCCTCCGTCTTTTGTGAGGAAAGCGGGAATGATGGTGTGGAATGCTTTTTTACCGGGTTTGAGGCAGTTGGCGTCTTCTTGATTAAGGGAAAAACTATAGCCTCTGTTCTGCAGGCTGATTCCTGTTCCCGGAACCACAATACCGGAACCAAAGCCCCAGTAATTACTCTGTATATAAGAAACCATATTACCATCCCCGTCAGCCGTACACAGATATACGGTTCCTCCGCACCGCGGATCGCCGTGACTCGGATTATTGGCATTATGACCAATCAGAGTACGGCGTTTTGCAGCATATTTGTCGGATAGAAGTTCTTCAACTGTGACTTTCATGGAGACTTTGTCGGCCACATAGTGTGATCCGTCGCAAAATGCAAGTTTCATGGATTCAAGCTGCTTGTGGATAGTATCGGCGGTGTCCCTTTCGGTAAATTCAAATCCCTTTAATAGATTTAGGGCCATAAGGGCAATAATTCCGTTTCCATTGGGCGGCATTTCCCACACATCATAACCGCGGTAGCCGGTATGAATCGGTTCCACCCATTCACACCAGTAGTTTTCCAGATCTGTTTTCCGGATATAGCCTCCGGTTTTTCGGGAAAATGCATCAATAGCATCGGCAAGCTCACCCTGGTAGATTGACTTTGCACCGGAAGAAGCAATGGAGCGGAGTGTTATTGCCATATCCGGAGATTTCCATGGTTCTCCGGGGGCAGGGGCATGACCGTCCGGGGTGAATGTATCGAACCAGGGGTTATATTCTTCGGAGGAAAATTGTGTGAATTCGTGGTACGCATTGTTCCAAAGCCGGGAGATAATAGGGGAAACGGGATAACCTTCCTCTGCATAGGTAATTGCAGGCTTCAATAATTCATCAAAGGACAGCCTGCCGAACCTGCGGGATAATTCAGCCCATGCAGACGGAGCACCGGGGACCATGACCGGAATCCAGCCTCTTTTCGGGACTGTGCTGTGGCCTGCCTTTTTTACTGTTTCAATATCCAGGGCCATAGGCGCTTTACCGCTGGCATTGAGTCCATGAAGCCGGTTATTAATCCACACAAGGGCAAATGCATCACTTCCGATGCCGTTAGAGGTGGGTTCAAGAACGGTCATGCAGGCGGCCGTGGCAATGGCTGCGTCAACGGCATTACCACCTTTTTTAATCATATCGAGTCCGGCCTGGGCGGCAAGAGGCTGGGAAGTACACACCATGCCTTTTCTTCCATAGACAACACTTCTTCTGGAAGGGTAGCTGTTTTTTAATGCATCGTAATTCATAAAATTCTTTGTTAACCTCCTCAGTTAATTTTTATTGTATATAAAGCATGAATCGTGCCAAAAAAGGATATAGAGATGAAAAACAATGAATTTTTATATAGAGCGGCTGGCTGCCTTTTTATTTTGCTGATCAGCATCATAAAACTGCTATATTTTGTTTGCTTAAGTGTGAAAAACTGATTATAATAAATATAATTTATGATTATTATTGTTATAATTAGTTATATTAAACAGATTGAAAAAAGAAGGAGGGATTACAGATGAACGTTTACAATATGACACAGGAAAGTATTCCTGTAGTGGCCGAGCTCATGTGTACGATGAAGCCGGAATGGTGGGACTATGAGGGGGCCTTTAGTCAGTTAAGTGACATTAATGAGTCTATTAAAACAATCGGATGGTATCTGGGAGAAGATTCAGGTCATCCGGCCGGCTGGATTTTATGCAGGGAGCTGGTGGGACTAAGGGCAATTGAACTGGAATGCAGCGGTTTTAATGATAACGGGGTTTTTAAACTGGAACATAAATTGGGCAGACTGCTTGATACGGCAGCCGGATATGCGAGAGGAAAAGGATATCTGACATTCAGAAACGGGATCAGCTCGGCAGGCTTTAATATCCATGGAAAAAAGATAGAGAATATAGCAGATGCCATCAGGGATCTCGAGTGTGACAGGATTGACTACAAGTGGATGCTGGATTATGGGTTCAGAGTGATCGGGATCCAGCCCAATGCATATGAGGAAGGATTTCATCTGATTATGATGGCTAAGGAGATTTAATAAATATGAAAAAGATGGTTTTGTTCACATACCGGCCGGAAATAGGGAAAATATATTATGACGACCTCAGTTTGCTTTTTGGGGGATATATGGAGATACGTACGTGTTTCCTGAATGAGGAGGAACCATCGGCTGAGTATTTGTCTCATGCAGATATTATTCTTGTAAGCAATTCGGAAATTATAAATAAAATCCATTATCTGATCGGGGAACAGGCCAAGATTGTGACAATTGACTTCAGCTATCCGGAGATGAATATTGAACAGATGAGAAAGTTTCCGGCCGGCACGTATGCTTTGATGTGTTTTGACCCGTTTATAAGCAGAAAAATGATCAGTCTGCTGTATGAACAGGGAATTAACAACTTTATCTGGCTTTATCCCCGGGAGGATGGAAAAGTGCCGGATACGGAGTATGATGTAGTTGTTGTCGATGATTATTCTCAGAATTTATTCGATAATTTAAAGCCGGTTATCAGTCTTGGAAACAGGAAAATCGCATTTTCAACGCTGTTAAAGATAGCCCAGGAAGCGGATATAATTAATAAAGAGCTTGAAAATATGTTTCTCAGATACTGCTGCAGTTATAAGGGGGCTTCGACTCTTGTAAATAATATATACAATGATATGTCAGCCTTTCACTCTCAAATACGTCTGATCCTGGATTATATTGACAGCGGGATCATCATTTTAAGCGACAGGATGGAGGTGGTTGAGTATAATTCAAGATTTATGGATCTGTTCCATGTTACAGGCGAGCTGTACGGAAAAAAGATTGAAGAGGTTCCGGGGACAGGGGAGCTGCTGACTTATATAGAAAAAAGAAAATCATACAGAAATAAACTGATTATGTATCCTGCCGGTAAAGCATCACTTGTTTTCAATATGGAATGTATTATAAGGGGAGATAACCGGGGATGCAATTATATGATAATCCTGCAGGAGGCCGAGGAAATTGAAAATAAGAGCCATTCTCTTAAAAGACAGTTGAGTACGAAAGGTTATACATCAAAGTACCGGTTTTCCGATATCAGGACAGAAAGTCCCGCCATGATTTCCTGTATAAAAAAAGCGGAGAGGATCGCAAGGATTGATAAAACGACTTTAATTATGGGGGAGAGCGGAACAGGAAAAGAATTGATGGCCCAGTCACTTCATTCAGCCTCCGGCAGGAGAAATTATCCTTTTGTCAGCATTAACTGTGCCGCCATTGCGCCGTCCCTTTTAGAGAGTGAATTATTCGGATATGCGGAAGGCGCGTTTACCGGTTCCAAAAAGGGAGGAAAAACAGGTCTGTTTGAAATGGCTGATTACGGTACTTTATTTCTCGATGAGATAGGAGAGGCATCCCCGGAGGTCCAGTCGAAGCTTCTGCGCGCAATTGAGACAAAGGAGATTATGCGCATTGGGGGAGACAGGATAACATCCGTGGATGTAAGGATCATTGCCGCTACAAACCGCAATCTGAAGGAAATGGTGGACCAGAAGGCGTTTCGTCTGGATTTATATTACCGGTTAAATTCCATTATCATAAAAATTCCGCCTCTGCGGGAGAGAAAGGAAGACATCCGATACCTGGCAGAGTATTTTATATACAACGAAATACACACGAAAAGACAGGTGGATGAACAGGTGTGGAACTTTATGGAGCATTATCCCTGGGAAGGCAATGTCAGGGAGCTTAAAAATGTGGTGGAATATATGGTTAACATTACGGACGGTGACCTGCATCTTTGTGATTTACCCGACTATATGACAGATGGGACCAGGACGGACTTTACTGCGGCTATTACGGACAGCGCCGTTTATGAGACTGACGAGCCGGACCGGTTAAGGCAAATTCTTTCAGAAACGTATTCACAAAAGGAAAACAGGATGATTCTTTTCATCCTTTCGTTAGTAGCAGACGGAGTTAAAAACAGGAGGGAAATAGGGAATAAACTGGCTGGAGCAGGAGAAGAATGTACCGGCTACAGACTGAAAAAAATACTGGAAAACCTGCGCAGCCTGGGTGTTATTTCATTCTCGAGGGGGCCGGAGGGAATACATCTGGAAAAAAGTGGGCAAAATTTGATAAAAACTCATGAAATTTCTTGATTTTCTTATTGACGAAGTGGTTTTTCTTCTATATAATTGAGAGGATGTTTAATTTAGAATAGTCTAACTATGTTAAGATGATCTTTCTGAAGATATATTAGATTACGAGGAGGTGTTTGCGTTATGAAGATGACATTTCAGCCTAAAAAGAGACAGAGAGCGAAAGTTCACGGCTTCAGAGCTAGAATGAGCAGCGCAGGTGGAAGAAAAGTTCTGGCTGCAAGAAGAGCAAAAGGAAGAGCAAGATTATCTGCTTAATGAACCAGGGCCGCAATTTTGATTGTGGCCTTTTGTTTATTAAATATGAAAAAATTTAATTCAATTAAAAAAAACAGTGATTTTCAGAAGGTTTACAGGACAGGAAGATCATTCGCTAACAAGCTTTTGGTAATGTATGTAATTAAGACGGAGAGGGAAGACACAAGGATAGGAATATCCGTAAGTAAAAAAGTCGGGAACAGCGTTGTACGTCATCACATTACCAGGCTGGTAAGGGAAAGTTACAGATTGAATAAAGATCGGGTAAAGACAGGATTAGACATCGTCGTTGTAGCGAGAGCTGCAGCAAAAGAATCAGATTTCAAAAAAATCGAAAGTGCATATCTGCACTTGTGCGGACTTCATAACATTTTAGAGAATCGAAGTGAGAATATTGATTAAAAAAATCCTTATAAAGATGATACGGGGATATCAGAAATATATTTCCCCGCTTACAGGACCTCACTGCAAGTACACGCCTACCTGCTCTCAATACGCCATTGAGGCAGTACAAAAGTACGGCGCGTTTAAAGGTATGATTTTGGCCTGCAAAAGGATACTCAGATGCCATCCGTTTGCAGAAGGCGGTTATGATCCAGTTCCGTAGAGGATGAGGAGGTAATTCATTGGAATTTATAGTAGCAACTAAGGCCGGTTCAATTATGGGACCGATTATCAGCCTGTTTGGGTATATCATGGACTTTCTGTTTCGAATCACCAGTTCTTTTGGGATTCTCAATCTTGGTCTTTGTATTATCCTTTTTACAATTATTACGAAATTACTTTTGTTTCCGCTGACGATTAAGCAGCAGAAATCATCAAAGCTGATGTCCCTTATGAACCCGGAAATTCAGGCGGTTCAGAAAAAATACAAGGGTAAAAAAGATCAGACATCCATGACAAAGCAGCAGATGGAGATGCAGGCCATATATGAAAAATATGGTTCCAGTCCAACGGCAGGCTGTCTGCCGATGTTGATTCAGTTTCCGATCATCATAGCCCTGTACCGTGTTATCTATAACATACCGGCCTATGTTCCTTCGGTAAGAATCTTTTTTGATAATGTAGTGGAGCCGTTACAGAAACAGCCTGATTTTATCAATAAGATTGCTGACGTTGCCAGCAGCTATGGTCTGGCAATTGATAAAATAGACTATAATAATGCAGATAAAGTTGTAGATTTATTATACAAGTTTACGCCTTCCAACTGGCAGGCGCTTGCAGATACATTCCCGCAGATTTCAAATGTAATTGCAGAAAATGCTTCTAAAATCGAACAGATGAACTCGTTCCTTGGAATCAACCTTGCAACGGCGCCGTTCACCGGTTTTACCAACATTTCAATTGCATGGCTTATTCCGATCCTGGCCGGTCTGACACAGTGGTTCTCCACAAAGCTGATGAGCAATACACAGCAGATGGATCCGGATGCTCCCGGTGCGCAGACAATGAATACTATGATGATGACAATGCCGCTGGTATCCGTATTTTTCTGTTTTACGTTCCCGGCCGCTATCGGTATTTACTGGGTAGTTCAGGGTGCATTCCAGATTGTGCAGCAGCTTGCAGTTAATTCTTACATGAATAAAGTCGATATGGACGAGCTGATTCAGAAGAATGTCGATAAGATGAATAAGAAACGCGCCAAGAAGGGACTTCCTCCGGCAAAGGTAAACCAGAATGCCAGCGCTAACTTAAAGAATATACAGGCACAGACAGAGAAAGAAGAGCAGTTGAGAAATGAAAAGCTGTCAAAGATTGACAGACAGGTAAAAGAATCAACGGAGTTCTATAATTCAGATCCGAAGCCTGGAAGTCTTGCTTCCAAAGCAAAAATGGTGCAGAAGTATAATGAGAAGCACAACAAGTAGGAGGGGTGCCGTATGGATATGGTTACAGTTACCGCAAAAACAGTAGAAGAAGCAGTTACAAAAGCGCTGATAGAGCTTCAGACGACCAGCGATAAGCTGACATATGAAATAGTTGAAAAAGGCAGCGCCGGATTTCTTGGAATTGGTTCTAAACCGGCAATTATCCGGGCTAAGAGGAAAGAGACCCTCCAGGATAAAGCCATCGAATTTCTGGAGCAGGTATTTGATGCGATGAATATGGCAGTAGATATCAGCGTTGAGTATAATGAGACGGAAAAAGAGATGAATGTAAACCTGAAAGGTGATGATATGGGTATTCTGATCGGTAAGAGAGGACAGACCCTGGATTCCCTTCAGTACCTTGTGAGCCTTGTTGTGAATAAATCCAGCAGTGATTATATCAGAGTGAAGCTTGACACGGAAAATTACCGTGAGAGAAGAAAAGAGACGTTGGAAACACTTGCAAAGAATATTGCTTACAAGGTTAAAAGAACGAAACGTTCCGTATCTCTTGAGCCAATGAATCCTTACGAGAGACGTATTATCCATGCCGCTCTTCAGAACGACAAATATGTTGTGACAAGAAGTGATGGGGAAGAGCCGTTCAGACACGTTATTATTTCTTTAAAGAGAGAAAACAGAAGAGATAGAAATGACAGAAGCGACAGAAATGAAAAATAAGGTAACATTTCATGCTGTTTGAACTGTTATAAAATAAGTAATAACCGTGAATAAAAAATGTTCAAATAGTTGTCTTTTACTATAAAAGCCCTGTTTGAACATTTTTTTAAATCATGGTGTGCGGTAAATTATTTAGGTAAACCATGTTGGCAGACAGATAAAACCGAGGAATGAAAAATATGATGACTTCAGACACAATTGCCGCCATTGCGACGGCGCTTACCAATTCGGGAATAGGTATCATAAGGGTCAGCGGAAACGAAGCATTTGATATAGTCGATAGAATATTCCGCCCTAAGAATAAGAGAAAAAAATTAAAAGAGGAAAAAACATATACCGTCCACTATGGACATATCCAGGACGGTGATGAGATAATAGATGAGGTACTTGCCATTATAATGAGAGGGCCGCACAGCTATACAGCTGAGGATACGGTTGAGATAGACTGTCACGGCGGCGTTCTTGTGATGAAAAAAATACTGGAAACGGTTATTAAATACGGAGCGAGAATGGCGGAGCCCGGAGAATTTACAAAACGGGCTTTTCTGAATGGGAGAATTGATCTTTCACAGGCAGAGGCAGTAATTGATGTCATAAATTCAAAAAATAATTATGCTCTGAAAAGCTCGGTGAGCCAATTAAGCGGTTCCATGTCTAAAAAGGTGAAGGAGTTGCGTGAAAAACTGCTGTTCGAGATAGCATTTATCGAGTCGGCGCTGGATGATCCGGAGCATATTTCTTTAGACGGTTATCCGGAAAAGTTAAAAGTGACAGTGAACGATATGCAGGAAGAACTGAATCGGGCTATTTCCACATTTGACAGCGGACGGGTACTGTCTGAGGGAATCCGTACGGTTATTCTGGGAAAACCAAATGCCGGGAAGTCCTCCCTGATGAATGTACTGGTGGGGGAGGAGAGGGCAATTGTAACAGACATTGCAGGAACTACCAGAGATACGCTGGAGGAAAACATACGTCTTCACGGTATCAGCCTGAACATAGTGGACACGGCCGGTATTCGCGAAACGGAAGATGTGGTGGAAAAAATCGGCGTGGATAAGGCAAGGGCGAATGCAGATGATGCGGATCTGCTGATTTATGTGGTGGATGGTTCTTGTCCTTTGGATGAAAATGATTATCAGATTATGAATCTGATCGAAGGGAGAAAGTCGATTGTCCTCTTAAATAAAACGGATCTTGAGATGGTACTGACACCGGAAGAGATAAAGGAGAAGACAGGCAAAGAGGTAGTGGCTGTTTCTGCCAAAGAGCAAAGGGGAATAGACCTTTTGGAAGAGAAGATAAAAGAATTATTTTTAAGCGGTGAGATCGACTTTAATGATGAAGTCATGATCACGAATGTCAGACATAAGACAGCGATGAGCGAAGCGTTAAAGAGCCTCAGTCTGGTGAAACAGAGCATTGAAGACCAGATGCCGGAGGATTTTTATTCCATAGATCTGATGAACGCTTATGAGCAGTTGGGAACAATTATCGGCGAATCGCTGGAAGACGATCTTGTCAATGAGATTTTCAATAAATTCTGTATGGGAAAATAGTAGCAAAAGAACCCGATAACTGAGAAAATTTGCAGCAACAGATTATATTGTCTTATCTGTTATAATATGCAGTTATTTTGTGATTTTACAGCATGAAGGTTAAAGGAATGACAGAAAAGAGGAAGTTAAATGCCGTGTTTAACAGAAAATTATGATATTGTAGTGGTTGGAGCAGGACATGCCGGCTGTGAGGCGGCTCTCGCTGCAGCGAGACTGGGATTTGAGACAATTATATTTACTGTAAGTGTGGACAGTATTGCACTGATGCCCTGTAATCCGAATATTGGCGGGAGTTCCAAGGGACATCTTGTCCGGGAACTGGATGCCCTGGGCGGTGAAATGGGGAAGAATATTGATGAAACATTCATCCAGTCTAAGATGCTGAACCAGTCAAAAGGTCCTGCAGTGCATTCTCTCCGCGCTCAGGCTGATAAGCAGGCTTATACAAAGAGAATGAGACATACACTGGAAAATACTAAACATCTGACAATCCGGCAGGGAGAAGTTTGTGAAATCCTTGCAAAAGATGGAAAAATAGAAGGAATAAAGACATTTTCCGGTGCAGTTTACTATTGTAAGGCCGTAATTCTGGCCACAGGAACATATCTGCGCGCCAGATGTATCTATGGCGATGTGAGTAACCCGACTGGGCCTAATGGTCTCCAGGCGGCGAATCATCTAACCGAATCTTTGAAAAATCTGGGAATTGAGATGTACCGTTTCAAAACGGGAACGCCGGCCAGGGTTGATAAGAGAAGCATTGATTTTACAAAGATGGAGGAACAATTTGGAGATGAGCGGGTCATTCCTTTCTCTTTTTCAACGGTAGGTAATCCCCTTTCCGACATGAGGAAGCACGGCGCTGTATGTCGCGTCCGCCACAAATATCCCGATCAGCAGCACGCCCGGAATGATTCTGTATTTAGACGGAATGCGCCGGTACAGGGAATAAAACAACGGACTGACCACCCACACCAGAAGCATCCCTCCCGCGCCAAAAAGCAGGCTGCTTAACAGGCAGATCCTGCCATGAAGATTAAGCGGCGCCTGGCTGTAATCCCACCATTTGATTCCCCAGGATGCTTCCAGATACCATCCCGCCGCATATTCCAGTACCGTACACAGCAGCATGGACATGAAAAAAATCATCACCGGTTTATCCCGCCATCTGTGAAACAAAATTTCCAGCATAACCGCGCCCGTTCCATAAATCGGAAGCCACGGTCCGGTCAGGAATCCCCTGTTTACATACATTTCATCCTTAAGAAGATACAAAAATCCCTCCCACAGCCACCCAAAGACCGCGGTCAGGAAAAAGAGCCAAACATAATACATAAAATCGGCCCCGGCCTTTTTTCCCTTCGTCCGTTTCATAAATTACCTTCCGATTTTCTGATTTACCGGATTAGTATGCAGTCTTTTCCCTTTTCTATACTCCTTCTTCTCCCCAAATAAAAAACAGGATTAATTTCCCACTACCCTCTTAAGAAAATACCTGCGCAGGGCGATATATATGACAGGAGAAGGTTTTTGTAAATCTTCGGACAGGTAAACGGACTTACAGTATAAACAGAGAAAGCTAAGGAGGGCTAAAATCATGAACAATATGAACGGCATCGGCAGCTATAACGCAATGCAGAAGAACCTTTTTACCTCTTCCGCGCAGAGCAGAAAAGCTGCCAAGGCTGACAACAAAAAAACCGACGGCACAAAGAAGGCGGATAACAGCTCCGTACAGCTCAGCGACAAGGCAAAGGCTCTGTTGCAGGAGTTAAAGAAAACATATAACAATGCGGACTTCTATGTTGCCGAGTATGAGAGCGAAGAAGAAGCCGCCGATTATCTCTCCCGGGGTTCCAAGGACTACAGCGTACTGATCGATCCCGAAGAGCTGGAGCGGATGGCCAACGACGAAGAGGTAAAGAAGCAGAACCTCTCCCTTTTGGATGAATCTCTGAACAAGCTCGGTGAAATCAAGGAAGAGCTGAAAGAAACCGGCCGCGAGGACGAGGTAGTCAGCCTGGGCGTAAACATCGGCAAGGACGGACAGGTATCCTACTTTGCACAGCTTGAGAAAGCCGGCGAGCGCCAGAAAGAATTTGTGGACAAAATCCGCGAGGAGAAAAAAGAGGCCGCGAAAGAGGCAGAGGCGGAAAGAACCGGTAAAGGTCAGGACCGCTACAACTACGAGCACAGCAAACGTGCCACCGTCACCGCGAGCAGCGTGGATGACCTGCTCGATCAGATCCGGAACTTCAACTGGGATAACGTGAAGGAAGAGACCACCATTCCCATGCCCGGAAAGAATTTTGATTTCACTGTCTGACAACAAAAAAGAACCGCTCTCTGTTCACTTTGACGGAGGGCGGTTTTTTAATGTCCTAAAATCTTTTGATCTTCTTCGTGGTATTCTTCTCAAACTCCGTATCCCGCAGTTTGACGCTTGTCACCCGTTTATAGAGAGGCGCCTTGTCGTTGTAGTCGTCCACGATCTTCCGAATCTCGGCCTCCACGTCTTTGATTTTTTTTCTGGACGCATACTCCATATCCGGGAACACTTCCGCCTCGATGACGCCGTCCTTCTCTCTCACCAGAATTTCCTGCACAAGACGGGCGCTG
>ERZ808054.647-NODE-647-length-28531-cov-33.208969_pt1 | contig 28531 bp, 25 predicted proteins | sample MGYA00380201_ERZ808054 | MGnify/ENA primary metagenome ERZ808054 (study PRJEB31490, sample SAMN06133419) | mouse gut metagenome | isolation source: Z5_2 | host: mice | place: China: Chengdu | collected 2015-05 ...
AAAATATTCTACTATCTGCTTTCTCATATTTCCTATTTTATCTCTTTGGCTCAGATTTTGCAAAATTGATTTCCGTGTCATTTTCCATCCCGAAACCTACCGCCGCCCCCAAAAATTCCTCCCTGGAATACAGAATATTCAGCGCCTCCAGCAGGGCGTTGGCGGTCATGCGCTCCGGCAGCCCCAACTTTTTCAGCAGTGCGGCGCGGCGGACCCCGCTGTCCGGACCGCCGCTGAGGCCCAGCTCGTAAAGGTCCCCCTTGGTGATAGCCGCCCCCGCTGCAACACCGCCGCCGTCCTCGAAGGTAGCCCCCGCCCGTTCCAGCGCCTGCATCAGGACCTTCGGCGGCATCCCCTCCACGCCCAGCTTGCCCTCTTTTCCGGGCGCGGACTTCCGCCGCTCCTTGCCGTAAATGTCCGGGATATAAGCCTGCTTCAAGCGCTCCTTTGGGATCGCCCCCTTCAGGAAATTCCGAATGACGAACCCCGCCCCGTCGCTGTCGGTGAGCAGGATCAGCCCCCGCTCCTCCGCCAGACGGCGCAGCAGCGCCAGCCTCTCCTTGTCATTGAATACCCCGAAGCCCCCGGTCTCCACCACCGTAGCCTCCACCGCCTGTTTGAGGGCGTTCTTGTCGTACCGGCCCTCTACGACGACGACCTCGCGCACCCGCCTCATTTCGCCGCCCCCTGGGCCAGCTCCATGAGCAGGAACTTCAATTCCGCCGCGCCGTCCACGCCGTTTACGCTCTTCATCCGCAGGTCCACCTCATAGCACCGCTTCACGCCATTGGCGCACCACTCCCGGCTGACCTTCTTCGCGTTGTCCAGCAGCAGGCGCGCGGGGTAGTCCGAGCGCATGTTCCATCGCTCCATCAGCCAGAACTTGTCCCGCCCGGTATCCAGCGCGATACGGGCGGTGTGGAGCTTGCGCAGCTCCTTTCCGATGAGCGCCAGCAGCATGATGGGCTCCTCCTGAAGCTTCAGCAGGGTCCCCAGCACCTCCGCCGCGCGGTCGAAGCTGCCCTTGGACACCGCCCCCGTCATCTCAAACACCTGGGCCTCCAGCACCGGGGCGGCCACCGCGTCGATGTCCGCCTTGGTGACCCGCTCCCCCTTGGCGTAGGCGGCGATCTTCCCGATCTCCGGGATCAGCCCGTTCATCAGACTGCCGCAGGTGAACAGCAGATGCTCCGCCGTAGGAGCATCAATAGTATGGCCCGCAGCCTTGAAGCGCTTGGAGACCCATTTCAAAATCTCGTTCTGGCTCTGCTCCTCGAATTTCACCGCCTGGACGTGCTTGTCCAGGGCGGCGTACAGCTTTTTATAGGTCTTGTTGGGCTTGTACTCGATCTGATCGTAGACGATCACCAGGCAGCAGTAAGGCGGGAAGTCCTCCAGCAGGGCGGTAAGGGCGGTGCGCTGCTCCTCCCCCAGCTTGTAGAGGTCCCAGTCCACCACCTGCACCATGGTCCGCTGGGCCATCATGGGCAGGGCCTCCACCGTCTCCGTCAAGACCTGCACCGTCAGCCCCTTGCCCTCCATGCGGTGGTAGTTGAAGCTCTCAAACCCGGCCACCAGCTGTTTTTTCATCTCCGACAGGTAGAACTCCCGCAGATAGCTCTCCTCGCCGTGGAAGATATACGCCGTCCCCAATTCTCCCGAGGCCAGGGCCTCCTTCAATTTTGTGAGCCCGCCGCCTCCCGCCGCCCTGCGCTGAACCGCCATGCCCGCGCCCTCCTTGCTTCGTTTGAGTACATTATAGCAAATTTGAGGACGAGACGCAAGGGCGGTGCAAATACGAAAGGCGCGTCTTGGTCATAACCCACAAAAAACCGGCTCAAAAATTGTTCATTTGCTACGAAAGCAAAAAACCTCGAGAAAAAAGAGACATTTGTCCTATACTATTGAAGCAACATATGGTATAATTTCACCATTCATCCGGCCCAGCAGAAGCGGAGGGTATGCAGAGAAGCGCTTGTCACAAAGCAGCCGCCAGACGGATCGCCGCCGGTACCGGCGGAAACGGCGGGACATGCTCCCAGAACCGATGCTTTTCCGGCCCGGAAAATAGAAATTTCTACTTTTATCTAGGAGGAACATCAAATGAAGAAACTCATTGCAGCCATCCTCGCAAGCCTGATGGTCCTGTCCCTCGCCGCCTGCGGCGGCGGCGGTGACGGCAAGGGCTCCAGCGGGGACATGAACGTCGCCATGGTCACCGACTCCGGCGACATCACCGACCAGAGCTTCAACCAGACCACCTACGAGACCGCCAAGAAGTGGAGCGAGGCCAACGGCGTCACCTTCAACTACTACAAGCCCGAGAAGGACACCGATGAGGCCCGCAACGCCGCCATCGACCAGGCCGTTGCCGCGGGCGCCAACGTCATCCTGCTGCCCGGCTACATGTTCGCCGCCTCCCTGGTGGCCCAGACCAACACCTACCCCGATGTGAAGTTCATCGGCCTGGACGTGGGCGAGGGCGACCTGTGCGAGAAGGGCGTGGGCGAGGGCTACACCTATAACCCCGCCGACTACAACGTGGGCGACTACTACAACACCGCCAACACCTACTGCGCTACTTATCAGGAAGAGATCTCCGGCTTCATGGCCGGCTACGCCGCCGTCAAGCTGGGCTACCGTCACCTGGGCTTCCTGGGCGGCATGAGCGTGCCCGCCGTCATGCGCTTCGGCTACGGCTACGTCCAGGGCGCCGACAAGGCTGCCGCCGACCTGGGCTGCACCGGCGACGTGACCGTTGAGTACGTCTACGGCGGCCAGTTCTTCGGTGACGCCGACATCACCGCCGCCATGGATACCTGGTACTCCTCCCGCGATGTGGAAGTCGTCTTCGCCTGCGGCGGCGGCATCTACACCTCCGCCGCCGAGGCCGCTGCCAAGGTGGGCGGCAAGGTCATCGGCGTGGACTCCGACCAGTCCTCCAAGATCGACACCTACGGCGAGAAGATGACCGTCACCTCCGCCATGAAGGGTCTGGACGCCACCGTCAACATGATCCTCACCGCCATCAAGGACGGCAAGTGGAGCGAGTACGCCGGCAAGATCGACAGCCTGGGCATGGTCTCCGACGAGCCCAGCGAGAACTTCGTCCAGCTGCCCCGCGCCACCACCCAGTGGGCCGACGGCCTCTTCACCGATGCCGACTACCTCCAGCTGGTGAAGGACATCCACGGCGGCAAGATCACCATCTCCAACGACATCACCGCCATGCCTTCCGTGTCCATCACGGTCAACGACTACGGCAGCATCAAGTAAACAAAACCGTCTATAGCAGCAGCATATAGAACGCGAAAGACAGCGGGAGCGCGTTAAAGCTCCCGCTGTCTTTCCTTAAACCAGTTTTCCAGGCGCAGCCCCGTTGGGGCGGCATTTCCAGCCGTCCCGGCGTAAAATATTCCTGAATCAACCATCAATTCAAAGGAGGCGCGTAAGGTATGGCCGAGTATGCGGTCGAGATGCTGAACATCACCAAACGGTTCCCCGGCATTATTGCCAACGACAACATCACGCTGCAATTGAAAAAAGGCGAGATCCACGCCCTTCTGGGTGAAAACGGCGCGGGAAAGTCCACGCTCATGAGCGTGCTTTTCGGCCTCTATCAGCCGGAGGAGGGCGAGATCCGCAAGGACGGGAAGAAGGTCGAGATCAACGACCCCAACGATGCCAACGATCTGGGCATCGGCATGGTCCACCAGCACTTCAAGCTGGTGGAGTGCTTCAGCGTCCTGGACAACATCATCCTGGGCGTGGAGACCACCAAGGGCGGCTTCCTCCAGAAGGACGAGGCCCGGAAGAAGGTTTTGGCCCTCTCGGAGAAGTACGGCCTTGCGGTGGACCCGGACGCTCTCATCGAGGACATCACCGTGGGAATGCAGCAGCGCACGGAGATCCTCAAAATGCTCTACCGGGACAACGAAATTTTGATCTTCGACGAGCCCACCGCCGTTCTGACCCCCCAGGAGATCCATGAGCTCATGGGCATCATGAAGAACCTGGCGGCGGAGGGCAAGAGCATCCTGTTCATCACCCACAAGCTGGCGGAGATCATGGAGGTGGCGGACCGGTGCAGCGTCCTGCGCAAGGGCAAGTACATCGGCACCGTAGACATCAAGGACGCCACCCCCGAGAGCCTGTCCGCCATGATGGTGGGCCGCGACGTCAACTTCGTGGTGGAGAAGAAGCCCTCCCAGCCCGGGGACGTGGTGCTGGACATCAAGGGCATGACCGTGGCCTCCAAGCGCCACAAGAACAACGCCGTGAACGGCGTCTCCATGCAGGTCCGCCGGGGAGAGATCGTGTGCATCGCCGGCATCGACGGCAACGGCCAGACGGAGTTCGTCTACGGCCTCAGCGGCCTGGAGCCCCTCAAGGAGGGCGCCATCTCCATCAACGGCACCGACATCTCCACCATGCCCATCCGCAAGCGGCTGGCCCTTATGGGCATGAGCCACATCCCCGAGGACCGGCACAAGCACGGCCTGGTCCTGGACTACACCCTGGAGGACAACATCGTCCTGCAGCGGTACTTCGAGCCAGAGTTCACCAGCAAGGCCGGGTTCCTGAAGCGGAAGGCCATCCGGGACTACGCCAACCGGCTCATCGAGCAGTACGACGTCCGCTCCGGACAGGGTCCCGCCACCAAGGCCCGGGCCATGTCCGGCGGCAACCAGCAGAAGGCCATCATCGCCCGGGAGATCGACAAGGACCCGGAGCTCCTGATCGCCGTCCAGCCCACCCGGGGCCTGGACGTGGGCGCCATCGAGTATATCCACAAGCAGCTGGTGGCCCAGCGGGACGCCGGGAAGGGCGTGCTGCTGGTGAGCCTGGAGCTGGACGAGGTCATGAACGTCTCCGACCGCATCCTGGTCATGTACGAGGGGGAGATCGTGGGCGAATTTGATCCCAAGACCGTCACGGTGGAGGAGCTGGGTCTCTACATGGCCGGCTCCAAGAGAAAGGAGGCGTCGGTATCGTGAGTCAGGATCTGAGAAAGAAGGAGAGCATTCTCCGCAACAGCGGCTTCCAGACCATCCTGGCCTCGCTGCTGTGCATCGTGCTGGGCCTGCTGGTGGGCTTCATCGTGCTGCTGGTGATCAATCCCGGCGGCGCGGCGGGCGCTATCGCGGCCATTTTGAAGAACTTCCTCTACTACCCCAGCGGCGCGGCCGCGATGAAATACTTCGGCACCACCCTGGTCAACGCCTCGGCCCTGCTGATGTGCTCCCTGTCGGTGCTGTTCGCCTATAAGGTGGGCCTCTTCAACATCGGCGCGGCGGGTCAGTACGTGGTGGGCGCGGGCGCTTGTCTCTACTGCGCCCTGGCGCTGAAAATGCCCTGGATCGTGTGCCTGATCGTGGCCGTCATCGCGGCGGCCCTGGTTGGCGGCATCTCCGGCGCGCTGAAGGCGTACTTCAACGTCAACGAGGTCATCTCCTGCATCATGCTCAACTGGATCTCCCTCTACTGCGTGAACATGCTCCTGGTGGGCGTCAAGGAGCAGTCCACTCCCTACACCACCCCCCTGTCCAGCGGCAACAAGAGCGCCCTGCTTCCCAACCTGGGCCTGGACAAGCTGTTCACCAACAACGAGTTCGTCACCATCGGCCTGCCCCTGGCGGTCGTCATGGCGGTCCTGGTGTGGGTGGTCCTGGAGAAGACCAAGTTCGGCTACGAGCTGAAGGCCACGGGCCTCAACAAGAACGCCGCCAAGTATTGCGGCATGAAGGAGCAGCGCAACGTGATCCTCACCATGATGATCGCGGGCGGTCTGGCCGGCTTCGCGGCTGGAATTTACTACCTCACCGGCATCGAGCAGTGGATGGTCCAGCAGACCAGCGTTCCCGCCATGGGCTTCAACGGCATCGCGGCGGCGTTCCTGGGGGGCCTGAACCCCATCGGCACCATCTTCTCCTCCTACTTCATCCAGCACATCACCAGCGGCGGTACCTACGTGGACAAGAGTATGTACTGCTCCCAGATCTCCGATTTGATCTCTGCGTTCATCATTTACCTGTGCGGCTTCGTCCTCTTCTTCCGGCTCTGGTTCAACCGCTGGCTGGATAAGAGGGACGAGAAGGCGAAGAAAGGAGGCAAAGCGTAATGCTGCTGCTGATCCAATATACCCTGATCTTTGCGTCCGTCCTGGTGCTGGTGGCGCTGGGCGGGTGCTTCTCCGAGCATAGCGGCGTCATCAATATCGGTCTGGAGGGCATCATGGTCATGGGCGCCCTGGGCGGCGCGCTGATGATGAAGTTCCTCCCCGCGGGCACCCCCGCCCTTGTCATGATCCTGCTGGTCATCCTGGCGGCGGTAGCCATTGGGATGCTGTTCTCCCTGCTGCTGGGCGTGGCGGCCATCCGATTCAACGCCGACCAGACCCTGGTGGGCACGGCCCTGAACCTGCTGGGCCCCGCCGCCGCCGTGGTCCTGGTCCGGGCCATCAACATGGCCGAGAGCACGGATAACGTGTCCTCCACGGTCATGTACGGCCAGGCGAAGAAGGCGTTCCTCATGAACATCGGCAAATTTGAGTTCAACTGGTTCATGCTCATCGCCCTGCTGGTGCTGATCGCCTCTTACATCGTGCTGTATAAGACCAAGTTCGGCCTGCGCCTCATGGCCTGCGGCGAGCATCCCCAGGCGGCGGACTCCGTGGGCATCAACGTCTACAGGATGCGCTACGCGGGCGTGCTGATCTCCGGCGCCCTGGGCGGACTGGGCGGTCTGGTCTACATCACCGCCGGCGTCAGCGAGTGGAAATTCGAGAACGGCGTGGCGGGCTTCGGCTTCCTGGCCCTGGCGGTCATGATCTTCGGACAGTGGAAGCCGGTGAACATCGGCCTGGCGGCCCTGCTGTTCGCCCTGTTCCGTGCGCTGAGCAACGTGTATACCGGCATCGACCTGCTGGTCGCCCTGAATCTGCCCAGCACCGTATATAACATGTTCCCCTACATCATCTCCCTGGTGGTGCTGGTCTTCGTCTCCAAGAAGTCCAGAGCCCCCAAGGCGGAGGGCATCCCCTACGACAAGGGACAGCGATAAGCTTTTGAAGGAATGGTGAAAGACGATGAAAAATTATTCTGAAGACGCCAGCCGTCTCTATCACATCCAGGTGGCTCCCGGCGAGGTGGGCCGCTACGTGATCCTCCCCGGCGACCCCAAGCGCTCGGCAAAGATCGCCCAGTACTTTGACGGCCCCGCCCTGGTAGCCGACAACCGGGAGTACGTGACCTACACCGGCACCCTGGACGGGGTGAAGGTCAGCGTCACCTCCACCGGCATCGGCGGGCCCTCGGCCTCCATCGCCATGGAGGAGCTGGTCCGCTGCGGCGCGGACACCTTCGTCCGCATCGGCACCTGCGGCGGGATGCAGACCCCGGTGAAGAGCGGCGACATCGTGGTGGCTACCGGCGCCATCCGCATGGAGGGCACCAGCCGGGAGTACGCCCCCATCGAGTTCCCCGCCGTGGCGGACCTGGAGGTCACCAACGCTCTGGTGGCCGCCGCCAAGGGGAAGGGCTTCGATTTCCACACTGGCGTCGTCCAGTGCAAGGACTCCTTCTACGGCCAGCATGAGCCGGAAGTGAAGCCGGTGAGTTATGAACTTCTCAATAAGTGGGAAGCATGGAAGCGTCTGGGCTGTCTGGCCAGCGAGATGGAGTCGGCCGCCCTGTTCGTGGTGGCCAGCGCCCTGAAGGTGCGCTGCGGGTCCTGTTTCATGGTGGTCGCCAACCAGGAGCGGGAGCGGCTGGGCATGGAGAACCCCGTGGTCCACGACACCGACGGGGCCATCCAGGTTGCCGTGGAGGCCATCCGGAACATGATCAAGGCGGACCAGAACAACAAGTAAGTTAGGAGAACACAAGAACATGGATAACAAGGAAATCCTGAAGCATGTAGACCACACCCTGCTCCTCCAGCCCTCTACCTGGGCGGAGATCAAGCAGATCTGCGACGACGCAGTGGCATACGGCACCGCATCCGTGTGCATCCCCCCCTGCTATGTGAAGCAGGCCAGCGAGTATCTGGGGGATAAGATGGCCGTGTGTACCGTCATCGGCTTCCCCAACGGGAATGTGACCACCGCCGTCAAGGAGTTCGAGACCAAGGACGCCATCGCCAACGGCGCGGTGGAGATCGACATGGTCATCAACATCGGCTGGCTGCGGGACGGGAAGTACGACCTGGTGGAAAACGAGATCCGCACCCTGAAGGCCGCCTGCGGGGACAAGGTCTTGAAGGTCATCATCGAGACCTGCCTGCTCACCGACGAGGAAAAGGTCAAGATGTGCGAGCTGGTGACCAACGCCGGGGCGGACTATATCAAGACCTCCACCGGCTTCTCCAAGGGCGGGGCCACCTTCGCCGACGTGGAGCTGTTCGCCAGGCACGTGGGCCCCAAGGTGAAGATCAAGGCCGCGGGCGGCATCTCCTCCCTGGACGATGCCGAGAAGTTCCTGGCCCTGGGCGCGGACCGTCTGGGCACCAGCCGGATCGTCAAGCTGGTGAAGAACGAAGCCGCTTCCGGCTATTAAGGAGGTCAGACCGCTATGGAAAAAGCACTTGCGGAGAAAATGATCGATCTGGCCATCGAGCAGCTGAACTTCTCCTACACACCCTATTCCCACTTCAAGGTGGGCGCCGCCCTTTTGACCAAGGACGGAAAGCTTTATGGCGGCTGCAACATCGAGAACGCCGCCTACGGCCCTACCAACTGCGCCGAGCGCACCGCGTTTTTCAAGGCCGTCAGCGAGGGAGAGCGGCGCTTTGACGCCATCTGCATCGTGGGCGGCAAGGAGGGCGTGCTCACCGAGTACGCCGCCCCCTGCGGCGTGTGCCGGCAGGTGATGATGGAGTTCTGCGACCCGGAGACCTTCCAGATCATTCTGGCCACCAGCCGGGAGCAGTACGAGGTCTTCACCCTCCGGGAGCTTCTGCCCCTGGGGTTCGGGCCGGGCAATTTGGCGTAACGTCTAAAAAGAGGTAAGCGATATGAGCGAATATAAGCGGGTATTCGCCATCGTGCTGGATTCTCTGGGGATCGGGGCCATGCCCGATTCCCGGAGGTTCGGCGACGTGGGCGTGGATACCTTCGGACACATTCTGGAGCGCATGGGGACGCTGGACATCCCCAATCTGCAAAAGCTGGGGTTTCTGAACCTCCACTGCGGCGGCGGGATGTCCGGCGCGGAGCGCCCTCTGGGGCGCTACATGCGCATGGCCGAGGCCAGCAACGCCAAGGACACCATGGCCGGGCACTGGGAGATGATGGGCATCAAGACCGAGAGCCCCTTCCACACCTTCACCGACACCGGGTTCCCCCCGGAGCTGATCGCGGAGCTGGAGAAGCGCTGCGGCAAGCGGGTCATCGGCAACAAGAGCGCCAGCGGCACCGCCATCCTGGAGGAGCTGGCGGAGGAGGAGATCGAGACCGGGGCCATGATCGTCTACACCTCCGCCGACTCGGTCTTACAGATCTGCGGCAACGAGGAGACCTTTGATCTTCAAAATCTCTATCGCTGCTGCGAGATCGCCCGGGAGATCACCCTGTCCCGGGAGGAGTGGCGGGTAGGCCGGGTCATCGCCCGGCCCTATCTGGGAAAAAAGAAGGGCGAGTTCAAGCGCACCAGCAACCGCCACGACTACGCCCTGAAGCCCACCGGTCCCACGGCGCTGAACGCCATGAAGGACGCTGGGCTGGACGTCATCGGCGTGGGGAAGATCAACGACATCTTCTGCGGCGAGGGCATCACGGAGACCTATCACTCCGACAGCTCCGTCCACGGCATGGAGCAGACCATCGAACTCTGCGGCAAGGATTTCCACGGGCTGTGCTTCACCAATCTGGTGGACTTCGACGCCCTGTGGGGCCACCGGCGGAACGTGGAGGGCTACGGCCGGGAGATCGAGAAGTTCGACAGGAACCTGGGGGTCCTGCTGGAGCGGCTGCGTGAGGACGATCTGCTCATCCTCACGGCGGACCACGGCAACGACCCCACCTACACGGGCACCGATCACACCCGGGAGTACGTGCCCTTCCTGGCCTGGTCCAAGAGGATGGCGGAGGGCGGCCCCCTGCCGGAGGCGGACTCCTTCGCGGTCATCGGCGCCACCATCGCAGACAACTTCGGCGTTTCCATGCCGGAGGGGACCATCGGACATTCCCTGCTGAAGGAGCTGGTATAACAGCCCTTTCGGGGAGAGAGGAGGCCGGCGGATGATCAAGCACTTATACAGCGCCCTGCCCTTCCTCAGGGACATCGACCGGGGACGGCAGGAGCAGTTCGAGACCTACTTCCGCAGCGCCCCGCTCTGGCTCATGGAAATGTTCCAGGTGGAGGAGCTGAAAAGCGGCGACGTGTTCATCCGGGAGGGCGACCCCGCGGACACCATCTTCTTTGTGGGCCGGGGCACCATCGAGGCCACGGACTACCGGGTGCTGGGGACCCTCTACGACTACATGCGCTTCGACAAGGTGTACGCCTTCGGCGGCATGGAGTTCATCATGGAGCTGGACTCCTATATGACCACCCTCCGGGCCGTCACGGACTGCACCCTGGTCAAGCTCCCCAGGCCCCAGTTCGAAAAGTGGATGTACGCCGACATGCAGGCCCTGCGATACGAGGCCAAGCTGGTGTGCGAGTACTTGAACAAGGAGGCCCGGCACAACCGGGTGCTGCTGTTCCTGGAGGGCGCCGACCGGCTGGCCCTGCTGCTGGTGGGACGCTACGAGCAGTACAGCACCGACGGGGTCCTGCTGCTGCGGGAGAGCCGCCAGCGGCTGGCCAACGAGAGCGGGCTGTGCGTGAAGAGCGTCAACCGGGGCATTCAGAAATTTCTGGACGAGGGCCTGATCTCCAAGGAGGGGACCCGTATCATCGTTGACCGCGCCCAGCATCAGGCGCTGCGGGACTTCCTTTCTCAGAAGGTCCATCTGGACCCCAGCGGAATGTCGTTCAAATAGAAAGGAGACTCACATATGAGCGAAGTATACAGGAAATTGCAGACGTGCCTGGAGAGCGTCCGGGCCAGGACCGGCTTCCAGCCGGAGATCGCCCTGATCCTCGGCTCCGGCCTGGGCGATTACGCCGACGAGATCGACATCGAGGAGACTCTTGAGTATACGGCCATCGAGGGCTTCCCCACCTCCACGGTGGCGGGGCACAAGGGCCGGTTCGTCTTCGGACGGGTCCAGGGCGTTCCCGTGGTCATCATGCAGGGCCGGGTCCACTTCTATGAGGGCTATCCCATGCAGGACGTGGTGCTGCCCACAAGGCTCATGGGGCTCATGGGCGCAAAAAAACTGGTCCTCACCAACGCGGCCGGGGGCATCAACCCCGGCTTCCAGCCCGGATGCTTCATGCTCCTGACGGACCACATCACCACCGGCGTGCCCAGCCCCCTCATCGGACCCAACCTGGACGAGCTGGGGCCCCGGTTCCCGGATATGAGCGAGGTCTACAGCCTCCGGGTGCGCTCCATCGTCAAGGAGACCGCGGCGGCGCTGGACATCCCCCTTCACGAGGGCGTGTACGTCCAGCTCACCGGCCCCGCCTATGAGACCCCCGCCGAGATCCGCATGTGCCGGGCCTGGGGCGGCGACGCGGTAGGCATGAGCACCGCCTGCGAGGCCCTGGCGGCAAGACACATGGGGATGGAGGTCTGCGGCATCTCCTGCATCACCAATCTGGCCGCCGGTATGTCCGGCAAGCCCCTGGATCACAAGGAGGTCCAGGAGACTGCCGACCGGGTGGCGGTGCAGTTCAAGCGACTGATCGGAGAGATCATCGGCAGGCTCTAAGCCTGTCAGCCGCTGATTTACGGATACGATTGGATTTTCAAGGTGCGACGCGACAGCCTTTTATGAGCCCGGCTGCGCTGGTCCGGTACCTGACCTAGGCATCGACTTGCTTCCGTACGTGACAACGCGGAGGTTTGTCTTCCCTCGAATAGGTTTCGCAAATGGGGGGCAGTTTCCTTGGATCGGGCAACCGTGTGTGAAAATTTTTTAGCATGGATAACAAAGCAGTTCCGCCGGGCGGGGCTGTAACGCAAGAAAATATTTTATATGAAAACCGGCGCAGCTTAACGCTGCGCCGGTTTTCATATTATTGGGGTTTGGGGGATATGAAGTCTTCATTACAAACGATCCCAAAGAATTTATCAAAGAATGTCTTCAGCTTGTCAATGATGCCCTGCTTTTTTGCCGCGCGGTTTCCGCCGCCGAAGCGCGACACCGGAGGCATCAGCCGGTCAATATCCGTACCAGTGGTCTTGATCTCTCCAGCTTGCAGCGCGGTTTCGATAAACCGGCAGGTCTCCTCCGGCTTGAGCTTTTCCTCCGCAATGATAGCCGTCAGCTCCTGCTCTTTCTGCCGCATCACAAAGTCCCGCCACTCCAGGAAAACATCTTCAACCTCGTTGATGCCGGAAATAAAGTTCTCGATCAACGCCTTTTTACTTCGCAGCTCCGGACTGGCGTCTACGGCTTTCCGGATGGTGATCAGAATCTCTTTATCATCGCTGTGGGAATCGTGGTACTTTTTTACCAGAAGCAAAATGTAGTCAATATTGATCTCGACCTGCCGGATCAGCTCTACCTCAAAGACAATATCATCATCAATATCCGAGCTGGCTCCCTTCTTTCTCCGCTCGGCCCACTCGTCTTTCAAATCCTGATACCGTCCAAGATAGTCCTGCAAATCCCGTTCCGGCAGCACATCGCAGCCCTGGAACTCGTCAAAAGAGGTCAGAATGTTCCGCATACGCAAAATTGCGCCAAAAAGTGAAATAAAGTCCTTTTCGTTCTGCTCTCCAATAATTTGCGGCTCAGACAACGGAAACTTTGCCAGCAGTTTTTGGATGAGCGCTTCATAGCCGGGGTGTTCTGCGCCTTCATCGTCCGTATAGCCGCTGAAATAGTCCTGGAAACTCCGCAGCAGCACAATGCCGCCAGCCTGCTTGTCCCCAAAGAGTGCAATAGCATCGTCCACCCGCTTTTGCAGATTGCGGAAGCAGACGATATTGCCGAAGGTCTTGATGGAATTAAGAATACGGTTCGTGCGGGAAAATGCCTGAATCAGTCCGTGCATCTTGAGGTTTTTGTCCACCCAGAGGGTATTTAACGTTGTGGCATCAAAGCCGGTGAGGAACATATTCACCACAATCAACAGGTCGATCTCCCTGTTTTTCATGCGCAGGGACACGTCTTTGTAGTAGTTTTGAAATTTATCACTGGATGTATCATAGTTGGTATGGAACATCTCGTTATAATCCCCGATGGCCTGCTCCAAGAAATCCCGGGAACTCTGGTCCAGGGCGGAGGTATCCTCCGGGTTTTCTTCGTCCAGGATGCCGTCCGTCTCCGCCTCATTGGCTCCATAGCTGTAGATAATAGCAGTCCGCAGCCGTTTACTGGGGTCTGCCGCCATTTGCCGCTTGAACTCAGCATAGTAGAGCTTCGCCATATCCACAGAGGCCACCGCGAAGATGGAGTTGAAGCCGCTCAGGCGCTGCTTTTTCTTGATCTCCTCCACCTGGGATCTTCCGGCGGAGGCAACCTTGGAAATATTGGTCAGAGCATTGAAAACATAGGTCTTATTTCCGCGATAGGTTTTCGTATCAAAATGCTCCAGAATGTACCGGGTGACAAGCTCGATCCGCTGGGGAGCCATGTACGCCTTTTCCCGGTTGATGTCCCATACCTGTTCGTCAATCATCTCCTCATCCATGCCCATGGTCTTATAGTAGTCCACGTGGAAGGGCAGGACGTTCTTATCATTGATGGCGTCCACGATGGTATAGGTATGCAGCTGGTCACCGAAGGTCTGTTCCGTGGTGCGAAATTGCGGGTTGCCGCTCTTGTTGGCGTTGACCGCAAAAACCGGCGTGCCGGTGAAGCCGAACAGGTGGTACTTTTTGAAATTCTTCACAATGGCCGTGTGCATATCCCCGAACTGGCTGCGGTGGCACTCGTCGAAGATAATGACAACATGCTTGTCATAGACCTCATGGCCCTTGTTCTTGCTCACAAAGTGGGACAGCTTTTGGATGGTAGTGATGATGATCCTGGCGTTGGGGTCCTCCAGCTGCTTTTTCAAAATGGCGGTGGAGGTGTTGGAGTTGGCCGCGCCTTTCTCAAAGCGGTCGTACTCTTTCATGGTCTGGTAGTCCAGGTCCTTCCGATCTACTACGAACAGCACCTTATCTATGTAGGGCAGCAAGGAGGCCAGACGGGCGGTCTTGAAGCTGGTGAGGGTCTTGCCGGAACCGGTGGTGTGCCAGATGTACCCGCCTCCGGCGATGGAGCCGTACTTTTTATAATTGTTCGCAATCTCAATGCGGTTCAATATCCGCTCGGTGGCGGTGATCTGATAGGGGCGCATGACCATCAGCATCTGCTCGGAGGTAAAAATGCAATACCGCGTCAGTACGTTCAGAATGGTATGTCTGGCGAAAAATGTACGGGTAAAGTCTATCAGATCCGGCAGGATCTGGTTGTTGGCATCGGCCCAGAAGGAGGTAAACTCAAAGCTGTTGCTGGTCTTTTTCTTTCGGGCGGCAGAGGCGGAAGCGGTGTCCCTGATGGCGTTCCGGCGGGTGGTGTTGGAGTAATATTTGGTGTTCGTGCCGTTGGAAATGACAAAAATCTGCACATAGTCATAGAGGCCGCTGCCTGCCCAGAAGCTGTCCCGCTGGTAACGGCCGATCTGATTGAACGCCTCCCGGATGGCTACGCCCCGGCGCTTCAGCTCGATATGGACCAGGGGCAGGCCGTTCACCAGGACCGTCACATCGTAGCGGTTGTCATACCGCGCCCCGTCCTCTTTGCCAACGGCGTATTGGTTGATGACCTGGAGGCGGTTATTGTGGATGCTCTTTTTGTCGATGAGGGTGATGTTCTTGCTCTCGCCGGTGTCCCGCCGGAGGACCTGCACATAGTCCTCCTGAACGCGGCGGGTCTTGTCTTCAATGCCGTCGTTGGCGTTGGCGATGGACTCGCTGAAAAAACGCTCCCACTCGGAATCGGTGAAGGTGTAGCCGTTCAGCTCCTCCAGCTTTTTGCGGAGGTTGGCAGTCAGCTCCGCCTCGGAGTGGATGGGAAGATACTCGTACCCTTGTCCACAGAGCAGGCGGATAAATTCCTTTTCCAACGCGGCCTCGCTCTGGTAGCTGTCGGAACGGGTCTTGACCGGTTCGTATTCTGTGACTACCGTGTTTTCGGTGGTCTGGGCAACGATGTTGAAGTAGCTCATGCTTTCATCCGACCTCCCCAAATGTTTCTGTCTATCTCAGTACATACATTCAAAAACTCTCTGTCAATTTCTCCAGCGGATGTGCAATAGAAATCTGCAATAAAAGAATCTATGATCCGCTGCTTATCCATTTTGACCGGGTATTTTCGCAGGAAGCAATACCACAGCTTTACAGGATCGCTCATGATTTTGCGTCTCCCTGCGCCCTCTCCGTCACGCCTGCGGCGTGCCACCTCTCCCAAAGGGAGAGGCAAGTCCTGGCTCCCCCTTTGGGGGAGCTGTCAGCCCGTCAGGGCTGACTGAGAGGGCGAAACGTCAGTAGTTTATCACGGTAATACTCATACTGCTTTTGCCGCGCCGCGATCTCGGCGGGGAGGCCGGAGGTCAGGTCGTTGCAGAGGGTGTCGAAACGGTCGAGGATGGCAACAATGCGTTCTTGGATAGGCAACGGTGGAATGGGAACCTGGACTTTTTTTATTTGACCAGCAGTTACAAGCGGTTGCCCACCGCCTTTTGCGTATTGATGTAAATTTGCATTGACAAGTTGGTAGTAAATGTATTTCAAGTTATATTCAGCTTTGACATCAAGCATCAGCGTATTATCTGAAACATCATATTTACCATGAGCTAGATGTGTATATCCGGCATTTGCTCCAACACGAGCAACGAGAATTTTTACTTTGTCGTAGGGCGCTGTATTTGTATGCGCAATTATTCCCGTTGAACCGTAGACCGGATATGGGCCATAATTTTCTTTAGTTTTTGCTTTCCCAGAAGAAATGGTAACGCATACCTCTCCAAGCGTTCTCCATACGCAGTTACTTGTCTCTTCTACAAAGGCGCCAAAGGTCATCAACTTGTCACGATAGTATTCATACTGTTTCTTTCTCGCTGTAAGCTCCGCTGTAAGCTCCGCTGTAAGCTCCGCTGTAAGCTCCGTGAAATTGTCAAGAATCTTGACAATTTCACTCTGCACAGGTACTGGGGGGACTGGGATAACTGCTTTACCTATACCCTCAGCAGAAATTGAACATATCTTGCCCGATGACACATATTTCTTTATTTGCTTGTGATAAGCATCCGTTCTAAGGCAGTATGAGATATATTGTGGGTCCATATTATGAGATAAAATATAACAAGCATCGTGAATCGCTACCTCATTATCACCTAAATACGCAACACCAATCCCAATATCAGTATCGTTTTCGCCAGCGCCAACAATGATAACATCGCTTCTATGTGCATACCTTAACTTGGATGCAAGATCTTCACGAACAAAGGATTTTGTTGTTACGGTTGAAATCCCATAGTAAGTATAAAGTTCTCCATAATGAATACAGGGGATACCCTTATCAACTGCATCAGCGTGAACAAATCTCTTGCCTCTTCTTAATGTGCCAATTTCAGAAATTGGTATGAATGGTACACCATCTGGGCAAAGCTCTGCAATCAATTCTTCCAGCCTGCTCATACACCTACCTCAATCTCCGCAATAATCTTCGCGATCTCATCCCGCAGCACCTGCTCCCGCGCCACGATTTCCTCGATCTCGGCGTTGAGCTTCACAATGTCGATCTTCTCCCGGGTATCCTCCGCCTCCACATAGGTACTGACGGACAGATTGTAGTCGTTTCCTGTGATCTCGCTGTACTCCGCCAAGTAGGAAAAGTGCCTGATCCCCTCACGGCTGGTAAAAACGGACACGATGCGCTGGATATTCTCCGCCGTCAGCCGGTTGTTGTTCGTCACCTTGACGCACTCGCCGGAGGCGTCTATAAACAGCGTCCTGTTGTCCGTTTTGCCCTTTTTCAGCACCATGATGCAGGTAGCGATGCTCGTCCCAAAAAACAGGTTTGCCGGAAGCTGGATCACGCAGTCGATAAAGTTATTGTCCACAAGATATTGCCGTATCTTCTTTTCCGCGCCGCCCCGGTACATGATGCCAGGGAAACAGACGATAGCCGCCGTGCCGTTGGAGGCCAGCCAGGACAGGGAGTGCATGATAAAGGCAAGGTCCGCCTTGGACTTGGGAGCCAGCACACCGGCGGGAGCAAACCGGGGGTCGTTGATGAGGGTGGCGTCACCGTCCCCTGCCCACTTAATAGAGTAGGGCGGATTGCTGACGATCAGTTCAAAGGGTTCGTCATCCCAGTGCTGGGGCGCGGTCAGGGTGTCCTCGCAGGCGATGTCGAACTTGTCAAAGCCTACATCGTGGAGAAACATGTTGATACGGCAGAGGTTATAAGTGGTAATGTTGATCTCCTGCCCGAAGTAGCCGAACTGCACGCCGTCCTTACCCAGTACCTTGGTGGCTTTCAGCAGCAGGGAGCCGGAACCGCAGGCCGGGTCATAGACTTTATTGACCTTGGTTTTGCCCACCGTCCCCAGCCGGGTCAACAATTCCGACACATCGGAGGGTGTGAAGAACTCGCCCCCACTCTTTCCGGCGTTAGAGGCGTACATCGTCATGAGAAATTCGTAGGCGTCCCCAAAGGCGTCGATGCTGTGGCCCTGGACCGCGCCAAGGTTCATGCCGCCGATGCCGTTGAGCAGCTTCACCAGCTTTTCGTTGCGCTTGGCGACGGTGGCCCCCAGCTTGTTGCTGTTTACGTCGAAATCGTCAAACAGCCCGGAGAAGCACTGTTCGGAGGAACTGCCCTTTGCGGAGTCCTCGATATGGCGAAAGACCTTTTCCAGCGTTTCGTTCAGGTTTTCGTCCTGGGGCGCTCTGGCCTGTACGTTGCAGAACAGCTCGGAGGGCAGCATGAAAAAGCCCTTTTCCTGCACCAGCCCTTCCCGGGCCTCTTCCGCTTCCGCGTCAGAGAGTTTGGCATAATCGAAGCTATTGTTACCGGCGGCGATCTCCCCGGCGTTGATGTATTCGGTCAGGTTTTCAGAGATATAACGGTAGAACATCGTTCCAAGCACATAGCTCTTGAAGTCCCAGCCATCCACGCTGCCCCGCAGTTCGTCGGCAATGGCCCAGATCGCCCGGTGGAGTTCATCACGCTCCTGCTCTTTCTTTATGTCGGCCATAAAACAGTTTCCTCCTAAATCTACGATCTGCTGTCTTGCAGTAATATGTCAGATATAACAAATTATAGCATAAATCGGGTCACTTTTCAATCTGCCGCGCGTAATTTTGATAAAGTCCGCGCAATTCGGTATCTGGACGTGAAAAAACGCCGCAAACTTTTTTCAAAGTCTGCGGCGTTCGCCGTGGCGCGGAATGCTTTTTATCCGTTCTTCTGCGCTCCCGGGATCTCGCTGAGATCGAAGGGGGTAGTCTGGTAGACGAAGTAGTTCAGCCAGTTGCTGTAGAGCAGGTTGGCGCAGGAACGCCAGGTGACGCGGGGAGGACGGGTATCGTCGTCGCCGGGGTAGTAGTTCTTGGGGATCTCGATGGGCTTGCCCTGGCTCTTGTCCCGGCGGTACTCTTGGTCCAGGGTGTCCGCGTCGTACTCGCTATGGCCGGTGATGAATATCTGACGGCCGCTCTCGGTGGACAGGGCGTAGATCCCCGCCTCCGGGGAGGTGGCCAGGATCTTCAGCTGGGGCACCTTCTCAATGTCCTCCCGGCGGACGGTGGTATGGCGGGAGTGGGGCACCATGAACACATCGTCACTGCCCCGGAAGAGCATGTTGCTGCGGCGCTCCACGATATGCGGAAATATGCCGAAGAGCTTCTTCTCCAGGGGGTATTTCTGCACGCCGTAGTGGTAGTACAGCCCCGCCTGAGCCCCCCAGCAGATGTGGAAGGTGGAGTGGACGTGGCCCTTGGACCACTCCATGATGCCGCACAGCTCCTCCCAGTACTCCACCTCCTCGAAGGGCAGATGCTCCACCGGCGCGCCGGTGATGACCATGCCGTCGTAGTTGTTGGCCTTCACATCGTCAAAGTGGCGGTAGAAGGCCAACATATGCTCCTGGGGGGTGTTCTTGGGCACGTGGCCCTGGGGGGCGATGAGCTCCAGCTCCACCTGGAGGGGCGTGTTGCTCAGCAGGCGGCTGAGCTGGGTCTCGGTGGCGATCTTGGTGGGCATCAGGTTCAGCAGTAAGATCCGCAAGGGGCGGATGTCCTGCCCCATGGCACGCCGCTCCGTCATGACGAAGATGTTCTCCTCCGTCAGGGTCTTGACGGCGGGCAGCTCGTTTGGTATCCGAATGGGCATATCGTGTTTCTCCTTTGTCAGAGGGTCGCGCGCAGCACGCGCTTGACGCGCCGGGTGGCGGCCAGCATCATGAGATAGAAGGCCGCAAGGTAAAAGGGGAATATCCCCATGTGAATCCACTGGCCCAACACTCCGCAGACTGCCGGGGCCGCCATGATGCCCACATAGGACGCCGCCATCTGGGTCCCCATGACGGACTGGGAGGCCTCCTCCCCGAAATTTTTGGGGGTCAGGTAGTTGAAGTTGGGGAACAGGGGGCCGTTGCCCAGTCCCACCAGGAACAGGGCCGCCGCCGCGACCTCCGGCGCGCCGGGCAGCAGCAGGACGGCCAGCGCCGCGCCCAGGACAATCTGGCCCAGGCGTATGATCTTCCAGCTGTCCAGCTTCGCCGCCAGCAGGCCGGACAGGAGCCGGCCCAGGGTCATGCCCGCGTAGTAGAACATGACGATCCTGGCCGCGCGCTCCGCCGGTACGTGCTTGTACTCCACCAGGAAGGTGCTGGCCCAGTTGCCGCAGGTACACTCGATGGCGCAGGAGGTGATGAACAGGCTCCACATCAGCTTCACGCCGGGGATCCGGGCGATCTCCCGGAGGCTCAGGTCCCGGCCTCCCCCCTGCCCGCCGGACTCCGCAGGCGGATGGACCTTGTGCCAGACCGGCAGGGTGAAAAACAGCAGCAGGGTGATGACCAGCTGGATGCCGAAGGCGATCCGGTAGCCGCCCCGCCAGCCCTGCTCTCCGCTGATGACCAGGGACAGGACGAAGGGGCTGACGGTCACGCCCACGCCGAAGAAGCAGTGGAGGAAGCTCATGACCCGGGCAGAGTAGTGGAGGGCCACGTAGTTGTTCAGCGCCGTGTCGATGGCCCCCGCGCCAAGGCCCAGGGGGACGGCGCACAGGCACATTGCCAGAAGATTCCCCGAAAGGGAGAAACCCAGCAGGGCGGCGGCGGTCATGGCGGTGCTGACGGCCGCCACCTTGTTGGTACCCAGCATACGGATCACTCTGGCGCTCATCATGCTGGAGACCACCGTGCCGCAGCAGATGGTCACGCTGACGAAGCTGGCCCAGGAAATGGGCAGGTGAAACTCCGCGTAGATCGCGGGCCAGGCCGTACCGAACAGAGAGTCCGGGATGCCAAGGCCGATGAAGGAGATATAGATAACAAATAGTAATAATGTAGCCATATTATCTTTTCCGACAGATTTTTACACTATTCCCCAATGATTTCCCATTCATTCGGCTCTCCCCGTACCGCCAGCGCGCTGGTATTCGTAAGCCTTACCTGTTTTTTTAATGGAGTACAAAGTTTTCCTCTTTTCTCTCCCTCTGCACAATGAACCTCCAACCTTGTATCGATCAGGCCCAGATTGCCACGCAGATTATTGGCAAAGATCAGGCTTCCGGCACTTACTCCCATCACAAAGCCGTTGCTGTGGATATATTCCATCAATGATTTGTTAAATTTCGTATCATTGATCCTTTCCAGCAGATATTGCGTATCGCCTCCGCACAAATACACCACATCATAATTCCGCAGCTCTTCGATCTCCATTCCGGCATGTAAATCATATACGCGGATATTCTCATCAAAAACGCCGCATTTCAACAGATCGTTCATACATTTGGGCAATACGCCTATTGCACCTGCGTTTATTGCCGCCGTTGGTATGAACAGGGCCTTTATACGAAGCGGCTCTTTTCCGAGCATCTCCATAAAGCACGCTTTTATTTCCTCCGTCTCCAAGCCTGCGGATGTCAATAATACTCTCATTTTCTCTCACATGGCATTGAGCGCCTGCTCCAGGTCGGCGATCAGGTCCTCTTTGCTCTCCAGGCCCACGCTGAGGCGCACCAGGTCGGCGGAGACCCCGGCGGCGGCCAGCTCGGCGTCGTTCATCTGCCGGTGGGTGGAGCTGGCGGGGTGCAGGCAGCAGGTCCGGGCGTCCGCCACGTGGGTCGCGATGGCCCCCAGGCGCAGACGGCCCATGAAGGTCTCGGCGGCCTGCCGCCCGCCCTTCACGCCGAAGCTCACCACGCCGCAGGAGCCCTTGGGGAGGTACTTCTGCGCCACCGCGTAGTAGGGGTCGCCGGGGAGGCTGCTGTAGCGGACCCAGGCGATCTTGGGATGGTTTTGCAGGTACTCCGCCACGGCCTGCCCATTCTCACAGTGGCGGGCCATGCGGATATGGAGGCTCTCCAGGCCCAGATTCAGGATGAACGCGCTCTGGGGGGAGAGCATGGCGCCGAAGTCCCGCATGAGCTGGGCGGTGGCCTTGGTGATGAAGGCGCCCTCTTTTCCGAAGCGCTCCGCGTAGGTGATGCCGTGGTAGCTGTCGTCGGGGGTGCAGAGGCCGGGGAATTTTTCCGCATGGGCCATCCAGTCGAACTTTCCGCCGTCCACGATGGCGCCGCCCAGGGCGGCGGCGTGGCCGTCCATGTACTTGGTGGTGGAGTGGGTCACGATGTCCGCGCCCCACTCGATAGGACGGCAGAGGACCGGGGTGGCGAAGGTGTTGTCCACGATGAGGGGTACGCCGTGGCCGTGGGCGGCCTTGGCGAACTTCTCGATATCCAGCACCGTGAGGGCCGGGTTGGCGATGGTCTCGCCGAAGACGGCCTTGGTGTTGGGACGGAAGGCGGCTTCCAGCTCCTCCTCGGTGCAGTCCGGGGAGACGAAGGTGAACTCCACGCCCATGCGCTTCATGGTGACGGCGAAGAGGTTATAGGTGCCGCCGTAGATGGAGCTGGAGGACACCACGTGGTCCCCGCTGGAGGCGATGTTGAACACCGCGTAGAAATTGGCCGCCTGGCCGGAGGAGGTCAGCATGGCCGCCGCGCCGCCCTCCAGCTCCGCGATCTTCTTCGCCACGTGGTCGCAGGTGGGGTTCTGGAGGCGGCTGTAGAAATAGCCCTCAGCCTCCAGATCGAAGAGCTTCGCCATATCGGCGCTGGAGTCGTATTTGAAGGTGGTGGACTGGATGATGGGGATCTGGCGGGGCTCGCCGCTGCCGGGGCGGTAGCCGCCCTGGACGCAGATGGTCTCGATGTGGTTGCTCATGGTTTTTTCTCCTTCAATCATTTCTTGGATTCGGAAAGGTCCGGAAAATAGTAGTCCAGACGGTCCACCAGCGCCTCGCCGCTGGTATGGTCGGTGACGTTGAACCGGCCCAGCATCCGCAGGCACGCCTCGTCCCCCGTCCGCAGGCGGTTCATCCGCTCGTCAATGGTGACGGTGAGCTGATAGCCCGCCTCCTCCATGATCTTGTCCGCTTCCAGGTCGTAGTAGCCGAAGGGGTAGGCCAGGGCCAGCAGCTCCGTGGCCACCCGGTCCCCCCGCCGCTCGCGGAAAGCCTCCGCGTCGCCCAGCAGGGCCCGGCGGTAGTCCTCCGCACTCTCGCCCCGCATACGGCGCACGCCGTCCCGCCCGCTGTAGCCGTAGGACTCCAGCTGGTGCATATCAAAGGTGTGGCTCTGGACGTCTATGATGCCCTTCTCCACCCAGGGGGCGGCCTCTTCAAAGGCAAAGCGGTGCTGCCACATGGGTTCGCCGGAGTGGGCATAGTACTCCTCGCCCTCGTTGATGCCGATGGAAAAGATGGTGGCCCGCATCCCCGTCTCCTCCAGGATCGGGGCCGCCACGGTCAGGTTGCTGCCATAGCCGTCGTCCATGGTGATGAGGACCGGCTTGTCCGGCAGGGGCGCGCCCTCCCGGACGAAGGCGATCACCTGGGGAACGGTGACGGCCTCGTAGCCCCCCTCCCGGAGGGCGGTCATCTGCTCCCGGAAGCGCCCGGGAGTGACCACGGTCCCGTCCGTGCTGACGTCCGCAAAGTGATGGTACATCAGCACCGGCAGCGGCTGGGTGTCGCCGCTGCGGGCCAGCCGGTAGATATCCGCCATTTCCAAGATCAGAAGCAGCGCCAGCAGTATAATGGCCGGAAGCTTCCAATCCGTCTTCTTACTTTTCACACGCAGCAACCTCCTGGACGCTAAGATGAACGGTGCTTTTCACTATATCACCATATCGCGCTTCTGTCAATCGAAAGGAAATATTCCACGGGAAATTGTTCCACAAGAAATCCATTTTAAGAAAATAATGCCGCATTTGTAGGGCGCAAAATGGTTTTCCTTGGACGCTTCACGGGATATATCCCTGATGGTTTTCCGTTATTCCGCGCAGACGGCCCGCATTTCCAGCCACCGGCCCCGGAGCATCCGCAGGAGGAACAGGAGGCCCCGGACGCAGAGCTCCACGCACATGGCGATCCACACGCCGTGGAGGCCCAGGGGGCCTACCAGCAGCAGGGCCAGGGTGATCCGCACGCCCCACATGCTGCCCAGCTCGATGATGCTGGGGATCAGGGTGTCCCCCGCGCCCCGGAGGGCTCCGGCGGCTACGATGGAGGCGGCAAACAAGGGCTCGGCAAAGGCCTCGATGCGCAGCACCGCCGCCCCCAGAGTCTGGACCGCCCCGTCCGGCGTCAGCATGGAGAATATCCACGGCGCGGCGATATACATGAGGACGCCCGTGCCGGTCATGACGCTCACGCCCAGGCCCACGCTCAGCCAGGCGAAGCGCTTGGCCTGGTCCCTGCGCTCCGCGCCGATGCTCTGGCCCACCAGGGTCGTGGCCGCCGCCGCCATACCGTAGCCAGGCATGTAGCAGAAGCCCTCCGCCGTCACCGCCAGGGCGTTGGCCGCGACCGCCGTGGTGCCCAGGGGGGCGACGATCCGCGTGCCCGCGATCTGGGCCAGGGAGGTGGTCACACGCTCCAGGGCGATGGGGATGGCCAGGCGGATGGTGGTGGTCATGCACTTGCGCTCCAGACGCCAGGGAATGCCCTTCTCCAGGCGCAGCACCGGGGAGCGGAGGCACACGAAGTACATCATCAGGATCGTGGTCACGATCTCGCTCACCACCGTCCCCAGGGCCGCACCGGCCACCCCGATCCCCGCGCCAAAAAAGGTCAGGTCCGCCCCCAGGAGCGTCACCGTCCGGGTGGGGAAGATGAACAGGGAGTTGAACACCACGTTCATACAGCACATGAGGATATTGAGGGCGCTGGGGGTCCGCATGTCGCCGCTGCATTGGAGCATACTCCCCCCCGCCTGCCGCAGGAGCACCACCGGCAGGCCGCAGCCATAGATGAAAAAGTACCGGGAGGAGCCCGCGCACACGTCCGGCTCGCCCCCCAGCCAGACCGGCAGGACGCCGCTGATCCCCACCGCGAGGGCCGCGAAGAGGAGCCCCACGCCCACCGCCACCATCATGGCCTGCCGCATGACGGACTGCACCTGCCGCAGCCGCCCCGCGCCGATGAGCTGGGCGATCTGGATGGAGAAGCCCGTGACCATGCACATGCCCATGCCGTTGAACAGCCAGGTGCTGCTGGCCACCAGCCCCACCGACGCCGTGGCCGCCGCCCCCAGGGAACCCACCATGGCGGAGTCCACGTAGCTCATCACGGTGGAGCTGATCTCCGCCAGGATGATGGGGACGCTCAGGCGTACCACCAGGTTCATCTGCTCGCCCAGGGTGGGCTTCGCGTCCGGCCCCAGGAACCGGCTCCATTGGATCTCTTTTGCCATAGGTCCACCATCCTTCTTTCCATCGCGCCCGCAGAGGCGTCATTTTTCGGCATTCTGGAGCATTATACACTATCCGGCGGGTAAATGCAATGCGTTGGGCGGGGATATTCCTTTACTTCCTCCGGCGGGTATGGTACACTATGGAAAAAAGAAAGTCGAGGACTTATCGCTATGAAGGACAACTTCAAATGTATCGTATACATCTTCTGCCAGGCGGAGAACGGCCTGCCCAAGCTCCGCTTCGACATCGTGACCCATGTGAACTACGCCTTTGCCATCCCCACCAAGGACGGGCACGTCCTGCCGCTGGAAAATCCGGAGCTTGCCCGGGCCGTGATCGCCAAGGCCCACGCGGAGGGCGCGAAGGTCTGCCTCTCCCTGGGCGGGTGGAGCTATGAGGACGTCCCCCTGGAGGCCACCTTCCGGGAGGGCACGGACACGCCGGAGAAGATCGCCTCCATGGCGGAGGAGATCACCGAAACGGCCCTGGCCTTCGGGTTTGACGGTGTGGACGTGGACTGGGAATACCCCAGGACCGGGGACGGCTCCAAGGAGCAGTACGAGGCGCTGATCTCCCTGCTCCACGAAAAGCTGAAGCCCAGAGGGTTGCTCCTGACCGCCGCGGTCCTCGGCGGCGTGGACCCGGAGGGCGAGCCCATCCGCTCCGCAGCGGAGGCCCAGGACAGGCCCTCCTTCGACAAACTGGACTGGCTGAACATCATGGCCTACGATTCCGGCGCGCCGGTGCATTCGCCCTATGAATTCGCAGAAAACTGCGTGAAATACTGGGTGGAGGACCGGGGCTTCCCGCCGGAGAAGCTCAATCTGGGCCTCCCCTTCTACGGACGGCCCTTCCCGGGGGACTACCGCGATCTGCTGGCAGCGGACGGCGAGGCCCTGGAGAAGGACATGGTGGTCATGGACGGCCGCGAGGTCTGGTACAACGGCCGGGACACCCTGCGCAGAAAGGTGGCCCTGGCAAAGGAGAAGGGCCTGGGCGGGGTCATGGTCTGGGAGATCTCCGAGGACTGCGACGACCGCGGGAAGAGCCTGCTCACGGTGCTGGGACGGGCCATCGCGGAGGGGGAGGACTGAGCCGCCCAGTCCCCGGCAAATCTATCTTACAGGAGGTCCCGCCATGCTCTCCATCTTTTCTCCGGATTCCAGGTTCATGCGGGTCATGAGCCGCGCCGCCGATCTGATCCTGCTGAATCTCTGCTACCTGCTCACCTGCCTGCCCATCTTTACCATCGGGGCCGCCAGCGCGGCGCTCTACGCGGTCTGCTTCCGCTTCGGCACGGCGGAGGAACAAGGGGCGGTCCGGAGCTACTTCCGGGCCTTCCGGGAGAGCCTCAGGCGGGGGACCGGGCTGTGGCTGGTCCTCCTGCTGTGCGGCGGGACGGCAGCCTTCAACGCCTGGGTGATCTACGCCATGCCCGGCCCGGCGCGCTTTCTGGCGGTGCTGTTCGCCATCCTGCTGGTGCTGGCGGTGCTGATCTACGGGTACGCCTTCCCTCTGCTCAGCCAGTTCGACGACGGCGTCTGGCACACCCTGCGCAACGCCCTGATCCTGAGCCTGGGCTATCTGCCCCGGTCCCTGCTCATCGCCGCTGTCAACGCCTTCCCCTTCCTGATGCTGGTGAGAGATCCCTACGGCTTCCTGCAGGCGGCGTTCCTGTGGACCGCGCTGTATTTCGCCCTGGCCGCCTATGTGAACACGTTTCTGCTGCGGCGCGTGCTGGCGCCCTATCTTACTGATGAGAACACCGAGGAGGAGTAACCCTATGATCGTTCGCAAAATCAAGCCCGAGGAGGTCCTGCGGGCCAACGAGCTGTTCGCCATCGCCTTCGAGCAGCCCATGGACCGGGAGGCCGCCGCCAAGCCGGACAATGAGGACGTCCACCGCTGGGCCGCCTTTGACGAGAGCTCCGGCGAAATGATGAGCAACTTCGTCATCAACGACTACGACGTCCGCTTTGACGGGCACGCCTGCAAGATGGGCGGCATCGGCGGCGTGGCCACCCTGCCCCAGTACCGGCGGCGGGGCGGTATACGGGGGTGCTTCCAGGAGGCCCTGCCGGATATGTACGCCTCCGGGTACGACCTGTCCTACCTGTACCCCTTCTCCACCGCCTACTACCGCAAGTTCGGCTATGAGTGCGGCGTGCGGAAGTTCTTCATCGCCGTCCGTCTGAACCTGCTGGCTCCTCCGGAATTCAACGGGACCCTCCGGCTGGCGGAGGCGGGAACGCCTATGACGGAGGCCATCCGGGCGGTGGATGCCTGCTGGGAGGGTAAGTACAACATGATGGTCCAGCACCGGCCGGAGGACTACAAATGGACGAAGGAGTTCGATCCGGCGGTCAAACAGGGGTTCACCTACGTCTGTTTCGCCCAGGACGGGACGCCCAAGGGCTACACCACCTTCACCAAGGCGGATGAGAAGGACGGGCGGAATCTGGTATGCAGCCGCTTCGCCTTCGTGGACCGGGAGGGCTTCGCAGGGCTGATGAACCTCTTCAAGAGCCTTGCAGCCGACCACGCGCTGGTCAAATTCGCGCTGCCGGCCTCGGAGGCCATGCAGTATCTGTTCCCGGAGTGGTCCATGGATGCCGCCTCCGGCTTTCTCCATCCGGCGGGGATGGTGCGGGTGGTCAACGTGGAGAGCGTCCTGCAAAAGGCGGCGTACATCGGAGACGGGGCCGTCGTGCTGGCGGTCCGGGACCCCCAGATCCCGGAGAACGGCCGGACCTTCGCCGTCCGGTTCGCCCAGGGGAAGGCGGTATCCGTGGAGGAGGCATCGGAAGAAGCGGACGCGGTCCTCACCATCCAGGCTTTCTCCGCCCTGATCACCGGGGTCTGCGATCTCCGGGAGGCGGCGCTGTGGATGGACGGGCTGGAGGTCCGCCGTCCGGAGGCCCCCCTCGCCCAGGTGTTCTACCGCAAGCCGATGATGATCGTGGATTATTTTTGATCGTTTAACGAAAACGCCGCCCGGCAGTGTGTGAAGTGCGCCCAAAAAGTTAGACAAAAATAAGGCGGTAAAATTGTTCAAGCAGCCGAAAGGGCTTGTTGTCTGTGAAGAGCAGGCGGCAAGCCCTTTAGCTTTGCCTTGATGCGGCGATTATTGTAGTAATCCAGATAGGCAATCAATTCATGCTTAAAGTGCTCTATGGACTGAAAATCCTGCAGATAGAGCAACTCACTTTTCAGCAAGCCGAAAAAGTTTTCAATCACGGCATTGTCCAGACAGTTGCCTTTTCGGCTCATGCTCTGGTGGACTCCCTTTTTCTTGAGCATAGATTGGTACTGTTTGTGCTGGTATTGCCAACCCTGATCGGAGTGAAGGATGAGTTTTGTTCCGTCCGGTATCGTTTCAAATGCTTTATCCAGCATGGAGATAACCATGTTGAGAACTGGCCTGTCTGAGATTGTGTAGCTGACCAGATCGCTGCTGTACAGGTCAAGGATGGGAGACAGGTATAGTTTCT
>ERZ808054.648-NODE-648-length-28517-cov-30.292018_pt1 | contig 28517 bp, 30 predicted proteins | sample MGYA00380201_ERZ808054 | MGnify/ENA primary metagenome ERZ808054 (study PRJEB31490, sample SAMN06133419) | mouse gut metagenome | isolation source: Z5_2 | host: mice | place: China: Chengdu | collected 2015-05 ...
TCTGAAAAGTTTTTCTGACAGCGTTGATGGAAGTCTGTACCGAACCTTTGGTACAACCGCACATCTCGGCAATCTCCATATAGCTGAAATCGTACAGGGCATAGAGCAAGAACCGCTCCCGCTGGGTGTCGATGCAGAGCGCCAGAACCGCCAGAATTTCATCCATCGTTTCCCGCTGACAGACCAATTCCTCCGGTGTGGCACAGTAGGGCAAGCGGCCCTCCGTAGCGATTATGTATTCGTCACACTCGCGCCCGTCCCAATATCGCTGGCGCTCCCGGTAGAGCTTCCGATTGTTCCGCCTGGCCTGTTCCAGATAGTCAGCAACCTCGGCGCTGACCTCAACGGACATAAACTGCCCATTGATTTTGATGGTAATTTCCATTGTCCTTTCCTCCGTTCAGATTTTTGGGGTCTGAACGGAGGGGGCGGGGAGCGGCAGCGGGGAAAGCCGGTCTTTACTTCAAAGCAAGGCCAACAGGAAACGACAACGCCCGCACAGTGTTGTACTGTACGGGCGCATGAAATGACGCAATTCTTTATGTACTTACAAATTTCGTATTGTTGGCCGGAGTAACCCGGTGGAGGGGCTAAACTTTTTTTAACAAATTAAGTTTAGTATAGATAAAAAAGGGCACAACGATACCTCCCGGATACCGCCGTGTCCTTAAAAATGGGCGACTTTAATACACCCTCCGATTTTTTATTTTTCAAAAAGAAAACGGCGGCTTGAAATTTTCTATTTCAAAACCGCCGTTAGGCTACTGTATTTTGTTTTGGCGCGCAGATATTCAGCCGCCGAAACAACGGTTTTTTTATTTACCGTTGAGCGGCTAATCTTAAATGTAAGGTGAGATTAAATCATCATTTTTAACATAATGACCATTTGTAATAAATCCTTGCGGTGTTTTCTTTCCGTCAACAACAATATGAGTAAATAAGACTGGCAATCCTGCTGATATTGCAAAGCTCTTTCCATATTGAATTTGAAAATGAATATGCGGTTCACTTGTATTTCCGCTATTTCCACATTTGGCAATTACTTGCCCCCTGCTGACTCTATCTCCTCTTTTCACACAGATACTTTCTGGAAGGAGATGTGCTATCATGCTATATTCATGTTTGCTGTGACGAATAATGATATGATTTCCTCGCACATCCGATGCGGTACAATCGGCCTGTCCCTCTGCGATAATAGGGGTGTTTGGAAAGTGACTGACCGCAGAAATGACAACACCATCTGCTGGAGCCAAAACATTTTCTGCAAAGCAGAAATAATTTTCTAATTGTTCTCTTTCTCCCGAAAAAGTGGTTTCTTCGTTGTTCATAATAAAAAAATCATAAGCATACCGCTGGGACGGAAGAAACCAAGAATGTGAAGTTTCTTTATCAACTCCTCCGTTTGCAATATACCACTCACCATCAAACGGGAGTGAATACTGTACTTGCGGTTTATATGAGTTTTTATCCGGGAGCTTAAAGCCATGTCTAAAATGTACGATAAGTATTCCGACAAGCATCCATAAATTTTGACCGAGAAACATTAAATTTTGAATGTTGTTACGCATGGGAGAAAAGACATTTGCAAAGCCACACAATCCGAACAAGAAGAATAGCGTTAGGTACTGGTTATCCAATATAACGCCTAAAAACCCGACCCAAAATAACCATTGTAATTTTGAAATAAATTTAAGCATAAACTACCTCTCCAAATATTCTCCGTATCTCCGCAAGAGCGATTGAAATTCGGGATTTTCTTTCAAAAACGATGTTTCATCGTATAATTCAAATTTTAACTGCTCAATCATTGATGATAAAAGCTGCCGTGGCAGATTTTCTATGTTATCATCGGATAAATTCAAATGCTTGAATAGAATATTCGATGAAATATCCATCCTTCCCTCCATAGAAGCAAGGAGTAAAGATAGTATTTTTGTACAGTACTCCGCATCCTTTTTACTTATTGCACATTCAAGTTTAGCTGTATATGCGGTACATTCTAAAATACCAAACTGCTTAGCCAACTGTTCTTGGATGCAAGCCAATTCCTCAGCATCGTTCCTCCGATTTTCAGACAAAGAAACCTGGGTTAAAGCTATTAGTATATCTTGCAATTCAACTGCAATCTCTAACATTCGATGCTCAAACAAAACACACGCAGGTTCATATTCCTTTTTTTGTTGGTGTAGATGGGCCATCATTAACTTTGTGTCAGCGGGATAATCACTTAACAATGCGGCGGCTTTTTCATATTCCTCTTTTTCACAATGCAAATAGAACAGAAAAGAAATGGCTTCCTTTTTTATTTCAATATTTTCGCTATTGCGTATCCTGAGATACAGTTTGGCAAGTTCTTCACGATATTTACTTTGATATTCTACTGACTGTAATCCTAAAGAGGGTTGTAAAAAAACACCCAGCGAATAAATTAAATTTTCACAAGTTGGAAATGCTCTAACTTGCTCTAAAGCGAATTGGAAACCCTTTTCAAACCCATCTTCTTGAATTATGGATTGAACTTTCATAACAACATTGTTGATTTCTACTTCTGACATTTCCTCGTTAAAGGACATGAGAGTATTCAAATCTGTCTTTAACAATCTGGCCAATCCGGGGAGAAGTGTGATGTCTGGATAAGTCGTTCCGTTCTCCCATTTACTAACTGCGGGCGTTGAAACACCCAAATACTCCGCAATATTTTCTTGCGTTAACCCTAGGTGCTTTCGCTTTTCTTTGATTATCTGATTAATTTTCATATTGTCCTCCATCTATTTATAAGATTATCATATCTACGTGATAATAGACAATCGAGCTATTGTTTAATTATAACTCAGAAAAGTTAACTTGCAAGCAACATGAAATAAACTACTACTTAAAAATAAAATTTTGTTTCGTTCTCATATTCCGTCCCGAAATGTAGAATAATATAGGGGTGATGTGAGAATGTACCAATATGAAAAACGCCTGGACTGTCATGCCTTGGGCCAAGAAATCAAGCGCAGGCGCAAAGCCAAAGGCTGGACGCAGGAGCATCTGGCCCAGCTTGTAGACCTCACCCCCCGCTCCATCATGTATATTGAGAACAGAGGCCAGCACACCAGCCTCAACTCCTTTTACAAGCTCGTCACTCTTTTGGATATTTCCGTAGATGAATTTTTCTACCCAGACAGGCACAACGGAGAGGACGAACGCCGGAAACACCTTGACCGTATGCTGAACGGCATGGACGAAAAAGAGCTTATCATCATGGAGGGGGCCGCAGAGGGCATCCGAAAAGCCAGAGAACACCAAGAGTAAACAGCAGCACGAGGCCGGTTATGGTTGGCCTGTGCTGCCGTTTTCATTATGTCATTTGAGTTTATCAAGATACGCCTGCCGCTGGACACTCACCCTTGCCAAATCGTCATAAGTAAGCTCACGGCGGGCCAATGTAGCTTTGTATTCCAGCCAGCCGGTCAGGTCATAAATCAGAGCGTCCGCCATGCTCTCCGGGGTTGGACACAACTGTGTGCCTGTCCACTCCATGCAACGGTCATCCCACTCTAAAATCGTGTAGCCGTGGGAGGTCATGACGATTTCATATGCGCCGCTTTCTTCCAAGAAATCTTGAAACACGGTCATTACTTTCTCAAAGGTCAAATCAGTTTTCATGTTCTTGCTCCCTCCCTCAAAGCGTAGGCCGGACTTGCATAGTCGCTTTCCGGGGTTCCTTGCGGGGCAGATCGGCAACATAGGAAAACACGCCCCGCTCTATATCCTCCTGCCGGATAGCCGCTTTTTTTGCGTCAATCTTGGCCTTTTTCGCCGCCTTGGTGCGTTCCTCGTACTGCCGCTGCCAACCGCTGGCCTTGCGGCGGAGATAGGCTTGATGCCGCAGGTCTTTCAATTCCTCTTTCTTCCGAAGGGCCTCCTGTTCCTCCGGGGTCAACTTCACGTCCCGGAACGCCGGAGGGATGTACTTGCCCACAAAATTGAAGTAGACCTCTACCGCCTGGGTGGTTTCGATACTGCCCTTGCGGTCACGCTCATGGACAAGGATTTTCTCGACAAACTCATTGAGCATGGTGTTCGTCATATTCCCAAACCCCTGGTATTTGTCAATCAGCGCGATAAACTTTTCCGCCGATTTCTTCCCCTGGTCGTAGCTGCTGACCGCCTTTTCCAACTCCGCAATCTCGGCGGCAAGGGCCTCCTGCTCCTTGGCGTACTGCGCGTCCAGAGCGGCATACCGGGCATCCGGCAGACGGCCCAATGCGTTGTCCTCATAGATTTTACAGACTAACCGCTCCAACTCCCCGGCCCGTTTCTGTGCCGCCGACAGCCTCCGCTTTTTCTTTTTGATGTCGCTGTCCTGCTGGCTGGCCTGGGCCTCCTGTACTTCCCGAATGAACGCCGCCCGGTCAGATTTAGCGAAGTCGGAAATGGCCTGAAGCATCCCGGAAATCAGGTCAAGCACGACACTCTCATTGATGCGGTGCTGGGTGGGGCAAAGTGCCCCAACAGGGGTCTTGCTGTACTGCCCACAGGTATATTGAGAAATGCGCTTGCCGTTGTTGGTGCGGTGGACGTACATCTTGCCGCCACAGTCGGCACAGTAGAGCAGGCCGGTCAGCGGTGCGGTCTCGCCGTAGCCGTCCGGGTAGCGCCTGGAATTTCCCCGGATACGCTGTACGTTGTCAAAAGTCTCCTGGTCGATAATAGCGTCATGGGTATTCTCAAAAATTGTCCACTCGTTCTCATCGACATAGTGACTTTTCTTGTCCTTGAAATGCTTGCGGGTCTTGAAATTGATGGTGTGACCTAAATACTCCCGCTTTTTTAGGATTTCAACAACAGTGGACGTGCTCCATCTGTAAATATCGTTGAACACCTTGTTTTTGTTCACGCCTTCGCCGTGTCGGGCAAGATGAACGGCGGGTATTTCGATTTTGTCAGCGGCCAGCCGGGTGGCGATTTGATAGGGGCCGTAGCCCTCCAACGTCATTGCGAAAATGCGCCGGACTACGGTGGCAGCTTCTCCATCCACCAGCCAATTTTCCCGCTTTTCATCCCACAGATAGCCATAGATCACCGTCCCCGTCAGGTGCTTGCCGCTCATGCCCTTAGCCTTGAATACCGACTTGATTTTACGGCTCGTGTCACGGGCGTAAAACTCGTACATAATATTCAAGAATGGGGTCATGTCGTTGTCCCCTTTTTCGGTGTCAACATTGTCGTTAATGGCAATCAGCCGCACTCCCCGCTGGCGAAGAATTTCCATCACCTGACCGACTTTCAGATAGTCACGGCCCATTCTGGACATATCCTTGACGATGATTGCCTCCACATTTCCACCCTCGACTTCCTCCATCATCGCCATAAAGCCGGGCCGGTCGAAGCGGGTTCCAGAAACACCGTCATCAGTGAAATGCTTGAAACGAAGATACCCATTCCGGCGAGCGAAGTCCTCCAGCATGATTTTTTGATTCTGGATTGAAAAACTCTCCCCGCTCAATTCGTCGTCGCGGCTCAACCTCTCGTACAGCAGCGCAATCTTGGTTTTTGCCATAGCACAGACCTCCTCAAAATGAAATATGCTTTAAGCTGTCCTCGCATATCACCGAAAAATCAGTGAATTAACAAGTCGCTTAGAGCATATATCACCAGCGGAAAGCAGAAACTTCTTGTACTGCCGGACGGCAAAATGCTCCGGGTCTTTTTCTTCCAGCCGTTCAAACATCAGGTCAACGGGGCTTTGAAACTCCGGGTCGTCCTCGCGGGCTTCGCTGGCGTTAATCATTTCAAGCAGCGTGGTAAAGTTCTTTTCGTCCTCCGGGGCTTCGTAGTGGATATAGCCAATCAGGGCGCAGTAAAAAAGCCGCTCTGACTTCACCCAAAAATCCTCGGTAGATTTCTCGCCGTCGCCTTTGGTGTTGGCGATTATGGTATTTACCAGCTTCAAAATATCTTTTTCACTCCGCAGATACGCAAAGGGATTGTACTTCATAGATTTTTTGAAGTTAATCGTATTCAGTACCTTGATACGGTACGGCTCATAAACGGGCTTCCCGTTCCGCATAATGGGTTTTCCGTCTTTTCCCAGCTTCGGCGCACCACGGGCAAGCAGCTTTCCACATTCGATTAAGACTGTGCCTTTTGGGTCTGTGACAACATAGCTGCTGTGCATTTGCATAAGCGACGGCTTGACGAAAAAGCGGGTCTTGCCGCTGCCGCTCCCGCCGATCACAAGGATATTTTTATTCCTCGCGTACTTCGGCTGCTTCGAGCGGCTGTTCATGGTGAGCCGTTCCGTCTGGGTTAAGGGGATATTGTTCTCAAATACGGAATCGACATAAGGGGCTATGTCTTTTGGCCCGCCCCAACGTGCGCTGCCGTATTCTGCCCCGCGGCGGTATTTCTTGGCGTTCTTGCCTTTGGTGTAGACAGCAAGCCGGATAATGAGCGCACCCGCAATCCCGATCAAGAGGTCTATGGGGTGGAAGCTGGGCGACAGGCTCAAAAAGGCGGCGGTAAAGCCCTCGCCCATGCGCAGCAGCTTTTGGCTTGCGTCCGCGCCGGGGGCAAGGCGCACCGCTTCGCCCAGCTTGTCAAAGAGGTAGACAAAGAGAAGATAGGGGGCGTTTAGGATAAGCAGCTTCTTGATTTCTGGCTTCATAGGGATTCCTCCTGCACCTTGTTTTTCACCTTTTGACGGTTGGTGTTGAGCTGCTTTGCCTTGTCCCGGAACGCTGCCAGCACCTTACGGATAGACGGCCTTTGCTCCTGTGTCAGCTTCCTTGCGGAAAACTCCTTAAAAGCGGCGGTCAGCACGTCGGCGTCCCGCCCTTTGAAAAACACAAGGTAGCGGGGCGGGGTTTCCGTGGCGTCCTTTTTCAGCGCGTAATCAATGCCGTACTTTTTCGCCGTACTCTCAAAGGCTTTGATATTGCCGTCGGTGATCTCGATATTGGAAACGCCCGCGTTCTGCTTCATAAGCTGGCGCAAGGTCTGTTTTCCGTGGGGGATTGCCTGTTTATCAACCTCTTTTTTTACTTGTGAAAGTACCTCTTTCATGGCCTTTTGCAGCATTTCGGCGGTGAGCTTCGCCCCCTTGATGGACAGGGCCACTACTTTTTCGTTGACTTCATCTTGCAAATAACCACCTCGCTTTTAGGTGGGAATGGGGCAGGATTTATCTGCCACGTTCCCCGATGTCAGTCAAAATGTTCAGATTTTTTGATGTTCTGTGCCCTGTGGGGTACAGCTCGTCAAATCCGTACCCGCAGACCGCTCAAATCCTCGGCGCGGATTCCGACAAGATACCAGTTTGCGCTGTACTCAATGCGGGTGGGCTTCCACTTGCGGCCTGTGAACACTTCCAGCGCGTCGCCGCAATGCAGCCCGCCATAGTAGTCCCCCAGCCCAAAGCGAATATCGTAGCGGTCGGTTCGCTCGTCGAAAATCAAGGCTCCCTGTTTCATGTTGTACGCTCCTTTCAGATTTGTCCCGTCGCCATATCATGGGCGACAAGGGCGGTGTAGTAGCTTCCCATTGTGCTGAGGGCATTGAACAGCACCGCCAGCAGATATTTTTTGATATTGCGGATTTTCGTAGTGTTCTCCCGCATACAGTCCATGACAAACTCAATGTGACTGCTATTGAGTTTCAGCAGCTTGGCCTTTACCAGCTCGGCGGGGTAGTCGTCCCCGGCCACCCGGATAGTTTTGCGGGCCGTGCAGACGGTTTCCACCAGCAGTTCCACAATGCCGTCCAATTCCACCGGGTCAATCTTGGAGTAGCGCAGGAGATGTTCGTACTCGATATTCTCCTTAATGATCTCCCGATAAAGCTCAACCGCGCTCTGTGTTACCGCTTCCTTTCGCTTCCGTTCCGGCGGCTCTGCCGCAGCCTCCCCGTAAGGTGAGGGGTCAGGGGAAAGGATAGGAATGGAATCGGTACTTGGTAAATCCGTAATTGATTGTTCTTTTTTTGGTAAGTCAGTTCTTGATATATCTTTATTTAATTGCGTTGGATTTTCCAACGTAGGTTTATCCAATGTAGGTTTTTCCTGCGTTGGATTATCCAATGTTGGATTTTCCAACGTAGGTAAATCTGATGTAGGCGGCTGCGGCTGTTCGTAGATCACATACTCCGCGCCCCGCAAGCGGCCTTTCGCGTCACGCTCCCTTGACCGCACGATATACCCGGCGCGTTCCAACTCCCGCACCGCTTCACGGATAGCGTCGATTTTCTCCCGGTTGATAAGGGACAGGCCAGCAAGGGTATAGTCCCAATCTTCGGGGAGTGAAAGCATTTGTGACAGCAGCCCCTTTGCCTTTAGGGACAGCTCTTTATTGCGCAGATGGTGGTTTGACATGACGGTGTAGCCACGGTTGCGCTCCACGCGGAAAACTGCCATAACTCCGATAACTCCTTTGCGGTAGATTTTGTTACGCAGTAGAAGCGCGATTTTGAGGGGTAAGGTATAAACACCCTGCCCCGCCAAAACCGCGCCCGAAAAGCCGCATGGCGCAAGGCTCCTTATGCCCCTACTGCGTAACAAAGGGCATAAAAAAAGCGGCGTCCCTTTTCTCCCCGCGTGGGGAGTGAAGAAACGCCGTCATGGTCGGTATATGAAATTGTCATAGTTGGGGGTCTATCTGTGTGCCGCCCTCTCCGGGCGTCCGGCTCTCGCGGTGCTGCGCATATCAAGGCTCTTTCCGTAAAAGTAGTAAATCGGTAGTAAATTCCTTGTCCATATCCGCGAAAGTGCCTGTATTTCAAGGCTTTGCAGAGATAATCAAGGTTGTTATTTGGTAAAACCGACGCATTTAATGAACTTAATACTTTTGGACAAGATTATTTTATGAATTCTTTCGTTTCTAATCCGAAGTATCACATTGATGAGTTCCTTTCAGGTAGTAGGTATTATATTTGTGGCAAAAAGGGCACTGGCAAATCTGCGCTTTTAAAATATCTGCAATGTCATTTCGCTACAGATAATTGCAATTTGGTATTCCCAATTTGCTTCAAATCAGACATTGAGCAAGTAGACAAAGATAGTTTTGAACAAATAGCCACTACATCAGATAACACTTCGAATGAGGACAAATATGACACAGCTTCAATTGTTGATCAATCGTCATATACTCTGGTATGGAAAACCTTCTTGATCAACCAAATTATTACGAGGGCATCCGTAGGAGAGTTTTGTGTTTTTAAAGAAACGGATGACTATCGCCTGTTAGTTTCTCTTTTGAAGTGTATCTATGGAGAAAGCACATCTCCATCAATAGTGATGCCTAAAATAAAAAAGGGTTCTGTGGAATTAACAGCAGCTTTTGCCCAAAGTCTTTCTGCTTCTCTCAAGGTTGAATTGGAGTTCGATTCCAAGAAAAAGAGAATAAATTATGCCAAACTGTCTAAAAAAGTATATCAGTTGTTTTCTCAATTGGAATATGTCCGTACCCCTGTGTATGTGTTGATAGATGAACTTGAGTTGTCTGTTCGCAATAAGTACCAGTTTGAAAAGGATGTGGCATTGGTTCGTGACTTAATTATTGCTATTGATGATATGAACTCTGTTTCTTCCGAAAAAAGCATGAATATACATATTTTTGCTGCAATCTGAAGTGAGGTTTTAAGAAATGTGCGGTCCGCTGGATACGAATTGACAAAACCCATTGAGGATCGAGGAATTGAAATAAACTGGTTTCAAAAAGGGGGCAGCTATACAGAAAGCCAATTGCTCACGATAGTGGAAAACAAAATTCATGCTTCTGAACAAATAAATGGGATTCATTCTTCAGATAACATTTGGGAAGAATACTTTTGTGGTGAAATCAATGGAGAAGAAATTCGCAGGTTCATCTTGAATAATTCTCTATATAGACCACGAGACATTATTCGCTTGATGCTGGCAGTACATGACCACGTTGGAAACGCCGAGAAATTTACTCAGGAAATGTTCGATAAAGCGCAGCAAGATTATTCAGAATTAATGTGGACAGAAGTCAAAGACGAGTTAAGGTTGTCCTATTCTCAAAATGAAGTCAACGCTATATTTAACCTATTAAACCGAATTACAATGCCGTTTTCCTATGATTCGCTAATTGAACGGATACAAATGCTCAAAAGGTTTTATCCAGATATGCCAACCTTGCTGGATAATTCAAAACTAACAGAAATACTGAATAAATTGTATGAATTGGGTGTAATTGGGAACACCGGAAAGCCTATGAATTTCATCTTTCTTGGTAGACCTGCTCTCGATCCCCTTGGGTTGATGGTTATCCACACGCCGTTGCGTAATTATTTTGCAGTTCAATATGAACGACGGCACATATAAACGAGTGTACAATATTCGATTGAGAACAAGGAAGGTGATTCCATGAGCTACGACTATTCCGAAAATATCCTCGTCCAAGAAGCTGCTGGGCATCTTCTACAAAATGAGCTGGGGTGGGAAGTATGCTTTGCTTACAACACGGAGGTCCTAGGTGAAAACGGCACCTTTGGGAGAACATCGTACAAGGAAATCCTTCTGATCCGTTATTTCCGTGCCGCTTTGCAGACCCTCAATCCGTGGATTACCCCCACGCAGATAGACGAGGCCCAGCAGAAGATGAAAAGCACCCTTTCTACCGCATCTCTCATGCAAATCAACGAGGAGAAATACGCGCTGATTCGCGACGGCATCCCGGTCACGGTGCGAAAACCGGGTGGCAGGACAGAGATCAAATATGCGCAAGTCATTGACTTTCAGCACCCCACCGACCAGAGCAGAAACCTTTTTCTCGCTGTTAAAGAGATGAAAATCCACGGGGACTATTACCGCCGCCGGACAGACATTGTGGGCTTTGTCAATGGCATCCCACTGCTTTTCGTGGAGTTGAAGAAGAACACAGTAGATGTGGAGAATGCCTACACGGATAACTACACCGATTATCTGGATACGATCCCTCATCTTTTTTATTACAACGCCTTTCTTATTCTCTCCAACGGCGTGGAGGCCAAGGTAGGGACGCTGGGAAGTAAGTTTGAGTTTTTCCATGAATGGAAACGGCTTTCCGAAGATGATGAAGGTAATGTAGCGCTGGAAACCATGCTCCGGGGTATCTGCGAGAAAGAGAACTTCCTTGATTTGCTGGAAAACTTTATCCTTTATGACCACTCCGATGGTCGGACGGTCAAAATTCTTGCCCGGAATCACCAATACCTGGGTGTAAACGAGGCTGTCAAAGCCTACGAGACGCGAAAGCTGCGGGACGGTAAGCTGGGCGTTTTCTGGCACCCCCAAGGGAGCGGCAAAAGCTATTCTATGGTGTTCCTGTCGGCGAAAATCCGCAGAAAGTTTGCTGGCTCCCCCACGATTGTTGTTCTGACGGATCGGGACGAACTGAACAAGCAAATCAGCGACACTTTTGAGAACTGCGGACTACTCGGTGCGGCGAAAGCGTCTCAATTTATTGCCTCCAGTGGTTCTGATTTGGTAGACAAGCTCAGAGGCAACCCCAGCTTTATCTTTACATTGATACAAAAATTTAACCGTCCAATGGAAACCCCGATTTTACCTGACCACGATATCATCATCATGTCCGACGAAGCTCATCGTAGCCAGTACGGTGTCTTTGCGGAGAATATGTGTGCGTTGCTGCCAACGGCGGCAAGGATAGGATTTACCGGTACCCCCTTACTGTCCAGCGACAACATCACTGAGCGAACCTTTGGTGGGTACATATCCATCTATGACTTCAAACGGGCTGTGGAGGATGGGGCTACCGTACCGCTTTGTTATGAAAATAGGGGAGAGAAAATCCTGAATATCGACAATCCCGAAATCAATGATCGGATTTTGGAGGCCATTGAAAGGGCTGATCTGGACCCTGCTCGGCAGGAAAAGCTGGAACGGGAGTTTGCCAAGGAGATACACTTGCTCACGGCGGAACCACGACTAGATTCCATAGCCAAGGATTTTGTGGGGCATTACTCCGATCTTTGGACCAGCGGAAAAGCGATGTTTGTCTGTCTCAACAAAGTCACGTGTGTGCAGATGTATAACCTTGTCCAAAAATACTGGACCTTGGAAATAGAAGCATTACGGGAGAAACTCAACCATATCTCCCAGCAGGAAGCGCAGGAGTTACAGCGTAAGATTCAGTGGATGCAAGAAACAGAGATGTGTGTGGTTATCAGCCCGGAACAGAACGAGGTTCAGACTTTCCGAAAATGGGGACTGGATCTTCTGCCGCACCGTCAGAAGATGGAGAAACGAGAGCTGGATAAGGAATTCAAGGCTCCTGAAAGTCCGTTCCGCGTGGTATTTGTATGCGCCATGTGGCTTACAGGCTTTGATGTGAAGTCTTTGTCATGCTTATATCTGGATAAGCCCCTCAAAGCTCACACGCTAATGCAGACCATCGCACGAGCCAACCGTGTAGCGGAGGGGAAAAGCAATGGTCTTATCATAGATTATATCGGTATTGTAAAGGCACTGCGGCAAGCACTGGCGGATTATACTGGGAATAGAGGCTCAGGCGGTAACGATCCCACAGTAGACAAAGACAAACTCATTAGGCGGATTCATGAGGTAATCACATCGGCTGATGCGTTTCTTGCGGAGCATAACTTCTCGTTGAAAGTCTTGGTGAATGCGGCGAAAGGTACATTTGAGCAGCTTTCGGTGATACAAGAAGCGGTTAATGCCATGTGCGAATCTTTGGAGGTCAGAAAAACCTACTTGACCTATGCAGGCGAATTGAACCGTTTGATGAAATATGTGGACAGGGATGATATAGATTCAGCAACAAGGGCTTATAAAGACGCAATAATTGCGATTTACGATGCCCTCCAGAAAAAACGCAAACATGCGGATAATACTGACCTTATGGTTGAGATCAACGGAATTGTGAATGAGTATGTTTCCATTGAACCACATCAAAAAGGTATTGTACAATCCAAACAATTTGATATCAGCAAAATCGACTTTGAACTTCTGATGCGTGAATTTTCCAGAAAGAAAACGCAAAATTTAGTGTTGAAAGACCTTCAAGAGTTGATACAGATTCGGCTCAGTGGAATGTTGTTAGCAAATCCAAATCGCATAGATTATATGCAGCGCTATCAGGAAATCATCGCAGCCTACAACAATGAACAGGACAGGGCAACCATCGAAAAGACATTTATGGATCTTATGGATTTGGCAAACAGCATGAGCGAGGAACAGCAACGTTACATCCGGGAGGGCTTTTCCAGCGACGAAGAACTGTCACTTTATGATATGCTGTTTAAGGATAACCTGTCCAAATCGGATATAAAGGCTATTAAAAGGGTCGCGGTAGAATTGCTCTCCAAAATCAAAGCCAAGATTGCGGAGTTTGACCACTGGACAGATAAGCAGGAGACCAAAGCCGCCGTTGATAATTTGATCCGCGATACACTGTGGCAAGGGTTGCCTGAGAGCTTTGATGAGATCAGCATTTCCGAATATCGCCAGCGTATCTATGAGTATTTCTACATAAGATACAGAAATGTGGCATAAATCAAGATAACCGGAAATACAACAACCAGCAGTAGAGAGCAACTACCGATGTAGCTGCTCCTTACTGCTGGTTCAGGTTATATGCTGGTTTGGCATGAGTATCTGTAAGTGCAAGTTGTCAGCGTGTATCCTTAAATGAATTACACATCCGTATACCTGCCGACCTGCAAGTAGTCTCTACCAAATCTGCTCATGTCCTTAACAATCCAAGTGCCGACCAAGCCCTGCTCCACCAGGGAAAGGCCCTCCTGCACGCCGGGACGATTGAAGTTCGTACCCGTATAGCCATCGTCCACCAGGATACGGATATTTGTGAAACCATGGTCTGCGGCGAAGCGAGTTAAGATACTTCTTTGAGAGTTACTATGTAGAGGGTGGTTTCTGCCACCAAATACATATGACTGCGGCTCATTTGTGGTGAATAGGACTTGCGGTCGTAGGGAAGGAGATAGACTCGTATCGCATTATCGGTAGCCGCTACCGAAAACATCTGAAATGACGGAGGGAAACACTATGGGTGAACTGGAACTGCGGATACATGACGAGGCGAATGGCCTTGATTATATCCTGGTCGGGAACCACTACATCCCGGTTATTGAACTGCCGGAGGAAGATGACCGCCTTATCGGGAAGTGGGGGCGGATGCACCGGGCGTATCTGGAGGAAACGAATCCGCTTCTGCTCAACCACCTGATTTTGACGGGCAGACTGTACACCTACCTTGCCGACCTGGACGAGCAGGCACAGGACCGCTATCGGTTCATCATCAGGCAGATGGCCGCCGCCGAGGGCGTGACCGAGGAATTGAAGCGTCAGTCGCAGTGGGAGTGGGTCATGGCTATGAACAGCATCGTGGATCGCGCAGAGGAAAGCATCAAGCGTGAACTGATTTATGCATGACTTTCCCCCGGCATTTGCACCAGCGCAAAAGCGTACAGGCTTCCGCAAGGCTCCCCCTATGGGCGGGACCTTGCGGGAGTTTTTCCTCTGCATTTGTACCATCGCTGACCGTCGCCTCCCTCAAAAACTTTCTTCGGCAGGGCTTGACAAGAACGGATGTTTGAATTATAATGAGTCCATGTTCGAACTGAATATTTGATGTCTATATAGTACACATATTTCATTTGGCAGATACATAACCGACTGCGGAAAAATCCGCGGGCGGTTTTTTGTATCTGCTTTTCCTTTCCCATACATAACCCAAAATCCAGAAACAGAAAGGTGGCGAAAGTGACAACTGAATGACCGCCCGAGCAGCTAAACCGCCATGACCTCCCAAAAGGGAGCGAGCGCCCCTCATAGGGACGGCACAGCGCCGAGCAGGGTTGCCTGCCAGGAACTGTTTCGGGGAAACGGCTTCCCATATCAGAAATTTCTGTTTTTGAGTTTCAATGATATGAGAAAGGACACCATGACGAAAAACAACGACAATCAGAACTGCCAGTATATGACCCGGCGCATCGGTTCCACCACCTATAAGGTGAAGGTGGTATTTTCCGACAACGGCGGTGAGACGATGGAAGAAAAAATTCTGCGGATGATCCGAAATGAGGGGCTGCAAAACGGTGGAGAACGTGGTATGATGGATGCACCACAAATGAGCCGTCAGTCTGAAAGGAGCGCATCATGAGCGCAAGACAGGCTGAAGAAAAAATCACGGCTTTATACGAGAGGCTCTCTCGTGACGATGAATCCGCTGGGGACAGTAATTCAATTGTAAATCAGAAAAAATACCTGGAGGGTTACGCTGCCCAGCACAGCTTTTCCAATATCATCCACTACACCGATGACGGATGGTCTGGAGGCAACTTCGACAGACCGGCGTGGAAACGGCTGGTGGCCGACATTGAGGCCGGGAAAGTGGCGCTGGTACTCACCAAGGACATGAGCAGAATCGGCAGAGATTACCTCCAGACAGGATTTTACACGGAAGTCCTCTTTCGCAAATTTGGGGTGCGCTTCATTGCCATTGGCAACAGCATCGACAGCGATGACCCCAGTTCCAGCGAGTTTGCGCCGTTTGTCAACATCATGAGCGAATGGTATCTGAGGGACCTGAGCCGTAAGCAGCGAACTGCCATCCGGGTCAAGGGTGAGTCGGGCAAGCCTACTACCAACTGCGCCATTTATGGCTATCGAAAAGACCCGGATAACAAGTACCACTGGCTGATTGACGAGGAAGCCGCCGCTGTTGTCCGGCGCATCTTCCAGCTTACCATCGAGGGCCACGGCCCCTATGAAATTGCCACGATGCTCTGCGAGGAGAAAATCGAGACGCCTGCCGCCTATTTCGCCAGACAGGGCCGGGGCGTCTGGAAAAGCAGGGAGGACATCCCCCGGCCTTATAGCTGGAACGGCTTCGCGGTGGGGCAGATTCTCTCCAAGCCGGAGTATATGGGGCATACGGTCAACTTCCGCTCTCACAAGGAATCCTACAAGGACAAGCGGGCTGTTGTCCACTCGCCGGAGGACTGGCTGATTTTTGAGAACACCCACGAGGCCATCGTGGATAAGGAGACTTGGGAACTTGCCCAGAAGCTGAGAAAGACACCCCGCCGCCACGACACCATTGGCGAGGCCAATCCCCTGACCGGGCTTCTCTACTGCGCCGACTGTGGCGCAAAGCTGTATAACCATCGGTCGAGAGGAAACGCTGCCAAGCCCTACCCGTCGGACTGGTTCGACTGCTCCACCTACACGCTGGCCCGGCAATCTCACGACAGTGCTTGCAGTAATCACCACATCTCCACCAAGGCTCTGCGGACACTGATTCTGGAGACCATCCGTTACGCCAGTGCCTACGCCATTTCCAACGAGGCCGAGTTTATCCAGAAGGTACGGGCGGCGTCCGAAGTCCGGCAGGCGCAGGCGGCAAAGGAACTGAAACGCAAGCTGAACAAGGACAAGCGGCGGTGTGAGGAACTGGACACCATCATCAAGAAGCTGTACGAATCCTATGCGGTTGGGCGCATCGGCGAGGAACGCTTTGATACTTTGCTTGCCGGGTATGAACAGGAACAGACTGCGCTCCGGCAGTCCGTCATGGAGGCGGAATCGGCGTTGGACAGCTTCGAGCAGGACACCGCCAATGTGGAACGGTTCCTCGCCCTGGCGAAGAAGTACACGGATTTTTCGGAACTGACCACTCCTATGATTAACGAATTTATTGATAAAATCATCGTCCATGCCCCGGAAAAGATTGACGGTGACCGGACGCAGCAAGTGGACATCTATCTGAAATTCATCGGGCGGTTTGAACTCCCGGCCCCGGAACTGACGCCGGAGGAAGAAAAGCGGCAGGCTTCCCTGCACAGGCATCGTGTTAAGAGCCGTGAACGCTACCAGAAAATCAAGGCCGGTGAACACACTGTCGGTCAGCCGTTCAAGCTGATCTGCAAATGCTGTGGGGAAGAATTTGAATCCGGGCGGTCGAATACTCTGTTCTGCGGCCCGAACTGCCGGGCGAAATTCTACCGGCAGGAAGCAGCGGCGAGTCGAAGCCGTGAATGTGTCTGCGGAAACTGCGGGAAAGCATTTACCACCACCAGAAACGATGTGAAATACTGCTGTGAGGCTTGCCAGAGGAAAGCGCACAGCAAAATGCGGTATCGGCAGAAGCAGGAAGCAGAAACCGTATAAAAACGGAATGGGCGGGTCAGGTATACTTGGCCCGCCTTGACCTATGGAAAGAAGGGAATATTCCATGTGGAACTGCGATTGGGAATATGAAAATCAGGAAACGCTGAAGCAATGGTATGAAGAAAAGCTCACCGGGATAAGGCCGTACTCGGCTGTGCGGAAAATCATCTGCAAGGGCTGTGGTCGAGTCTTCTACACGCAGATCAGCACCAAGAAATATTGCTATTACCATCTGTGCGGGAACCGTGGATACCAGAAAGATTTGAAGCAGCGGCGGCTGGAAAAACGACAAAATCGGATTTGCAAAGGCTGTGGAAAAACCTTCACCCCCAAACGGTCGGATGCGGTCTACTGCTCCAATGCCTGCCGCCAGCGGGCGTATCGCCAGAGCGTTACGGATAAGGTGAGTGGTCAAATTGACCCCTTACCTCAATCGTAACGAATTTACGCATGGTGTTACGAATAATCAAGTGGTCAAAAGTACCACTTGATTATCTGTAACGGTTAGAATGAAATGCGTTACGGCTGTTGGTGGTGTCAAAATATGTCACCACCACTAACCGTAACAGAAACACGGAATATGTGCCGGACATGGGAATCTGCCTCCTGTGTCCGGCCATTTTTTGAAAATCTGATTTGTGGCACGATGTCGGAAATCAAAAACGGCTTGATTTTATTTGCGAGGGGAGGAGCCAAAAAGCAATGAGCAACCGAACCGAAGAACTGAAAATCCGCATCTCGCCGGAGGACAAGGAGCGGATAAAACTCAAAATGGAGGACGCCGGCGTTCTGAATATGAGCGCCTATGTCCGTAAGATGGCTCTGGACGGAATCTGTATCAGGCTGGATTTACAGGATGTGCGCCAGCTTGTTTCTATGCTCCAGCGATGCACGAATAATCTGAACCAGTACGCTAAACGGGCGAACGAAACCGGGAGCATCTATGCGGCGGACATTGAGGATTTGCAGAAACACCTGGACGAGATTTGGGAACTGTCCAGGCAGACCCTTGCCAGTCTTGCCGCAATCCGATGATGGTGGCGAGAATTGAGATTGCCGCTTTTCCGCTTTGCAGGAGAGCACAGGCTCCGTCTTTTCCTGCGAAACAGGAACAATAGCATTCGGGAACCGAACGCGCAGCCAGCCCCGGCAACGGGGCTGTTCAAGAGGTTTGGGGTGCTACCCCAACAAGCAGAAACTGCGGTTTCCGGCAACGCCGGGAACCGCAGTTTCGAGTCTTTGTGGGAACAAAGACACTGCTTGCTACAATGGTGATACCCGATTTTACATTCATTTTACAATACCTCTCTTTTGAATTTTACACAGCGGCAGTATTCTTCTCTCGTACCCAAAAGTCGAAAGGAGATATTTGAACATGAAAAAATTCGCAACTTTTATACTGACCACTGCACTGGCCCTGTCAATTATAGCCGGATGCGCCCAGAAAACGTCCGGCACCGTCACCACCGACGGTTCCACCTCCATGGAGAAGGTGATCGGCGCGCTGGGTGAAGCGTTTGAGGCGCAGAACAAGAATGTGACCTTTACCTATAACCCCACCGGCTCCGGCTCTGGCATCCAGGCGGTTTTGGAGGGGCGCTGTGACATTGGCCTCAGCAGCCGCGATCTGAAAGTGGAGGAATCCGCCCAGGGGCTGACCGGGACGGTGCTGGCCTATGACGGTATCGCGGTGATCGTGAATCCCGACAATCCTGTATCCGAACTTGATGTAGATACCATCGCCAGAATCTACACCGGCGAGATCACCAACTGGAAGGACATCGGCGGACAGGATGCGGAGATTGTCCTGATTGGCCGGGAAGCTGGCAGCGGAACCAGGGACGGCTTTGAATCCATCACCGGCACAGCAGACAACTGCCAGTACCGCCAGGAGCTGACCTCCACCGGCGATGTGATTACCGCCGTGTCCCAGAACCCGGATGCCATCGGCTACGCCTCCCTCGCCTCCGTCAAGGACACCGTGCGGGCCGTCACAGTAGGCGGCGTAGCACCCACAGAGGATGCGGTGAAGGACGGCAGCTATGTCATTCAGCGGCCCTTTGTCCTGGTCACCAAGACGGACACGCCCCTTTCGGAGCAAGCGCAAAAGTTCTTCGACTTCGCAACCTCCCCTGATGCGGCGGAGCTGATCTCTGGCGCGGGCGCTGTGGCGGCAAATTGACTATGCGCAGTAGAAAGCAACTGCTGGAAACCGCAGTCCACGGGATATTTCTGATGCTGGGATTGGTTACGGTAGGCTGTGTCTTGCTGATTACCGTATATTTGGTGGTCTCCGGCATCCCTGCCATCCGGCAGATCGGGCTTGTGCCCTTTCTACTGGGTGACACCTGGGAATCTACCGCCGCACAGCCCTCATACGGCATCCTCCCGTTCATTCTCACCAGCATTTACGGCACAGCGGGCGCTATCCTGTTCGGTGTCCCGGTAGGATTTTTCGCGGCGGTTTATCTGGCGAAGCTGGCTCCAACCCAAGTAAAATCCATCGTTGAGGCCGCTGTCAGCCTCCTGGCGGGTATTCCATCTGTGGTCTACGGTCTGGTGGGGATGCTGGTGCTTGTGCCGGGTACCCGGGCGCTGTTCCATGTGCCGGACGGGGCCAGCCTGCTGGCGGCAATCATCGTCCTGTCGGTCATGATTCTGCCCTCCATCATCAAAGTATCCATTACCGCGCTGGAGGCAGTACCGAAAGAGTACGAGGACGCATCCCTGGCCCTCGGCGCGACCTCGATAGAAACCTATTTTCGGGTATCCGTCCCTGCGGCGCGAAGCGGCATCGCGGCGGCGGTGGTGCTGGGAGTAGGCCGGGCCATCGGGGAGGCTATGGCGGTGATGATGGTATCCGGCAACGCGGCAAATATGCCCTCACTGTTTGAAAGCGTCCGATTTCTTACCACGGCGGTATCCAGCGAAATGTCCTATTCCAGCGGCCTACAGAGGCAGGCGCTGTTCTCCATCGCCCTGGTGCTGTTTCTGTTCATCATGCTGATCAACGCCGTGTTGAATTTCTTCCTCAAGGGGCAAAAGGAGGGCTGATTATGCTGGACAGACCAATCTCCCCATCCCGGAGGGCCTATATCGGTGTAATGGGGCTTCTGTGCGCCCTGTCGGTGCTGCTGGTGTGCGCTCTGGCGTTGTTCCTCATAGGCTATGTGCTGGCTGCGGGCCTCCCCAACCTGTCCTGGGAGCTGCTGACCACCAAACCCAGCTACCTGTCGGACACCATCGGTATTTTGCCGGACATTTTGAACACCATCTACATCATCCTTGCCGCCCTGCTGATCGTCCTGCCTTTGGGGGCAGGGGCGGCGGTCTATCTGACCGAGTACGCCGCAAATAAGCGTCTGGTGTCTGTCATCGAGTACGCGGCGGAAACCCTCTCCGGTATCCCGTCCATCATCTACGGCCTTGTGGGGATGCTGGTGTTTACCGGCGTGTTGGGAACCTCTCTGCTGGCGGGTGCGCTGACGCTGGTTATCATGAACCTGCCCACCATCATGCGAACGACCCAGGAGAGCCTGAGAACTGTGCCCCAGAGCTACCGCGAGGGGGCCTTTGGCCTAGGGGCCGGAAAGTGGCGGGTCATCCGCACCGTGGTACTACCTGGGTGCGCGGACGGCATCATCACCGGCTGCATCCTGTCGGTGGGGCGCATTTTGGGGGAATCGGCGGCGCTGCTGTTTACGGCGGGCTTTGCCCATGCGCTGAACGACTTTATTACCGGCCTGACCAGTCCGGGGGCCACCCTCACCGTGGCGCTGTATGTCTACGCAAAAGAGCAGGGAGAATTTGGCGTGGCATTTGCCATCGCCGCGATCCTGATGCTCCTGACGCTGGCGGTCAACCTGACTGCCGCCCTGGTGGGCCGCTGCTTCAAGAAAAGGAGGGCGCTATGAACAACGCAATTACCGCAAAAAATCTATGCCTGTGGTACGGCAGCGCCCAGGCATTGAAAAATATCAATATCCAGATTCCAGAGAACAACATCACCGCTCTGATCGGCCCTTCCGGCTGCGGAAAGTCCACTTTTCTGAAAACGCTGAACCGCATGAATGACCTGATCCCCGGCGTGAAGATCACCGGAGAGGTGCGGTATCTGGATACGGACATTTTCGCTCCCGGCCTGGATGTGAACGCTCTGCGTAAGGAAATCGGTATGGTATTCCAGAAGCCCAATCTCTTCCCCATGAGCATCTATGACAATATCGCCTACGGCCCCCGCACCCACGGCATCAAAAGCAAAGCCAAGCTGGACGAACTTGTGGAGCAGTCCCTCCGGGGCGCGGCCATTTGGGACGAGGTGAAAGACCGGCTGAAAAAGAACGCCCTGGGCCTGTCCGGGGGCCAGCAGCAGCGGCTTTGCATCGCCCGCGCCCTGGCAGTGGAGCCGAAGGTGCTGCTGATGGACGAACCCACCAGCGCCCTGGACCCTATTTCCACCTCTAAAATTGAGGAGCTTGCAATGCAGCTGAAAGAGCGGTACACTATTGTTATCGTGACCCACAACATGCAGCAGGCGGTGCGTATTTCAGACCGCACGGCGTTCTTCCTCTTGGGAGAGCTGATCGAGTATGACGAAACGGAAAAGCTGTTCTCTCAACCGGAGGATCAGCGGACCGAGGACTATATCACAGGGAGGTTTGGGTGATGCGGAGCAGATTTGACAGCCAGCTCGCCCTTCTGAATACGGAGCTGATCCAGATGGGCGCGCTGTGCGAGGAGGCCATCTCCAAGGCGGCGAAGGCGTTGGAGAATGGTGACAGCACGTTGGCGGAACAGGTCAAGCCATTGGAGGGCGGGATCGACCAGATGGAGCGGGATATTGAAACGCTGTGTCTGAAACTGCTGCTCCAGCAGCAGCCGGTGGCCCGCGACCTGCGGCAAATCTCCGCCGCCATGAAGATCATCACAGATATGGAGCGCATCGGAGATCAGGCCGCCGACATCGCGGAGATCATCCTGGCGATGCTGGCCCAGGGATATGTGCCGGAGGATGTGGGCCATATTCGGGAAATGGCGGCGGAGGTCATCAGGATGGTTACGGAAAGCGTGGATTCCTACGTCCAGAAGGATACGGTCCGGGCCAGGCTGGTGATTGCCCACGACGACATTGTGGATCAATGCTTTGACCGGGTAAAACAGGTGCTGATTGGGAATATCGCGGCAAATCCCGCCTGCGGCGGACACGCCCTTGATCTGCTGATGATCGACAAGTATCTGGAGCGCATCGGAGATCACGCGGTCAATATTGCGGAATGGGTGATTTTTGCCGTGACCGGGGAACACAAAGGAGAAGCGCTATGATCTGGTGTGTAGAGGACGATGCCAGCATCCGGGAGATTGAGCTTTACACCCTGCGATCCACCGGCTTCGAGGCCAGGGGCTTTGAGGACGGCGGAGCGTTTCTGGCGGCACTGGAAACAGAGAGGCCGGAGCTTGTCATTCTGGATGTTATGCTGCCGGGAATGGACGGCGTGGAGCTGCTGCGGCGAATGAAAGCGGCGGCGCATCTTGCGAATATCCCAATCATCATGGCCACCGCCAAGGGCGCGGAGTACGACAAAATTCAAAGCCTGGATTTGGGTGCGGACGATTATCTGGTGAAACCCTTCGGCATGATGGAAATGGTATCGAGAGTAAAAGCCGTCCTGCGCCGCTGCCGTCCCACCCCCGCAGCAAAGCAGCTGACAGCCGGTGGTCTGACGGTCGATCTGGAAGAACGGACAGTTACCGCAGACGGAGCGCGTATTTTGCTCACCTACAAAGAATTTGAACTGCTTCGCCTGTTCCTCTCCCGCCCCGGCGTTGCGTTCACCAGGGAACAGCTTTTATCCGACATTTGGGGCGTGGATTACACCGGGGAAACCCGGACGGTTGATATGCACATCAAGACGCTCCGGCAGAAGCTGGGAGACTATGGCGGGATGATCGAAACGGTGCGGCATATCGGCTACCGGCTGGAGGCAAAGGCATGACAAAGAAAATCTTCCGTTCTATCCTGCTGGCGGCGGTTTCCGTTCTCCTGGCAAGCCTGGTGATTATTATGGGCTGTCTGTATGACTATTACAGAAACGTCCAAGAGAAACAGCTGCGGGATGAACTTCGTTTGGCCTCTTATGGTGTGGAAGCAGGTGGAAGCGGCTATTTGGAGCAGTTGGCCTCTCCCTATCGGTTTGCGTCCGTAGCGGACTGCCGCCTGACCTGGATCGCTGCTGACGGCAAGGTGTTGTTCGATACCCATGTCCCGGCGGCGGAGATGGAAAACCACTCTGACCGGGTGGAGATACGAGAGGCGTTGGCCGAGGGGGAAAGCGAGGGCGTCCGCTATTCGCAAACGCTGACCGAGCGGACACTGTACTGCGCACAGCGGCTGACGGATGGAACCGTCCTGCGTATTTCCATCAGCCAGTTGACGGTGTTTGCCCTGGCGATGGGGATGCTTCAGCCGATTTTGCTGACTGCAATCATAGCGGCCATTCTCTCCGCTCTGCTGGCCCATCGGATGGCGAAAAGCATCGTTGCGCCGCTGAACCGTCTGGACTTGGACAGGCCATTGGAAAACGACGCCTATGAGGAATTATCCCCCCTCCTGGGACGTATCCACCAGCAGCACCGGCAGATCGAGGCACAGTTCCGGGAATTGGGGCGAAAAACCGAGGAATTTGAGCAGATTACAGAAAACATGGGCGAGGGGCTTGTTCTGCTGGATGGGAAAGGTGTCGTTTTAAGCATCAATCCCGCCGCGAGGACAATTTTTCATGCGGACAGTGCCTGCGTTGGACAGGAATTTCTTGTGATAGACCGTGACCATACAATCAATCTTGCTGTTCAGACCGCACTGGAGAGAGGACATAGCGAAGTCCGCGCTGTGCGAAATGACCGGGAGTATCAATTTGACATCAGCCGGATCACAGTGGACGGACTTACAGCGGGAACGGTGCTGCTGGCCTTTGATGTGACAGAACAGGCCGCCGCAGAACGCAGCCGCCGGGAGTTTACCGCCAACGTGTCCCATGAATTGAAAACGCCCCTGCAATCCATCATGGGCAGCGCCGAGCTGTTAGAGAACGGCCTTGTCAAGCAGGAGGATGTTCCACAGTTTGTCGGCGTCATCCGTACAGAGGCGGCGCGGCTGGTAACGTTGGTGGAGGACATTATTCACTTGTCGCAGCTGGACGAGGGAACCGCGCCGGAAAAGGAACAGGTGAACCTTTTGGAACTGGCGGACAGTGCGGTATCCGCTTTGCGGGAGCGGGCGGAGGAGCGGCATATCGGCCTGTCCGTTTCAGGCGAAAATCTGATGGTAGACGGAGTGCGGAACTTCCTGTATGAAATGTTCTATAACCTGATCGACAACGCCATAAAATACAACACAGACGGCGGCAAGGTGGAAGTTACTGTTTTAACAGGTGATACTGCCGCAACTGTTTCCGTGAAAGATACCGGGATTGGCATCCCCCCGGAGTATCAGGCGCGAGTATTTGAACGGTTTTTCCGAGTGGATAAAAGCCGCTCCAAGGCTTCCGGTGGCACCGGGCTGGGGCTGTCGATTGTCAAGCATATCGCGCAGTATCATCACGCAGAAATCAAATTGCATAGCGGGAATGGACGCGGGACCATTATTGAGATTTTGTTCGCCATAGGGGAAATGTGAGATTTGTGCCTTCTGCTTAGGGTTTGGCTAACTACACAGAGGACAGCATCTACAAGGTGCTGTCCTCTGCCTTTATGTGGGGTAGTATTGAATAACGCTGGTATCATGGGAAAGGAAACATTGCGTTTTTAGGGTGAAAATATCCTTGACAAATGTCCTCTTGATTTGCGATACTGTTTGACTCGCCGTCAAGGGCATCCTCGTTGCTCAAACGGCAGTACAAAATGGTGATTTTCTGCTGATCCACGCCATTTTCTCCTTTCTTATGCAGGTCAGCTGACAGTACCGTAGTGCATGGTTTCATGTTAACATAACTTTTTCGCTTTGTCGACATCAAATTGTCTCCTGCCCCGAAAAAATCAGCCGCCTTATCAGACCGGGGAGCGGTTCACTTCCGGCGCACTCCGTCTCAACGGTATACCATGTATTCCCAATCTTACGGGTCACTGTGCAGGAGAAAGGATTCTGTGGCTCGTCCCCAAAACCGGCAGGAGGATAAAACATCGGCTCATAGATAGTACAAAGGTCAATGGGCTCATACACATAGTTCTTGAAATATTCGTCAAAATCAATTACCATTCAATTACCTCTCAATCTTCTGAAATTTAGGAACAGATCGATACGCTTGCAAGATTTCCGGCGGGATGTTGTCTACCGTCCGGCGCAGGTCCTCCAGTTCTTGAAGCTGCTGAGACACCTCCAGTCGGCGCCTGACGCTTTCTTTACTGGAGTCCACTTGCTTTTTCAGTTCGGCGTTCTCAGCCCGGAGAGCTTTATAAGCGGTATTGTATTTCCTCATTTGCGTCTGCATCCGCTCCACACCGGGGATATACTGTTCCAGTAAAGCCTCGATCTCGGCACTTTTCTTCTTAGCGTTGAGCGGGTTGACCTCCCCCAGCAGCTTCATTAGCATATCCCGCTGGCGGTTGAGGTGGGCTGCCTCCTTGAACAGCCGGGGTGGGATGTGTGTCCTGCCAGTCTCGCTGGCACTTTCGCCACGTTCCAGATCCGGCCACCGTCTGACCATGTGTTTCCAGAACTGGTCCTGCCACCATGTCAGCTTTTTCTTGTTGCCAACAATATCCTTGGCGCTTAGCCGCCCATCCTTCGTCAGCGGAACAAAGGACAGGTGCATATGAGGCGTTTTCTCGTCCATATGCACCACGGTGGAGATGATCGTATCTTTCGGCTGCCGCCTTTCGTTAAAACGAACGGCCTCCTCAAAGAAAGTCCGTACCTCAGCCTGCTTCTTGCCCTTGAAAAACTCCGGGCTGGCTGTCACCAGCATCTCCACCAGCCGAACGCTGTCCTTCCGGATGCGGCACCCGGCCTGGGCGATTTGCCGCTCCGCCTCGGCTCGGTACTTCCGCTCCGGCTGAACAAGATGGAAGTTGAGATGGCTCCTGCTGGTATCTATATCGGGGTTGCTGGCGTATTTCTCCTTTTTGCGCTCGTTGTGAGCCTCGATCTGCCTGATCTCCGGTCCTTTATACTTGGCAAAGCGAAGGATGGCGTACTGCGGTTTCTGCATCGTGCTCACCGCCTATTTTTGAGGTGCGCCGCCAGCCTGCCCGCCGCCTCATACAGTTTGGCCGCTTGTATCTGGACGGTTGACTTCTGCTCGTCTGTAAAACCGGAATTTTCCGCTAAAAGTTCGGAAAGCTGTTCAACTTCATTAAGGATCAGTCTTAAACTTTCCATAAATCCGTCAAAGGATGAGGAAACATCGGTCTCGGTGTTTTCCAGCTTTCCCTGCTTCAAATAAGTGTCCACCGATTTGATTTCGCCGGACATAAACAGCGCAGCGCACTCCTCCTGCTGGCCTGGTTCCAACCGGGCCAGCTTCATCAGTTCACACCGGGGAGGCTGTTTGTCCATTTTCTTGAGAATTACACTGACTTTCGGCGTCAAATGTTCAGCCAGATACAGGTGACGCTCAATCGTTCTGGTGGAAACACCCAGCTTTTCGGCGGTGTCCTCCACGAAGGACTTTACCTTGGATTCGAGCGACAATTTGTCGCTCGAACCTTGATGGTTACTCACATGGCCGGGGCGGTTCCGGGCAATTGTCTCCGGATGAAGAGTTTCGTAAAGTTTCTTCCGGCGGGCCAGCAAATCGTTCAGTTCTGTGTTGGTCAGGTTTCGGCGGACCACATTTTCGTCGATCTCAGCCAGCTCTGCCCGGATGCTGTCAATCCCGCACATAGTACACTCGATTTCTGTCCACCCCAGCAGCTTTGCCGCCTCCAGGCGGTGCAGGCCAGCGATGAGCGTGTGATCTTCGTTGACGGTGATTGGGTTGAGCAGGCCCACATCGGCTATGCTTTTGGATAATTCCTTGATATGGGCCGGGTCGGCCTTACGCCGTTCGGGGTTGATTTTGATTTCACTGATTGGAATACGCAATACTTTGATACCTCCCAAATTGATTTAGCAAATTCTATTTGCGTGCTCCAATATAACGGAAAAACGTCTATAGCCCTTGATTCCGGCGAAAAAGCAAAAAAATAAAACACAGTCCGAAAAATCTGCAAAAATGCAGGTTCCGGGCTGGCCTTTGAAGTGAGCTTGTGGTAAAATCAGCAGGATGGGAGGGGAAGCTATGCCTGAAGTGATTGGACGGCGCATCATCGGGCTCCGGGAGCGGCGGGACATGACGCTGGAAGAACTGGCGGCAAAGGTCGGCGTCAATGCCACTACGCTGGGGCGTATGGAGAAAGGACAGACACAGAAAGTTGGCAGCGATGTGCTGGCGGCACTGGCTCGAGAGTTCCAGGTTTCCGCAGATTACCTGCTGGGGCTGACGGACATCCCTGACCGAAAAAATTACGAGATTGGATCGCTGGGGCTTTCCGCTCAGGCAGTACGGAACCTCTACACTGGCAGGGTCAACGTGGATGTGGTGAACCGCCTGCTGGAACACCCGAAATTCCCCCTACTGACTGCGATGATCGCGCAATATCTGGACGATACTTTTGCCGCCGGGGTAGCCGCGCAGAACGAGCTTTTTGACGCTATGAGCGATGTTCTTTTGAGTTGCGGTCAATCCGATCTCGGGCAGAGAGCGGCGGCAAGAGAAGCGGTCTGCGCCGTGAAGATATCCAAGACGCCACCCCATCAAGTGGAGTTGGCGAAGATTCAGAACACGTTTATGACCATGCTGAAGGAGATGAAGCGGGACGCCGGGTCGGGCCTGGAGTCTGCTAAAGTAACCACAAGTGAGATTGTCAGACAGATGATGGCAGAACTGACGAAAGGGCAGGATGTTCCATTGACTGCCATCACGCCGGAACAGATTGTGGATGCCATTGTCCATACGGCTGGCAGCGCTGGATTGAGCGAGGAGGGGGCTGGGGCCCTCCGGGGCGGGTTGCTGTCCGCATTTGAATCGCTGCCCGGGGGCGACGATACTGGGGACAGCTGAACGCTGCCCTTTGCATACCTGGACGGGTGTGCTCCAAGCAACACCAGCACCGCTGCGGCGGGACGGAGGACGAGGGACGGGGGCTTTATATAACTTTTGCCCCTCCCAAAATCAGCCCGAGAAATGATTGCTGACGCTCCATTTCTCAGGCTGATTTTCTGGTGCGGGAAAGCGTCTGCGCCAGATCGCGCCGCCCCTTTCCCGCGCCAGCCGGGACAAAAGGTATAACACACTAGACTTTCTCCGAAAGTCGTGTGCCAAGA
>ERZ808054.650-NODE-650-length-28460-cov-4.359969_pt1 | contig 28460 bp, 22 predicted proteins | sample MGYA00380201_ERZ808054 | MGnify/ENA primary metagenome ERZ808054 (study PRJEB31490, sample SAMN06133419) | mouse gut metagenome | isolation source: Z5_2 | host: mice | place: China: Chengdu | collected 2015-05 ...
TACTGGCAGGCAGCCGTTACAGGCGTTAATCAGGCAGCAGCAGAATTGGGCGTTACAGTATCCTGCACGGGACCTAATGCGGAATCCGATATTGCAGACCAGGTAAATATGCTTAACAGCGCCATCAACAACGCGCCCGACGGCATTGGTCTTGCAGCATGTGACCAGGATGCATGTCTGGATGCATTGCAGGTAGCTATGGATAAAGGAATCCCGGTAGTATGCTTTGACTCCGGTATCCCCAAAGCTCCGGAAGGCTCCGTTCTTTCTACGATTGCAACAGATAACTATGGCGCAGGTGCAACAGCAGCAGATAATTTATATGCAGCATTGAAGGATAAGATCGCATCTGCAACTGCACCGGTAAGGATCGGTGAAGTAAATCAGGAAGCAACTTCTGAATCCATCACAAGCCGTGGTCTCGGATTTATTGATAAGTTCAGCGAGCTGGCTTCGGCAGATGGAAAGAGCGTTGCAGTTGTCGGAAATGAGTACTATGTAAATAACTGTAAAGATGCAGGCGATGAAGCATCAGCAGATATCATTATTGAAGTTGCAGTTCCTGCACAGACAACCGTTGAACTTTGCGCAACAGAGGCTTCTGTTATTTTAAATAAGGCAGATACTATCGGCGTATTTGGTTCCAACCAGGTAGCGGCAGAAGGTATCCTTACAGCAAACGGAAACCTGGGCGTTTTAGGAAGTGACGCAGCAGCAGGCGATATTCTTGCGGCAGGTTTTGATGCTGGTTCCGTAATCAAGGGAGCAATCAAAGACGGTACTATGTTTGGCGCAGTTACCCAGTCTCCTCTGGCGATGGGAATCAAGACCGTTGAAACCTTAAATGCAATTGCGAACGGCGAGACAGTGGGCGACATCCCTACCGATGGTTATTGGTATGACAGCTCAAACATGGAAGATGATTCCATCGCTCCGAACCTTTATGACTAATTAAAAGGGCAGGAAGGTTCTCCGGGCGGAAGCCCGAAACAGTTTCATGTAGTATGAAAATTCATTTGGTTATCAATGAAAGGAACGGGATTTCCCGTTCCTTTCTGAAATGGTATGCGAAAGAAGATCAGTGCTTCATCTGAAGCTGATATTGTTTGGGGGTAATGTGTTTATAACGCTTAAACAATTTGATGAAGTAGCTGCAGTCATTAAAGCCGCAGTCGTAGGCAATGGAAGTGATGGGAGCATCCGTGGTACATAACTGACCGCATGCCCGCTCAATCCGGTAGTAATTCAGATAATCCATAGGTGTCTTGTGGGCAAAGGTCTGGAAACATCTGCAAAAGTATTTCGGAGACATGCCTGATATCTGGGACAGCTGCTTCAAAGTGATCTCGGAAGAATAGTGGGTTTCTATATATTCGAAAACAGCTTTCAGCTGATTGGCATGGCGGAAGGGAAGCTCCCATTCCGGAGAGTTTTCCGTGTAATGTCCTTCGCTGAAAATAAGTCCGAACAGATTGAGCAGGGATCCCACTGCAATCAGTTCATAGCCGGGCTGTCTGCCATCCGCCGCATTTGATTCCATTTCATGATGTGCCATGGCATGGAATGCCATGTCTATGGCAAGGCACAGTGGCTTTGATTCCATGGTGATCAGGGGCCGGACTGTGATCTCCTGATGCTTGATCTTTTTCAGATACTGGCGGCAGACGTCTGAGTGGAGAAAAAGCACATCAAGGTCAAAGACAAGGCACTCATAGATACAGTCGTTTGGAGTTCCGCCGTGGAGCGCACCGCTGGGAATCAGGATGCTCTCTCCCGGGTGGGCAGGAATCTCAATGCCGGAAAGCACCAGATTGAAAGTCCCTTCCAGTATCTTTACGATTTCGTACTCTTTGTGCCAGTGAAAAGGCATTTCGTAGCGGGGATGGGCGGCATCCACATGGTAAAAAGCAATGGGGAATTCGCTGGTTCCGTGTATTTGTTTCTCATTATAATCCAGATAAAGCATGGCAATTCTCCTGGCAGTAGGGAAGTTCTTAATATAAAGTGAATATTGTTATATTTTTAGATATTATATCACAATGCTTTTCATAAAACGAGTGATATTATTATATTAAAAGCAATATTAAAGGAGGTATTTAAAATGGCAAAAAACAGAATGATCGGGGATTATCCGGTAATTGGTATCAGACCTACCATTGACGGAAGAAGGGGGTATCTGAAGGTAAGGGAATCACTGGAAGAGCAGACCATGAACATGGCGAAATCTGCTGCAAAATTATTCACGGAAAACCTGAAATACTCTAATGGGGAACCGGTAAAAGTAGTGATCGCCGATACCACAATCGGCCGTGTGGGAGAAACGGCAGCATGTGCAGAAAAGTTTAAAAAGGAAGGGGTTGCCATCACTCTTACCGTAACGCCCTGCTGGTGTTATGGTGCGGAAACCATGGATATGGATCCTCTGACAATCAAGGGTGTATGGGGTTTTAACGGAACAGAAAGACCGGGTGCGGTTTATCTGGCAAGCGTGCTTGCAACCCACGCACAAAAAGGGCTTCCTGCTTTTGGAATTTACGGACATGATGTGCAGGATGCGGATGCTACAGACATTCCGGCGGATGTAGAAGAGAAGCTTCTCCGCTTCGGACGCGCGGCTGTGGCGGCGGCTACCATGAGAGGAAAATCCTATCTGCAGATTGGCTCTATCTGCATGGGGATCGGCGGTTCCATCATTGACCCCGCATTTATTGAAGAATATCTCGGCATGCGTGTGGAATCTGTTGACGAGGTGGAAATTATCCGTCGTATGACAGAAGAAATTTATGATAAGAAAGAATTTGAAAAGGCTCTTGCATGGACCAAGGAAAAATGCAAGGAAGGCTTTGACAAGAATCCGGAGGCAGTGCAGAAATCTGCGGAAGAAAAAGAAAAGGATTGGGAATTTGTTGTTAAGATGATGATCATCATCAAGGATCTCATGAATGGGAATCAGAACCTGCCTGAAGGAAGAGAAGAGGAAATGGTAGGACATAACGCCATTGCGGCAGGTTTCCAGGGACAGAGGCAGTGGACAGACTTTTATCCCAACTGTGACTTCCCGGAGGCGATGCTCAATACGTCCTTTGACTGGAACGGCGCAAGGGAGCCTTATGTTCTTGCCACAGAGAATGACGTATTAAACGGTCTTGGCATGATGTTTATGAAGCTGCTCACCAACCGTGCACAGATTTTTGCAGATGTGCGTACTTACTGGAGTCCGGAAGCAGTGAAGAAAGCTACAGGGTATGATCTGGAAGGCGTAGCGAAGGAAGCAGGCGGATTTATCCATTTGATCAATTCTGGCGCGGCATGTCTGGATGCATGCGGACAGGCAAAAGATGAAAACGGAAACGGCGTGATGAAGCCCTGGTACGAGGTTACTGAGGAAGATCAGGAAGCGATCCTTAAGGCGACCACATGGAATGCAGCCGATTTTGGCTATTTCCGGGGCGGCGGTTATTCTTCCCGTTTCGTGACGGAGGCAGAGATGCCGGTAACGATGATTCGTCTGAACCTTGTGAAAGGTCTTGGACCGATGCTTCAGATTGCAGAAGGCTGGACGGTGAAGCTGCCTGCCGAGGTTACGGATGTACTCTGGAAGAGAACCGATTATACATGGCCTTGTACCTGGTTTGCACCGAGGACTACAGGAGAAGGGGCATTTAAAACGGCATATGACGTAATGAACAACTGGGGAGCAAACCATGGCGCGATCAGCTACGGACATATCGGTGCAGACCTGATCACTATGTGCTCTATGCTTAGAATTCCGGTTGCAATGCATAACGTACCGGAAGAGAAGATCTTCAGACCGGCTGCATGGAATGCATTTGGAATGGATAAGGAAGGACAGGATTTCAGAGCTTGTCAGAACTACGGACCGTTATATAAATAGGGAACTGCATAGTTTTAAGTGGAAGCCGCTTATAGTGGCAGAATGAGAGGAAATATGGGTGAAGCCAAAAAAGAAACCAGGGTTCTTGCCGTAGACTTCGGCGCTTCCAGCGGCAGGGTCATGCTTGGAACCTATGATGGGAATAAAATCACTGCCAGGGAGATCCACCGTTTTTCCAACGATCCGGTTATTTTAAACGGCACCATGTACTGGGATGTGCTCCGCTTGTTCCATGAGATCAAGCAGGGGCTGATCAAGGCAAAGGCATACGGCGGCGCGGAAAGTATTGGTGTGGATACTTGGGGAGTGGACTTTGGGCTTTTGGATGAAAAGGGATTTCTTCTGGAAAATCCGGTACATTACCGGGATAAAAGGACAGAGGGAACTCTTGAAAAAGGATTTCAATTGATCCCGAGGGAGCACTTTTACGAGATCACCGGAAACCAGTTCATGGAGATCAATACAGCCTTCCAGCTTTTGGCTTTGAAGGAGCAGCGCCCGGAATTACTTGACCGGGCGGACTGCCTGCTGATGATGCCGGATCTGTTTAACTACTTTTTATCCGGGGTTAAGAAAAGTGAGAGATCTGTTGTGTCCACTACCCAGATGAGCGATCCGAGGCAGCCCGGCTGGGTGATGGAGGTGGCGGATAAATTCGGGATTCCGGCTAAGATCTTAACAGAAGTAGTGCCAACCGGAACCCTGCTGGGTCCTGTTCAGGAGGAACTGCAGGAGGAGCTTGGGGTGGAGGCAATGGACGTGATCGCCGTTGCCGGACACGATACCCAGTGTGCTTTGACAGCCGTGCCCGCCAAGGATGATGATTTTATCTTTGTGAGCTGTGGTACCTGGTCCCTGTTTGGAACAGAGCTGAAGGAGCCGGTTTTGACCAGCCAGTCCCAGGAGCTGAACATTACCAATGAGTCGGGAACGGATAACAGGACTTCCTTCCTGAAAAACATCATCGGGCTGTGGCTGGTACAGGAAAGCAGACGGCAGTGGATCCGGGAAGGGAAGGAATTCAGCTTTTCGGAGCTGGAGAAGCTGGCGCAGGAAGCGGAGCCTTTCCAGAGCTTTATCGACCCGGATGCACCTGAGTTTGCCCCTGCCGGAAATGTGCCAAAGCGCATCAGGGAATACTGTGAGCGGACCGGACAGAAGGTACCGGAGACAGAAGGGGAAATCGTGCGCTGCATTAATGAAAGCCTTGCCCTGAAATACCGCTATGCGCTGGAAGAGATCAAGGCATGTACCGGTAAGGAATACGGAGCGATTCATATGGTAGGAGGCGGGATCAAGAGCGAGCTTCTTTGCCGCTTTACCGCATATGCCAGCGGGATTCCGGTGATCGCAGGACCGGTGGAGGCTACCGTGTTTGGAAACATTGCGATCCAGCTTATGGCAAAAGGGATCATAAAAGACCTGAAGGAAGCAAGGAAAGTCATTGCAAACTCAGAGGCAACAGTCACCTACGAACCGGAAAACAGCGGAAAGTGGGATGAAGTGTATGAGTTTTATAAGAAAAAGATTTTGGGGAAGTAAGTGAGACCCCGCTCAAATCAATGATAAAAGACAGTGGATGCATTCTCGTTCAAGTACGCATCCACTGTTTTTTGTGATCAATTTACAAATCAATCAAATTGTTATCAATAATGTATTTCAAATTGCATCTGTTTATCATCCACGCTTTATTTCTTGCTCCGTTCTTATACTCTGATACCTGTTGCCGCATTTCTTTGGAGATACTGTCATATATTTCCTGGGCTTTTTCTTGTACTACTGCTATGCCAAGTTTATCTGCTATAAAATCCAGATGCACATTGTATTCATCAAAATGTTCGCTGAATAAGATTCTCGTTGCAGCAAAATAGTCATTTTCAAATTGTGTGCATAAACTGACTGCGGTATTTTGTATCCTGCTATTCAGGTCTTCAAAGGTGGAAGAAAGTTTTTCTTCAGTAGAAATATCATACCAGCAGCCGCTATTGGAATCATGTGACTCTGGGCGATATGACATTGATGCAATCACATTGTTCACAGGCAGTTTCTCATAGCTTTTACACCATAATTTAAATTCAGCATTTACTTCAATACTCTGATGAGAAAGATTCCATTTTGATGAGTAGAAGTCTACCTCAAAAACCAAATCTTTAACAATTTTTTTGATACAGCGCTGGCTTTTCAAATACTTCCAACCAGTTGATTCAGAGAGTCTTGTAAATAATTTTTGTGTGGCTTCTTCCACAGAAAATAGATATTCCATTGTTATATCCTTTCCACTTCTAACTTGTAATTATAATTTACTTTTAGCAAGAGCACAATGCTGAAGGTGGAGAAGAATAATGGAAAAAGCAGTTATAGTGTCAGAAGTTAAAAAACAAAATCCGCAAATTGTTGTTGATGTAATTCCGGCTTTATAATATAATTTTCTTAAAGTATTATAAAAGAATATTATGATGTGGGTGTCAAAAGTACGCTATAGTTTTATTCAGTATTTCGGAAGAGATAGGCAGAAGTCAGGCAGTAAGACTGCCAAAAGAGTATCGGTTTAGTGATGAGATGTTAGATACAAACATCTGCATTTATGCCATTAAGCATAAACCAGATACTGTGATCGGAAAATTTCTTTCGCATGATCCGGAAGAACTGTTTGCTATAAAAGTGAAAATTGGAGAATAAGTATGCCTAAAAAATTTAATGTAACCGGTGTTTGCATTCCTGAACAAAACTACATGGTAGATATCAGCGGGAAAATTGACACGATTATCAGGGATTATATTCAGGAAGGAAAGTATTTTACAATAAACAGAGCGAGACAGTATGGCAAAACAACGACATTATATTTATTGGAAGAAAGGCTAAAGGAAGATTACCTGGTTATACGGCTCAGTTTTGAAGCGGCAGATGAATTGTTTTTATCACTTTATGCATTAGCGGCGGGATTGGTCAGAAGAATTAACCGTGTGCTAAAAATGGAAAAAGTCGATCAAAGGCTTCTGGATAATTGGAATCAACCGCTTCCAGAGCAATTTCCATTTGAAGAATTTGGCGAACGCATTACAGAACTTTGCAGTAATTCGGAAAAGAAAATTATTTTGATCATAGATAAAGTTGATAAAAGTTCTGATAATCAGGTATTTCTTTCCTTTTTAGGGCTTCTGAGGAATAAGTATTTGGAACAATTACAAAAAAATGACTGTACATTTACATCAGTGATTCTGGCAGGAGTATATGACATTAAAAATCTGAAAATAAAGCTGCATCCTTGCGAGGAACCCAAATATAACAGCCCATGGAATATTGCTGTGGATTTTACTGTTAATATGGATTTTTTGCCGGATGATATCGCGACTATGTTACTGGAATACGAGAATGATTATCATACCGGGATGGATATCGTAGAAATCAGCAATTTGATCTATGATTATACATCTGGATATCCTTATCTGGTCTCTCGTATTTGCCAATTGTCAGATGAGAGGCTGGCTGGTACGGAAGTTTTCCCGAGCAGGCAGGATGTATGGACACGGAAAGGAATAGTTGCTGCTGAATCGTTATTACGCAGAGAAGCCGGAACACTGTTTGATGATATGGTTAAAAAATTGACAGATTATCCGGAACTAAAGCAGATGTTGGGAAATATTTTGTTTAATGGGAATGTTTATTCTTTTAACAAGAATAATAGCCTGATTGATTTGGGATTGACTTTTGGCTTCATTAAAGATCAGAATGGAATTGTTGCTATTAGTAATCGGATTTTTGAGACAGAAATGTATAATTTGTTTCTTTCAGAAATGGAGATAGATGATACGATTGGTCAGACAAGTGCCATGGAACGGAATCAATACATTGTAAATGGAATCCTGCAGATGCGATTGGTGATGGAGAAGTTTTACCAGCACTTTACGGAAATTTACGGTAACAGTGACCAGAAGTTTATTGAAAAACAAGGTAGAAAGATTTTTTTGCTTTATCTGAAGCCTATTATTAATGGAACAGGGAATTATTATGTAGAAGCTCAGACCAGAGATATGAAACGCACGGATGTGATTGTAGATTTTCGGGGCAAACAGAGCGTCATTGAGTTGAAGATCTGGCATGGGAATGAATATAATCAAAGGGGAGAAGAGCAGTTATTTGAGTATTTAGATTATTATCAGGCAGACACTGGTTATCTGGTGAGCTTTAATTTTAATAAAAATAAAAAAACAGGTATTAAAGAAATTATTTTACGTGGGAAACGAATCGTCGAGGTTGTTGTGTGATGAAAAGGGGCAGTCAGGTAAAGGGATTGCAGTAATCAGGGATAAGTGTGGCTTTCGCCAGCCATACTTATCCCTGATTTCTAAGTTCAGCAATGTAAGGGCAAAAGAATGCCCCATCAGGCATGTTTAATCATATAAAGATGCCTCATATTTAATTTTACGGATAATTTTGTGCCCTATTGTCCAAAACAGGGAAACGACGATATACAAAGTAGAGAGCAGACCTACGGCGCCCCCGAAAAATACTAAAAGATACATTCCTATATTCATTTTTCCTCTTTTCCAAGCCGGTAAAACAGCTTTTTATGATAGTGAATGGGTATTTAAGATAAAAATGAAATACAGGATTTTTGACCGTCTTTAAGATGGATGTAACCGATAATGACCATATGACCCAGATGTACCGGGATAGAGCGGTTGAACGCAAGGTAAGAAAAGATGTGTTGTTTGGTTTCCGGCTGCCTGATGGCGGAAAGAAGATAAGAAATAATCCTGCCAAGGCGCAGACTGGTCTTTTGAGAGAAGCGCTTGCTGTGTACGGCTGCTTCCTGGCTGTCAGAATTCTTGCCGGTTAAAAAATGCTGGATAGGGAGATTTTCTCCGGCAGGCCTGATCGACGAATTTTCGCTGCCGTGCATATTGGAAGAAACTGACAGGGCATGGGCAGACCCTAAAACTGCCTGGATGTTTCCCAGACACGTTCCCCAAAGAAGCATGGTTATGAGTAATATGGAGTATATGCTTTTTGGAAATTGCTTTTTGGCTGCCATCTAACGCTCCTGTGTAAGATTTCAAAAGTCAACAATTATTATAGCAGAGGTGAGCCGGAGACGCAACCGTAAAACCTTTCATTGCGCTTTGTCAGGGGATATATTATAATGACCGGAGAAGAAAAGAGCCTGTATCGGGGAGATGCGGCGGAATGCAATGGAGGGAGTTATGCATAAGAAAAAGAGAAAAAACGATATGAAGAAAAATGTATTGTTTGAGATCCTTGACTGGTCAAGGGTCATTCTTACGGCACTGGCAATAGCGTTTATCGCAAACCATACATTGATCGCCAACGCCCAGATTCCTACCGGGTCCATGGAAAATACGATCATGCCGGGAAGCCGCGTGATCATCAACCGGCTTGCTTATGTGAAGGAAGAGCCCAAGCGGGGGGACATCATTTCTTTTTATTTTCCCGATGATGGGGAAACACTTTTTATTAAACGAATCATCGAATTGCCGGGAGAAACTGTCTGGGGAAAAGACGGAAACGTCTATATTGACGGAAGAGTGTTGGAAGAAGGATATTTGAAAGAGGGAATACATGGAGGTTAGTGTGAAAAATAAATTTTTCACACACAAATTTGTGCTTGCGCCCAAATTTGCGGGCTGTGGACAAGAATGGGGGATTAAGATGAAAAAACAGACAAAAGAAAAACTGGCATTGGAGATCATAGAAAGGCTGAAAAAGGAATACCCGGATGCAGATTGTACTTTGGATTATAATCAGGCGTGGAAGCTTTTGGTAAGCGTACGGCTTGCTGCCCAGTGCACGGATGCCAGGGTCAATGTGGTGGTGCAGGATCTTTATGCCAGGTTCCCGGACGTGGATTCGCTGGCAGCAGCGGAGGTTTCTGAAATCGAAAAGATCGTGAAGCCCTGCGGATTAGGGCACAGTAAGGCAAGGGATATCAGCGCCTGTATGAAAATGCTGAAGGAAAAATACAACGGCAATGTCCCGGATGATTTTGATGCTTTGCTGGAACTGCCGGGTGTAGGCAGGAAAAGCGCCAACCTGATCATGGGGGATGTGTTCGGGAAACCTGCCATCGTGACAGATACCCACTGCATCCGGCTGGTAAACCGTATGGGGCTGGTGGACGGCATTAAGGAACCAAAGAAGGTGGAGATGGAATTGTGGAAGATCATTCCGCCGGAAGAAGGAAGTGACTTTTGCCACAGGCTGGTAAACCATGGAAGGGAAGTCTGCACGGCGAGGACGAAACCCTATTGTGACAGATGCTGCCTGAAAGACATCTGTGAGAAAGCAGGGGTGGAGCGGTAAAAACGGAGTGACATAGCTTTTAATTTTTCTGCAAAAAACGGTAATACTTACAGTAATGAAGTGTTATAGCAAAAGAATGCAGAAAGGTTAAGAAATATGGAGTCAATTTGGAAAAGTACTGTGGAAATACCGCCAAGGGATGCTTTAAAAGGGGAATTAACTGTAGAGGCTGCCGTGGTCGGTGCAGGAATGGCAGGGATACTTACTGCCTATTTATTGGAGGAGAACGGTGTCCATACAGTGGTATTGGAAGCGGACCGGATCGCATCAGGGCAGACCGGGAATACCACGGCGAAGATCACCAGCCAGCATGGGCTCTGTTACGACAGGATGATCAGGCAGATCGGAAAGAAAAAAGCTGCCCTTTATGGAAAAGCCCATGAAGAGGCGATTCTGGAATATGAGAGGATCATTTCCAAGGAGCATATCGCATGCCATTTCCAAAAGCTCCCTTCCTGTTTGTATTCGGGTTTCCAGCTGCATCAGCTTGAGCAGGAGGCGCAGGCGGCAAAGCAGCTTGGGCTTCCTGCAAAATTTATTGCGAAAGCAGACTTTCCTGTTGAACATATAGGGGCGGTTTGTTTTGAGAACCAGGCGCAGTTTCATCCCCTGGAATTTATCAAAGCAGTTTCCCGGAAACTGGAAATTTATGAAAAGACGAAAGTCATATCGGTGAGGGGAAACTGGATCCATACAGAACGAGGGAATGTCAGGGCGCAGAACATTGTCATTGCATCTCATTACCCATTTGTCAATGTGCCGGGGTTTTATTTTGCCAGACAGCATCAGGAAAGAAGCTATGTGGCAGCTTTTGAATATACCGGAAGGTTAAATGGCATGTATTATGGCGCAGATCCGGGAAGCTTGTCGCTGCGGGGATACGAAAACCTGATTTTGGCAGGGGGAGGCACGCACCGCACGGGAAGGAACGAAACTGGCGGTAAATATGCAGGAATCAGACAGCAGATGAAAAAATATTTTCCGGGTGCAAAGGAAGTGGCATGCTGGTCTGCGCAGGATTGTATGCCGCATGACCAGCTGTCCATGATTGGAAATTTTTCCCTGTTCAAACCCGGATGGTATGTGGAGACCGGATTTCAAAAGTGGGGGATGACCTCTGCCATGGTTTCGGCAATGATCGTGCGGGATGAAATCTGCGGAACTGAAAATCCTTATGATAAATTGTTTTCACCCCAAAGGCTGCATCCTTTTATTGCAGCCGGTGGATTTATGCGTGATCTGGCAGTAAGCGCCAAAGAACTTTCCAAGGGGATTTTGCCGCCCAAAAGCAAAGAAGGAAAGGTGCTTCGGTGCCCTCATATGGGATGCAGATTATATTGGAATGAGGATGAACAGAGCTGGGATTGCCCCTGCCACGGCTCCCGGTTTGGCGAAGAAGGGAAGCTGCTGGACGATCCGGCGCAGACCGATCTGCATTAAGAGGAGAGGCATAAGTTTGCAAAAGATAAAAATATATTGGATGATTGTTTTCCGGCAATGCGGCATCATTTTGGCAGGGAATCCTTAATCAGGGTTTGCCTGCCATTGTTATGCAATAGTAACAAAAAAAATAATTTCTGCACAAATTTATTGACATGTTGTACAGAAAGGATTATATTAAATGAAAGGAAAAGAGTTTAGGAAAATATTTTCCTAACAAAGGTGACGTATATGACTATCAAAGAAATAGCCAAAATGTCAAATGTTTCAATCTCAACGGTTTCCAAGATCCTTAACGGAAAGGATCATTCGATCAGTACGGAGACGCGTGAGAAGGTCTTAAAGATTGCCAGGGAATATCATTATATTCCTTATGAAAGCGCAACCGGCGTGTTCCAGTTTTTGGTGGGGGTCATCATAAAGGATACGCGAAAAGGCAGGATGCTGCTTGCGGGGATCAACCGGGCGGCAAGGAGACAGGGGTATGGGGTTTATTGCTGTGAATACGGTTCAGAACAGGACAGTGAGAGGAAGGCAGTATCCGCCATGTGCGCCCAGAATGTGTCCATAGTCATCTGGCAGAGGAACAGCAGGGAGAGCATGAAATATTTGCCTGAACTAGAAGAAAAAGGAATCACGGTGTTTTACTGTGACTTCCTTTTGGAAGCAGAAGGGGAGCGCCAATTTACATTAGATTATGGGAAATACGGTTATGAAGCTGTTTCTTACCTGGCGGACAGGCACCATAGGAGGATTGGCTGCCTTGTCCAAACGGAAAATGAAAAATCGAGCCGTTTTGTGAAAGGTTTTTGCAGATGCCTGTATGACCGGGGATTGGAAAACAGGTCTGATTTTGTGATAGAGTGGAACGAATCGAAGGCGTTTTCTGAGATTACACTTTATGGGATAACGGCATTGGTATGTCTGGAAGAAGAGATAGCCGCCGATGTGTACCGCAAGGCTGTGGACAGTGGTTATAAGATTCCCAGGGATTTGTCGGTTATGACGATCACTGAGTGCCGTGACCAGCGTGTGCTTTACCCTAAGCTTACCGGGATTTATCTCCCGGTGGAAGAGCTGGGAGAATATGCCTGCAGCCAAGTGATCGCCCTTAGGGAAAAGTCGCAAAAGATGGAGCAGGAGATAAAGATAGAGGTGCTGGAAGGGGACAGCACAGGGGAGGTTCCGGACCATATAGCAGGAAAAATTGTAGTGGTAGGCAGCATTAACATGGACTCGGTGATCAACGTCCGTGATTTCCCGGAAGCAGGAAAGACCTGTATTGCACAAAGACTTCATTCTTATGCAGGAGGAAAAGGATTTAACCAGGCAGTGGGGGCAGTCAAGCTGGGAGCAGATGTGGTGCTGATCGGAAAGATCGGACAGGACTATGAGGCAAAAGTTTTGCGTGACACCATGGCAGGCTATGGGCTGTGTATGGATGGAATTTTTGAATCCCCTGTGGGAGGAACGGGAAAAGCTTACATAACCGTTCAGAAGAATGGTGAAAGCAATATCATTGTTTATGCCGGGGCAAACCGCCTGCTGACCAGGGAAGACTTAGACAGCCATAGGCATCTTTTCCGGGGAGCACAATATTGCCTGCTGCAGCTGGAAACACCGGCAGAGATTGTAGAATGTGCAGCCGCGCTGGCAAAGGAACAAGGAATCAAAACAATTTTGAAGCCTGCTGCTGTGGATGAGATCAGTGATTCCCTTTTGGAGAAAATTGATATTTTTGTTCCGAATCGAAAGGAACTGCTCCATTTATGCCCGGATGGGGATGGGATGGAAGAAAAAGCGGAATCTATATTAAGGCGCGGCGTAAAAGAAGTGATCGTGACGCTGGATGAACACGGATGTATGTGGAAGAACCGCGAGGCCACCATATATTTTCAGGCGGCGGAATTTGAGGCAGTGGATACTACAGGGGCGGCAGATGCGTTCATCGCTGCATTGGCGGTTTACTTATCGGAAGGGCTGTCCATGAAGCTGGCAATTCAGTATGCCACATATGCAGCAGGATTTTCCATTACAAGGGATGGCGTCCAGTCGTCCATGGTGGACAGGCTGACCATGGATGCATATGCGGATAGGATTGCGGAAACCATTGCATATGGCAGGGAAAACAGATATTGATTATTGTTGGGAAAGGATCAGCCGGACCGTGAAGGATGGCAGACCAGTGGAAGGAAAAGGATGGGAAGAGTGAAAGATAAATCTTTCACTCCAAGGAGTTTGTGTCTGCGCTGCATCCACAAACTCTGCCATGCGCAAAAAACAGCGCAGAAATGAGGAAAAACATGGAAAAAATAAAAAAAGAAATTAAAATTTTAGCGCCCTGCGGTATCCTGGGATATGGGTATCCGCCACAGTCTTTTTTTAACGGAATGGCCATGCATCCGGATGCCATTGTGGTAGATGCCGGAAGCACGGATGCCGGTCCCCATAAGCTCGGCGCGGGGACGGCGATCGTGAGCAGGCAGGCATGTAAGAAGGATCTTGAGCTGATAATCACGGAAGGGGCTAAAGCGAAGATCCCTGTGATCATAGGTTCTGCAGGAGGAAGTGGCGGCAGAGTGCACGTGGAATGGACGTGGGCGATTGTGCAGGAGATCCTGAAGGAGCGGAATCTGACTGACATTCCAACTGTGATCATATGGGCAGATATTGACAAACAGGTGGTCGAAAAAAGGCTGGAAGAAGGAAAAGTAACGCCGCTTGGGGCAGGAGTGAAGGAACTGACAAAGGAACGGCTTTTGGAAACTACAGGGATCGTGGCGCAGATGGGGCATGAGCCGGTGGTGAAGGCACTGGAAGAGGGATATCAGCTGATCATCTGTGGAAGGGCATATGACCCATCCCCTTTTGCAGCTGTGGCAATTTATCATGGTCTGCCGCCCGCTTATGGGTATCATGCAGGCAAGATACTGGAATGCGCCGCACTGTGCGCGGTTCCGGGAACCACAAAGGATTGTATGCTGGGAACGATAAGGGAAGACGGATTTTATATAGAACCTTTATCTAAAGACCGAAAATGCACGGCATTATCGGTAGCAGCCCATACTTTCTATGAAAAGGACCACCCTTACGTCCTGCATGGACCGGGAAGCATATTAAATTTGGAACAGTGTACCTTTGCGGAGTCCGGAAATGGAAAGGTATGGGTCAGCGGCAGCCGGATCGAGAAAACGGAGCGTTACTACATAAAACTGGAAGGGGCTAGGCTCGCGGCATACCGCACATTCGTGGTGGCAGGTGCCAGGGATCCTATCTTCATATCTAAGATCACGGAAATTGAGGAAGCGGCAAAACGCCAGGTGGAAGCCTATTACAGCGAGATCCCCAAAGAGAGCTATACTATCCACTTTATTAATTACGGCATTGACGGCGTGATGGGCGAATTGGAGCCGGCAAGGGATGAATTGCCCCATGAAGTGGGGATCGTATTTGAGGTGCTGGCATCAGACCAGGAAACGGCAAGCGCTGTGTGCGGATCGCTGCGGTCGTCCTTATTGCATTACGGATATGAGGGACGAAAAGCCACGGCAGGAAACCTTGCTTTTCCATTTGCTCCCAGCGACATTGTATTCGGCCCGGTGTATGAATTTTCTGTTTATCACTTGATGGAAGTGGAAGACGGGATGGAGCAGTTTGTTTTGGAAGATGTGACAATGGAAAAATAAATGGGGTATCAAAATGGCAGAAAAGAGATTGTATGATCTGGCGAAAGTAATTCGTTCAAAAAACAGCGGACCGTTTTCTATTACACTGGATGCGTTGTTTTCTGATGCGGAAGTTTATTATGGGATAAAAAGAAGCGGCGTGATCACAAGAGAAAGGATAGCAGAGATTTATCAGCTTAAACCAGAAATGGTCACACAACTGGTATTTTTTGATGCGGCGCTTGGATTTAAGATTACATTTGACAGAAAAATTTCTTCCGGTACCTGTCTGGACACAGATGTTTATGGCGCCCAGCAGCATGCGCCCCTTGGGGAACTGATGATTCCTGAGGAGTATGTGGGATAGATGGGATATGCAGTGGCAGGGAAGCAGGAGACAGTGGGATGGAGCAGATTAAAATGGTGGTGGCGGATCTGGATGATACGCTGGTACGCCCTGATAAAAGCATTTCGGATGAAACGCAGAGAGTATTTAAAGAATGCGCTGAAAGAGGGATACTGACTGCGTTTGCCACTGCGAGGCTGGCGGTAAGCACACTTATGGAAGAAGGGAAATTAAGACCGCATACCCGGATTGTCTCCAATGGCGGGATGGTATTGGAAGGCGATAAGCTGGTTTTGTTTCACGCTATAGACAGGGGAGAACTGGGCAGGTTCCTAAGATGTCTGACGGAGGCGGACGCCCAGGGCATTTATGTAGGATGCAGGGGGCATGTTTATACGAATAGCGAAAACTTCCGGCATTCAAGAACGCTTAAGCGGTCCGTTTACTGTAATTTATCAGAACCTCCCGGGGAGGAGGCATGTCAGGTCTTTTTTTATATAAAGGACCGGAGAAATGCGGAAGAATTGCAGAAGGAATTTCCCTTGCTTAGTTGGATCATATATCGGGACGGCACATATGCAGTGACGGCACCGGGGGTGTCCAAAGCAAAGACGCTTTTGGATATGGCTGGCATATATGGGATAGAACCAGCAGAAATAGCGGCATTTGGAGATGATGAAGGGGATCTTGAAATGCTGCAGGCTTGCGGAATGGGTGTTGCCATGGAAAATGCGCTGCCTTCCGTAAAGGCTGGCGCTTCATATGTGACAAAGTCCAATGAGGAAGACGGAGTAGCATGGTTTATTGACAGATATATTTTGGGGTAAAGGGGAGAATGGTATGGTCAAAATGATCATTACTGATTTGGATCAGACGATATTGCGTGACGACGGCAGTATTTCAGGGTATACAAAGGAAATGCTGGCAGAATGCAAAAAGCGCGGAATCCTGATCGGGGTTGCTACGGCACGGCTGATGGTAAATGCAGTGCATTTACAAGAACTTCTGGGGGCAGACCTGCTGATCTGCTCTAACGGAAGCAGGGTCATGTACGAAGGGAAACTTTTGGATGGTGTTTTGCTTGATGCGGATACAGTCCGGGATCTGACAGGCAGCCTGCGGGAGCTTAAATCTATGGATGAAATTCTGATGGAAGGTGAAAGCCAGGTTTATATCAACACCTACCGTTTTAAACCGCCCCACCCTTATGCAATGGCACAGCATACGGACTTTGCGGGGGGCATATTTAAGAAGGCTTTTCAGGTTTTTGCAGGAATCAGGGATAAGGAGGAGGCGGACGGTATCATAAAGCGTTTTCCGCAATGCCGCTGTCTGAATTACCGGGACAGCAGCCGGTATGCATTTATGGCAAAGGAAGTATCGAAGAAAAATGCGTTACTGCATACGATGGAAAAACTTGGGATTTTCCCGCAGGATGTGGCGGCATTCGGAGATGATGAAGGGGATATCGAAATGCTTGGTGCCTGTGGGATGGGGGTAGCCATGGGGAATGCGCTGGAGAGTGTGAAAGCAGCTTCTGATGCGGTGACCAGGACCAATGAGGAGGATGGTGTGGCGTGGTTTATAGAGCACTATATTTTGGATGGGTGAGAGCGGTTATCAGGAGAAAGGGGACTGGAGACAGAAAGGAGAAGGTATGCTTAAGAAGATAAAGAAGGACAGAGTGTTGTATTTGATGATGGCACCGGGGTTTGTGTATTTTTTGTTGTTCCATGTATGGCCCATTTTTGAGATGAAGCTGGCTTTTTATGACTACAGGATCATGGGGGATGACATTTTTGTAGGGTGGAAGCATTTTAAAACGCTGTTTTCCACGCCGGCATTTTTCGGGATCATTAAAAATACGCTGGTCATCAGTTTCATGAAGATTGTACTGTTTTTCCCATTTCCGGTGGCTTTTGCACTGGCTTTAAATGAAATGAGGACAAGGCGCTTCAGAAAAGCCGTACAGGTTGTTTCTTACCTGCCCCACTTTTTATCGTGGGTTGTCATTGCAGGTATCTGGTATGAGTTCCTTTCACCGTCTAACGGTCTGGTGATGGATATTGTCGCCCTTTTTGGAGGGGAGAGGAGAAACCTGCTGACAGACAAAAACAGTATTTTATGGGTATTGTTTGCTTCCAGCACGTGGAGGAGCATGGGATGGGATTCCATTATCTACCTCTCGGCAATCCTTGGAATCGATACGGCTTTATATGAGGCGGCAAAGATGGATGGCGCAGGCCGGTGGAAGACAATACGCTACATTATCTTACCGGCACTGGCAGGTCCTATGGTGACAGTCCTCATCTTAAATGTAGGTTTTGTGATGAGCGCGGGCTATGACCAGATTTTGAATTTTAGTAATGATGCGGTGCTGAGCAGAGTGGATATTCTGGATACCTATGTGTACCGGATCGGTCTTTTGCAGGGGCAGTATTCCTTTGCAACGGCGGCGAATTTATTTAAGGGTGTGATTGGGACAGCGATGATCCTGCTTACTCATTTCACGTCAAAGAAGCTGACCGGAAAAGGTGCCTGGTAAGGAGGAAAGGTGCGGATGAATAAGAAAAAGAAAAAAATCAGTTTATCAGACATATTGCTAAATTTGGTGATGCTCCTTGTTGCCCTGACTATGCTGGTGCCGATTTTAAACCTGCTGGCAAAATCATTATCCAATCCGTCTTCGGTGCCTTACATGAAGGGTTACCAGATTTGGCCAAGCGGATTTGACCTGATCAACTATGAGATCATTTTCAGCAATCAGGTGGTGTGGACGGCACTTAAAAATTCACTGTTTATCACGGTGGTAGGGGTGCTGGTAAACGTTCTGGTGACGACAATGATGGCGTATGCACTGACACGTCCCGGGCTGGTAGGCAAAAAGGCAATTATGGTTTTTTTGATCATCATGATGATTTTTGAACCCGGTATCATCCAGGAATATTTTGTAATGAAAGACCTGCATTTGCTGGATAGCCTGTGGTCCATGGTGTTGTACCGTTCAGTCAGCGTTTATAACGTGATTCTGCTAATGCGGTTTTTCCAGGAAACACCGGAGGCGCTTTTGGATGCGGCTAAGATAGACGGTGCCGGACATATCCGGGTATTGTTCTCCATATTTTTGCCGCTGAATAAGATCCCTATTCTGACCATTGGCATGTTTTATGCAGTATATCGGTGGAATGAATTTTTCCATAGCAGCATTTTCCTTTCATCGAGGGGAAATACGGTGCTGCAGGTGTTCTTGCGGCAGTTTGTGGTAGAAGGGGATACGACGGCACTGTCAGCGCTTGGAACTTTGGATTTAAGTTCTATCAATATGAGCGCGCTGCGGGCTTCCACGATCATCGTGACGATGGTACCGATCTTGGTCTTGTATCCGTTTATCCTGAAATATTATACCAGCGGTGTTATGGTAGGGGCTGTGAAGGAATAGAGGTATTTATGTGCGGTAGGGCGGCTGCCTGTGAGAAGGCGGCAATGCTTTTACATAGCAGCAATAAGGTAATGTCGTTTCAATGGGAACGATAGCAAAAAAGGAGGAATACGAAGTATGAAGAAAAAGTTGGTTTCACTGTTAATGGCAGGAGCAATGGTGGCAGGACTGCTGGCTGGCTGTGGACAAAAAGACACGCAGAAAAGCCAGGAAGCGGAGGCACCCAAACAGGAAGAGTCTGCACAGCCCGCTGAGCCGGAAAATGATCCGGAGCCTGCGCAGGAAGAGCAAGGGAATGGAGAGAAGGTGACTTTAAGAGTAGTAATTAAAGACATGAGCCCGGAGGATCCTGTATATCAGGAGTGGACAGAAAAGTTTAATATGCAATTGGATGCGGCAGGGATTGGTGCGCAGGTAGAATTGGTTTCCATGCAGAGTGGTACTTATTCGGAAAATCTGGCATTGCTGCTAAACAGCGGTGACATTCCGGATATTATTTATTTCCAGGGTGGTGATGAAGATTTTGCCCTGAATCAGCAGATTTTGGAAGACCTGACACCTTATGTCGAAAAATCTACTTATATCAAAGGGATGATAGATCAGAGACCTTATATGCAGTCAAGGCTAAAAAATTACCCTTACCTTATTTGGCTGGCTACTATCAATACGAAAATTCCTGTAATGCGTACAGATATACTTGACAAGTGTGCAGTAAAAGATGACTTCCTGGCAGATCCGTCTATAGATAATTATCATCAGCTGATGAAGGAGGCAAAGGAACAGGGCGGTTATCTTGCAGGATGTACGGTGGCAGGCGATCTGGCAGAAATCAATGGAATATTTGACCAGGCATTTGGGCTTAGCACAACATGGGTAAAACAGGATGCAGGCTACGTGTATGGGCGTGTCAGCGATGCGTATCTGGAAGAACTGAAATTTTATGCGCAGCTTTATAAAGAAGGTCTGTTAGATAATGAATATGCTTCCAACAACTGGGAAGATAAGGAAAATAAGTTCTTTGGCGATGGTGCAGCAATTGTATGTGGAACACAAGGTGAAGTTGTTGACAGCTATAATACCAAACAGATGAAAGCTAATGGGGAGCAGGCTTTTCTGACTGTGCTTCCTCCTGCAAAGGGGGTTTCACAGGGATATACGCCGATTGATGTCAGCAAGGATTCCAGAGGGTTTGCAATCAGTGCCCTCTCCGAGCATAAGGATTTAGCGTTTGAGGTATTAGAGTATGCGGCAAGCCCTGAGGGCAGAGTGATTGATCTTCTTGGATTTGAAGGAACTCATTATGTTCTGGATGGAAATGGAAAATACGAGTTGCAGGAAGCACATGATAACTGGTATAGTGTATTTTGGGCATTGACAGACAATATGGATATGAGTCAAATGAGTGAGAGTACACCATATATGAGCGAACCGGGCGAAAAATCATTGGAAATGTTTATGCAATATTCAACAAATGACAATGCAGTGGTTATTCCTGCTGACAATGCAGTAGCCTGGGATGCGTGCACATCTATATACAAGGAATTCACGGCAGACTTCGTAATGGGGAATAAGACGGAAGCCGACTGGGATGCTTATGTGGAAGCATGGAACAGCGCAGGCGGCGACCAGGTAACGGAATATATCAATACAGTATTGAAATGAGGAAATCATGATAAATAGAGAAGACTTGATTCAAAACAGAGAATTGGCACTGGATAAGGCAAAAGGCTCCCTTTGTGGTCTGGCAATCGGCGATTCCTTCGGGGATGCCGCAAGAAAACCGGATTTTCAGAGAGATTACGGGATTACCACCGACTTTCAAAAAGGGGCAAGCTGGAGCACGGACGATACAGAATTTGCTTTGCTCACGGCACTGAACCTGATAAAAAACGGCGGAAATTTTACCAGTGATGATGTAGTGGCATTGTGGCTTGAGCATGTGGCTACGGAAGATGAACTGAAGCGCGGCGGTGTCAGTGAAGTGGAAGCATGCAACAATTTACGGCGGGGGCTGCGGCCCCCGGAATCCGGCAGGTTTAATCCTTATCACATGAGTGACGGTGCAGCCATGCGCAGCGGTCCGATCGGGATTGTCTGCGCCGGGGATCCGGAGCGGGCAGCACGCCTTGCCATGGTTGATGCCACCGTCAGCCATGACGGTGACGGTGTATGGGGGGCGCAGGCAGTGTCCGTGGCGGTTTCCCTTGCTATGGTGGATGCGGACATGGATGAAATCCTTAAGGCTGTATTAAAGACGGCACCGGAGGATTCCTGGTTTCATGCAGCTTTGGAGCGTGCCTTTGCCATTGTGGACAAGGCGGACGGAAAGGTGGCGGATGCATGGATGCCGTTACATGACCAGTTGTTTTCCACCCACCGCTCAACGGTGGCGGAGGCGCTGCCGGAGGTATTTGGGTGCCTTAAGCTGGAGCACTCGGATTTTAAATCGGGATTGATCCTGGCTGCTAATTTTGGCAGGGATGCGGATACCATCGGGGCGGTAGCAGGCGCTGTATTAGGGGCAAGATACGGGGCAGGCAATATCCCGGAGCACTGGATCAGCAAGACGAGATATCCGTCCGGAACTTGTTTAAGTTTTGCAAAAGGGATTGATTTGTTTGAATATGCGGAAAAACTGGCGGATTTGATCCGCTAAAAGGGGGTATCATGGTGGATTTGTATCTGGAAAAGGTTTATGCCGGTTTCTTGGGCATGAATATCGGCATCAGGCTTGGGGCGCCTGTAGAGTCCGGGGTGTGGACTTATGACAGGATTTTGTCCACCTATGGCGATATTAAAGATTATGTGAAAGATTACAAAAAATTTGCCGCCGATGATGATCTCAATGGGCCTGTGTTCTTTTTGCGGGCCCTTAGGGATGACCCGCAAGAGGGCGGTGTGACGCCCGGGGCGGTAGCCAGGACATGGTTAAACTATGCAAGAGAAGGCGTAGGTCTGTTTTGGTGGGGCGGTTATGGAATCAGCACGGAGCATACAGCTTATTTAAATTTGAAAAATGGAATCCCGGCACCGCAGTCCGGTTCCGCCGCTCAAAACGGAATTGTAATGGCTGAGCAGATTGGCGGTCAGATTTTTATTGATACATGGGGACTTATCCATCCCGGAGACCCCAAAGCGGCGGCGGATGATGCCCAGGCGGCGGCAAGCGTTTCACATGATGGAGAAGGGTTAAACGGCGCACGTTTCATAGCGGCATGCATAGCAGCCGCGTTTACGGAAAAAAGTATTGAAGCTGTGATGGATGCCGGGCTGGGGCAGATTGCAAAGGACAGCTTGTATGCATCTGTCGTAAAGGCAGTAAAGAATTTTTATGATGATAATCCGGATGACTGGCGGCTTTGCCGTCGGATGTTGGAAGAAAACTGGGGATATGACAAGTACCCTGGTGTCTGCCATATCATTCCTAATGCAGGGGTCTGTGCCCTTGCCATGTTGTATGGAGGAGGGGATTTTGCGAGGACAGTTGAAATCGCTACCATGTGCAGCTGGGATACAGACTGCAATGCAGGCAATGCCGGAACTATATTGGGGGTCTTAAATGGGCTTTCCGGGCTTCCTGATCATTACCGCAGACCAATTAACGACAGTCTGGTCTTATCCGGGATTTCCGGATATCTGAATATTTTGGATGCCCCGTCTTATGCAAAGGAGGTTGCCTCGTTTGGGCTGAAATCCATGGGGAAGGATATTCCCGATACATGGAAATGCGCAAAGGACGGACAGCTTTTGTTTGACTTTGAACTTCCCGGGGCAACCCATGGTTTTGAAGTTTCCGATCCTTTTTATTGCAGGATAGGGCAGACCGGGGAAAGGGCTTACAGCGGGAAGGGCTCCCTGGGAATTTTAATGGACAGGATGAGCAGGGGAAAAAACTGTAAGGTTTACTATAAACCCTTTTACAGCAGGGATGCGTTTTCGGACGAGAGATACAGCCCGGTGCTGACACCGCAGGTATATTCAGGGCAGAAGGTCAGCATGCAGTTATTTATGGAAAAATGGGATGGATGGGATACCGGTGCGGTTATTCCTTATGTGAGGACGGCATTCGATAAAAAAGAGCTTTCAGGCGGCACGGTAAAGCTTGAGCCGGATAAATGGACGGAAATTTGCTTTACCATACCAGATACAGAAGGCAGGCTGATCGACGAGGTAGGAATTATTGTTACGTCGGATGCTTCTGTGAAGTCAAAAACATCTGGAATGATTTATCTGGATGACTTTATGATAGACGGAGAGCAGGACTATACGATTGATTTCGCAAAGCAAAGGAAAGAGTTCGGAACGGTAACGCCTTTTTCTGTGGATCATGGTGCATGGGAAGTTGTAGATGGCAAGCTTTCACTGATGTGCTGCGGGGAAGCCTTTGCATATGCAGGGAATTATTATGCGAGGGATTGTGTGGTTTCAACAACGATGCAGCCTTTAAATGGGGAAAGCAGCCTGCTGCTGGTACGCGCCCAGGGAGCTATGCGGTTTTATGCTGCGGGCTTTGAAAAGGATGGTCTCATTATTTATAAAAATAATTTTGGGTTTGAAAAACTGGCGGAAAAGAAATTCGATTGGAAACTGGAAAAAGAATATCGGGTTTCGCTGCGGGCAGCAGGGGAGGAAATTGTATTGTCGGTGGACGATGAGGACGTGCTTACGGCATCAGATGGAGATTTTAGCTATGGCATGTTTGGTTGTGGCTGCAGGTCTATGGGGAGAGTTTATTTTGGTGCATTTACTGTACATGCAGAGATATAATTGTTTTTGCAAGAGGTGATGTTCGGTCAGATAGGGGGGATATCCTGTGAAAATTCTGAATTTTGGGTCTTTAAATTATGATTATACATACATGGTAAGCCATATGGTCAGTCCTGGGGAAACATTGGCTTCTGCCCAGCTTCAGATCCACTGCGGCGGCAAAGGGCTTAACCAGTCTATTGCCCTTGCCAGAGCGGGGATAAAGGTGTATCATGCGGGGATGGTAGGGGAAGATGGGCAGCAGCTTATTGACACATGCAGCCGGGAAGGAATTGATGTGGGATATATCCGCCGGCTTGAAGGGAAAAGCGGTCATGCCATAATTCAGGTGAACCCGGAAGGGGAGAATTGCATTCTGCTTTATGGGGGCGCAAACAGGAAAAATTCCGAAGATCAGATTGATGAAGTGTTGGAGTTTTTTGGGGAGGGCGATATGCTTCTTTTACAAAATGAAATCAATCTGATAGATGTTTTGATTGAAAGGGCCTATGCAAGAAGGATGAAGATCATTTTGAACCCTTCGCCTTTTGAGGAACAGCTGATGGGGTATGGACTTGAGAAGGTACATGCTTTTCTGATCAATGAGACGGAAGGAAAGCAGATGAGCGGCGAGGAAGACCCCGGACAAATGCTAAAGAAGATCCACCGGATGTATCCGGACAGTGAGATTGTCCTCACTCTTGGGAAAAAAGGGGTATGTCACTGCGATCGTGAAGGGGATACGATAATGGTGCCGGCTTTTCAGGCGGCGGCAGTGGACACCACGGCGGCAGGGGATACCTTTACTGGTTATTATCTGGCAGGAATCTGCAATGGGATAAGCCGTGAGAAGGCTTTGCGCACTGCCTGCGGGGCATCTGCCCTTGCTGTGATGAAGAAAGGAGCGGCGGAATCAATTCCGATGCGGGAAGAGGTTTTGTCTTTTTTGGAAAAATATGAAAAAACTGCGAATTTGTCGTGTTGAGCATATAAAATCTGTCGGATTACATTTCTGAAATCTGTCGGATTGAACTTGATTAATCTATCGGATTGGCATATGATAAAGGTGAAATGAACAGGGCGGATAGAAAAAGACTCAATTATTGACAAAGGAGATGGTACATATGGATAATGCCACGCAGCTGGCATCAGAACTTTCGTTTTCGTCAGTTATCCTGCGGCTTGCGCTTGCAACGCTGATCGGGACATTGGTGGGAACGGAGCGGAGCAGCAGGGGGCGCAACGCCGGGGTGAAGACTCATGCACTGGTTTGTATGGGGGCGGCGCTTGTGATGCTTACCAGTGAATATATGCGGGTCAGTCTGGGAAATACGGGAGATATGGCAAGGCTGGGTGCCCAGGTGATCAGCGGCGTGGGCTTTTTAGGCGCAGGTACCATCATGGTCACGGGCAGAAGCCATGTAAGGGGCCTTACCACGGCGGCAGGTCTCTGGGTATGTGCCTGTGAGGGGCTTGCGGTAGGAATCGGTTTTTGGAAAGGGGCAATTGTCGCGCTTGCATTTATTATGCTTACCGTGCGGGTGCTTGTTAAGCTGGACCTTAAGATGCACCGCAATGCCAAATCCTTCGGACTGTATGTGGAATTTAATGAGGGAACTGACGTGAGGAAGTTCATGCAGGATATCAGCCTTCGGAATGCGGCAACGTTAAAAAACATTGAAGTGGAAAAAGGCAGGATTGACGGTCATGACCAAGCGGTGGTTGTAGGGTTTGAAATGTACAGAGGGAAAGACCGACCGGATTTTATCCAGTGGATCCGCGAGAGAAAATATGTATTGTTTGTAGAAGAATTATGATCCTGCCTGGGATACGGAGCAGGAAGAAAGCATTCGGGCTTAGGAACCTGAATGCTTTCTTTATGTAGAGGTCTTTCTGAGCAAAAGAACAAAATACGCAATATTTTTTGTGCAGGTTGACAAATAACACATAGATAAATCCGACGGCAATATGTAAACTAGTAACAGATTGTTTTCTGATGTATGATAGAGAAGGAGCAATCTTAATTAGTTGCCTATATAGGAGGTAAGATGGTATGAGGAAGCATTACGAGAAAATTGTAAAAGACAATGACAAAAGGGTAAAGAAAGCGCTGCGGATCCAGGTGATGGATGAAAGCAGCCCATATTATGGAGGATGTCCGGAAGAAAATAACCTGATGGACGCGAAATACACGATCTACCGGGTTTATGATATGGCAGGGGCTTACAGCAACAGCGGCAGTACATATTATAAGGATAAAGACCTGGCGAAGCGCATAGTTCTTGCACTTGATTATGTGGCGAGGTTTCAGCACGAGGACGGTCTGTTTGACCTGATCCGCTGTAATTTCCATTCAGCGCCGGATACGGCATTTATTATAAAGAGGATGCTTCCTGTGCTGCATTATCTAAGGGAAAATGAGAGGGATGAATGGCAGGAGCAGATTTACCAGAGGATGTATGCAATAGGCAAGAAGGCGGCTTATGGGCTTTTGGAAGGTGGTTTCCATACGCCGAACCACCGCTGGGCGATCGCATCCAACCTGATGGAGTGTGCAGATTTCTTTGCCGAACCAAAGTTTGCGGAAACAGCGCAGATTTATCTGGCAGAAGGAATTGACTGCAATGAGGATGGTGAGTTTGCAGAAAAATCCGCAGGGAATTATAACCGTATCAACAATGATGCGATGATCACCATCGGAAGGTGCACGAAGGATGATACCTTTATGGAGTATGCAGTGCGGAATCTGCGCATGATGCTTACTTATATAGAGCCGGACGGAACGATCTTTACGGCGAATTCCACCAGACAGGATAATGGAAAGAGGGTTTATCCCAAATATTATTACTGGGAATACCTGACCATGGGCGTGGAGAGAGATATCCCGGAATTTCTGGACTTTGCAAATTACATTATCAAGACGGCAGAAGAAAACCATCTCACAATGCCGGACATTCTGATCCATTATATGAACAGACCGGATCTGATCGATTTTGAATGGGAAGGCTGCGGTCAGCTTACAGATTTTGAACGTATTTATACAGAGTCGGGAATTGCCAGGGTGCGCAGGGGAGATTTTACCTATACCCTGATGAAGGGAAAAAGCAATTTCCTGTATTTCAGCAACGATTCCTTAGATGTGGCAGTGAAGATCGGGGGATGTATCTGCGAGCACAGGGCATTTATCCCGGAAACCTTTGAAAAGACAGAAGACGGATATCTGATGACTCAGGTGATGAAAGGGTGGTATTACCTGCCTTTTAAGGAAGATCAGGGAACCAGCGACTGGTGGAAGATGGACCACACGAAACGGGAAAAGAAGCTGGGACCCGACCTGACCATTAAGGCACGGATCCGGGAAGTGGACGGGGGCGTGGAAGTCAACGTGAAGCTTCACGGCATAGAAAGAGCTCCCTTCCGCGTGGAGCTGGCGGTGCTGGGAGCAAATAAGGCAGACGGAGATGCATTTACCATGTATAATCTGACCGGCAGGCATATCTTGGTAAAGCAGGGTGATGTCCGCTTTTCCAATGGAGCAAATGCCGTCGATATCGGCCCCGGCTTTGGAACCCACGGCTTCATCGAGGGGATCTTCGGCAGCGAAGCAGCCGACAGCAGGAGCTTTACCATGTATTATACAGATTACAGTGAGTTTGACCATACATTCTATATCCGCAATGTCAATAATCAGTAAAATTCTTGGGGGGGGGGTAAAATGGTCTGGCTCTTTGCAATGAGCTGCTCTTCCCCGGCATGGTTTTTCCGGTATTCGGAGGGGGATTCCTCACAGAATTTACGGAAAACACGGTTAAATTGTGAAAAACTGACAAAGCCGCATTCTAAGGCAATATCAGTAATTTTATCCTTAGTATTGAGCAGGAGGAACTGGCAGTTGCGCACCCTCACCAACTGAATGTAATGGGTGATCGTGTAGCCGGTGATCCGCTTGAACTGGTGGGAGAGATAGTAAGGGCTCATATAAGATTCTCTTGCCAGTTCATCCAGTGTCATATCTTCCTGGTAATGGGTATGTATATAGTTGGACACCGAATAGATCCGTTCCGTAATCTTGTCAGTGATCTGTTTTTTTTCATAAAGATTGTTGTCCTGAAACTGGCTTAAGCAGTAAAGAAAGCGCGTAAACAGGCTGTGGAGAACAAGCTCCTTTGTTCCGGAAAGCTCCTGAGTGTTAGACTGCCTTTCGGACTGGTCCTGAAAGGCAAGATCCACGATCTGGTTGATCAGGTCAGTGAGGATATTTAACTGCTTTTCAGGAAAACGGTAGATAGGGATTTCCTGATGAAAGGGCAAAAGAAGCTCTTTGTAGGAATCGTGAAATCCAAATTCATTTTCCGGATACATAAAGGCTATGACCAGCCGCTTGGAGGGCTCTTTTTCAGGATAACAGCTTTTGTGCAGCAGGGAAGGAGGCAGGAGCACGAAATCATGGCTTTCTATCGGGTAGGGCACTCCTTCCAGAAAGTGGATGGCGTTAGGGCTTAAAAGAACATGGATTTCATAGAAAAAATGAAAATGCTCAAATTCCATGTTCACCTGGCTGGCACGTTCGTCGAAATCAAAAAAATAAAACAATGAATTTGCAATATC
>ERZ808054.653-NODE-653-length-28255-cov-5.377316_pt1 | contig 28255 bp, 22 predicted proteins | sample MGYA00380201_ERZ808054 | MGnify/ENA primary metagenome ERZ808054 (study PRJEB31490, sample SAMN06133419) | mouse gut metagenome | isolation source: Z5_2 | host: mice | place: China: Chengdu | collected 2015-05 ...
AGCGGCGGGGGCGTCGGATTCGGGCTGTGCGAAGATATCACGCACGCGGTGATCGACGAGGAGATCATCACGAGCAGGCGCAAGTACCACACGATCACCGAGGCGAAGAACGGCGCGGGCGCAGTGCCGATCAGGACGGAGAAGGGCTGGATCCACATTGCCCACGGTGTCAGGAACACGGCGGCGGGGCTGCGCTATGTCGTGTACGCGTTCGCTACGGCGCTCGACGATCCGACGAGGGTGATCGCGGAGCCGGGCGGATTCCTCATTGCACCGCTCGGGGCGGAGCGGGTCGGCGATGTGTCGAATGTCGTGTTCACGAACGGCGCGGTCGCGCGGGAGAACGGCGATGTGTACATCTACTACGCATCGAGCGACACGCGGCTCCACGTGGCGACGACGACGATCGACAGGCTTGTGGATTATGTGTTCAATACGCCCGAGGATCCGCTCCGCTCGGTGAAGTGCGTGGAGCAGAGATGTGCATTTATCAGAAAAAATCTGGAATATATGAACAGACAAGGAAAATAAAGGCAGCGGTGCGGGATATTTATATGGAAGGAGCGGGAACATGAGAGCTGAGAAGTATGGGATCGACTGCAACAGGGGCGTTATGAACAGGGGAAACCTTTATCGGATTGAGAGAGCGATGAGAAAGGCGATGCGCGGGGAGCATGTCACCGTGGGATTTTTGGGCGGTTCCATCACGCAGGGCTGTCTGTCCTCGGCTCCGGAGACGTGTTACGCCTATCTGGTGTATCGGTGGTGGTGCGATACTTTTCCGGATGCGGCGGTGACGTACGTCAACGCCGGGATCGGGGGAACGACGTCCCAGTTTGGCGTGGCGAGGGCTGACAGCGATCTGCTGTCAAAGGATATTGACTTCACGATCGTGGAGTTCAGTGTCAACGATGAGGACAATGAACACTTTCTCGAGACTTACGAAGGGCTCATCAGAAAGATATATGGCAGCCGGACGGAGCCTGCGATCCTGATCGTGAACAGTGTGTACTATGGAGACGGCGGGAATGCACAGGCACAGCACATCCGGATCGGAGAGCACTATGAACTGCCGTGCGTCAGTATGAAGCCGACATTGTACGAGAAGGTGCTGGACGGTACATACACTAGCCGTGATATCACGGAGGACGACTTGCACCCGAACGACGAGGGGCACGGGCTGATGGCGGAAGTCATCATCAGCTTCCTTGACAGGGTATACGGGGAACTGCAGGCGGGAAATGAGGATGCGGACAATCACATGGATGTGCACAGAGTCACGCCTGTGACGCCCAATGCCTACGAGCATTCTGTGAGATATCAGAATCACAACTGTGCGTCCGTCCTGACGGAAAATGACGGATTTGTCATCGACGGACAGCCGCAGGAGGACATCAGGGAGATCTTCCGGCGCGGCTGGACAGCGGACAAAAAGGGCGCGCGGATCGGCTTTGACATAGAGGGGAGCTGTATTGGCGTACAGTATCGAAAATCCGTGGCAAAGCCCACCTGCATCGCGAGAGCCGTGGTCGACGGCGATGTGGAACATGCAAAGATACTCGACGGCAACTTCGAGGAGACATGGGGGGATATGCTCTGCCTGGACACGGTTGCAGAACATCTGACCTACGGAAAGCACCATGTCGAGATAGAGCTGATCGAGACGCACGAGGACGATCAAGTACCGTTTTACCTGGTGTCTGTGATCGCAAGTTGAAAAGGATTTAAAAAATATTGAATAAAATATTGAATAATAAGGAGGAACTAAAAATGAGCAAAGTGAAAATGATAAGCCCGGCGGTGCCCAACATGCCCTGGCAGGACAGAGCAGACGGAAAGACAACAGGTGTCTCCGACGCGCCGATCTGGAGATACAGTGAGAATCCCATTATCGGCAGAAACCCGGTAAAAGGTGTGGCAAGGATCTTCAACAGTGCGGTCATGCCGTATGAGGGGGCGTTCATCGGCGTGTTCCGCGGCGAGCAGACAAACGGGATCCCTTACATTTATCTCGGGCGCAGCCAGGATGCGATCCACTGGGATTTCGAGGCGGACAAGATCGCGTTTGTGGACGAGGAAGGCAATCCTTTCATGCCGGTGTACGCGTACGATCCGCGCCTGGTAAAGGTGGAGGACACATATTACATCATCTGGTGCCAGGACTTCTACGGGGCAGCGATCGGTATGGCGAGGACGACGGATTTCAAGACGTTCACGCGCATTGAGAACCCGTTCCTTCCATTTAACAGGAATGCGGTGCTGTTCCCGCGCAAGATCGGCGGCAACTTCATGCTGCTGAGCCGTCCTTCCGACTCAGGGCACACCCCGTTTGGCGACGTGTTCGTGAGCGAGAGCCCGGACCTGGTCTACTGGGGGAAACACAGACATGTGATGGGCAAAGGTAACGAGTGGTGGGAGTCCTTGAAGATCGGCGGCGGTGCGGCTCCGATCGAGACGAGCGAGGGCTGGCTGTTATTCTACCATGGCGTGTCCGGCACCTGCAACGGGTATGTGTACTCGATCGGCGGGGCGATCCTCGACATTGACAATCCGTCAGTCGTGAAGTACCGCTGCGAGAATTTCCTGCTGACGCCGGAGGAGTGGTATGAGGAGAGAGGCTTTGTTCCCAACGTGTGCTTCCCCTGCGCGACGATCCATGACTCGGAGACAGGGCGGATCGCGATCTACTACGGCGCGGCAGACAGCTATGTAGGGCTTGCGTTCACGCAGCTTGATGAGATCGTCGACTACATCAAGAGCAACAGCAAGGTGACGACAATGGACACGGAGATCGGAAAGAGGTAATCCATACAGGAAAGGAACGCCGGGGTTCGGCGTTCTTTTCGTACATTCAGGAGGTGGTAAGATGCTCACAGAGACATTGATCAAGGATATACCGGAGTTAAAAGTGCATGGGCGGACGACAGCGTGCCGCGAACCGCTGACGCTATTCTGGACGGCGGGCGGGTTTGAGTGCAATGTGACAGGCTCGGAGCTCTGGGTGGAGCTGGAGGTGACGTACGATATGTACGAGCCATGGTTCAGCTATACAGTGAACGGGGACTGGGTAGGCAGACAGATGCTGCAGAGGGGGAGACACTGGATCCCGCTGTTTCGCGGCATGAGCCCTGAAAATACCAAGAATGTGCGCTTCTACAAGGATCTGCAGGCAATGAGCGGCGACGGGAACTCGTACATACATATCCATGCGCTCCGGCATGACGGCAGTTTCAGCCCGGTCGCGGACAAAAAGCTAAAGATCGAATTCATAGGGGACAGCATCACTTCCGGCGAGGGACTCTTCGGGGCAAAGCAGGAGTGGGACTGGATCCCGATGTTCTTCTCGGCTGTGAGAGGCTATGCGTACCAGACCGCGGAAAAGCTTGACGCGGAGTACCGGATCTTTTCACAGAGCGGCTGGGGGGTGCACAACACATGGGACAACAACCCGCACGGGGCGCTGCCGCGCTACTACAGAGAGATCTGCAGCCTGATGCCAGGTCCCGAAAACGAGCGGCTTGGCGGGAACCAGCCGCACGATTTTGCCAGCTGGCAGCCGGATTTCGTGGTGGTCAATCTCGGCACGAACGACGCGTCATCGTTCGACCAGCCGGAGTGGGTGGACGAGATCACGGGAGAGCGCCACAAGATGCGCAGGGAGCTTGACGGGACGTATTGCAGGGAGGATATCGGCGCATTCCAGCAGTCGGTGAAGGATTTTCTGGGGTTGATCAGGGCGTGCAATCCCGGGACAAACATCATATGGTGCTATGGGATGATCGGCATTGACCTCCAGCTCTACATCTGCGAGGCCGTATCGGCGTACGCGCGGGAGACGGGCGACAGCAGGGTGGCGTATCTGCAGCTTCCTGAAACGACGAAGGAGAGTGTCGGTTCGAGGGAGCACCCGGGGTATCTGTGCCACCGGCAGGCGGCACAGATGCTGGCGGGGTACATCGGGAAATATTTGTGACACACCAGCCGATTGACTTTATGGAGCAGAACAGATACAATAGTGATTATATCAGAGTGGGTGCTGTTTTCTGAGGACATTCCTGGGCAATTCGGAGTGGGACAGGGGCTGCAGTGAGCGCTTTGGCGTCGTGTATGTGGATTTGGCGGCGCGGGAGCGCATCGCGAAGGATTCGGCATTCTGGTATCAGAATGCGATGGAGACAAATGGAGGGATACTGAGTATGAACAGTGCAGATGCGAACAAGGAAATTTTATTGATGAATCCCGTATTCAAGCAGATGATCTGGGGTGGGAACAAGCTTGGCAGCAAGTGGGGATATGAGATCCCGGGAGAAAATACCGGGGAGTGCTGGGCAGTGAGCGCGCATCCCAACGGGGACTGCACGGTCAGGGAGGGCACTTACGCCGGAAAGACTTTGAGCCAGCTCTGGGCGGAGGAGCCGCAGCTTTTTGGCAATGCGGCAGGCGACCGCTTCCCGCTCCTGATCAAGATCATCGATGCGGATGATGATCTGAGCATTCAGGTGCACCCGGATGACGCGTATGCCGGAAAGAATGAGAACGGTTCTTTTGGAAAGACCGAGTGCTGGTATATCCTCGACGCGCCGGAGGGGGCGACGCTCGTGATCGGTCACAACGCAAAGGACAAGGGCGAGCTCGAGGATATGATCAACAACGGCAGATGGGACGAATTTCTGCGCGAGGTTCCCGTGAAGAAGGGGGATTTCATACAGATCGATCCGGGAACCGTCCACGCGATCAAGGGCGGCATCGAGATCCTGGAGACACAGCAGAATTCCGACATCACATACCGCGTGTATGATTACGGGCGCCTGCAGGACGGCAAGCCCCGTGAGCTTCATATCGGGAAGAGCATCGATGTCATCACGGTTCCGGCAAAGTCGGTGGAGGAGAGTGTCATCAACATCCCCTCGGACGCAAAGAATGCGATGGTTCCGCTGATCACATGCGATTACTACCAGGTGTGGAAGCTTGACGTGGACGGCGGCATGGAAGTTTCACAGGAGTACCCGTTCCTGATCATGAGTGTCGTGGAGGGCGACGGTCTGATCAACGGGCAGCAGATCAAAAAGGGCGATCATTTTATTCTGCCGGGCGGTTTCGGCAGCGTGCAGCTGCAGGGTAAGATGGAGCTGATCGCCTCCACAGTTGTATAGCTGTATCGGTTGTATAGCTGTATCGGTTGAACAGGGAAGCGCGGCAGGACCATAACAGCAGAGTGAATAAATATCCAAAAAAATATGTTAAAAAATTGACATTTATCACCAATAGCGATATACTTAACATATCGGCGGCAGGGAACTGTGCACAGGTACGTTCAGGACAGTTCCCGGGTCTTATGTGTAGATAATATTTATTGAATGATGGAGGTTTGGATTTATGTTAGTATCAGCTACAGAAATGCTCAAAAAAGCAAAAGAAGGTCACTATGCGGTAGGTCAGTTCAACATCAACAACCTTGAGTGGACGAAGTCTATCCTGCAGACGGCACAGGAGTTGAACAGCCCTGTTATCCTCGGCGTGTCAGAGGGTGCTGGCAAATACATGACAGGATTTAACACCGTTTCAGCGATGGTGAAGGCGATGGACAGTGATCTTGGCATCACGGTTCCCGTAGCGCTCCACTTGGACCATGGTACGTATGACGGATGCTACAAGTGCATCAAGGCAGGCTTTACATCAATCATGTTTGACGGTTCACATTATCCGATCGATGAGAACATCGCCAAGACAAAGGAGCTCGTTGCAGTGTCACATCAGCTTGGTCTCTCGATCGAGGCTGAGGTGGGATCGATCGGCGGCGAGGAAGACGGCGTTGTAGGTATGGGCGAGTGCGCAGATCCGGATGAGTGCAAGCAGATCGCTGATCTGGGCGTTGACATGCTCGCTGCAGGTATCGGCAATATCCACGGCAAATATCCTGCAAACTGGGCTGGGCTGAGCTTCGAGACGCTGGATGCGATCCAGCAGAAGACGGGCGTTATGCCGTTAGTCCTTCACGGCGGTACAGGCATTCCTGACGATATGATCAAGAAGGCGATCTCTCTGGGCGTTGCAAAGATCAATGTCAACACAGAGTGCCAGCTCTACTTCCAGGAAGCAACACGCAAGTACATCGAGGCAGGCAAGGATCTCGAGGGCAAGGGATTTGATCCCCGCAAACTTCTCGCACCGGGCTGCGAGGGGATCAAGGAGATCGTCAAGATCAAGATGAACCTGTTCGGATCAGTGGGCAAGGCGTAAATCGGATTTTAAAAGGTGTATGGATTTATCCATACACCTTTTATGTTTTTATGCGCAGCTCCGTGTGTTCACGGCTGGTTCCTGTACTTGATCGCGGCTTCGATGAGTCCGCGGAACAGCGGATGCGGTCTGTTCGGTCTGCTCTTGAGCTCCGGATGCGCCTGCGTTGCAAGGAAGAACGGGTGCGAGGGGATCTCCACCATCTCCACGATGCGCCCGTCGGGAGAGAGCCCCGACAAGAGCATCCCCTTGTCCGTGACGGAAGCGCGGTAGTCGTTGTTGACCTCGTAGCGGTGCCTGTGGCGCTCATGGATAACCTCGTTCCCGTAGAGCTGGTATGCCTTGGATCCGGTGTCGAGATGGCACTCGTAGGAGCCAAGCCGCAGTGTTCCGCCGATATCCTCCACGCCGTTCTGGTCGGGCATCAGTGCGATGACCGGGTGTGTCGTGTTGGGGTCAAGCTCGATGCTGTGCGCGTCGTTGTACCCGACGACATCCCTGACAAACTCCACGATGGCAAGCTGCATGCCAAGACAGAGCCCGAGGAAGGGAATGCCGTTCTCTCGCGCGTAGCGGATCGCGTCGATCATGCCCTCGATGCCCCTGTCGCCAAAGCCGCCGGGAACAAGGAGACCGTCAACATGCTCCAAAGTCTCTGCCACATTGTCCGCACTGACGTGCTCCGAGTCCACCCATTTGATATTGACGGTGGCGTGCTGGGGGATGCCGCCGTGTTTCAGTGCCTCGACGACACTGATGTAGGCGTCGTGGAGCTGTGTATATTTTCCGACCAAAGCGATCGTGACCTCCTGCGTGGGTGACTTGAGGTCGTCGACCATCTTTGTCCAGTCTGCGAGATCGGGCTCGGGGCTGTCCAGGTGCAGGCACTCGCAGGCAACCTCCGCGAGATGCTCCTTCTCCATCGCAAGGGGTGCCTCGTACAAGTACTCTACATCGAGGTTCTGGAGCACATGGGAGTTTGGCACGTTGCAGAAAAGGGCGATCTTGTCCTTCAAGGGCTGGTCGAGCTCATGCTCGCTGCGGCACACGATGATATCTGGCTGGATGCCCATTCCCTGCAGTTCCTTGACGCTCGCCTGCGTCGGTTTGGTCTTCATCTCCTGCGAGGCGCTCAGATAGGGGATCAGCGTCACATGGATCAGGATGGCATTTTCGTGCCCGACCTCGTGCTGGAACTGCCGTATGGATTCCAGGAAAGGCTGGCTCTCGATATCGCCGACGGTGCCGCCGACCTCGATGATCGCGATGCGCATATCGGGATCGGTAAAATTCCGGTAGAAGCGGCTCTTGATCTCGTTTGTGATGTGGGGGATGACCTGCACGGTGCCGCCTCCGTAATCGCCGCGGCGCTCCTTCTGGAGCACTGTCCAGTAGACTTTGCCCGTGGTCACGTTGGAGTTCTTGTCCAGGCTCTCGTCGATAAAGCGCTCATAGTGTCCGAGATCTAAGTCCGTCTCCGCGCCGTCGTCCGTGACGAATACCTCCCCGTGCTGGATGGGGTTCATGGTGCCGGGATCGATGTTGATATAGGGATCGAACTTCTGCATGGTTACTTTATAGCCTCTGGCTTTGAGAAGCCGTCCGAGTGAAGCAGCTGTAATTCCTTTTCCGAGACCGGAAACTACACCGCCGGTTACAAATACATACTTGACTGGCATAAACTTATTTTTCCTTTCATCCTGTTGTTGGGAACTGTCGGCAAATAACTTCTGCATCCGACTTGTCTGAATCTCCATACACTGTGTTGCCGTCAATCGGCGCATGTCCAGTACACCTCATGCTGCCGCCTTGTGTATGAAGATCATTCTGTGTCATCTGCACAAGTTTTTTATCACCGGTTCCTTATGTTCCGCCTGTAAATCGCACATAAAATATGGCGCACGTTTTTTACTACTCTGATTATACAACGGCACGGCGGCAAAAAGCAACAGGAATATTTCGTGTTGCTTTTTAGAAACATTTCACAAAGAAATCACAAAGAATATGTTGATTTATACCACTTTAGTCTCTATAATTAGTTTATGGTTCATAGATGACAGATAAATCATGACATCAATTCAGAAAGGATACCACAGGAAAATGGACAATAACCAGGTCAACAATTATGACAACAATTCCAACCGCGGTAACGGTGGACCGGGGAACGGGAACAACGGTGGGAATGGCAATAACAATAATAATGGAAAAGATCCGAAAAAACAGAGCATCATCATCATGATCACGGCGGCGGTGCTGTCCCTGCTCTGCATCAGCTACTTCACGCGAGCAGTCTCGGGCGCCACGACAGTCGAGATCCCGTATAACAAGTTTATCGAGATGCTGGATGCCGGGACGGTGGAGTCCGTGAAGATCGAGTCGAGCCAGATCAAGATCACGCCCGTATCGGAGGCGCAGGAGAATCAGAATCCCAACAATCTGCTGGCGTCCGCGGTCAAGGTGACGTACATCACGGGAAAAGTGGAGGACGACGATACGCTCACGAAACGGCTTCTCGATGCGGGGGTCGAAGTGCGCGGCACAGTGCCCGATGGTTCGGGCATCATCCTTTCGCTCCTGTACTATATCGTGCCGATCCTGCTGATGTGGGGACTGCTCAGCCTGCTTTTCAGGAAAATGACAGGCGGGGGCGGCGCTTTCAGCATGGGAAAGAGCAACGCGAAGGTGTATGTGCAGAAGGAGACGGGCATCACATTCCGGGATGTAGCCGGCGAGGACGAGGCGAAGGAATCTCTGCAGGAGGTGGTTGATTTCCTGCACAATCCGGGCAGATATGTCAAGATCGGCGCGAAACTTCCGAAGGGCGCGCTGCTCGTAGGACCTCCCGGTACAGGCAAGACGATGCTCGCAAAGGCGGTAGCAGGCGAGGCAAAGGTTCCGTTCTTCTCGCTCGCGGGCTCTGATTTTATCGAGCTGTACGTCGGTGTGGGTGCGTCGCGCGTGCGCGATCTGTTTAAGGAAGCGGAGAAGAACGCGCCGTGCATCATCTTTATCGATGAGATCGACGCGATCGGAAGGAGCCGTGATTCGAAATACGGCGGCGGGAACGAGGAGCGTGAGCAGACATTGAACCAGCTGCTCTCGGAGATGGACGGTTTTGACGGCAAGAAGGGGATCATCATCCTCGCCGCGACCAACAGACCCGAGATCCTTGACAAGGCGCTGCTGCGCCCGGGACGTTTTGACAGGCGGATCATTGTGGATAAACCCGATTTAAAGGGACGCGTCAATATATTGAAGGTACACGCAAAGGATGTGCTGATGGACGAGACGGTCGATCTCGATGCAATCGCGCTCGCGACAAGCGGCGCCGTCGGCGCCGACCTTGCCAACATGATCAATGAGGCGGCGATCAACGCGGTGAAGGAGGGCAGGGAGTTTGTCAGCCAGAAGGATCTGTTCAACGCGGTGGAAGTGGTGCTTGTCGGCAAGGAGAAGAAGGATCGCATCATGAGCAAGGAGGAGCGCAAGATCGTTTCCTACCATGAGGTCGGGCACGCGCTGATCAGCGCGCTGCAGAAGAACTCGGAGCCGGTGCAGAAGATCACGATCGTGCCGCGCACCATGGGGGCGCTCGGCTATGTCATGCATGTGCCGGAGGACGAGAAATATCTGAATTCCAAGAATGAGCTCCACGATATGATCGTCGGGCTGTTAGGCGGCCGCGCGGCGGAGGAGATCGTGTTTGAAACGGTCACGACGGGCGCGTCGAACGATATCGAGAAGGCGACCAACATCGCGCGCTCGATGATCACGCGGTATGGCATGAGCGAAAAATTTGGTCTGATGGGACTAGAGACTGTCGAGAGCCAGTATCTGGATGGCAGGAGCTCGCTCAACTGTGCGGAGAATACGGCGGCGGAGATCGACACGGAGGTCATGAACATGCTCAAGGCATGTTACGAGGAAGCGCTCGGGCTGCTCCGCGAGAACCGCAGTGTGATGGATCAGATCGCCGCGCACCTGATCGAAAAAGAGACGATCACAGGCAAGGAGTTTATGAAGATCTACCGCGAGGCGAAAGGGCTGCCTGAGCCGGAGGAGGAGAAGGACGGCAGCGGGGATCTGGATGAGACAAAATCCGAGATGCCGCAGACTGCCCAGGAAGTGCCAGCCGCTCAGACAGACGAGACGGGATCAGAACCGAAACCGATACCGGTCCGGACAGATGAGACGGGGACAGGGGAAGTACCGATGCCTGATGCCGCGCAGCAGCCGGCATGTACGGCGCAGCAGCCAGACGGACAGGGCAGCCGGTGGAGTATGCCGCCTGCCTATGACTGGAATCCGGCGAGTTTGCAGCAGACTCCGAGGCAGGAATCCGCGGCACAGCAGCAGGATCCCGAGCAGGAGCACAGGAATCCAACACAGCAGAACCCCGCGGCGCAGCAGTGCCAGCAGCCCGGTCAGGATCTGCAGCAACGGATCGCCTATCCCTATCAAAACCAGCAGATGCCGCAGAATGTGAATCTGCCGGAGGACAATGGGAGCGACGGCGAGACCTCCCGGTTTGGCTCCGTGTGGGACAGGAACGTAAACGGGAACCGCGACGGCGGAAATCAGAACAGTGATAACAGATGGTAGGATAAGCCATAATACGGAGGGAGTGCACATGGAAGATGTGTGCTCCCTCCGCGTCTTGACAGAACAAATATTCACTTTGGATTGACAGATACGGTCGTTTATGTTATGATAGGAAGAACAAATGAACGATTGACAGCAGCGCGAACGGTCTGAAACATTTGAATGATTTGAATGACCTGAAACATTTCAAGGATCTAATACGGAACAGAAAGAGTGATTTTGATTTGGAAATTGAGAACAGTGAAATAGCGAACGTGGGATCGGATGAGGGATCTGATAAGGAAGCGTTTGACGTGAAGGAGGAGCTGCACAAGCTTCCGAATAAACCCGGTGTGTATATCATGCACGATCTGGATGACACGATCCTCTATGTGGGAAAGGCAAAGAACCTGCACAACAGGGTGCGCTCGTATTTCAAGGAGAATATCGGGCGCGGACCGCAGATCGACAAGATGGTCTCGCTGATCGCGCGCTTTGAGTATATTGTGACGGACTCCGAGCTGGAAGCTTTGGTGCTGGAAAACAATCTGATCAAGGAGTATGCGCCCAAGTACAACACATTGCTGAAGGACGATAAGACCTATCCCTATATCAAGGTGACGCTGGGGGAGGCATACCCGCGTGTCATGTCCGTGCGCCAGATGAAGAAGGACAAGGCGAAATACTTCGGACCTTTCACCAACGGCGGTGTGAGGGAGAGCATTGACCTGATCAACAAGCTCTACCAGCTGCGGACATGCAACAGGAAACTGCCGCGCGACTGCGGGAAGGAGCGCCCCTGCCTGAACCATCATATCGGTCAGTGCTGCGCGCCCTGTCAGGGAACGGTCTCTGAGGAGGAGTACGCACAGCGGATCGACCAGGCGATCGACTTCCTGAACGGAAAGCAGCAGCCCATCATCAAAGAGTTGAAGGAGAAGATGCAGCAGGCATCGGAAAAGATGGATTTCGAGGAGGCGATCCGCTGCCGGGATCTGATCGAGAGTGTCAGAAAGGTCAGCGAGACGCAGAAGATGTCAGACAATGTGGGTGAGGACAAGGATATCATCGCGCTTGCGATCGACGGGAACGAGACGGTCGTACAGGTCTTTTTCCTGCGCAACGGCAAGCTGATCGGCAGGGAACATTTTTATATGATGCAGGTCGAGGAACCGACGGCGGACAATATTCTCACAAGTTTTGTGAAACAGTTTTATGCCGGGACACCGTTTATCCCGAGGGAGATCATGCTGCAGGAGCCGATCGAGGACATGGAGCTGGTGGAGCGGTGGCTGACGAGCCGCAAGGGTGCCCGCGTCCACCTGCGCGTGCCGTTAAAGGGCGCGAAGGAGCGGCTGGTGGATCTGGCGGCGAGGAACGCGCAGCTTGTCCTGAGCCAGGACAGGGAGCGCATCAAGCGCGAGGAGGGCAGGACGATCGGAGCGGTGAAGGAGATCGAGGAGATCCTGGGGATCCGTCCGCTGACGCGCATGGAGGCATTCGATATCTCAAACACGAGCGGTTTTGCAAATGTGGGTTCCATGGTCGTGTACGAGAAGGGAAAGCCCAAGCGCAGCGATTACAGAAAATTCCGCATGAAGACGGTTGCGGGACCGGATGACTACGCCTGCATGCAGGAGGTTCTGACCAGACGGTTCCGGCACGGACTGGATGAGCGCGAGGAGATGCGGCTTGACGAGAACAGTGTCGGAGAGGATTTCGGAAGCTTTACAAAGTTCCCGGATCTGCTGCTGATGGACGGCGGGCGCGGTCAGGTCAATATCGCGCTGCAGGTGTTGGAGGAGCTTGGCATCAGCATCCCGGTCTGCGGTATGGTGAAGGATGATAACCATCGCACGAGAGGGCTGTATTTCAATAATGTGGAGCTGCCGATCGACACGCACAGCGAAGGGTTTAAGCTGATCACGCGCATACAGGACGAGGCGCACCGCTTTGCGATCACGTATCACAGGTCGCTGCGGAGCAAGGCGCAGGTGCACTCCGTGCTCGACGAGATACCGGGGGTGGGACCAAGCCGCAGGAAAGCGCTGATGAAATATTTCAAGTCGATCGAGGAGCTGCGCGCCGCAGATACCGCCACGATCTCCGAGGTGCCGGGGATCACGGCAAATGTCGCGGAGGAGATACACCGCTTCTTTGCGAGGGAGACAGGTCAGGAGACAACGGAGACAACAGATATGAAATAATGCGGTCACAGAATATCGAGAACATCTTTTCGTATTGACAGAACAATGTATGTGGCATATAATTCTCAATGTTTATACACATTAACAAAGGTTTAAGGAGAGGAGAACAAAAGAATGAAACGAATAGTATTACTGAGTATGTGTACTGTTTTGTGCTTTCAGATAACTGCATGTTCGGCATTGGAACAGGCTGGCAGCAAGACACCGGCGGTCGAGATCAGTGACAAGCTGGAAAGCGGAGAACTGGCGATCGACGGCAAGAAATACACGTTCCCGTCAGCGATATCGGATTGGACAAACGACGGATGGCACATTTCCAACAACTATGCCAACACGGACACTTTCGAGTTGGAATATCTTGTGGAGTCCAATGAGTTTGAGGTGTTCAGCGATGAGAAGGAGTCGGAATATGTCAGCATGTGCGCGATCAATTTCGAGAGTGAGCCTGCAAAGATCGTGGAATCCACCACGGCGTATCTCTCCATGAAATTGATCGACGGCAAGAAGTCGATGCAGGTCGTGCTTCCCGGGGGCATAACAAGCAAGAGCACAAAAGAGGATGTGATCAGCGCATACGGCGAGCCGGAGGAAGAGGACGGCGAGGATCTGCGCTATTACTATACCAACAGCGACGGGCTCGACATTGTTGTGGAGATCACCATCGTGAACGAAAAGGTCTACATGGCAGCCTTCGCGCTGGCTGATTCGAACTGGGGATCCGTGACCAATGCGCAGGAGTGCGTGGAGTTCATCAACGCAGCGCTCGAGACAAGTTTTTATGGCAAATTCGACACGTATGTGGATGGCAAATTTGACACGGAGGAAGGCGCACAGGCACTGTATGAATCTGAGGTGGAGTATTACGCGCAGGGACTGATGTACTATCTGGACATCGATTCTGAGACGGTCGATGGGGGGATCGCAGACGGTTTCCGCGATGTGTCCAGGGCAGTTCTCACAAAGTTTAAGTGGGATGATCCGGTTGTTGACATGGCAGACGGTGCAACCTGGGGCAGTTTCGAGATCACCATGTACCCGACGGACTTTTTGGACATCATCGAGGAGCCGGTGCTGGCTGTGATGGACAGCGGTCTTGAGGGCGATGAATATGCCCAGGGAATGCTGGATGCGATCACGCCCAAGGTGGATGAGATCTCCTATAAAGAAGGCGTTACGGAGTCATATGACCTTGACACAACGGGCAACATCGTTTCACAGGAGACGTGGGATGAGATCGATGACATTTTGATGGATTTTGCAGAGTGATCCCGGCGGATCCGCTCTGATCCTTGAAAATAAAAGACATACAGACAAAAAAGCACGATATCTGCAGGAGAGCGGGTATCGTGCTTTTTGAATACAAGTAACGCCTTGACGGGGATAGCGTGACGGCGTAAAATAAAGTTTAGAGACGCAAATGGAATGATGAGGTAAATGAAAGTGTCAGACAATAACGACAAGAATTTCGACAATATGCGATATGATGAAAAAGAGATCGATGCTGAAAAGCGGCAGAAGACAGAAAAAATAGCGGCTGAGATCATCCAGATGTCAAAGAACAAACTGCTCGTCAACATGCGGTTTATGGATATGTCGCTCAATCAGTTCCAGGTTTTTCCGAAACCTGAATACACACCCTTTACTGCGAGCGACGGGAAAATATATATCTACGCCCCGGAACATATTTTAAAGGCGTACATGCTCGACGAGAACCTTCCCGTGCGGAATTTCCTGCACACTGTCCTGCACTGTGTTTTCAAGCACTTCTTTGTGAGCACGCTGGTGGATCATAAGATGTGGGATCTGGCGTGCGACATCGCGGTGGAGAGCACGATCAACGATCTAGACCTGAACTATCTGAATATCAGCAAAGCCAAAGAACAGGTTCAGTTTTTTGAACTCTTTAAGAAAAAGGTCCAGACCGTCACCGCGGAGAAGATCTACAGCTATTTTCTGGACGAGAAGCTCTCCGACGATCTGGTGGAGAGACTGTCACGTCTGTTCAAAGGCGACGATCATGTGCTCTGGTTTCTCACGGAGGAACAGAAGAAAAGGATGGGGCTGTACGGTGCCGCCGTGGAAAACAGACTCCTTCTGACAGGCAGGGCGGCGCTCCTGGAGAGCTGGGCGGACATTGCCCTGCGGATGCAGACCGAGCTGGTGATGTTTGTAAAACAGCGCGGGACGGAGGCGGGGCTGCTGACGCAGAATCTGCGGGAAGTGACCAGGGAGCGCTATGATTACACGGAATTTCTCAAAAAGTTTGCCGTCAGGGGCGAGGTGATGAAGCTCGATCCGGATGAGTTTGATCACAATTTCTACACCTATGGCTTGCAGCTCTATGAGAACATGCCGCTGATCGAGCCGCTGGAGTACAGGGAGGTGAAGCGGATCCGGGAGTTTGTGATCGCGATCGACACATCGGGATCGACGTCGGGGGAGCTGGTGCAGACGTTTGTGCAGAAGACGTACAATATCCTCAAGAGTACGGAAAGTTTTTTCACCAGGATAAACTTACATATCATACAGTGCGACACGGTCATCCAGCAGGATGTGAAGATCACGACCCAGGAGGAATTTGACGCTTATCTGAAAGAAATGAAGCTCCACGGTCTGGGCGGGACAGATTTTCGCCCGGTGTTTGGGTATGTCAACGCGATGGTGGACAATGGCGAATTTGAAAATCTGAAGGGGCTGATCTATTTTACCGACGGGTACGGCGTGTTTCCGCAGAAGAAACCGCCTTACGAAACTGCATTTGTGTTCATAGAAGAATCGTACAACAATTACGACGTTCCGTCGTGGGCAATGAAACTGGTGCTGAGGGCAGAGGAGATATAGAAGATCGGCTTGTCTGATCGCGGAGTAGGATCTTGGGATGTAAAGGAGGAATGAAAATGGAACTTGCGCAGAAGGAGAAAGCCGCGCGGTTGCAGGAGGCGGTGATCAACAGCTCTGTCGAGGCGCTTTCTAAAGTGTGTGATGAGCTTGGCGAGGTGGAGATGACGGCGCCGGCGCTGGGACTGGCGTGCCGTTTCCGGGGGCTTGACGCGGTGAAGATGCTGGTGCAGAAGGGGGCTTCTTTTGATTTCCCTTCCACGACCGAGATCGAGGAGACGTACAACTGTTATGTCGGAAAGAAACACAAGAATTACCGCACAAACTATTCCGTGTATCTGTTGAAAGCGTTCGGGGAGGATCTCATGATCTTCTGTCTGACCGGCATGACAATGGAGCGCTGCGCAAGGAGGACGGACGGGGAGGAACTGCCGTTTCTCTCTGACGCGGAGCGTGTGGAGGTGCTCCGATACCTTTTGGAAAACAGGGAAAGGATCGCGTTTTTCCCGGAGGAGCTGCTGTTCTATGCGATCTTTTTCGGCGACACTGCCCTGACGGAGGAACTCAAAAAGAACGATATCGGGATCTCGCAGAAGCGCGTCGAGATCATCACAGAGGGCGCCACGGCGATGAACGGGTACTGGTTTGAGTATATCCTCCTGACACAGCATCTTGCTGACGAGGCGTATCTCGGGGTCATGCAGCAGCTCGCAGCGGAGCTTTCCGGGAAGTTATTTCATTATACGGCAAATGTCTATGAGATCACCAGACACCGGCTTGTCGATATCAGGGTGTTTGAATTTTTCTTTTCGCATTTCAAGAAAGAGAAGATGAACAAGCGCACGATCCTGTGTGGTCTGGTCGATGACGGGCTCACGGAGGCACTGCCGGCAGTAGAGCAGGCAGGCTGGCTGGACCAGCCGCGCAAGCGCGATGAGATCATCGATTATGCCACGGAGAAGGGCAGGACAGAGATGCTCGCGTGGCTGCTCGAGTACAAGAACCGCACGGCTGATCTTGTACTCGAGCAGGAGAAGGCGGACAAGAAAATGATGCGCGAATTGAACATGGCGCCGGATTCCGTTGCCGCACTGAAAAAAATCTGGAGTTATCGGAAAAGGGCGGACGGTACGCTGTTTGTCACGAATTACAAAGGCACAGATACCGAGGTCACTGTTCCGGAAAAGTTTGGAAAAGGCATCGTCACGGCGATCGGCGACGGCGCGTTTGCAGGGGATTACAGCGGCTACAATATCAAGGCGACAGCGGACCATATCAAACAGCACGGCAAGATCACAGCGCTCACGCTGCCGGGGACGATCAAATCTATCGGCGCATCGGCGTTTGAGGCGATGTATGCGTTAAAGCAGATCAATATGCCCGGCGGAGTGAGGGAGATCGGCGCGTATGCCTTTGAGAAATGTACATCGCTCGAAGAGATCAGGATACCGGAAAACGTAAAGGAGATCAGCGCATACACGTTCAGCAAATGCTGTCTGCTGGAGGCGTTTACGATCCCGGAGGGCACAAGGGAGATCGGTCAGCGCGCATTCAGCGAGTGCAGTGCACTCAAAAGTATCACGATCCCCGCATCAGTGCAGAAGATCAGAAAAAACGCGCTGAGCGAATGCATCAATCTCGAAACGATAGAGTTGAATGAGGGCGTAAGGGAGATCGACGAGTCTGCCTTTTCGGACTGCCGCTCGCTGACAAGCATCGTGATCCCCGGGACGGCAGAAACGATCGGTGCATATGCCTTTTCGGGCTGCCGCAGGCTGGAAGCAGTTCAAATAGGCGCGGGTGTAAAGGAGATACACAGGTATGCCTTTCAGCACTGCGAGTCCTTGAAAAGTATCGCGATCCCGGAATCGGTGGAGACGATCGGCGAGTGTGCGTTTGCGTACTGCAGCCGGCTGGAAGAGGTGTGCATCTGCGGGGAAGTGAAGAAGATCGAGGCGATCGTGTTTCATGACTGCGTCAATCTAAAGACGATCAAGGTGCTCCGATCCATTCCAAACCGTATACTGGGTGAGACATTCGAGCGGAATCCGGGTCTGGTGGTGTCCTGTCCGAAGGGGAGCAAGACGGAGATGTATTGTAAGAAAAAGGGAATCCGCGTTGCGCATCTGACCGGTCAATAGCGCCGCAGGATAACAAGATTCCGAGCGGCTCGATCTGCTATGAGATTTGTATGAGAGATCTGTATGAAAGATTTGTATGAGAGATTTGTATGGGAGGTATGAAGATGGAACTTTCACAGGAGGAAAAGGCTGTCCGGCTGCAGCAGGCGGTGATCAACAGCGCTGTCGGGGAGCTTTCCAACGTATGTGAGGAACTTGGGTATGTGGAGATGGCAGCCCCCGCACTGGGGCTCGCCTGCCGTTTCCGGGGGCTTGATGCGGTGAAGGTGCTGGTCGATGCGGGGATCACTTTCGATTTTCCGTCGACTGGGGAGATCGAGACAAAATACCGATGCTACATCGGACAGAAGTATGCGAACTACCGCACAAATTACGCGCTGTATCTGCTAAAGATCCTCAGGGGCGGATTGAAAGGCGCCTGCAGTGTGAAGGGGATGAAGTTCACACAGAATGCAAAGAGGGAGACGGGAAAGCCGCTTCCGATCCTTGCAGACCAGGAGCGGCTAAAGGTGCTCGAGTATCTCATACAAAATAAGGAAAAGCTTTCTTTTCAGCCGGAGGAGATGCTCTTCTACGCGGTCTATGCCAAGGACACGGTCATTTATGAGGCGTTGAAAAAGCACGGTGTCACGCTCTCTGAGAGGCGTGTCCAGATGCTCACGGAGGGCGGCATCGCCACAGATGGCTACTGGCATGAATACGGATCCATGACGGGAAAGCTTGCCGATGCGGACTATCTCGAGGTCATGCAGCGGCTTGCCGCGGAGCTTGACGGAAAGCCGTTTTACTATACGGAGAAGATGTTTGATATCACGAAGGCGCGTTTTCACGATATCGAGATCTTTGAATATTTTCTCTCTCATTTCAGGCAGGAAAAGATGAAGAAATTCCAGATCATACGCAGTCTGATCGACGAAGGTGTTCTGGACGCGCTGCCGGTCATCGAGCGGCTGGGCTAGCTGGGCGCGCCGCACAAGCGCGACGAGATGATCGAGTACGCTTCCGCAAACAAACGAACCGAGGCGCTTGCCTGGCTGCTGGACTATAAGAACCGCACGGCTGACTTTGCCGCCGAGCAGGAGAAGGCGGAGAGGAAGATGATGCGCGGGCTGAGTGGGAATCTGGGCAGGATGCCCTCGCCGGATTCCGTCACCGAACTGAAAAAGATATGGAGTTACAGGAAACAGGACGACGGCACGCTGGTGATCACGAACTATAAAGGTACAAACGCCGAAGTCACAGTGCCGGAACGGATCGGCAAGAGCGTCGTCACAGCGATCGGGAAGGGGGCTTTTGCGGGGGCAGCAGGGAGAGTTGATATCACGATCTATGCGACATGGGAGCAGATGAAACACCGCCAAAAAAATGTCACGAAGATCGCACTGCCGCACACGATCCGTCACATAGGTAAAGGCGCTTTTTGCGAACTGCAGGCATTGAGGGAGATCAATATTCCCGAGGGCGTGGAGGAGATTGACGAGTTCGCCTTTTTTGCCTGCAGTTTCCTGAAAAATATCACGATCCCCGGGACAGTGAAAAAGATTGGAAAACACGCTTTTGCGCAGTGCAGTACACTTGAAAAAGTACAGATCTGCGAGGGGGTTCTCGAGATCGGGGAGCGGGCATTTTTGAACTGCCACAGTTTGAAGGAGGTTCATGTGCCGGAGTCTGTCCGGGAGCTGGCATCTGCCACAGTCCAGTATGGCAGCGCGGGGTACGAGGTGTTCAGCGGCTGTCCGGAACTGACGGTGTGCTGCCCGGAGGGAAGCAGGGCGGAAGCTTACTGTAAGGAAAAAGGGTATCAGTTCAGATACGATGATTTACGTTCATAATTTTTGCGGAGGTACGATATGAATATCAAGCAGGCAAAGGAAGATATCAAAAACGCGGTATCTGCCTATCTTACAAAAGACCAGTTTGGAAACTATGTGATCCCGGTCGAGCGGCAGCGTCCCGTTTTTCTGATGGGGGCGCCGGGCATCGGCAAGACAGCCATCATGGAGCAGATCGCGCAGGAGCTGCAGATCGGACTTATCAGCTATTCCATGACGCACCACACGCGGCAGTCGGCGCTGGGGCTTCCGTTCATTGTCAGGAAAAACTATGGCGGCGAGGAGTACAGCGTCAGTGAGTACACGATGAGCGAGATCATCGCGTCGATCTACGACCTGATGGAAGGGACTGGACTGAAGGAGGGGATCCTGTTTCTCGACGAGATCAACTGTGTGTCGGAGACGCTCGCGCCCTCGATGCTGCAGTTTTTGCAGTACAAGACGTTCGGATGCCACAGCGTTCCCGGCGGGTGGATCGTCGTCACTGCGGGAAATCCGCCGGAGTACAACAATTCCGTGCGCGAGTTTGACATCGTGACATGGGACAGGCTCAAGCGGATCGACGTGGAGGCGGACTACGAGGTCTGGAAAGAGTACGCCTACGCCAGGGGGATCCACCCTGCGGTCACGACGTACCTGGATATCAAAAAAGATGATTTTTACAGGATAGAGACCACTGTGGACGGCAAGAGCTTTGTGACCGCCCGGGGCTGGAGTGATCTCTCCGACATGGTAAAGCTGTATGAACAGAAGGAGATCGCGGTCACGGAGCAGCTTGTCGTTCAGTACCTGCAGAACAAGAAGATCGCCAAGAACTTTGCAGTGTACTATGATCTGTTCAGGAAATACCGGTCCGACTACCAGGTCGACAAGATCCTTGCCGGAAAAGCCGGAAAGGAGATCACGGCGCGCGCAAAGGCGGCAAAATTTGACGAGCGCCTGTCCCTGCTGGGACTGCTGATCGATGCGCTGGTCGGCGCGCTGAGGGAAGTGACCGCGCAGGAGGGGGCAGTCATGGAGCTGGTAAACTGTCTGCGGCTGATGCGGGCGGATTTCGTTGTCGAGAACAACTTCCTGGAAGTCGTCAGCCGGCAGATCGAGGCGGAAAAGAACGCGGTCACAGTCGGGAAAAAGGCTGGCAATCTCTCCGCGGACCGCGAGTACATACTGAACCTTACGATCGCTGCCCTGGGCGAGCAGCTCGAACTGACTGCCCAGAAAGCGCCGGCAAGCGGGGATGCGGCGTTCAAGCTGCTGAAATCTGATTTTGATAAGCGAAAAAAGGCGCTCACCAAACTTGTCACCAGGACGGAAAGTGATCTGACGAACGCGTTCCGGTTCTGCGAGGCGGCATTTGAGTCGGGCAGCCAGGAGCTTCTGATCCTGGTGACAGAGCTCACTGCCAACAGCTATGCGGCACATTATATCGGGAAATATGGCTGTCAGGAGTATTTCAAACACAATAAGGACATGCTGTTCACAGAGCGCAAGAAGGATATCCTGGCGGAGATCGATGAGTTGATGCGGTGAGAGAACACGCCAGGGAACCTGTCAGCGGAGAAGCGCGTGGAGAGAAGAAAAAAGAGATTGAAAATATCATAAGCTTTTATATGGATGGCGATTCGGTCGAGCGTCTGGCGAAAGTGATGAAGAAATCGGAAACGGAGATCAGGCAGGTTCTTGTTGAGCATGGGGTGTCTCTGGAGCATTGATCAATAAAACAGGAGGCAGGATGACATGCAGTATATACAGTATTACGATTCGCCGCTTGGCAGGATCACGCTTGCAAGTGACGGGGAGAAGCTGTCGGGCTTGTGGTTTGAAAATCAGAAATATTATGGCAGCACGCTTTCGGAAGAAAGTGAATTGAAAAAACTTCCTGTTTTTGATCAGACTGGTCAATGGCTTGACCTGTATTTCAGGGGGCAGGAGCCAGACTTCACACCGCCGCTGTCCATGGAAGGGACACCCTTCCGCAAGTCCGTGTGGGAGATCATGCTCAGGATTCCATACGGACAGACGATGGCGTACGGCGCGATCGCAAAAGAGATCGCGGCGCAGAGAGGGATTGGGCAGATGTCGGCGCACGCAGTCGGCAGCGCTGTCAGTCACAATCCGATCTCGATCATCATACCGTGCCACAGGGTGGTCGGGACAAATGGCAGTCTGACGGGCTATGCGGGCGGCATCGACAAAAAGGTGCGCTTGCTGACACTCGAGCAGGCAGATCTGTCAAAGCTTTTTGTTCCGACGAAAGGGACGGCACTGTAGGGGTTCACTTCTTTAGGAAGTCGCTGAATTCTTTCAGTTCTTTTTTCGTTGTTTCCGAAAGACAGTTAAATTCAGTGTTGAGGATCGCGCCCTCCAATGCGTACAAATGTACCAGACAGACCTGGGGATAGGCGGCTTTCAATTTAAGGAATGCCTGCTTCGAGCCGGTCTCGCTCAACTTTTCCGCGGAGTCGATGCCGACAGCCGTCAGTTTTTTTGCCATTTCGGTTCCGATATTCATCATTGTTGTCAAGTCTGACATGTTTTTCACCTTTTTCTTTTTATCTTATTCGTTATTCTTTTCAGACGGGATGGTATATGATAGATCAGCCCACTTCCTCTGACAGTATTATATTTGTGCTGATAAGGAATGTCAATAAGCTTCCGGCTTGGTAGCGTGGTAAATATATGATATATTACTGTTCGTCTAGACGATGCCATCGCATAGCCATCGAAATTTTGCCTAGCACTGGCACAAACCATGCAGTCCACAACTCTAATTTCTGTCTGGATGGAGCACTGGCTGGAAGGGATAAACTGGACGTGGTCTGCAGAAGCCACGGCGAAAAAATGAAGGATATGATGGAAGAACTGCGTTATGACCGGTATCAGCAGACAGATTATGTCCTTTGCGCGGTACTGCTGCGGTTGGCAGAAATTTTTTGCTGGCTTAGTGTAAAATTGCTGTGGAATATATAGGGGGGAATATGGTATAATTTATTAAAGAAAGGATAGCTTATCTTATATATTGACTCATATGGCGCCATTGCGTTGATTAATAAATATTTTAAGGAGGGTGAGTGATATGATAGTAGCAGAGAGAAAGCCAAAAGCTTTTATAGATAAGTTTGATAAATTTGGTGAAGAAATGCCGGACGGAAGATTAACGGCACCTTCTGATGGTAAGGTATATCGTCTGAGAGAGGCGATATTGCTGTCGAAACAGCTTTGAAGACCGTTGACACAGCAAGAATTAAAAGGATTTGAAGTATAATGATGAGAATCAAGCCTCCAAGTCAAACGAGAATTGCAGTTAGCAGCAAATGCTATGGCAAAAAGCAGATTACAAATCAAGTCGAAGCCAGTCAAAGGCTTAGACTTTATAAAATGATAAAGTCGATAGCTGCCTCGTCCAAAACAGGAATTCGTGAAAACAGTACGGTTAAATATGACTTCTCTTAGGTATTGCAAAATATATCGGATATGAACAGGGATGTAAATGAGAGAATACAAAAATATGAAGAATGTCAGTCTTTAGTATAAGAAGAGCAGGAGATATTCGTTCACGTTAAATCCTGCTGGATAGAGTTATATGATGTTTGGCAAAGAGAAGACGCTGCAGAGCAGATATTAGTGCATTTTAATGCACTTGTCCGAACTGTAGCGTTTTTATACTTTAATGCAATTGGAGAGAAAAATTATCAGAGATATGATATAATGATTTATTAGATGATTTGAGTCAGATAGGAAGTATACTGTGAAAAATAAATTTTTCACAGACGAATTTATTCGTCCTGCAAATATTGGCGACAAGACGCTTTCAGCGTCAGCCCAAAGTTTGCAGGACGTGCGCATGACAGATAAATATGCATTGCAGACTTTGGAAACAAGTATGATATGGCAGAAATGCCGAGTTGGATCAGGAGGAGAAAGATCATGGAACAAAACGAATTGCTGGAACAGATCACAGACGCAGTGCGCGCGTGCGGTGAGATCATCTTACAGGCTGACCGGAGCAAGGGCTGCATTGACGAGAAGGCGGGGCACGCCAACTTTGTCACGACCTACGACAAGAAGGTGCAGCAACAGCTGCAGGAGAGGCTTCTCAGGATCTTGCCGGAGGCGGTCTTTGTCGGGGAGGAGGAGGACAGCCACGCCGCTGTCGCGGAGGGATATGCCTTTATCGTGGACCCGATCGACGGGACAACCAATTTTATCAAGGACTATCACATGAGTGCCATCTCTGTCGGACTTGCCCGGGACGGGGAGCGGTATATGGGCGTTGTCTACAATCCGTATCTCGATGAGATGTTCACGGCGGTGAAGGGACAGGGCGCGTATCTGAACAGAGAGCCGATCCACGTCTCGTCAGAGCCTTTGAGCAACGGCGTGGTACTCTTTGGCACGGCGCCCTACTACGAGGAGCTGAGCAGAAAATCTTTCGAGATGGCATACGACTATTTCAGGCAGGCGCTCGACGTGAGGCGGAGCGGCTCTGCGGCGCTCGACCTGTGCAGCGTGGCGGCGGGCAGGGCGGAGCTGTTTTTTGAGCTGCGGCTGTGTCCGTGGGATTTTGCGGCGGGCTCGCTGATCGTGGAGGAAGCGGGCGGCAGGGTGACGACGGTCGAGGGAGGCGCGCTGACGCTGAACCAACCCTGCTCTTTGATCGCGTTCAATCGCGTTTAGCCGAAGCAGGATTGTTTTTTATGGTTTTGTCCGGAATTTTTGTGGAAGGTTGAAAATTTGCTTGACATAAAATTATCTGTGTGTATAATATCACTTAATGATGCAAAAATGATGCAATTTTGCGCAAACGGATTTCGGCTTTTTACGAAAGGACAATTAACCATGAAGAAACTATCAGATTCAGAGTTCGAAATTATGAAAATTTTGTGGAGCAGGGAGGATGCGATGACATCCAATGAGATCCTGGACGGTATGAGAGGACAGCGTGACTGGAAGCTTGCAAGCCTGATGACTGTTCTGGCACGGATGGTCGAAAAGGGGTATGTGTACTGTGACAGGAGCACCCGCACCAACTACTACAGCGCGGTGGTGGGGGAGGAGCAGTACAGGGTCGATGAGGGCGAACGGCTTCTCGACAAGCTGTTTCACCGATCCGCCACAAAGTTTATCGCCAGCCTTTATCAGGGGGAAAAGTTTTCAGCCGAGGAGGTCAGGGAGCTGAGATCCTATCTGGATTCGCTGGAGGGAAGCGGCGAGTAGAGCGGCTGCGTACGCTGCCTGCTCGAATTTGAAAAGGGAAGTCACATGGATCCATGTGACTTCCCTTTTGTGCACAGTCCCGTGCAGCGGAATAAGCCGCTGTGCGGTGCCCTACCCTGCGCACTGCACTTGCGTCAGGCGGATGTATCAACGATCACAATGCTCGAGTCGCCCTGTTTTGCCTGCTCGACGACTGCGGCGGACAATTTCTGGAAGGAATTGTAGGAGGAGGAGGCGCCTGTCAGCACGTCGATCGAGCCCTCGCCCTGTCCTTCGAGCAGCTGCCCTGCATAGTAGCGGGTGTATTCATTGGGATAGGTGCCGTTGGAGTGGAGCATGTTCTGCATGTAGTTGCTGTCCCAGCTCTTGATAAAACCGCTGGCATTCTCCGCATTGTACTCCACGGAGACGATACTGCCCCCCTTGACCATGATCGTGATGTACTCCTTCCAGCCGTGGCTGAACTCGGCGGCCTGTGCAGTGTAGTAGCCGTCCTGGAGCGCGGGCTCTTCCGTCTTGCTGCCGCATGCGGTCAGCAGTGCCAGAAGTGTCAGTGAGATCAGCGATAGACGCAGTTTCTGAATCATTTGTCATTCTCTCCCTTCAACACAAATTTTTTGACATGAGCCTGAAGTACTTCTGCTTCCCTTGCGAGCAGTCCGCTGGATTGGTCGATCTCGCCGGCATTCTGGAGATTCTGGTCCGCGATGCCGGAGATCGTCTCGATCCGCTCATCCATGATGAGGAGTGCACTCTCCTGATCCCGGACGGCGGAGACCAGCTGGTCGGAGATCGCGCTGATCTCGTCGGAGACAACGGAGATGGCGTGAAGCGAATCGGCGGTGTCAGCGGTCAGTCTCACACCGGTCTGGATCATCGTGCTGGTGTGGGACACCATCTCCGTGGCGTTCTGCGCTGCCTCGGCGCTCTTGGCAGCGAGATCCTTGACCTGGGCAGCCACGACGGCAAAGCCTCTTCCGGCGCTTCCCGCGCGGCTTGCCTCTATGGAGGCGTTGAGCGCGAGGATGCTGGTCTGGAATGCGATGTCCTCGATCGCCTTGGCGATCTTGGTGATCTCCTCGGCGTTGGAGCTGATGCCGTCCATGGCGGTGGTCAGGGAGGACATGTGGGTGTTCGCATCCTGTATGCACTTGGCGATCTCTGTCGTCTTGCTGCGGGTCTGGCTGGTGTTCTCTGAAACGCTGGACAGCTGAGCCTTCACATGGGAAACTTCACAGACCAGCGCCTCGGTGGACTGATTCTGTTCCATGGACGCCTGGTGCAGCTGGCTGGACTGACCGTTCAACTCCTCGGACATGTGGGCAAGCTGCGAGGTGGCACTGCGAAATCCCGATATCGTCTCATGCATGGACTGGATGATCGTGCGCAGACTGCTGCGGATCAGGGTGAAATCGCCCCTGTAGTCCATCTGCGGGGTGACGCACAGATTGCCGGCGGCAACCTGCGTGAGCACCTGCTGGATATCGGATATGTAGTTGTTGACGCTCTCCACAGTGGTGCCCAGTGTATGTGTCAGCACCTCGAGTTCATCCTTGGAACGGACAGGTGTCACTGAGGAGTGCAGATCGCCGTCGGAGAGCGATACCATACGGGATGTCACGCTCTTGACCGGACGGGAGATCGACCGCGCCAGATGCAGGACGAGCAGGATCGAGATGATCAGCACCGCCAGCGTGGCTGCCACCGCCAGGGACACCGCACTGTTGATCGTATGGCTGTAATCCGCCTCGGGTATGTGCAGGACAAGCGACCACTGTGTGCCGCGGATCGGGGAGAAGGCGACCAGTATGTGCTCCCCGTCAACGGGAAATTCCGTGGCGCCGGTCTCTCCGGCAGTGATGCGGCTGAGGGAATCTGCGTCCTCTCCGCCGAGCTGTGCCAGCGTGCTGCCTGACAGGACGAGGGACTGGTCTGAGTGCCCGGTGACGTTTCCCTTGCGGTCAACCATGTACGCTGTGCTGTGTGCGCCCAGATTGATGCTGCTGATCACATCGTTGAGGGTGTCGTACTTGTATACACCGATCACGTACATCGCGGTCTCGCCGTCCTCCTTCACGGGCATGCCCATGGTGATGCCCAATTTTTCCTGAAATATCGTGGAGGATGCGGTGGTGAAGTTGTCGGTCTCCTGAAGGAGTGCCAGGAAGTCCGCATCCAGACCCTGCGGTGCACCGTCGATGCCCTGGATCAGCTTTCCGTCCAGATCATACAGGGCAATGGTGTGCAGCTCGTAGATCTCGGCAGTCTCCGCTAAGATCTCCGCGCGTCTTTGGGCTGTGCCGGCCTCGCCGAGATCACCCGCCAGCGTCATCATGCGGTCCGCCAGCATGTGGATGTTGGCTTCCACTGTCTTTGCAGACTGCCGTACCATGGGCTGGAGGCTGTCTAGCAGGATGTTGGTCGCCAGATACTGCATGGAAAGCGCCATGATCCCGCAGCTTACGATCACTAAGATCAGGATATTGAGGGTTGTGCTTCTCAATATTCTTCCATTGAGGCTTCGTCTGGGCTTTTGTTGCTGGAAGTCTGTCTTGTTTCTGGTCACGATTTGATCTCTCCTTTTTGTCTTTTTTTGTTTTTTAGTTTTGTATATTTATTTTTATGCCCGGCAGGGGAAGGTAGTCCTTCCTGCCCGGGTACTGGTCAGTCTCTGAGCAGATCTGTCACTGTGCGCCCGCATAAATAAAAGCCCATCTATGCTTTGGCAGAGAACAGGCTGCTGTTCTCTGCCAGGGGTATAGTGTGCCTTTTTATGCACACGGGCACCCAGAGGAAGAATGTCAGCAAAAGCTGACGGGTGCCCGGCGCGCGAGTGGTGGAGAAGGTCATTCCCCTACTTGATTATGAAATGATAAGGAGTCCGTGCGGACAGCGATAAAGTTCATTTGCGATAAATGATATTATATCATAGACGGGTGTGGAAAGGAAGACTGTTTTTTACGGAAAATCCCTCCCAGGGGGCTGGCAGTTCGAGTTTGCGGATCATATCTTCGAGAACCGGCTCCGGGATGTAGCGCGCCCTTTTCAGGTTTCTGTCAAGCAGCTCCTGGTAGGGCGCTTCCAGGTACACGATGTGCACCCGCGCGCCGTACCCTGCAAAGAGGCTGACAAGCCGCTGCCTGGTCTCCTGGATGATATTCGTGGCATTCCAGATAAACGGTTTTTTCTGTCTCAAAAA
>ERZ808054.654-NODE-654-length-28253-cov-4.835498_pt1 | contig 28253 bp, 37 predicted proteins | sample MGYA00380201_ERZ808054 | MGnify/ENA primary metagenome ERZ808054 (study PRJEB31490, sample SAMN06133419) | mouse gut metagenome | isolation source: Z5_2 | host: mice | place: China: Chengdu | collected 2015-05 ...
GCAGAAAGATTAAATCTGATGGATAACAGAAAGGATATGGTACGGATATGAAACTTCTAAGGATGGAAAAGGTGGGAGACGGCAAATTTCTGAAAAATTATGAATTGACCTACCTGAATAAAGCCGGACGGGAGAAAAAATACGAAATGGTCAGCCGCAGAGAATTGTCTTCCCCCGAGGATCTGGGACAAACTCCCAGCGGCGTTTCCATTGTGGCGGTGTGCCAGGGGAAAATGCTCCTGCTGCATGAATTTCGTATGGGAATCAACCGAAATGTCTATAATCTCTGCGCCGGTATGCTGGAGGAAGGAGAGTCTGTGGAGGACTGCATTCAAAGGGAACTGTATGAGGAGACTGGGCTTTCCGTCAAGCGGATCCGGGATATCCTGCCAGCCTCCTTCGCGGCAGTGGCCTTTTCTGATGTCACTACCTATATCGCTATCGTGGAAGCAGAGGGAGAAATGTTTGATCATACCTCAGAAAACGAGCAGATCGATTCCCGCTTTTACACCCGTGAGGAAGTAAGAGAACTGATTCAGACGGAACAATTCAGCTCCAGGGCACAGTTGGCAGCATACTTTTTCGCCCTGGGAGCCCTGACAGAAGAAAGAGAGAGTGGCGATGAAAATATTTGCATACTGCCTGCGGGAATTTGACGAAAAACCCATGTTTGACAGGCTGGCAGGAGCGTATGAGGCCCAGTATGGCTACAGCACGCAATACCCTTCCCCGGATAATGTGTCCCTGGCCCGGGGATTTGACGCCGTCAGTTGTACCCCCTGTGACATGGGGGCCGATATGCTGCAGCGTTTTCATGATGTGGGTGTGCGGTATGTGGCCACCCGTTCCATCGGGTTTGACCATATAGATTTGAAAAAAGCGAAAGAACTGGGCATGGGCGTATGCCATGTCAGCTATGAGCCGGAGACTGTGGCGGATTACGCCATCATGCTGATGCTCATGTGCTGCCGCAATATGCCCCATATCATGAACCGTTCTTTGGTACAGGATTACAGCCTGCAGGGAAAAATGGGAAAAGATATCAGCCATTGCACCGTGGGGGTGGTGGGAGCAGGTCAGATCGGCAGCACCGTAATCCGGCATCTGAGCGGATTCGGCTGCAAAATGTTGGCCTATGATATACATGAAGATCCTGTTCTGAAGGGACTGGCAGAGTATGTGGCCCTGGAGGATCTCTATGCCCAAAGCGACATCATTACATTACATGCTCCGTCTACAGCAGAGAATTATCATTTGGTGGATGCTTCCGCCCTGTCCCGGATGCGGGACGGTGTAATCCTGGTCAACACAGCCAGAGGAGCCCTGGTGGACACGGAGGCGCTGATACAGGGACTGGAATCCGGCAAGGTGGGGCATGCGGCGCTGGACGTACTGGAGGACGAAGCCGGGCTGTACTATGCCAACCGCATGGGGGATGTGATTGTCAACCGCCAAATGGCAGTTCTGCGTTCCTTTCCCAATGTGATCCTTTCCCCTCATACCGCATTTTACACCGAAAATGTGGTGTGGAATATGGCCTGCAAAACCTTTAAAGGAGTGCGGGACATGATAACGCATACGGAAAATCCCCTGGTAATCCTGCCTTCCCCCTTGTAATCAATACAAGAAACGATACAACATGATAAGCAACAGCACAATATGTATAGGAAAAGAGCGTGCACACTATGGATATTCGGATCACAGGGCATTTGAACGGGACTCAGATGAAAGAACTGAAAAAACTATATCAGTCCGCTTTTCCGGCCAGTGAGAAAAAGCCCTTCTGGCTGATTCAAAAAAAGCGTCGGGAGGGTATTACCGAGATCCTGGGACTGATAAACCGGGAGGAACAGTTGGTGGGGCTGGCCATCACCATCGCCTGGCAGGATCTTTTGCTGCTGGATTATTTTGCCATTGCGGAGGATATGCGAGGGCAGGGCTGCGGCGCACAGGCGCTCCGGCTTCTGCAGGATCGGTATCAGGGCAAAAGATTGCTGTTGGAAATAGAGACGCCGGATGTTCCCAGTGAAAACCATCAGCAGCGTCTGCGCCGCAGACTTTTCTATCAATCCTGCGGCATGGACAGCATGGACTACCATGTGGGGCTGTTTGGCGTGGAGATGGAGATTATGACGTTTCAGTGCCAGGTGAGTTTTCATGAATATCACGCAATTTTCTCGGGGGTATACGGAAAACATTTTGCCAGCCGGGTGACACTGGTGCTGAAAAGAGAAGGTGCGGAAATTCCGAAAATACAGAAACAGAAAACTGGCAATTCTTAAATTTTTAAATTGCCAAAATTCATGCGTGAAAGGTATAGACAAATACGAAAAATAGTACTATAATTTCAGTTGATCGCTGATTAACAGGGATCAGACAATAAAAAGCCTATGAAAGAGGAGAGGAGAATTATGAAATTCAGTAAGAAATTAGTAGCTTGTATCGCAGTGATGATGATGGCATGCATGATGCTTTCAGCATGTGGCAAAAGCCCGGTGAACAGCGTTGTGACGGCAAAGGACGGTCAGGCAGATGGCGAGATCGGCACGACTTTCCGTACCGCATTCTTTGAGTACAGCGTTGATTCCGTGGCCTATCCTTCCGAGTATGAGGGATATACTCCCGCCGCCGGCATGCAGCTTTTAGATGTGGTCATCACCATCAAGAATACGTTCGGAGAAGAGTTGCCCATGTATAACAGCGATTTCCAGATCCAGTGGCATGATTTGGGCAATGGCAAAGAGGATTATGGCTTTGGCATTGAGATGGATAGTTCCAGCACTATAATGCCTTCCGAGTACGGCCTTGCCAAGGGAGACAGCTGCACCTACCACATCCTTTATGAAGTACCCGCCGAGGCCAAGGAATTTTCTGTTTCCTATCTGGAGTTTTTCTCTGACAACTCCGAGGGAGATGTATTTTTCACATATTTTAATAAATAAAAAATAAAGTAAAAAAATATTGCCAATATTGCGGAGGAATGTAGTCTTTACGGGTTGCATTCCTCTGCTTTTTTGTGTATTATAGGATAGGAGAAATAAATAGCAATATCAGAGTACAAATATTATTTATGTGAAAAGGGGACATGATATGGAAAAAGAATACGTAAATGGGGAAAAAGCACAAATCTGGATTTCAGTTCCGAAAAGACATGACAAGGCAATCCTTTGCGCAGTGGGCGCGGGAGTTATTCTTCTTCTGGCAATTTTCCTGATCGGGGGATGCGGGTTATGTGCAGCAGTGACCATTTTAATGGCATTCCTGACATTTTCGGTCCACTTTTCGATGCAAAAAAGAATCACCATTGCAAACATAATTTTCTATTTTGACAGAGGCGAAATGTATCTGATATCTTTACATAAAGAAGACAGAGAACTGCGTGCCTATCTTTACGGTCAAACGGAAGAACCATCTTTACTTCCGGAAAAACCCGGAGCCCTTTTGATGGATTTGGCAGACAAGTCTGTGATATGGCATATTCAAAGCATTTCTTCAATAGCGGAATTCAGGTCTCATCTGAACAACAAAAGATATAAGATATATTTTTCTTTTGACCTTCCCGGCTACGAATATGAATCGGTTCTGGAAATAGTGATTCAGCAAAAGCACTTTGAGGGGTTTGAGAGTTTGATGGATACATTGCAGTGTATAAGGTTGCAGTGTATAAATGAATCTCAGGTATTGTGAATCCCTCTTAATTGTTGTATAATGGGTAATATTGTTGAATTTGTATATGGAGGAAAAATGTATGTATATTACCTGTTTGGATTTGGAGGGCGTGCTGGTACCGGAGATCTGGATTGCGTTTGCCGAGGCAAGCGGCATTCCCGAATTGAAGAGAACTACCCGGGATGAACCCGACTACGAAAAGCTGATGAACTGGCGGCTTGGAATATTAAAAGAACACCACTTGGGTTTGAAGGAAATCCAGGAGACTATAGCCAGGATTGATCCCATGCCCGGGGCAAAAGAGTTCCTGGACGAGCTTCGTTCTATTACCCAGGTTATCATCATCAGCGACACCTTTACCCAGTTTGCCAGTCCGCTGATGGAAAAGCTGGGATGGCCCACTATCTTCTGCAATTCTCTGGAGGTGGCGGAAAACGGTGAGATCACAGGTTTTAAAATGCGGATTGCAGATGCCAAACTGACTACGGTTAAGGCTTTGCAGTCTATCGGATATGAAACTATTGCCAGCGGTGACAGTTATAATGATTTAGGCATGATAAAGGCCAGCAAGGCGGGATTCCTGTTCAGGAGTACCGACAAGATTAAGTCGGACAATCCACAGCTTCCTGCTTATGAGACTTACGGAGAACTGATGACTGCCATAAAGGCTGCCATGGCACAATAAATGGCTATTTAATTTGTTTACAAGAGGTGTTTACAAATGAATATGAACCCTATGGCTTTATTGGCATTAAAAAGTGATTTTAATAAGTTTAAGAACAACCATCCAAAATTTCTGCAATTTGCAAAAGCATTTACAAAAGCCGGAATCCAGGAAGGAACTGTCATGGAATGCAAAGTGATTACGGCAGATGGTCGAGAATTCCAGACTAACATACGAGTCACGGCAGATGATTTGGAATTGCTGGAAAAGCTGAAAAACCTACGGCAGGAGGTGTAGACAACTATGCGCAAAAGACAAGTTTAACGAATAGTTGGTTTGGTGGTTATTGAGTATGTTGGTTGTGGTTTGCCAACTATTCGTTAAACTTGAACGTTGTAGGAAGGTACACTTTTCATTCCCTTTTTGCCTAGGAACAGGGCAGCATACTTTTCCTCAATCTCATTCCACGGAATCGTAGCAACTTTTTCACCCACCGGTTTTCAGGGTTCATCTTCAAGCCGTTGGGCTGGTTAAAATCTGAAAGTTTAAACGGATGATGGAAATAAAGTCAGTATTTTCAAGGATTGATAAATGTCATGAGCGGAATTCTGCTCATCGCTTAACACCTGTTGGGAGAACATCATCCCTCTGGGTGCCCTGCCTTCCTGCCAGTAATCAATGCTGATGGCGTTATCCCAATCGGGATTGGCACGATGCAACTTAGGGTATTGGCAGTTCTGCTGATATTTCTGAAGCAGTGCAGAAATGTCCGATTCATCGGTCAGATTTGGGGCAAAGGCAACAGAGCCGCACCATATTGTAGCCGGAACAAAGATAAACTCCAATAGAATTCTTTCACCGTAATAACCTTTTGCACAAAGAGTTTCCTGTTAACAGTTCGACCACTTGGTCGAGACGTTCCGCATAATCATGAAGAACTTTGGCAATTTTGGAACGTTTCTCTTTATCATGCATTGCTATTTTTACTTTGTTCATATTCATGCCGCCATCCAGTTCATCTAACTGTATCCACAGCAGATTTATACCGCCAGTCGGTGATTCCGTGGGTATTAACTTTTGTATTTTTTCCCCTAGAGATTCTAAATACGAATATTCTTGATTCATATCTGCAAGTTTTTTGAAAAGGAAAGTTGCTTCTCCTCCACTCATAGCAAGATTGCACACATAGACGCCATAATTATCCCATAGACGAAGACTATCATCCTCGAATCGTCCGGCATCAATATCGTCAGCCCATGCACGAAAAGCTGAAGCACCAAAAAATACACCGCTACGTTCCGGTAAAGTTAACCAATAGCTCATTTTATTAATGGCTTTTACATATAACTCCTCTATACCCATCTCGCGTTGTTTTTCTCCAATGAAAATTAAATCCATTTTATTTTCATCTGTCAAAGCATAATCAATAATATCTGTACCGCCAACAAGCAGCTTTACAATTTGTCCCTCTTGATCGTACCCAACAATCAGACAATAAGTTCCCACATCAGAATTCCAGCCGGGTATATCGTTTATATTTGTTTTGACTATAACGGGAATGTCTTTGTCAATCATTTCTACGATTTTTTGAATACATAATTGGGGATTGGCATCAAGATATTTGGCAGGAATATATTCATGCTTATATCCCAGCGTATCAAAAATATATTGAAAGTATTCCGCATTCCCTAAATACCCTGAAACACAGTACTCACAGCGCGTTGACAGGTTGTGATTATAGATTTGTGCGACAGTATCCCCTGTAACTGCAACAATGTCCCAAAAGTCGAATCTTTCCTCTTGCCCCTTACATTCAAAAATAAATTTAATACAATCAGGTAATCCATAGTTGTGTCCTTGCATTCCATCCAGCAATGGACGCTTGATAGTAATCATTTTCATTTTGTATCCTTCCGGCACAGGAGCATCCGCTTTCATGAAGCACCCCCAAAAAAAGTGACGACGCTCAACATCCACGCCCTTTCCGTAGTAGTGTTGGAAAAGGACATCATAATCAAATCCCGATTTATATGTATCCAGCGCATCCAGTGTGCAGAAAAATTCCTGAGCTCGCCAGAGATATCTGCTCCGGTATCATCACCGATTTCTTTTCCTATAAAACGTATAGCAGGCATTTTTTTATATTCAAAGTTTTCTCCATCCTCGCCGGAACCTCCTGCCGGTGGATCATCATCCGGTGTGTTGTAATCAATGATCTTATGTTTACGTTAAGCATACACTAAATTACTAACCTGGATTCTATATGGAAAGCGTTTCCGAATCCAATATAATAGTAAAGGGGCCGTCGTTTAATAAAGAAACTTTCATATCTGCTCCAAAGCGGCCATGTTGCACTCGCTGAGTCGGGTTTGACAGATGGGCTTGGCATTCGTTGATAATATATTCATACAAATCCTCAGCCAAATCAGGAGCGCCTGCATTGGTAAATGAAGGGCGGTTACCTTTACGGCAGTCAGCATATAAAGTAAATTGTGATACCAAAAGCAGGCTGCCGTCTACATCCTGCAGGGATAGATTGGTTTTACCATTCTCATCCTCAAAAATCCGCAGACCTAACAACTTTTTGATCATTTTGTCAGCAACTGTTCTGGTATCCGTCTGGCTTACGCCCACCAACACCAGAAAGCCTTTGCCTATAGCACCTACTATTTGCTGATCCACCGATACATTGGCTTCTGTCACTCTCTGTATGACAAATCGCATTACTTCTGCTCCTCTCCCATTTCCTGTTAAACTCTTTTCTCAATCTATTCTTTTTTCTCAATCTTACGTTGAAACACAAAAGGATTCCTTTGCTGGAGGGCGGTTCTATTCCCCTTTATCCATTTCCTTTAGAAGGTCATTGACTTTCTCAGGGGCGGAAGTATCTTCCGGCGGATACGCAGGAACAGCAAAATCCTCTCTGGCTATTACATTTCTGTCATCCCAACGCACGGGCATTCTCCTCTTCCACTCTTCAATATTGCTGATAAATTTCATACCCGAAACCAGGTTCTCTTCCTGCCGGTCAGGAGTCTTCTCCGATTTTGCTTCTTTCTTCTCCAGATTTCTGGATTTTATGGCCCTGCGGCGTTCCTGATTATCCATGGTGTGAATTCCTGCGTCATCCACACACTCAATGCTTTCATATACAGCGCTCTTTATGGGCATCTTCTTTTTTATCAAGGCCGAGTTTACATAGGATCTTACAGCAGCATAGATGATGGCAAAGATTGGAACGCCAACAATCATACCCAACACATTAAACATGCCGCCAAAAAGCGTAATGGAAAAAATTACCCAGAAGCCGGACAGACCGGTGGAGTCACCCAGTATCTTTGGCCCGATCAGATTGCCGTCAACCTGTTGCAGAATCAGTATGAAAATAATAAAATACACGCAGTTTAACGGATGCATGGGATCCACTACCAGTATCAGCACGGCGCTGGGAATGGCCCCCAGAAAGGGTCCAAAAAAGGGAATGATATTTGTCACACCAATGATAACGCTGATCAAAGCCGCATAGGGAGTGCGCAACATGGTGGTTCCGATCAGACACAGCAGACCGATAATCAGGGAATCCAGTATCTTGCCGCTGATAAAGCCGATGAAGGTATTGTGGGCAAAACGGAAGTTGTTAATAATTACATTGGCAGAATCCGGCTGATAGCAGGCATAAAGCAGCTTCTTGGCCTGTACGGCAAACTTCTCCTTACTGCCGAGAATATAGATGGAAATAACGAAACCTATAATAAAGTTCCACAGGGTCTTAAAGATTCCCAGCACGCTCAGGGATACCGTCTTGATCAACTCGCTGGACTTGGTCAGGACAGTCTCGTTGAGGAAACGTTCCAACTCTTCAGAATAACGGTTGATCAGGTTTATTGCATAATCTTTAATCTCAGAATTGTCCGCCAATAGCTGATTCATCCATGCGGTAAAATTGGTCATATATGTGTCAAAATTGGAAACAATATTTTGGATACTGGGAACAATCTGAGACACCAGCATACTGATCAGAAGATGAATCGCAAAATAGAACAGCAAGGCAGTAACCAGCACACCTAACATGCGGGTTCGTGCATGCGACTTAGGCCCCTCTTTTAACTTGAGAAGTCTTCTGAGGGGGTATAAAATTCTCTGTTCAATGCTGTTCAGAACCGGGGTCAGCAAATAGGCCAGTATAAAGCCAAATACCACCGGCATCATAATCCCTACCATAACGTCAATGGCCGACTTAATATTGGAAGAATGAAACAAAAGATAGTAAAACATAATGCTGCCCATGATTACCAGCAGCGCCGTCAATCCCCATCTGATATATTGGTTTTTCCATTTTAGTTTCATGCTCTTACCTCTTCTCTGCATAACGGAAATCCGGCTTAACCAAACTCCGATTTTGTTTCACACCACCATCATACACTGATTTCAGGCATATAACAAGGGTATATTTTCTAAAAAACATGAAAGAAAAGGAAAAGAAAAATCAAAAAAACATTGTCTCCCGTTGTAAAAAAAGGTAAAATAACTTCATATGAGGAGGAACCATCCATGAAATTGCAGCAAGTACTGAGCTATGTCCGGCGCGCCATAGATGACTACCATATGATTGAAGAGGGAGACAAGATTGCAGTAGGGATCTCCGGAGGAAAGGATTCCCTGACGCTGCTCTATGCCCTGCACGGTCTGATGCGCTTTTATCCCAAGCCTTTTACGATTCATGCCATAACGGTGGATTTGGGATTTGAGAATCTGAAGCTGAACGAAATCCAGGATTTATGTAAAAGTCTGAACGTGGAATATACGATCTTAAAAACGGATATTGCCCAGATTGTATTCGAGGATCGCAAGGAGGATAATCCCTGTGCCCTATGTGCCAAAATGCGCAAAGGAGCGCTCAACACCGCAATTAAGCAGGCTGGTTGTAATAAGGTAGCCTATGCTCATCACAAGGATGATGTGGTGGAAACCATGCTGTTGTCTTTGATCTTCGAGGGGCGGTTCCATACCTTTGCGCCGGTGACTTATCTGGATCGCATGGAACTCACTGTGATCCGGCCTTTGATGTACATGAATGAGGCGGATGTAATCGGCTTTGTCAACAAATACCATGTGCCGGTGGTGAAAAGTCCCTGTCCGGCAGACGGACACACCAAGAGGGAATATGTTAAGAATCTGCTCCGGCAGCTGAATCAGGAGAATCCAGGCGTTAAAGAGCGCATGTTTACGGCCATACAGACCGGAAGCCTGAAAGGATGGGGTGAATATTTTGGCAAATAACACTGCGGTTACCAATTATCACGAGGAACAGAAAATGCAGAATATCCTTAAAATGCGCACTGTGCTGGAAGAACTGCCTCCCTTCTGTAAGGAATTTTTTCGGGGGATCGAACAATACACTTCTGCCAGAACCCGACTGGCTTACGCCTATGATCTGCGCATGTTCTTTGAATTTCTGCACGAAAAAAACAGTGCCTGCGCCAAGTTAGAGATTTCCCGAATTCCCCTTGCTTATCTGGACCTGCTCAACCGACAGGACATAGAGGAATATCTGGAATATGTATCTCTGTATCAGAGAGACGGAAAAAACATTATCAACGAAGAGCGGGGCAAAAGCCGTAAGCTGGCCTCTCTCAGAAGTTTTTACAACTATTTTTTTGAGACGGAAAAAATCAAGAAAAACCCGGCGGCCCTGGTACCGCTGCCTAAGCAGCACGATAAGGAGATCATACGCCTTGAACCCAACGAAGTAGCTATTCTGCTGGATCAGGTGGAGGATGGGAGTAAGCTGACTAAGAAGGAACAGGAATACCACAAAAAAACCAAGCTGCGGGATGTGGCATTGATTACGTTGCTGCTGGGGACAGGAATCCGCGTGTCGGAATGTGTAGGACTGGATCTTCAGGATGTGGACTTTGATGTCTATGGGATACGAATCCTGCGCAAAGGAGGCAAGGAAGCTATTATTTATTTTGGTGAAGAAGTGGGTACGGCACTGCTGGATTACCTGGAGCAACGGGAACACATGGTTCCTGCTGAAGGACATGAGAATGCTCTCTTCCTCTCCCTGCAGAACCGACGCATGGCTGTACGTTCCGTGGAAAACCTGGTAAAGAAATATGCTTCCCGGGTTACCACCCTGAAAAAGATCACTCCTCATAAGCTGCGCAGCACCTACGGCACAGCTCTGTACCGGGAAACCGGAGATATTTATCTGGTGGCGGATGTGCTGGGCCACAGTGACGTCAATACCACCCGAAAGCACTATGCCGCTCAGGAGGACGAGCGCCGACGCCGGGCCGCAAATGCCGTACGGCTCAGGGAATAATGCGGCTCCTATTTTATAAATTCTGAAGAATAATAGGGAAGGATCAGATAGTTACCGACGCAGATTTCCTCCCCTGCCAGATGGTTCATACTCATAACTTCGGCAATATACTGATTCTGACTGGGATAGTGCGCTTCATCCGCATATTTATCTGCCAGCGTCCAAAGGGTATCGCCTGGTGCGATCTGGACGCTGGTATAATATTTATAAGATATGTCTCCCAACTCCGTATTGGCATTGGATAAAAGGACATGACAGAAAAGGGCTGTGGCCAGCGCCAGAACTATAGCAATACCTGCCAGAATAAAGATACGGCGCACTTCTCTCCGCCTTCGGATTTTTCTTTGCTGATTTCTCAAATCTCTTTCGTAAATACGCATGACCTGGTTCATATTCCACCCCTCCCTCACAGACAATGATATGTATTATGTAAAGTCTAAAACAAATTTATGTTCGGAACATTTGTTTGTCCTGATTGTATTATAGCGAACATATATTCTCCTGTCAAGCCGTATCGAACATATTTTTGGAATATATGTTTGCTTTTTGCCGTTTAGTATGCTATAATGATTTTGTCAAGATAAGAATGCGGGTTTACTTATTTTCTTAAGAAACGGAGGGCCATGGGATGGGCTATGGTAAGATAACTGCCAAACAGCAGGAAATATTGGATTATATTAAGGACGAGATACTGAAAAAGGGATATCCTCCCACAGTTCGGGAGATTTGTGAGACAGTACATTTGAAGTCCACTTCATCCGTACACTCCCATCTGGAGACCCTGGAGAAAAACGGGTATATCCGCAGAGATCCCACCAAGCCCCGGGCCATTGAGATCTGTGATGACAGCTTTCAGATGGTACGAACGGAAGTGGTTAGTCTTCCCGTGGTAGGACAGGTGGCCGCCGGGCAGCCGATCCTGGCGCAGGAGAATATAGAAGACTATTTCCCTGTGCCTGCGGATGTGGTGCCTCTGGGGGAATCCTTTATTTTGAAAGTCAAGGGAGATTCCATGATCAATGCCGGTATTTTCAATGGCGACCGCATATTTGTGAGCTGCTGCAACGATGCTTCCAACGGAGACATGGTGGTGGCATTGGTGGAAGATTCTGCCACTGTTAAGACATTTTATAAGGAGGACGGCCATATCCGCCTGCAGCCGGAAAATGATTCCATGGAACCTATCATTGTCAATGATTGCCAGATTTTGGGAAAAGTCTTTGGTGTTTTTCGTTTTTACCGCTGATTTTGCATATTCCTCCTTTTGAATGGACACAATAGCTGTGGAGCATAGAAGTATGTGAACTCTAAACAGCGTCTCTTCGAACAGTATGCCACTGTCAATATGCGGATTTTTACACGGCCGGATGTTTGAAATTGTATACTGACAGGAGAGTTGCGGAATTCTAGTTAGGAGGAAATCATATGGGAAATAAATATTTGGATGGCACGGCCCTGACGATTGCGATTATCGGCGCAATTAATTGGGGATTAATTGGCCTGTTCCGATTTGACCTGGTGGCATTTATCTTCGGTGATATGTCCTGGCTGTCCAGGATCGTTTATGTAATCGTGGGACTTTGCGGATTATACCTGGTCACTTTTTATATGCATCTGGGAAGCGGACGCAGAGATACGTAAAGTATCTGCTTCGTCACAGCGATAAAAAACAGTGGTTATTCTTGGATAAGAACAGCCACTGTTTTTTCCCGCTTATAATTCTTCTTTTGCCACGATTTTGCCATCTCCCCAGATACGCTCCAGATCATATAGCAAACGGTTTTCCTTGTCAAATACATGTACGATCACATCGCCGAAATCCATCAGGATCCAGTTGGCAGTGTCATAGCCTTCCACCTGCTTTTTGAAATGTCCGGCACGGCCCAGTTTTTCCTCCACATTGTCACTGAGTGCCTGGATCTGGCTACGGTTACTGCCCCCGGCAATGATAAAGTAATCTGCGATTATAGAGAGTTCACTGATGTCAATTATCTTAATATCTTCCGCTTTCTTATCTTCCAGTGCCTCTATGGCTAGTCTGGCAATTTCCTTGGATGTATTCATATTTCTTCCTCCCATTAAATACATTGCATATACATGCTGCTGTCATCCGAACAAATCCCCTTTAACGCGTCCCGGCCGGGGAGGCCCCGCCCTCCAGCCTTTCCCTGTAATATTCATAGGTATCCTGGGTGGTCTTTTCGATCACGGAACCACTGTCCTGCAAGTAGTTCAGAGTATCCTCCAGGATAAGCAGTACAGCCCGGTCAAGATCAACGAAGGCGGTTCTGCGAATCTGTTCCAGTCTGGGAGCCTGTCTGCGTCCCGGTTCCATATAGTCGGCTACAAAAATGATCTTTTCCAACAGGGACATACCTGGGCGTCCCGTAGTATGGTTATGAATCGCATTTAAAATATCCCTGTCTGACACATGGTATTTTTTCCCTGCCAGATAGCTTCCTGCCTTGGCATGGAGCAGAGAAGGCTTCTTATATTCTTCTTTGCTGATCTGCATATGCTGCTTTTCACAGATGGACAGCAGCTTCTTCTCCGGCAGACACTTGGCGCAATCATGAAGCATACCTGCAACCAGCGCATGGTCTGCCTTCTCCCCATGGCAGGCAGCCAGGTTTGCCGCTGTGTAGGCCACGGCCAGGGTATGCTCATAGCGCTTTGCGTCCTGGACTTTTGACATCTCTTTTCTTAGTTTGCTCAGTTCACTTGGTTTCAATAACTTTTCCTCATGGATTTTGATAATAATGGTTCTGAAAAATATATTCCCGTACAGGATCCGGGACCAGATACCGAATGCTTCTGCCCTCCCTGCAGCGATGCCGGATATCCGTTGAGGAAATTTCCAGATTGGGAAAAGCCATCAACAGGATCTTCGCGTCATAACGTTCTTCTAATTCCTGCCGTTTTGCTTCCAATTTGTCCATGGGCATGCCGTTTCTGGACGCTGCCAGCAAGACGCAGTTTCGGAAGATTTTCTCCGGACAATACCAGTTTTCGATAGAAAACAGACAGTCCGCGCCCAGAATAAAGTACAGGTGGGCTTGGGGATACATATTCTGCAAGGCTTCCAATGTCTCATAGGTGTAGGTATTGCCCCCCCGACGCACTTCCAGGTCTGAGCATGCAAAGCAGTCTCTGTCAGCCACGGCCAGTTTGGTCATGGCCAGCCGCTCAGATCCTGGCAGTATCTCCCCCTTGTCCTTCATATAGGAATTGCCGGTGGGCATAAACAGAATCCCTTTCAGCCCCGCCTCTTCCATGGCCCATTGGGCCAGCAGCAGATGGCCGGTATGTATGGGATTAAAAGTTCCGCCCATGACGCCTATCTTTTTCCATTTTGATAGATCTTCCATGCTCCTCCTCCTGATCGGCCTGCTTCTGTTTCCTGCTATTAGGAGGTCAGGGCAGCTGAATCCTGGGATTGTCCTTGTCGGGCTTGTACAGCACAATCTTTTTGCCGATTACCTGTACTACCTGAGAATGGGTACGCTCCGCAACCAACTGGGCTATTTCCCGGGGGTCATCCATACAGTTTTTCAATACGGCTATTTTAACCAGTTCTCTGGTGTGAAATGATTCCCCGATGGCTTCTGTAATCTGGGGCGTCAGGCTGGATTTTCCCACCTGAAAAATGGGCTCCAGGTTACTGGCCAGACTCTTTAAATATGCTCTCTGTTTGCTTGTCATTCTCTTTCTCCTTATATAGAATTCCGTCGATCTTCTTCAGGCCACCCAGTACCGCCTATTTGTAGTAATCGAAGGATAAACCATACATTCTGACAGTATCTCCCTCCTGGATGCCCAATTGTTCCAGTTCTGCCAGGATTCCGTTATCCCGCAGGAAATTCTGAAAAAAGGTAAAGCCCTTCTCACTCTCCAGGTTGGTATACCCCAGCATTTTCTCTATGCGGGGACCTTCCACCACATACTCGTCCGCTTCCTCATCGTAAACCACCGTATAGGGCATGTCGCCGTAGGAGGTCCGCTCCTCCTCCGGGAAATATTCCTGCGCAAAGACTGTAGGCTCCTGGGTCAACTGGTCCAGCATCTCCCGCACATGGTACAGCAGTTCCTTCAGCCCCTGTCCGCTGATGGCGGAGATAGGATATACTGGAATCCCCTTTGGCTCAAATTCCGCCTTCAGCGCCGCCAGAGGGTCACTCTCCTCCACGGAGTAGATGGCGTCTATCTTATTGGCGGCAATCACCTGGGGGCGCTTGGAGATATCTGCATTGTAACTCTCCAATTCCTTATTAATGGCATATATATCCTCGATGGGATCGCGTCCCTCGGTACCTGCCGCGTCAACGATATGGATGATGACCTTGGTTCGCTCGATATGCCGCAGAAATTCATGGCCCAGTCCCGCCCCCTGGGAAGCGCCTTCTATCAGACCGGGTATATCCGCAATCACAAATCCTTTGGCATCTTCCAGATCCACTACTCCCAGGTTGGGACTGAGGGTGGTGAAATGATAATTGGCAATCTTGGGCTGAGCGTTGGACACCCGGGACAAAAGTGTGGATTTTCCCACATTGGGGAATCCTACCAGACCCACATCCGCTATAACCTTCAGTTCCAGAAGCAAGGTCAGTTCCTGCGCCGGCTGCCCCGGTTGGGCATACTTGGGTGCCTGCATGGTGCTGGTGGCATAGTGCTGGTTACCATTGCCTCCCCTGCCCCCCTTCAGCAATACCATTCGCCGGCGGTCGCCGGACATATCCGCAATGACTTTTCCCGTTTCCGCTTCCTTGATCACAGTTCCCTGAGGCACTTTCAGCACGATATCCTGCCCATTCTTGCCGTGGCAGTTCTTTTTGCCCCCCGGCTCACCGTCCTGGGCTTTGTATTTTCGAATATGGCGGTAATCCACCAGAGTGTTCATACCTTCATCCACCTGGAAGATTACGTCACCCCCATGGCCTCCGTCCCCGCCGTCCGGACCGCCGCTGGGTACGTATTTTTCCCTGCGGAAGGAGACATGTCCGTCCCCGCCTTTTCCGCTTCTCACATATATTGTTGCTCTGTCTGCAAACATCCTGCTTATCTCCTCTTTCTAACGGGTAAAGTAGTATCACGAACAAAAGGCTTCAAACAACAGGATATGTTTGAAGCCTCTCATGACTATGTTCGATAATCGGCATTACTTTTCAACAGGATATACGGAAGCCTGCTTCTTGTCTCTGCCCTTTCTCTCGAATCTCAGAACGCCATCAACCAATGCAAACAGGGTGTCATCGCCGCCGATGCCCACGTTTACGCCGGGATGGATCTTGGTCCCACGCTGCCTGTACAGAATGTTACCAGCCTTTACGAACTGTCCGTCGGCCCTCTTCGCACCCAGTCTCTTGGACTCGGAATCCCTGCCGTTCTTGGTGGAACCCACACCTTTTTTATGGGCGAAGAATTGAAGGTTCATATTTAACATGGCTTACACCTCCTCAAACTTTACTGTAAGATACTTTTCCCCATAGGTATTGGCAAGCTGCTGTAAACCAAATACCATGGCATCCATCAAAAAGACGGATTTTTCCTGCAGGTCACTCTCCATCTCACACCGAATAAAGCCTGTCTCCTCATTGGTGGATATCTGCAAAGCCTCTCCGGCCAGTTCCTCCAGTGAATTGACGGTGTTGATCACCAGTATGGATATGGAAGCGCACAAAATATCCGGCTTGCCAGGTCTCGCATAATCCGCATGCCCCATACAGGTAAAACCTGTATATTTCTGTGCTTTTGTCCCGCGAATCACTACTGTCGTCATAATCGTCCACTTACATTAGGCGTTAATCTTGTCAATCTTAACCTGCGTGTATGCTTGTCTATGACCGTTCTTCTTGTGGTATCCGGTTTTTCTCTTGTATTTGTATACAATAACCTTCTTACCTCTACCCTGCTCCATAACGGTAGCTGCTACTGTAGCACCGGCTACATCTGCACCCACCTTGAGGGTAGCGTCACTTACTGCGATTACCTGGTCAAAAGTCACAGTAGCACCAGCCTCTGCGTCGATCTTCTCGACTTTGATCACATCTCCCTCAGAAACTTTGTACTGCTTTCCACCTGTTGCAATAATTGCGTACATAAGGCACCTCCTATTCATGAACTCCAGCAACGAATACTTTCGTTCTTACTCGCTAACTTTGGTGGCGCATTCAGAAAATGACACACTTTTACCTAGTTATGCGGCATACTGGAACATCATAGCATGAGGTGCCTTGTTTGTCAAGAAAATATTTCTAATTATTTAAGGAAAAATACATGTTCCTATTTTTTCCTGGCCTCAAAATCCTCCACATATTGGATAATCAGTTTCACCGTTCCCTCCACGCCCAGCACACTGCTGTTGATACACAGATCATAACTGTCCGCGCGGCCCCATTTTTTGGAGGAATAATAATTGTAATAACTCTGGCGCTGCTTATCCTTTTTGGTGATCATGTCCCGGGCCTTGGATTCCGTCAACTCATATTTCTCCATGATCCGTTTGACCTTGGTGTCTTCGTCTGCGTAGATGAACAGATGAATGCAGTTCTCATAGTCCGCCAGCGCATAATCCGCGCAGCGGCCAACGATCACACAGCCGCCTTCATCCGCAATCTTCTTGATAGTGTCAAACTGTGCCAGAAATACCTTGTGGCTGATTGGCATATCCACGAAGGAGGAGGCATTGTATCCGAAGGAATAGGTATCCATCACCAGATTGTACAGAAAGGAGTTAGTGGGGCGTTCGTCGTGGTTCTGAATCATCTCCTCACAGAAGCCGCTTTCCTTGGCCGCTCTGCTGAGCAACTCTTTGTCATAACATTTAATGCCGAAATATTCCGCTAACTTTTCTCCGATCTCACGGCCTGCGGATCCAAATTGGCGTCCGATGGTAATTATAGTCTTCATACGCAAACCCTCTTTCCCTATAGAGTATAAATGATCTTTCTCCCCGATTCATGCGCAAATCATTTATCTGTACTTATTATACAACAAATTTGATCTAAAAACAATAAATTATTGCAAAATATCCAACAGATGCTGAAAGTATTCGGGCAGAGGGGCCTCTATCTCCAGATATTTTTCGGATGTTGGATGGATAAATCCGATGGTCATGGCATGAAGTGTCTGCCCCTGTAAAGAGAAGGGGCTTCTTCTGCCCTGGGCATATACGGCATCTCCCAGCAGCGGATGTCCAATACTGGCCATATGCACCCGGATCTGGTGGGTACGCCCCGTCTCCAGCTCACATTCTATATAAGTGTATTCCCGAAAGCGCCGCAGTACCCGGTAGTGGGTCACGGCATGCTTGCCGTTTTTCTCATTGACCGCCATCTTCCGGCGGTCCGTTGGGTGCCGTCCAACGGGCCTGTCCACGGTACCCTCCTGTGCCTCTATCACTCCGTGGCATATGGCACGGTACCGGCGGGTGATGGAATGGGCTTTCAACTGGGCTGCAATGCTGTTGTGGGATTTGTCGTTTTTGCAGACAATCAGGGAACCGGTGGTGTCCATGTCAATGCGGTGGACGATACCGGGACGCATGACGCCGTTGATGCCGGACAGTTCCTCTCCACAGTGGTGCATCACTCCGTTTACCAGAGTGCCGCTGTAATGCCCGGCCGCCGGATGCACCACCATCCCCTTGGGCTTGTTGATCACCAGAAGATCTTTATCCTCATAAAGAATGGCAAGGGGTATGTCTTCCGGACAGATCTGAGGCTCCTGGGAAGGAGGCAGTGAAAACCGCACTTCATCCTCGGCCTGTACCTGATAACTGCTCTTAACGGACATGCCGTTTACCAGTACCTGCCCCTCCTTAATCAGCTTCTGTATATAGCTGCGGGAGAGAGAATCCAGTAACATGGCCATGCATCTGTCGATTCTCTCTCCCTCATATTCTTCTGTAATCTGAAATAAAAACTCGTCCATAGGCTCCAATTCATCTTCTTTTTCGGGAAATGGAATCCTTTCCCGGTTTCAGGATATCTACAGTTCCCGGTACCGATTCTGCTTAAAGTTCAGGAATTCCAGATCTTTTTCCTTCAGAACGAACAGGAACATAATAAACAATCCGATGGTAGCACAGACCACATAAATGTCCGCCACATTAAAAATGGGATAGTTGATCAGCACAAAAGAGATAAAGTCCACTACATAATCCAGGCGCAGCCGATCCAGCATATTGCCCAGCCCCCCTGCAATGATAAACACCATCAGCACATGTATCACCTGAAATTTGCGGGTAACAGGCATTTTTAACAGGAAAAAAAGCAGTACCAGCATAAAGGTAATACCCACAAACAATATGAACACCTTCTGATTCTGCAGCATGCCGAAAGCCATGCCGTGGTTCTCCAGATATTGCAGTTCCAATACGCCGTCGATCAGGGAATAAGCCGGCCTCCCTTTTAAATGGCTGATGGCCAGCCCCTTGGTGAACTGGTCAAACCATACCAGCAGGACTCCCAGCAGCATATCTATGAACAACATGAACGCTTTTTTCTTATTCACTTTTGCTCCCATCCGCCCGAACCGGGCCATTCCGATCTTAATCTTCCGTCCCGTCAAAATAGATTTCCCTGACGGCGGCCAGAATTTCCTCATCCGTCACTGTGGTGTCAATCACGGCCTTACCGATCCGTTCCAGCAGGATAAAACGGATCACGCCTCCCTGGGCCTTTTTGTCGGACTTGGTCAGCCGCAGCACTTCCTCCGGATCAATGTCCTCCACTGTAATGGGCAGGTAAAAAGGCACAAACATATCCCTGACCTCGTAGTACTCCTCCATGGAGAGCATATCCCTCTTCCAGGATATATAGGCGGCGGCCACTGCCCCCAGAGCCACGCATTCCCCGTGAAGAAGCCGGAATCCCCTGGCTTTCTCGATGGCATGGCCGATGGTATGACCGTAGTTGAGCAGTGCCCGGTCTCCCTGTTCCGTGGGGTCTTTTTCCACCACCAGTTTTTTCACGGTACAGCTGCGCAGAATCATTTCTTCCAGCACATCCATATCCTTTTCACAAATTTCGTACATCTGATCAATCAGCCAGGTATAAAATTTGGCGTCCTTAATCAGCCCATGTTTCATCACCTCTCCAAAACCGGAAAAAAACTGGCGGTCCTCCAGGGTGCGCAGCGTGTCCATATTCATATATACCAGCCGGGGCATCTTGAAAGCCCCCACCATATTTTTATACCCGTCAAAGTCCACGCCTGTCTTACCGCCAATACTGCTGTCGCATTGAGACAATAAAGTGGTAGGCACCTGAATATAGTCCACACCCCTGAGATAAGTGGCGGCGGTATAACCTGTCATATCACCCACCACGCCCCCTCCCAGGGCTACCAGCAGGTCTTTGCGGCCATAGCCCTCCCGGATCAGGAAAGCGTATATCTCTTTGACACAGTCCAAAGTCTTATGCTCCTCTCCGGCGGGGAGGGTATAGATATCCACTTTTTCGGAAAGTTTGTCCAGCTCCTCCTTCAGGGCATCCGCATAAAGTCCCCTCACATTGGAATCCGTTACAATGCAGATTTTTCTTTCAGGGGCCGTATAGGGGGCAAACTCCTGAGATACGTCCCCAAAGTCCCTGGCAATATAGATGTCGTAACATGGTTTCCCCTTATATAATATAGGCAGTCTCTGAGCCATATTTATTGTTTCCTCGCTTTCCGATGTCTCTCTGGATTGACGCTCATAAAATTAACTGTCCGGCCGCGACAGCCGAACAGTTATCTCCATCCCTATAGGTCCGTATTCAGGGGAGAGTCGAAGGAACCTCCGAAAATATCCTGAAAATCGCCGGATATATCCACGCTGGCCGGCGTGATAATAAAGATATAATGGGAAATCTTCTGTAGGTTGCCGGATATGGCAAAGCAGGAGCCGGAGGTAAAATCAATGATTCTCTGGGCAATGTCCACATCAAGACCCTCCAGATTCAGTACCACTGTACGGTTGGCCAGCAATGTTTCCGTGATCTCCCGAGCGTCTTCAATAGTGGTAGGCTTGATCACACATACCTCCATACCGCTTCCGTTGGAGATCTTGCGGGTGGAAGGCTGGCGCATCTGGGTTACTTTGGATGTGGTGGACTTCCTTACCGATTTATCATCCAAAAGATCGTCATTGTCCTTCACCACACTCATCTTCTTTGGTGCGGGGGTATCCTCTATGTCATCATCGTAGTAATCGTCATCGTAGTATCCATCCTCGTCTTCATTCAGCTTCATATAATTAAGAAACTTATCCATTACACCCATTATACTGTCTCTCCTTTTTATGACTCAATTACAGTCATACGACCTGTTCCCGAATATGCCGGTACCAACCCTTACGCAGGTAGCACCTTCTTCAACGGCCACCGGGTAATCTCCAGTCATTCCCATGGATAACACATTCATATTAACATTATCAATGTTTTCCCCACCGATGTCAACAGCTAATTGCTGTAAGTTGGCAAAAATACCGCGGTTTTCCTCCGGATTTTCCACATAGGGTGCTACTGTCATAAGCCCCTGGATGTGGACGAGAGGTAAAAGCGCAATCTCCTTAACCAGCTGCAGCGTCTCTTCCCGGCGGCTGCCGAACTTGCTTTCCTCACCGGCCACGTTGACCTCCACCAGAATGTTGACCTCCGTCTGTTTCTTTTCCGCTTCCCTTTGGATTTCCTGAGCCAGCCGCAGAGAATCTACGCTGTGAATCAGAAAAACCTTTCCCACCAGGTATTTCACTTTATTACGCTGCAGATGACCGATCATATGCCAGCGGATATCCCCGGGAAGCGCTTCATATTTTTCCACCAGTTCCTGCACCCTGTTTTCCCCAAAGTCCCGTACTCCGGCTTCGTAGGCTTCCTGCAACATGGGAAGAGGCATGGTCTTGCTGACAGCAATCAGCGTTACTTCTCCGGCGTCCCGGCCTGCCCTGCGGCAGGCATCTTCCATATTCTGCCGGGTGTGGGCCAAGTTTTCACGAATCATGGCAATCTCCTTTAAATTAATAAATAAACTGGGCATCGTTCACCGCGTCCGCTTCCAGCACAATATAATCGTACACATTCAGTCCATATCGGGTGTTGGACTTCACAATGGCGTACTCCTCATTCTGATACAAAATATTGATTTGCCGGAAATCCGCATAACCCTTATTCATATTGTACACGCCGGTGAGGGACGCCTTGCGGCTGATGGTATATTTCTCCTGGCTGTCCGGCTTGATAATGTTGGAACCTATGGCCAACGCCGCACTGTCCAGATAGTATTCTTTGTTCTCTTCGTCATAATTGTAAACAGAGGTTTCCAAAAACTCACTGTAAATATTTCCCTCCTCGTTGTAGCGTTCCAGAATCACCCCGTCCGAGCCGTCGGCTCCTTTGGTCATATAGTCGCCGGGCACCAGGTAGAAATCCTTCTGCACAATAGAGGAATTGGGAATCTTGAGTCCCACCTCATCATTCAAAATCAACTCAATATCCACATATCGGTCAGTGGCAAAAGTAACCATGGAATTGTTAAAATCCAGCTGCAGGAAAGGATTCCCATCACTGCCCCGGATCAGTTTGGTGTTGGCCCAGGATTCATACTGGTTTTTCAGGAATCGGATTTTCACAACCCCTTTTTCCTGTAAAGAAACCCCCAATTCCTCCTCCACAGGGACCACCAGAGACCAGTTCTCATCCGTGGACAGCTTGTACACCGCATCTCCCTGGGTGATCAGATCTACGCCCAGCAGCTGCTTCTTTTCATAGTCCTTTTCCTCAAACAGTTTGGCGGATACCATCTCCGGGGTAAGCTGCTCATATCCGTCGGTCCAATACATTACAATCCCGCTCCCGCTGCTGCGGCAAAAATTCACCATGTCCGCCAGATCACTGCTGTTATTGATATCGCTGATACTCTGCATCATATTTGCGTTGGCCAGCCTCATGACCGTGCCTTTGAGACTGTATTTGAAGTTGTATGTACTGTTAAAATCCTCGGGAGTAAAGCCGTGGATGAAACTGACCACTTCCCCCCGCAATTCCGCCAGTTCCCGCTCGCTGAGCGCATTGTCCCCCATATCCGTGCTCTGGAGGTAATCGTTCAGCCGACCTGTCTCGTCCACTGTATAGACCAAATCCCCACAGGCCACCCGCTCCCCCTCCCGGGCATAATAGTTGATATACCCCGCCTTGTCCGCAGTGACGATGCTTTCCTGCCGGATCGCTATCCCGCGGTAGGTGTAATTTGTCGCCAGCGAGCCCTCCTTTACCTCATAGGGGGAGATATGCTCTACCTGCAATGACGCGAAAATGCAGTATATCACATACACCAGAATGGCCACAAAGATAATCATGCCGATATTTAAATTCAGGGGTTTTCGATACTTCCTGATATTGTTGGGGGGCTGCTGTCTCTGTGCCACCTGTTACCTCCTGCTTCAATTCCGCATATCCCCTGCTGCTTTACGCCTTTAGATATGCCGATTTTGTTACACTATACTTAGAAAAAAGCCCCAGCATGTTGTCCGAGGCTTTTGTCTGTCATGTATGAATCCCGCTTACAAAGAAATGAGGATATTTCCCTTTACCGCTTCGGGCAACTCTCCCTCATCTTTGGAGACGCTCAAGATAAAGTCCACTCCTGTTGCCTTGCTGACCTTCTCCAGCTTGGCCACAGTCTCCGTTATGTCCGCGCCCTCCAGGCAGGAAATTTTCAGGAAGCTGTCAAAATACATCTGCTGCAGATCATGATCCTGCGAAATAATGCCGCTGACAAAGCCGATAAACTCACTGGCATTCTCAATCATGAACTGGGACACATCGATCAGCCGGACCTTGTTGTTGAGCTCGTACATATGCTTGGTGCTCTTGTCCAGGTATACGATGTTGCCGGTGATGCTCTTTACTTCGCTATTTACCTTATCCAATAACTGTTTTGTCTTTCCCTTACCCTTATTTCCTACGATCAGCTGAACCATTGGTAACCCTCCTAAAGTAAATTTTTAGAACTACTATTATTATAGTTTATGTGCGAATAAAAAACAACCTTTAATTCTGTATTTCATCCAATAAATCTATCATTTTTTCATAGACCGTATCCCGGGTTTCCGCTTTCAAAATCACCGAAATATAGGGGGAACCCCCTGCATCCCGGGAAAGCAGCATCAGGCAGCTTTTGGCTGCGTTGGTGGTACCTGTCTTGCCTCCGATTACCGTGATATTGTCCGGCGCCTTGTAATTCCCCCTCAGAAACAGATTGGAAGTCTGGGCACGAAGGGTCTTCACCGCCCCGGTGGAATCGCTGTATGTAGCCTCATAGCTGTTGGTCTGAATGACCTCGTTGAACTTCTCATACTTAAGCGCTTCGTTAAAAATCAGATAGAGATCATAGGCGGTGGTGTAATGCTCCTCCTGGGTCAGCCCGTGGGGATTCATGAAATGGGTGTTGGTAGCCCCCAGTTCCAGCGCCTCCTGGTTCATCAATTCTACAAAATGTTCCACGCTGCCGCCCACATTTTCCGCAATCATCATGGCGGCGTCATTGCCGCTCTGCAGAAGCAGTGCATACAGAGCCTGATTCAGCGTCATGGTATCCCCGGGTTTTATGCCGGATAAGGTGGCGCCGGTCTCCGTAATGTTCACCACATTGGAAGCCGTCATCACCTGGTCGATATTGCCGTATTTCAGGGCTACCAGCGCCGTCATCACTTTGGTCAGACTGGCAGGGTGCAGCTTCTCATGGGCATTCTTGGCGTACAGCACCTGACAGTTGTTTAAATCAAACAGTACCGCTGCTTCCGCCTTGGTCATGTCCAATGTTTCATCGTCCGTCACATTCCCTGTCACCACGCAAAGATTCTCCGCGAAAGTGTGAGCCGCCTTACTGTTCTGGCGGCTGATCACGTTAAATCCGCTGACTGCGGCGTCCGGATCATAGGGCATTTCATAGGCGGCCTGCCCGCAGCCCGCCGCACCCAGAACGATCATGGCGGCCAGGAGAGGACTGAATATTTTTAGCCTTCTACTTGTACATTTCACGCCACTCAAGGTCTCCTCTGTCTAAGGACTTAATCAACAGTTCCGCCGTTGCCAGGTTGGTGGCCAGGGGAATGTTGTGCATATCACACAGCTTCACCACATTGTTTACATCCGGCTCATGGGATTTGGGCGTCAGCGGATCCCGCAGGAAAATAACCAGATCCATCTGGTTGTGCTCGATCTGCGCGCCGATCTGCTGTTCCCCTCCCAGATGACCCGCCAGGAACTTGTGAATGTTCAGATTTGTCACTTCTTCGATCAATCGTCCCGTGGTTCCGGTGGCATACAGTTCGTTTTTGTTCAGTATCCCCCGATACGCTATACAGAAATTCTGCATCAGTTTCTTCTTTGCATCATGTGCGATAAGCGCAATATTCATGTCAAAACACCTCTTCCATACATTATACAGCTTTCCCCCTGAATCTCTTGCCGTCCTGTGTCTCCACGCAATTCGGTCCCCCTGCATGCCGCGGACTGGCTTTGCGGCATGCACCGATTGGTGCGTTTATCTTCTGGCCTGCAGTCTTACATTCAGCACAAATCCCATGCCGATAAACAGGCTCATCAGAGAAGTCAGGCCATAGCTGACAAAGGGCAGCGTCAGGCCGGTGGTGGGCAGTATGAACGTGGCCACACCGATGTTGATAAACGACTGGACACCCACCAGTCCTCCCATACCGGCAGCGATGATTGTCCCTGCCGGGTCTCTGGCCCTGCGGGCCACGTGAATACATTCCAGAGCAATCAGCATTTCCAGCAGGATCACCACCAGGCTTCCCTTGAATCCGAACTCCTCTCCGATTACGGCAAAGATGAAGTCCGTCTGGGCTTCAGAGATAAAATTGCCGTTTTTCACGGAGGTAATCTCGTTGTTCTTGTACCCTTTGCCGTCCAACATGCCGGAGGCAATGGCCGTCACCGAATTTAACTGCTGGTAGGCTGTGGTGGTGGCATACTGCTCCGGGTAAATGAATGCCAGGATACGTCCCCTCTGATTGTTGGTCAGTACCGTGCTGTCAGGCTGCAGAGCCAAAGCCACCAGGAGAGCCAGCGCTGGAACGGCCACGGCCACCACGCCGAAGATAACCTTGAAACTCAGTCCCCCGGCAAACATAATAATACAGAACAGCGCCAGCATCACAATGCTGGTGGAAAGATCCGGCTGCTTGTAGATCAGATACCAGGGCGCGGCCATCAGTGCCACACACAGCGCTATGATTCGGAAGGTATTTAACTTCTCTATATGTTTCATAATAAACTGTGCGAAGAATAAAATCAACAAAATTTTTGCAGTCTCCGAAGGCTGGAAACGGAAGCCTCCGGGGATCTGAAACCAGCGCTGCGCGCCTTTTGTCTCATATCCCAGATAACGCACCAGCAAAAGTAGTACTAAATTCCCAAGGTACATCAGCCAATACAGCTTTAGTAAAACCGTGTAATCCAGCAGGGAAATGACCACCATTAGAAAGGTGCCCATGATGACTCCCGTCAGCTGTTTTTGCTGTACCGACTGCTGCGCGCTCCCCACCGCCAGGACTCCGACGGTGGAAAGCAGCAGTATCAACAGAATTAACTTGAAATCATAATTTCTGATCCGATAGCCTTTGTTAAACATTTGTATCTAATCCTCGCCTATGGCTGTTTGTTCAGATCCAGTATGGGTATGCTGGCGCTGAGCACCGGGGTACGCATCCCCCTTTTGCCCTGGCTGCCCGTCTTGCTGATCTGGATATCCATATTTCCTGTGTCAATTTTCATATACTTGGATATCACCTTGGCGATATCCGTCTTTATCAGCTCCATCATCTCCGGGGAACAGTTGACCCTGTCCGAAATCAGCAGGATTTTCAATCTGTCCTTGGCGACTTCGCAAGAGCTTTTTTTCCTGAAAAAATGTCTCATTATTACCTCTTTCCCGCATATCCGGAGTCCGCCTGTGACAAACCCCCGCCATGCCCGCGAATTTGCGCCTGTAAGCCAGTGTCGGTACACCGGACTTTCCCCGCTCATACCTTGTGGAAAATTCCGCTTACCCTCGTCCAGAAGGATATGGTCTTTTCCATGTTCAGGAAAGGAACCTCCTTGCCCATCACCCGCTGGCACACATTGTGGTAAGCCATGCCCGCCGGGGTGTTGGTGCCAACCAGCGGTTCCCCCTGGTTGGTGCTGATAACCACGTTCTCGTCATCGGGAATAATGCCGATCAGCGGTATGGCCAGAATATCCACCACATCCGCGGAAGACATCATATCCCCTCTCTTTACCATGTCCATACGCAGCCGATTGATAATCAGGTCCATCTTCTGGAAGCCGTTGGCTTCCAAAAGCCCGATAATCCGATCTGCGTCCCGGATGGCAGACACCTCTGGAGTAGTCACCACCAGCGCCCGGTCCGCGCCGGCGATGGCGTTCTGGAAACCCTGCTCGATGCCTGCGGGACAGTCCAGGATAATATAGTCGAACTGTTCTTTCAAATGCTCGATGACCTTCACCATCTGGCCGGGAGTCACAGCGCTCTTGTCCCTGGTCTGAGCCGAGGGCATCAGATACAGACCGGGGTTGCGCTTGTCCCGGATCAGCGCCTGCTTCACCCGGCAACTCCCCTCCACCACGTCCACCAGATTGTACACAATCCGATTTTCAAGGCCCATGACCACATCCAGGTTGCGCAGCCCGATATCTGTGTCGATCAGACATACTTTCTTCCCCGCCTTGGCCAGACCGGTTCCAACGTTTGCAGATGTGGTGGTCTTTCCCACACCGCCTTTCCCTGATGTGACGACAATTACTTCGCTCATACTTACCTCCGTTCTGCCACGCCTATGGCAGCAAATATAATCGTCGCCCGAACCCCGGTTTAAAAGGTGTCCAGTATCTCCTTGGTAAGCGGTTCCATCACAATCTTATCGTTCTTCACATGCGCGATTTTCGGCTGTACCTTGGAGCGGATACCCCATTTCGTCTGTCTGTTATTGTTCTTATATTTGAAATCGCCGATTTTTAACCTCTCCGGCTCCATTTCAAGCGCTGCCACATAGGCCCCTTCCCCGCCGTCCGTACCTGCGTAGGCCTCCCCGTATAATCCCCCCAGCACAATGATGTTTCTGGGAGACATCACGGCGCTGCCCGGGTATACATCTCCCAATATGATAATGCTGCTCTCGGTCTCCAATACTTCCCTGTTTTTCAGAGAACCCTTGTGAAGCTGTCCTTCGCTGCCCAGAGGCAGTTTTTGCTGCACCTTTTGAATGGCTTTGATATAGCGTCTGTTGGTCTCTTCATCCTTACCCACGACGCACACCAGGTTCAAGTCACTGGACAGCCGTACGGCGTCCACCAGGGCCAGTTCCTGCTTATGATCCAGCCGACGCCCCTCGTAGGAAAGTGCCACGTCCGCATTGCCGAAAAAACTGCGGGAACTGCGGAACTTGGCTGACAACTCTTCGGTGATCTGTTCAAAGGGCACGTCCTCCCGCAAGATCAGGTTGATACCGTTCTGATAGCTTTTAATCACCACTGCATCCTTCACTGTTAAGTCTCCTTCTCAAGAGTCCCTGTTACACTAAAT
>ERZ808054.655-NODE-655-length-28242-cov-6.398438_pt1 | contig 28242 bp, 15 predicted proteins | sample MGYA00380201_ERZ808054 | MGnify/ENA primary metagenome ERZ808054 (study PRJEB31490, sample SAMN06133419) | mouse gut metagenome | isolation source: Z5_2 | host: mice | place: China: Chengdu | collected 2015-05 ...
TGTGCATCCCTAACCATGATGTAGGGTGCGAGCTCTCCGATTTCTCCGATATCTTTTGGAATGAAGAAAGGATCGGCGCCCTGATGCGGAAGGTGGATGCGGTAACTGTCGCCACCGGTCTGGTTCATCTTCCTGCCCTGGCTGCCGGACAGCTGAAAAACTGAATGTTTCCTATGGCTGTGGGTCTCATGATGGGATCCATGGCCTTTTATATTTCAGGAGGAAATCCATGCTGACAACAGTGCGCCATATTTTCGGCAGGATTATGCATTCAGAGACGGCACTGCACAGTCAATGGGACAAAGGCCGGAAAAATAATCTGCTGTTTGCGTCTCCCTCAATTCGCCGTCCAACAGCTCACGCACTTTTCCAAAATTTTTGTCATTCTGCCCATATATCAGCTGCATGAATGTATCAGCATGTTTTGCCTGCAGCTGCCATGCAAACTGTGATGACGCATTTCTGCCCTTTCCTCCGCCATGAGTTTCATCATCATAAATATGCGTTTTTTCATCAACAAGCTTGTCCGTAATGATCATACTGGCCGTACCCATCCCGCCTTCGATCACTGTCCCGTCCGGGAGCTTTAATTCCCTTGCGTTTTCCATCATCTCCCTTACTGTACCTGCATTCATACGACTGGGGGCTGTAAAAGGCGCTCCCACCACTTCCAGCCCGCTGTTGATCTTAAATAGTTCGACTTCATACTCCAGATTCAGCCGTTTTGCGGACTCCGATGACATGGTTCTGTCAACAACAAGCGATATGACTCCCTTATTGCCTCCAAGGTCACAGATTTTGTCACCTGCCATCAGCGGACGCAGCCCCACATCATTTTTTATAAGCTCTTCTTTAATATAACGAGCACATAACGCTTCCCTTGTCTGCTCATTTTCGGGTTCGTTGAACCTGCTGTTCACTTCATCAAGCGGGTAGTTGTGACCATAAAACTGTACAAATTCCTGCCCGTTTTCACCGCATGATGTCATTAGAAAACCATCAGAATCGCAGATATGTGACTGGATAACGCCCGGATCTAATTTTTCTGTCGTTTTGGCATCACCGGAATGAACAAGGTGGCGCTCCGCATAATCCCTGGATACAACATAGGCATCATCCATGCACCATCCTTCAAGGGTAATATGGGCTATGGCAGTCTGCCTGTCTACCTGCAGGCAGTCAATGCTGTTTCCAACCACCATAACTACCCGGTCAGCCGGATTGTAATCAATATAGCGGAACATTGGCAGATTCAACAGCGCCATTTTGTCATTTTCATTGATCGTCCCGTCAGGATTGCAGGGCGGCTCTAAATGTCCTGTTTCTGGGTTGACAGATGCGTGCTCCCTCATATAGCGCAATATGCCCTGGTTTCTTGCATTACCTGTCGCCAGACTGTCAAACGCTTCACAGTCGTTCAGTATAGCGACATTTTCAAGCGTGATTGAAGAATCATCTTTATTTACATCATTGATAAAATTTCTTTTCCTCAGATCATACCATGTATTAAGCGTTGAATTTTCTATAAATGAAGTTGGATATCTAACCACTGATTTCTGCGTCTTGATCAGAGCATTAATATATTCATCATCCATGCCCTTTGCGCGGTAATATGCCATATAGTCCGCTGGTATCTTTGCTGCATACAGTTCACGGTAAATACCATTCAGTTGTGTTGTGTTAAAATCAGAGTCATATGTCCGTCCGGCAAAATCACGATGTATATTCAGTCTTATCTTACGGTCAAGCATCTCCTCGTAACCGCAGCATATTGTCCGTTTCTCCAGGGACAGGTTCATCTCCGGATCAGGTCTCTCCACTGTTGCAGTATATTTTGGAATGATTGCACGGTTATCATCATGATTGTACCGTGTCACGATCACGCCTCTCTCATCAGGTTCAAAAATCTGCCCGATATAGCCTGTCACTGGTTTTGTTTCCGGTTCTGTACCGTCAGCATGCAGCATTTTATTAACAATGGTGCCTTCATATTGTATAATTCCATTCTGGTCAATGTCTAAACCAGACACTTCAACTCCCTGCGCTTCCAATGAATCAAGAACTGTATCCCTGATATGTGACATAAATGGTGATAAACTGTTATTTTCCAATATGGACGTACCAGAATTATCATCATATGTAATAAGCTGTTCACGTATCCGGTTCATGTTAAATTCATCTGTCTGCATCAGGTCAAAGTTTGTGTCTCTGCCACAGGCTTTCATCGCAGTAATCAGATCCGTCTCCCGTTCACCGGAATACTCAGCAACAGCAGCAACATTCAATGTAATGGGATTATCCCCAGAACCTGTACCATCAGAATGTCCGATCAGAATGCGGGCTGTTTTATCGCTGTGTTCAATTATTTTCGCCCGTTTTTCACCATAATCAGGCAGTTTTGCATTTTCGTCCTGTCTAAACTCCTCCAGTCTCTGTAAAAATGCCTCATCCGGTTCTCCGGCTTCCTGCAGTAATACATCGTCATAATCAAGATATTCACGATATTTCAACTGTAGTTTCTTGATATCTGATACATAAGAATCTGGAAAATCTGCTTCTGTTGCTTCAGAACTCTCCGAAAACCCAGCTCCAAGCGTTACATTTTGAAAATTCTGCTTTGCCAGTTCTATGCTCTCATCAATATATCTCTTTGCATCATCAGGAGTATCAAATTTCCTGTTCTCTGTTCCTGCCTTGCTGTATCCCTCGTTGTAAATATATACAGGCTGTATATATCCGTCATTGTTGCGGACCAGCTTATAAAATGAATTGGAATTTTCAGCGGACCAGTATGCCATATTGTAATGTTCATTGTTCCGTGTCAATACCGGAACTGACAAATTTCCATCATACTGCCTGACATCACCGTTTTCTCCTACCATAAAGTGTGTGCCATCCGCTTTAAGCTCTGGTGTTTGCGGATGCTCACCCAGACTGTGTGCAAGCAGTACAAGAACATCGTCTTCATTTGGAAAATAAATGTCAGACTTTACGCCTGCTGTGCCAGATGACTTGGATGCATACCGGAAATATGATGCCGTCCCATTAAAGGTGCGCCCTACATAATTGGGATTTTCATAATCAAAAATCCTGATGTCTATGGAATCCTTTTTGCCAAGGGAAACTGTGGCCTTCAATTGACCTGCTTTACTGTCTTTCTCGATTGTAAAAGGCAGCCCGCGCCTTTCCAGATCCTGACATATTGCAATGGCATTTTTGATGGCTTGTTCATTCATGACAGGATTATCATCCCTGATTTCCCACGAAAGCTGCCGGACAAGACGATCATAACTGTCTGATCCAATATATTGGCGCAGTCTGTAAAGTCCGCTGTTATCAGATTTTGAAAGTGTTTTCAGCATCGGATAAAAAGCCTCTTTCATCCTGACTACACGATCCTCTTTCTTTTCATAAAGGGCAATCTCTCCTATTGGGTACATTCCGGCAAAAAAATACTGTCTTGACAGCGAAACAGGTTCATATTCTTCCCTATCCTCATCTGACAGATTGAGCAGGGCTTTCTGTTTATACGCATTCTTTTCAAGATACGCTTGTGTGACATCAAGATCAGCAACCTGTATCTCCTGTCCTGCAAGCTTATAGACACCAAAAACATCCAGTGGACGAAGATTTTTCTGCTGTTTCATGCTGTCCAGTTTCCCATTCATATCAGCAGCCGTAAAATTATTTTTATCTGCATATTCTGCAAGACTAACCCCTGCTTTCTCCGGCAACATCCTGTTATCCCTGAGATACGTTTCAAGGACTCCTTCTTTCCCGTCTTTATCAAACAGCCTGTCCATCATCTCGCCCATAAAAAGATTAACCATACCCTCCATGTTGGTATCAAGGTCTTTTGGCATATTATAGACCAGATCCCGAAACACATCACCATACAGGTCGTTCATTAATTTCTGCCGTATAAATTTACACTGTGATACCGTAAGCGGCATACCGTCATAATCATGAATATATTCATTTACCAGAAAAATACCATCATTAAAAACAAGCGGATTAATATACCGCACAAACTGGTTATTTAATTCCTTTTGCTCTATTTCACTGTTTGTATACCTGACCGGCTCCGTCTGCATTTCATTACTCTCCATCTCTTTCCCATACTCCCTTTTGTTTACATACATATCATAATATCTGCTATAATCCCTGCTGACACCTCTTACATCACATCCATACCCTTGCAGTATGCCCGCAATGATACTTCTGTGACACAGACTTTCATCTGCACAATAACAGAACAGACAGATATTCCTGCCTTCCCTGTCCGCTTCACGCAGGTCATCAATAAGTTCGCCTGCACGCCCTGACTGCATTTCTTTTATAAACTGCGGAAGATATGTTTCTTCAAATGTATCAGCACCCCATCGGTTTTCTGAAACAAATCCCCTGTATTTTGAAAATAAATCCCAGGAAGGAGACAGGTCTGCAGCCTGTCTGACTCCGGGCGAAACATTCTTATATGAGCGCACGATTGCCCATGTCTCATCATGTTCTTCAGGCCTTGCGTCCCTTATACTGCATATTGTAATCATTTACTACTCCCATCCATTTGTATTACAGGCAGATTTAAAATATCATTCAGGATATATGTATCTACGCGGCGCTTGAATCTTCTTTTCTAATAAATTGAGCCACAACAGCATCAAACTTCCCGTCAAGAATTGTATCCCAGCTTGTAAAACCCGCAATAAATTTGATAAACTCATCCGTAACCCTGTAGCCGCCAAACATATCAATATCTTCCGGCGTTAGTTCTTCATCAGCAAAAACGCGCACGCCCGGTTCACTTACCATCCCTGCCAGAAGCTCCATATCCTCCGTGGATTGTTTTATGATATAGGGCTTTTCAGTGCCCACACCGCCATAAAGAGAGCCATCAACAACCGAAAACATCCCGTCATGATCAAATTCATCCTTTAATCTTACAAAGACAGCCGTAAATAAATTGTCAAAACCATGACGCGCCTTTCCTGCTTCATTAATAAGATCTCCCCTGGACAACTGCCCTTCTGCAAAAATTTTCATTTCGTTCTTTTCAAGCTGATTCTGGATGTCTTTTATCTGCTCCTGCATCTCCTGATTTTCTTCGACTTCATAAAGTCTGACAGATTCCCTATGCACAGCAGAATCCCCAAAGTCCGTTTCAGCATTCTGGCGGGCAAATTCAGCATCGATCATATCCATAATGTCATTCGCATAAATATCCTTATCGAGACGCCGTATATCGTCATCATCATAACCAAATGCCATATTATAATTTTCCATGACAGATTCCGCCATTAATGCCTGCTCGATCCGCTTATTCAGCAGCTTGTCAAAATCAGGCTGGTTATTCATGAGATCAAAATCCATTGCCGATGACAATGTGGGAATTGTCTGCAGGGAGTACTCCCGGCCAGGCACCTTGATCGTATTCTCAAAAAGCTTATGCGACATTGGCAGTATTGTTTCGTTCCTGTTCCAGATCGGTGAATCTCCTGCACGAAATACCATACTGTTATTTCTCTCAATATACATCATGTCATTGTAGCTGATTACGGGAACATCCTTTGTCTGCATCATATAGGATGCCTTCCCTTCGTTTGCAAGCAGGAGTTTTTCCATATCCCTGGTTACTGTTTTCTGGTCTATATATGACCTGTGCGTGGTTCCTGACATATTTGACAAGGTTCTTATCATATCATCATCTGTAGATTTCAGGAATATAATGTTGGAAGTATTACCCTGTACAATCTTGTCCACGGATTCGCCGTAAACCTCCCTTAACTGCTGTAATGTCTGAAGAACAAGCGTAAACTGCTGGTCCTGTCCCAGCCCGATTGAAAGCATCGTTTCAAATCCGGCGATTCCATGCCCTTCCGACTTGAGATTTCCGAACTCATCAAGCATATACCTTGTCTTATAAAGCGGTTTCTGATTTGGTTTTGTCATATAGGACTGATCGAAATTAAGGTCAACAAGCTGCTTTATCAGTATAAGAATCAGCTTTGCGTATTTCATCAGGTGTGGAGGTGTCACAAGAAAAATCATTTTTGGCTTTTCACAATAACGTACATATGATTGTGTAATGACTGAAACCGATTCATCTGACACCTGATACTGCGCTGTTTTAATACTATTTTTACAATCTGTACGAAGGCGTTTGCGCTTAAAAGTAGTCGCCCCTGGTCTGAACCCACCTGTCCTGTCATTCTTTATAAGTTCATATATGACACCGTTTTTTGCAATCTTTGTCCCCAGCACGGGATCTTTCACATAAGTACGGCCGTCAAGTGATATCTGGTACCCTTTGTGAAACTCAAAGAAATATTCATGTACGAGGACATCCGTACTGGCATTTGACAGTCTCAGCCTGATGTATGCTGTGTCGGTCTTAAATTTGCCGTCAAAGAAATAACGAGCCCATCCTTCACGTGACACAATGTCCGAATGTTGAAATAATTTTCCCATGTTTTTCGTAAATCCAATATCCTCAAAAGCTTCCCATGTACACCGCAGTCCAATATAATGCCGTTTTTTTACAAAATCAGGATGGAATCTTACACCCAGACGCCGCGGAAAGGACAGTCCGGCAAGGTCAACGGTCTGTGACGGCGTTCCTGAAGTCAATGTTGATATTGTCGGATCAGTAAAAAACGACATGGCTGTAATTGCAATACCGTATACAGATGCCATCATCTTGTCAGCGCCTGCCATTGATTTGAGTGAATTATTGATATTGCCAACAAGTGTTCTCATCGTGTTCTTTGGAAGATGGTCAGTTGCGTTAAAGTACAACGAAAGGCAGTCCAGCTCTGGCGAACCATTCCACAAAACTGATTTTTGGTTAGCCTCCTTTGCAAGATCATTGATCTCCTCATCATCAAGATGGTCATATTGTCCTGATTTTAACTTGTTTGAAAATACCTGTGCGGGATTTGGCATCTTCTTTCCAACCAGCTGTACAAACATCTGGTAACAGTTATAAAGGGTAACTCTGCCCCACATTGCATCAACATGGGTATCTATGATCTGTGGATCAATGATTTCTCCGGCAGCAATCCTGTTACTGCATTCATTCCTGTAAGTCCTCTCTTCTTCAAGATAATAATCAATCAGGCCATATGCAGCCCTTTTAAACGCGTTATTTGCTGCATTCGGCCATACAGGATCTTCGGCCCCGTCAAGAGGGAAGAAAACTTCAGCGACACTTTCCACATATGCGGCACATTTGGTAAAATCTCCCTCTCGCGCTGCCTGTGCTGCCATTCCCAGCGGATTATATATGTCAGTTTTCATTGCATTGATAAGGTTAAACTGCACGATCTGATAACCCCTCACTGTACCGCGCACATAATTCTTAACAAGAAGTTCTCCTTTGGGATCATTAAGCAGAATATTATTCAGCCGCTTCTCACGCATCCACATATCGATTGTAGGTTCAATGATCGTCTGTCCCTTACCTGCCCTGGTGATTGCCAGTATCATTGTATTAACCGGGGCAGAATCAACAAGATAAGCACCTGCAGGACGCTGCGGTTCATATTCCGGGATATACCAGTCATTATTAATAAGGTCTGAAACAGTGTTATACAATGATTTTCCTGTCTTCATTTTCCGCTTTTTTCCAGTCGAACTGTTTCGGACTTTCACAAACTGTTCGCCGCACAGTTTGTCCTTATTCTTGTTGCCGGGATTATAGCTTATTTTCCTGACATCATATGTCTTTCGTACCTCCTTTGGAGCGCCGGATGCTTCAAACAGGGCATTGGCAAATTCTGTATCAAACATGGGCATTTCCTTATATTCCGGATTATTACTGGCATCATAGATAATCTCACCTTTATATGCAATAATTTCCCCGCTGCTGTCATACACATTCTTATCATAGCGTTTTGCCGTCTTCACTTTCTTAATTCCCTTATTGCTGAGCGCCATGTGTGAAATAAGCGACGAAACCTGGACAGACGAGTGTGCCCCCGCATCCGGAAAATAATTAAATTTTACCTGCAGTTCTTCTGGAAGGGCAACGTGCTGGTCATCTGTGTACTGGTTAATATCATCTGTTGTACAGAGCATATTCTGTGCTTCAAGATTCTTCCTCATAAACGGCTGCAGGGCTGCAAAGACCAGAAATCCAATGCCAAAAGACACATACATCTGCATTGACGAATATATATGAAATAATCCATAGGAAACAGAATCAGAAGATGTATACTTTCCCAAAGCCGATACTCCCGCACTCCACAAAAAGAAAATGCAAAAAGCAGCCAGCATTGAAATACACAATGAGATAACATTCCTTGAAAACATGGTCTGGCTGTCCCTGAGTACACCGCGCCTTAACTGCTGGTCGTTATACACATCGCGCCCTTTAACACTCTCTTTGTATTTCTGATTCTTCAAAAACTTCCAATTGTTCTTTTTTCCTGCCATCTGAAAATAATCCTTTCCTATTCAATAAAATAAGTACCTGATACACCTTTAATCGTGTGTGGAAAATACCTTTCACCTGCACGCGTGCAAAAAAACAGGTACAGAACACCTTTTCTGCACTGTACCCACCATATGACAAATTTATTTTTCAGAAGAATTTTCTGGTTCATCTGCTGCATCACCTGCCATATTATCAGATGCTCCCGTCAGGGATATTGAATACTGTCTGTTTCCCAAAGACCTGTTAGCTCCGATCATATTTCCGGAAAGAATACCAATCGCAAACATTGCCACTGCAACTGAAATCCATACGGCAACCGAAACCCTGTTAAATTTGTTATGAACGATATCAACATGTGCCAGATGCTCCTCGGCAGCCCTTTTGTCATTTTCAAGCGTGACAATGCGCGTTTCATATTCCTTCGACTTTTCTTTGTCAATGCTTACATATTTATCCATGAGCTCTTTATACCTGCCTTCAAGCTCATTGTACCTGTCAGACTCGGCACCAAGCTTTAAATCATATTCGCGTACAAGATTTTCTTCATGTAAACGTGCCGTATCAAGCTCATCATGGAGCTTATCGCACGTAAACTTATGGTCATTTGAAAGGGATTCCATCTTACGCTTAAATTCCTCAGTAACCCTGTCTGCTTCTTCTTTCTGGCGCTGCGCTTCTGCAAGAACAGCGTTCCGGGCAGCCGCATCTTTCAAATGTGCATCAACATAGGCGCTGATCTGTGACAGGATTTCCGTTCTCCTGATATTCTCGCCTTCAACCATTTCCGCATACGATCTCCCCACTACTTCAAGGGTTTCTGTCACTGCAATGTCCAGCATCTTCCGGGCTTCATTTTTCCTGAGCTGGTTCAGGTTCATAAGGTTATCCCGGTGCTCTCTTTCTACCTCATCAAGCAGCATTATTTCAACTTCCCGCGAAGCGGCTTCGTGCGCTCTTGCATGATTGTCTATATAAGAACGTTCCGCCGCCATTGCTGCAGATGCCTTGATTCTTTCCAGTTCCTCATTCCAGGTCTGCTCCATTTCGGCGCGTTTCTGTGCGATCTGATCTTCCAGCGTATCCTTTTTTTCTTCTTTCTGCTTTTCAAAAAGTTTATACATTTTGTAAAAATTTGTGGATGCGTTATGGTAGTCAACCTTATCCGCTATATCCTCCGCATTGTTTGTCATAAGGGACAGATACCGCTGGCGTGATTTGAGCAGGTTATCGTGATGCAGCACACGCAGTTCCTCATTGGCATTTTTGATCATCTGCGTTACGTAGGAATCCAGCCATTCATCCTCCCGTTCTTCAATCATCGGAATATAACCATTTTCCCCAATGATGCGTACATCAAAAGGCTCTGCAGATATCTCAAGATCAAGGTCTCCCGCATGAAAAAGACGTTCCACCGCTTTGGTTACGTCCGTATCTGTAATTTCCTGTACAGGCATAGCTTTCTCCTGACTGATAATATCTTCGGATTCTTCTGGAGCATCCTCTATAAAAGAAGTGCCACAAAACGGACATATTTCGTCTGCGGAATCGACATAATTATTACAGACTGGACATTGAAGATCATTCTCATCATCAGAATCAAACTCATTCATATCAATTTTTATATTTTCCCAAAAGTCTTCCCCGCTTATTTCCGATGTGCTTTCGACCGTCTCCGCATAATCAGTTTTTTCATATTCCGTTTTGAGCATTTCTGTTTCAGGATTCTGCGCGCCGGCTCCATCAGAATCATCATCTCCAAATAGAACATCATCAAATGAACCAGCATCTGTCCCAGACTGTTCTTCCATACCAGTCATACCAATGGCATCTGATACGCGGACACTTCCCCTGCTTATATCCTGAAACCACTCACAAGAAACTCTTTCCGTCAGTTCCTGAAAAAGCATACTGCCATTCTGGTCAACAACACAGATTGTTGGAGTGAACTGGCTGAACTGTTCCTTGTCAGAGATAAAACGGAACTCAGAAAGGGATTCCATTGTCCTGTCAGTCGGGATAATGACAAATTTGTCTGCAGCAATGCCCTCCGCACTTACATATGCCTCTATATTTCCGCAATTAATACATTCGATCAGCTGTCCCTTGTCAGAATTTAACCGTGCAGTTCTCTTATTCAGCCCGCCGATTGTATTCACATCAAGGGTAGCCACTACATACCGCGTATTCCCATCCGCGTCTGCTGGAAGCTCAAAAGCAGGATTTGACCTGATAATATCAAGAGCGGCTCCCGGCACGGACTCGCTTAAAACACTGCCAAGGGATTCCGTTGGCCGCCTTGCCGCTGTAAGCTGTCCGGTCTGCTCCTTTTTCTGATTATCTTTACCATTTTTTTTTGACTTAAATAACGCCATTTTCGTATGTACCGCCTTTCCTAACTATAAACAGCATTCACATCAATACGCGCCGCTGTTCTAAGCTGTGTCTTGTTCGCATAAGCCATCTCTCCAGATATTCCGACATGAACCTCGACCGCATCCGGATTCTCATTGATGCATTTGGCCACTTTAGCAACCACCTGTTCCTCAAATTTAGCAATAGCGGAGCGCGCTCCGCCCTGATCCGGATCTCTGTCCAGATTATCCTTTACAATAAATTCTGGTATTTTGTTCGACATTTTAAGCTTTTTATTATGTTTCTTTGAAACTTCACTTATGAGATTGTCCATCTTATTCCCTATGATCCGCATTTTGGTATCTTCGGAAAGCGGCTGGAAGGGCACTATGCAGTCAATACGCCCCAGCAGCTCAGGCGGAAATTTATTATCTGCTGTTGTCGTCGTAATGGATTCCTTAATGAGTTTGATGTACTGGACAAGCCCTTCACTTTCTGCTTTTTCTTTATCCGGGAATTCAGCCCTGCCGCCAGAAATGTCGTTTGTGAATGCTGCAAGATTTTTATATATTTCAGAACCTGCATTCGTGGTAATAATGATATAGCAATTAGTAAAGACCACCTGCCGCCCGTTTTCATCGGAAAGCCGTCCGTCATCAATTACTTGGAGCAATTCCCTCGTAACCTCGGCAGAAGCTTTCTCAATCTCGTCGAGCAACACAACGGAAAACGGACGCTCCCATATTCTTGCCGAGATCTCTTTCCTAAAATGATCAACGGATTCCGGCCTTGCATATTCAGACATGTCAAATCTAATAAAGTGACGGTTGCTTGACTGGTTTTGATCATACTGATCTGTACTGTCGCGGAACAGGATTTTCGCAAGCTGCTTTGCCATTTCAGTTTTTCCTACACCCGTCGAACCAGTGAAAAGGAACGTGCTCATTGGCTTCGATTTGTCATTGAGGTCTGCAACTGCTATATGCATACGGTTTGAAATGGATAATGTAGCATAAGATTGTGCATAAACATGGTCATCAAGATATTTTTTTATCTTTGTCGCATCAGCCTTGAATGCTATGTTTATTCCCTCGGATTGCTGTATGACATCCGCAAGCAGCCGAACATCAAGCCTGCGTTTTGCGGCATTATGCCAACCAACCATTGCGTCAAGGATTCGTATTGACTTTCTGGGCTGGCTGCTTGACGGTATGTACCTGTTTGTATATTCATAGATCATCTCATAAAGCGAATTATTGTATTGATGGCTGGCAACCCCGTACTGTTTTGCCATTCCTTTCAGGATTGCAACTACCATTTCCCTGCCCGGCTGGCCGAGGTTCAGTCTCTGGAAACGCTCCACAAGCGGCTTGTTCGGTAAAATATACTGCCGAAATTCGTCAAATGTGGTTGCCGCGATCACCTTCACGCCCCTAGTTCCCGAATCTGCCAACAATGGTTTCATCGCTTCAACTGCCGGCGCGGAAAGCTGTACAATCTGGTGGAACTCATCTACAAAAAGAACCAGTTCCCTGTCCGTGATCCGCTTAAAAACATCCACTTCCCCAAACAGCTGCGTCAGACTGTTTCCCAGCGTAACCGGGCTAAAGTCCGCTATCATTTTGGCAAGGTTTATTTCCAAGTAGCTTCTGTCCGTGTCTTTTTCCATAACCCCCTGTACAAGCATTGTCTTACCCGATCCCGCCTCTCCGATCAGACACGCATTGCACAGCTCTGGTGCGGACAGTATTGCTGCAAGTCTCAGCATCTCCTGATCCCGTCCTATTATTTTTCGCGGCGAATGTCTGACAGGATTTGTATATTTCATAAGATATGGGCATTTTTTCTTTAAATCTTCTGAAAGCCAGTCTGTATGCATACTTCTGACAATTGGATACGTGTTCGTTTCCATCTATATGTATTCCCCTTTGTAATCGCTTAAACAAATATAACTATCCCTGTGACTCATCTTCCGATCCATCCAGATCACTCCGTTCATACCAGTAATCATCAATTTCTTCCCTATCACTCTCTGAATCTTCAAGTTCCGGGGAAGAAATATGCCGCATGCTTTCCCAGTCAAGCTCATATTCATCATTATAATACCGACCAAAAATCTTCTTCTTAAAATATTTGAGCCATTCATATTCATACATATAAAGTCTGGAAATATCTACAATTCCTCGCTCAATACGATCTGCAAGTGTCAGCTCCTCTTTCCACGCTGCCCCATCAGGAACTGGTATTGTTTCTCCCCGCATATGATAGGGATCGTTCCCATAATCATAATCCTGTGACATTTTTCCATACAATGTCCTTTTAATATCCTCGTCTGTACTGTCGTCAGGAACATTTACCGTAACAGGCATATACATGGTCTTATAGCACCTGAATATATATTTGTCCAAGACTTCCTCTGTATCTTTAACAGGGAATTTTTCATCATTAACATCTTGCATACAGGAATTATCTTCTGAACTGTCAGAAAATTCTTCCCTATCTTTACACCGAAAAAGCTCCCTAATACATTTATCCTGCCTGTTGTCAGAATCCCCATAATAAAACATCGTACCAAAATTAAACAGGTCGCCCTTCTTTAAATATTCCGCATTCCTCTTTGATTGACGGTGCATTAAATCCAACAGTTCATTTTTTACTCTTTCTTTCTCAGATTCAATTTGTTTTTCCGTAAAATATCCTGAAACCTGTCCTTCTACTTTACGGCTGCAAAGCCATGTTACCCGCATATCGTTACCTCCCTAAAATCCATACTCCAATTCCTTATTCTTGTTGTTTTCCTCTTCCTGCCATTTCATGATATTTTGTGGAAGTTTTAAATAAACAGCATCCCGAATCTTCATATGTGTATTCCTGTCCAACATAATGGTACTGCGTTGTTCTATTTCATCTGCCGGATGCTGTACTGGTTCTATCTGACTACCAGCTTCCAAGTCTTTATATGTCCTACGCATAAGTTCAATATCCCCTGAATCGAACTTATCCTTCATCTGTGGCTGTCCCGTACCATCAAGGTAATCACAGGCGACATCATATGCACTGATCCGCCTTTTTGCCATACATATATACGCCTCCCTTACAGAATCAGAGAATTTAAGCGGTTTATTGATATCACTTTTTAATTCATGCAGGTCCAGCCCCCTTACATCCTCAAATTTGTACTTCTGGTGGTATCTGATGTGCGGGGAGCCGTCATCATTCAGTGTCATAACAAGCTGCAGACTGTCAAGCCTTGACTGAAATTCTGCATAATCCTCTAAATACTGTTTTTTGTTTCGCCTAATACGTTCTTTAAATATTTCCGGTGCCTCCACAATATACCTGCCGCCATATACATCATATTTTTTTCTTCCGTATTCTTCTGCTTCATCCGCCTCCATCTTTCGAACTGAACCATCTTCATATATAAGTATCATGGAATGTAGCCGGCGCCCTCGCTGTGAAAGCTCCACATATTCCAATGCAAGCCTGTCTACGGGTATATCTGTTTTGATAAAATAGGCATATTTCTCCGCAAGCATGTCCTGATACTCCTGTTCAACTTTGAAATACCCATAAAGCATATAGGAATCATCACTGACATTTCCATTTACACGTTCCCTCTCATAATTCCTGATATATTTCTCGAAACGGTCTGCTTCAATTTTATGATGATTATAGCGCTTCCTATATGTGCGAAGTCGGTAAACAAAATCCTGCAAGTCATTTTTGAATGATGGATATAGGTTTTCCTGCGCCGCAAGATTTTGGACAGGCGTTGCCTTTTGTACTGCAATGGGACATTCGCGGAGAATTTCATACACATCATTCATTCCCTCTTTTATGACAGCTTCCCGCCCATTTTTTATAATATTCTCTTTCTGTTCATCATCAAGGTTCTCTTCCCTCTGGCGTATGTCTGCATACTGCAGGATTGTTGAATCTTCAAATCCTAAATCACCCTGTTGCAGCATACACTCCACATATGTACGGCACAGTCTGTCAGCCTGTTTCATTTCCTTTTTACCACTCCCGGCATACCATAATTCCCTATCACTAGGAAGAACTGTCATAATCTGCTGCGGTGCCCCGTATAGTTTCATATTTTTATAGATATACTGATCATGGTTAAGCTGCCTGTTGGAACGATCAAATCTGACACTTGATGCCATAAAATGCACTTCACCCGCATCCGTAAGTGCCACATCAATGCCATGACGTATCTTATTTTTGGTGGATGCGGATATTTTGCCACGCTGGGTACCATCATCCGTTATATTACCTGTTCCCATATCTACCATGGCAAGATGACAATGGATATGCCCTGTATCAACCTGGATCGTGCCGACATAATGCAGGTCATCATAGTCCTCAGATGCCCTTTCCATCCCGCTATAAACCGCATAACGAAGTTTCAGCTGGTCAATATGGCCTTTGAAATCACCCCTGTAGCGGAATTTGAATTCATTCGGGATAATACCATACTTTCGTAAATATTCCTCGTCAAAAGAAATAATGGTTTTCATAACAGTTTTTCCATCGTGAAACGCATCCTGTATCTTCTTTGAGGACATCACAAGTTCTTTATATGAAAGACTCAGCTCATGTTCATTAAAAGCCACGCCTCCGCGCTTTTGTGTTTTGTAAAAAGCCCTATCCATGTCATATTCGGAAACCGCTTTTTCAGTAATTTCCCGACGTGCCCTATATCTGTCACTAAAAGGCTCGCCATCAACAGTAACCGGTGTAACAATTTCTGTTGCGTCCTCCCTCGACATATACTGCAAGACAAAATTTCCGGGTGTGCCTCCCCTGGATCCGCCCCTCTTTGATAAGTTTTTGATTGTATACTCGCTACGGACTACGATTGATTCCTTTAATCCCAATTTTTACCCCATTATTTTTATAAAATATATCCTACATTGACGGAACAAAATCATCAGAATTCATATCCATATCATTCCCATCTGTATATACTTCTTGTTGTACATTCATTGACCAGATACCTGCCGCTCTGCTGACCGCATTTTCGGTGATCCTTGCCCTTGCCTTCTTATGGTCATCATCTCCGGCAGTAAGATGAAGCTGCACCAGTTCCGCATCAGTCATGGCATCATCACCAGCAATACTCGCTTCATTGTCCCCATCTGTAAATTCCTCAACCGCAGCTTTCGTATCACCAATGATCCTGTCGATGTCCGCAGAAGTAACATGTTCGTCCCTGCGTACCGCAATTTCCGCCGCGAACATGGCACATAACTGGTGTTCTGCCTCCTCTTCTTTCGTAAGGGTTCTCTCCGGACGGACAACCGTTCCGCTCTCCGGCACCGGATCATATCCCCACAATTCATTCTCTGGAACATCATCCGTTAATTGCCTTTCACTATCCGGCATATGTTCCTGCTTTGCCTTTTCAAAAAAGGAAGCTATATTCCCATAATCTGTGTCCTCGGAATTTGTGACACATCCATAAGGATTTTTGATCGAACAGCTTATGACCGGAATCCGCCGTTCATCCCCATCCACATATTCCGTTGCAAAAACATCTGCTTTCACAGGTATATTCCCAAAGTCAGTTTCCGTAAAAATTTCTGGTATGCCAAGTTGTCCCTTCATTTTCGGTCTGTTTGGTCCATAACCGTAAAGACCGTTTCCCACGAGTTCCATGATCTCCTCGTTGGACAGCTCCCACCTGATCTCGACAGGAGGCCTTTTTCCCTGCCTGAAGCGTATATTTTGTATATCATAGGGAAAATCCCCGCTGACGCTTTTCACCTCTCCGTCCCTGAACATGATATACGGTCTTTTGGACTGTTCATCAAATTCAATCTTTACGTTGTCAAAACTGGCGGTAACACGCGCATCCATGTCTTCCCTCGAAACAATCCTGTTGTTCCTTAAGGATTTTTCAATACGCATCTTCCTCTCTTCGCTGCTGTTATGTGGAAATGCAAGTATTCCATTATCCATGGCTTTTTATCCTTCCTGTTCTGTAAAAACTGGTGCTTCCCTTTATAATTTTTTTTAAAACAAAAAAATATCCCCGGACAATACATATGTCAATACATATAAACGGCAGGATTCCATATGAAAGCAGTACAAATTCGTTATATCCAAAGGCTGCAAGTCCGATACTGTTTACCATCGGTAATATTGTAAAAAATACAAATATAAAGGATACAGCTGTAAAAATTGCGATAAACGTATAAACAATAACTACCCGAATACTAAAACTACATTGGTGCTTTATTGTATTCCTGATTTTTTTACCTATTAAATTCCTCATACTCATTTATTCATCCCTACTGCCTGATCAGCGCTTCTGCGTTGACTTCTGTGCACTTATCATTTTCAATTACATAATCAACATATACATATCCAATATATTCCTGGTTCATTCCCTCCGCCGACATATCCACGGAAGAAACAACAAGTATTCCGGCATATCTATTTTTCCCTGCCTCTGAAGAAACCGGATATGACTCAATGCTCTCAAATTTCATGTTATCTTTATTCAGGTCAATGGCATAGAGCATTTGTCCGCTTTTTTCATCATAATATGTAACAGGTTCCGGTAAAAGTGCCTTCATTAAATTTGATTCCGCCGTATACCCAGTTTTGAACATTTCCTGACGTAATAATTCATATGTACTGCTGTCGTTCCAAGTACAGATATGTGAAAAAAAATCAGCCGCGGTCAGATCATTTTCTGATGTGTCGCCTGTATAATAGGAATAGTCATCAAACGATGCCCTCTGTGATACCATATCCTTATACTGGTTCGTCATTAAATCATAATCTGTTTTTAACTGGGTAAGCTGAACAGACTGTTCCTTTATTTTAAGTCTGGAAGGACCAAGTATTATTTTACCAATCATCAATTCAATAATAATGATAAAAACCATCACAATGACTGGAACAAAATATCTGACTATCTCCAGTTTTTCGTCCGATGTCATCACATATTTGGGAAGTTTACACTTCTTGATATCCAGCCGTTCATTTGTCAAAGCATCCTGTTTTGAATTACCTTGTTTATTCTTAAAAATAAGCAATTATGGCACCTCCCCATCACAATATTCATTATTTTCTATATTATCTGCAGTTTCAACTACATCTGCTTCGTGTACGACATTATCTATAACATACTCATTTCGATCATGGGACATGTTCTCATTGACCTCATTCAGCACTTCATCTATGTTTTTATAATAATCAATGTAATCTATAGAACTGATAAGATTCCCATTAATAAGCCTTACATCTTCATCTAGCAACGCGTTTCCTTTTGTTGTATAATAAACCGTAAAGTTACCAAAAAGTTCACCCAGTCCGTCATACACTCCTGTTGCAACTGCCAGTATGACATTACTGTTCACGTTCCTGCATATCCAGATGCTTGGAATTTTCTCTGTTATTGAAGTCTGACGGTTAAGATATGTCCATGTGTACTGACATGTAGCGTTATTATACCAAGGAATGCGTCCAAAAGGATCGCTTATAAACTTATCCAGTGCTGATGCTGTGTTTCGTGCGGTTTCCGTTACAGACTCAACAGATGCATTGTCGGAAATTCCACCATACATGTCCTGCAGACCTGCTACAGCGCTTCCCGCTTCCCATGAATTATACAGCTCCTTCGTTTCAGTCTCCTCAAAATTTTTTATGTCCGCCTTTATAGAATTACATTTTTGCTGATAACCAGCTATTTCCACCAAATTAGATTGAATTATATCATTCTGCCGATTCTTCGCTATATATATACTCACAGCTCCGATCATGAATAATAAAATGAATACCGTGATAATTATGCCTCGCACTTTTATAAATTTTGATGTTTTAACTTCGTATGCCAAATCTTCAAGATAAAACATTTTGTTTTCTTCCTCCTGACTAAATCTATTTTATATCTGGTGGTATTGATATTTTCTTATACTGCGATTTCGTTGAATCCATGGGATGAACACACCTAAAAGCATGGTATGTAGAATATTTATCGGACCATGTCCCGATCCCAGGCGAACGTTCCCCGAAGGAGCCATGAACAATACATGAACCAGCAGCAATATTCCCAAGACTTTTATCAGAATAATTTTTAGCAATGATCTCACCAATATAAATCAAAGTATGATGTTCGGCAGAACCTGTTTCAGCAGTTGCGTCACTTGCAACAGAATCCTTGCGTATGAGAATATCCCCTGCCTGAAGCTGTGATCTGTCACCACCCCAGTCTAATTCCACCCACCTCGGGCTCGTAACCAGATACTGTATTTGGTTAAGTGTTGCACCTTTGGGATAATTGTCATCATATCCCGACCACCGTACAGCAGTACACACAGTACGGTCACATGACATATAAACAGTATCGCCCTTTATCACTTGGTCATGTACCCATTTATAGAGATTGGTTCCATCATTCCCTTTTGACTGCGTGATAGTAGGCCATGCAATCATTGCAGCACATTTCGCAATATTTTTCCTCTCCTCATAAACAATCCTGTTACACTGACTCATGTCTTGATCATATGTATATATCTTACTGATACTGTTGTTATAATCCTTCGTTTTATTCAGAACTTCCAGCACTCCGCTTGCATACCCTTCCTCAACAAAAAAGAAATAATCATTGCTGTCAGTGGCATTATCTTCCCCCACAAAATAATTCGGCTCTCCCTTTGCTGCATCCCTGTTTGCTTCTTCCCACCACTCATAATAAAATTCCAACGCATTATTGATCCGTTCCTGCTCCGTCCCGTTATTACAGCCTTCCCATTCATTAAAAAACTGTTTCGTATACCGTACAACCGTATATTTATACAGATAAAACCTGTATTTCTTTTTCCACTTCCTGATATACTCATTCTTAGCGGCATTATTGGCTTCATCAATACCGTCATGATATACACCATTCTCATCCGTGTATGGCACAGGTTTATGTGATGCAAGGATAGCTGGCCATGCTGCATTCATTTCAAGGGTAGCCTGCGCTTTCGCATTATCCCTGTCAGTATCGTCATAATAATCATCCTTAGTATCACCGCCAATTGTTATTTCATCATTATCCTCGCCAACCGGATGAAGGTTTATCGTTTCATCCGCAAAAGTTCCACTTGTGGTATCGACAGTATCCCATTTATTTTTTGATGAAAAATCCAAGTCAACCTTCATATCTCCATCCCATTTTTCCGCACCTGTTTCTTTCCATTCCTTAAACCATGAAGCATTATTATCTCCGACAGAGGATGTATCTATGGAAAACGCCAGCTGTACATTCATATCGTACCACATACTTTCCAATGTGGAATCTCCCTTGAAATTCTGCATTCCGTATAATTTTGCGTATTCAACAAGCTTTTTGTTCCTGTCATTCGTCCACTGCCCGAGTCCAATCCCATTCCGCAGAATATCCGGATATGTGAGAAAATATTGTGGATTCCACTTTTCCAAGACAAAATCGCATTGGATTGCCTGTTGTTTTTTCATACCTATCCGGTATGGTTCCGTGAAAACTGTTTCCACCGCTGTGGGATCAATACCAGATTCAAGCTCCCAGTTTCCTAGCACCGCAAAAATCTGTTCAGGTCTTAAGCCATAATGATAATAGACAGAATAGATCCGCTTTGCTGTCTGGCGCTTTAATCGGTTAACATCAACCGCAGTCTCATATCCTCCCTTTCCAATCATTGCCCTGTCAATATAAGCTGTACACTCAATAAAATTACTGTCTTTTACGGCACTGCCATTTAAAGCAGCACTGTCAATTAGTGCCACAATTGCTGTCCCGACAAGAATGCAGAATGATATGATAATACTGACACTGGTATGCATAAGCGCCTGTACTGCATGTTGGACCAGCATCTGTAGCTTCATTTTCAGCTTCATGAGCAGAGACATTTTTACTGCATGGGAGGTTGCTGTACCAGCAGCATTTAACGCTGCAGCATCCCTCAGCTTCTCAGCGGTACTTTTAGGTTTATTTTCCGCCTCTTTTCCGATGCCTGTCCGGCTCCTTTCCTTATCCCCTGCGGACAAGGGACTGCTGTTACGATCTGACTGCCCCATCAAACACGCTCACCACCTTACCATACCGTAACCACACCTTCATTGTAATTAGATGTAAAATATTTTCCTGCCATCTTCATATTGGATTCAATATACAGGTAATCAACCAGATGCGTGCAGTGATACAGCCTTTTTGCATTGTAATAGTCATTGAGCGCCATATTATAGCTTTTTATATTTTCAACTACTGCCTGCGTATTATTCAGTTTCAGATCGCTTTCGTCAAGATTAATAACGGAACCGTCGGCCATATACCATGTGTTCAGTGTATTCGGAATATCAGATGTCTGGTAATTATTCAGGCTGTTAAAAAATTGTATATCCGTCATGTCAGTCTGTTTTACCATATCAAGGAAAGATGTATCATGCAGTGTCTTTCCATACCAGTCGTAATCAACACCGTCTATAAAATCAAACCCCGAACGATATTTGATTATTCCCTCTTCATCAACTGCCAGTTCATCGCCTGCAATGTATACCGGCATTGACGGAACCTTAACATTAAGACTTTCAAGATTATTTCTGTAATTATCTATTTTCTTCCAACCCGCATACATTATTTTTACATCATCATAGAGGCTTTCCCTGATCTTACTCTCGTTTTCATCAATAACCGCATCCTGATATAATGATGTAATGTCAAAATCATCCAAAAAACCACACTCCTTGGCAGTATTGCCATTTGGGTTTATGATAACCCTCCACTGGTCAAACTGTGCATATGATGCATCCCGAACAGCATTTTCATTCCCTGATGAACTTGTATTAATCTGTAAAACATCGTTACATCTTAAAATAATCTCATAACATTCCCTTGGAAAACCATTAACTGCGGAAAGATACAATGCAGTGTAGCCTGTAGAACCAAATACATAAAAACCGCCCATCACGTCAAGTTGTGTACTCCTGCGCGAGACATACTCACCTTTAAAAACATCAAAGGACTTGATGAAAACCTGATATTTCGCGGCATCTGTCACCATACCGTTCATATCATCAAACTTAAACAATATCACGCACTTATTCCTTTCAGGATTGACATAAATTTGTGAAATCGTACCATTCTTTCCAGACAGGGAAGTTGTAAATGAATTTGCAAAGACTGCATTTTCTGACAACAACCTGTTATTTTCTTTCGATGCATATACACAGATGGAAATACTGTTGATCAGCATTACCAGAAGAAGTACTCCAAGAACTGTTCCGAACAATTCAATATGGTGGTGTCTGCCCCATATCCTAATACGTCTGTATATTTCCATATCATAAAATCCTTCCTTTCTGATCTCATGATTTATGCCGATGCATCTTATGTCCAAAATACCCATAAGAATTCTCGGCATTTAATACAAAATAATAAATTTCAGTTGGATTATGGCGTTTTACCACCGCCAATACCTGTACCCGTAGCCAGATCATTTAAGGTCTGTTTTCCGACATTCGCCAGGTTGTCCATGATATCAAAACCTCCGACAAAGAAACAACCTCCAACAATGATCATGCCAAGAAGCATCAGCCAGTTAGTCTGCCCCCTTCCATGTTGTATGAATGCCTTACAGATTAACACTGCGGCTGCTACAAGCATAAAAGCACCTATAACGCCAATAAACGAACCGCCCCATGATTTAATTGCATTTTTTGAATTATCAAAAAATGTGCCAAGATTAATAGACGATGCAAGAACTACTGTCATTTCCATTTTTGCTACCATTTTTTATCTCCTCTCGAATTGATAAGCAACTACATCATTGATTTATTTACCAAAAAATAATATCAGTTTTTATCAAATATGTCAATAAATATTTTTTATTTACCGATTAATGCATAAATAAAATGCAAGAATTTATATTCTATAATACAATTTACTTCTGCGGCCTCTTAGCATTATACTTCTTGTATTCTGTTGTCTGACGGGACTTATTGATCTGTTTATTCATACTTTTGTCATTAGTCTTGTAAGGCACCTTTCTGATTTTCATTATGTCCTCAGTCTGGTCTACATGAGTTAATAATTTCTGTCCGACAAAATTATGATTTTCATACTCGTCTGATGTGACCGAATCACTATTGTATTTACTGATAATTTCATGTTTATCTTTTACCTGTTCAACTACTTTTTTCGAAGACTGAATATGTACCTCTTCATCATATCCCTGTTCCATACTCTTTCTTGTATTTTTTACAGAATTATTTACATTATTTCGTCCATTGTTTTCTGCACTGTTGGTATTCACGATGCATTCGCCACTAACAGATCGATTTGTCCGTATCGGAGTATATACAGTATTTTCCTGTATATTTCCCAACAAGCCTTCGACTTCGGATTGTGCAACACCTTTAACCGTACTCTTATCAGCACGTCTGCCAGCACCAACATTATCTTTGGGGGCAATATATCCAACAGTATTATCTGGTATACGTGAAGAAACCACTTTGTTTCCATCAGTACTGCTCATCCGGACTTCCTGGTCGATCTCATTGTCAACGGATATCTTTTTGATACTCTTAGCCCGTCCCTTGATATCCTTACTATTTTCAGAACCAGTGACCATATCCAGCCCATGAGCCATGGCATTTTTTACCTCCATATTTCCACCAGTGTATGCAGCAACAGTATCATCCCCTAAATTTGTAATACTGCCATTAGAATCCTGTTTAAGCGTGGTTACTGCCTTGTCACTGCCTGCCCCGCTGAGCCGGGCTGCCTGCGCCATTTCATTACCAAAAGACATCCGTTGTATATCTTTTGATTGTCCCTTTGTGTATCCAAGCCGTTCATCATGTTTTGCCATATCAGAATTAAGAGTCGTGGCAAGTTTCGTGTCTGCATTTTTATCCGCCTGATACTTGTTTTCTGTAGCCTGATTCGCTGTACCGATTCCATGCAACGTAGTTTTTGCTCCTTGTGCCATTAATGCAGCATTACCTGTGGCAGCTCCCGTAACAAATTCACCTGCACCAACTGCCAGCTGTTTCCCTGCTTCAAGCATTTCACGCCTTGCGTGTTTTTTAGCTGCACGCTTTTCAAGATCCCTCTGCCGAAATGCCTGATCTTCCTTGAATGCGGAACCGTTTCCTCCAAACATCTGTCCAATAAATGCCTCCTGTTTTGAGGTATCACTCATTTTCTCACACGCACGGGCTATCGGAGTACGAAATCCCCTCTTAGGCTCCATGGCGGCAATCTGTGATCCTTTTGCAGCGCTATTTTCACCCTGTCCCCCAGAACCCTGCACATTTCCACCAGAAGTCTGTCCTGTGATAAATCTATTTACAACATTATCAGCCATTTCCTCTAGTGACTTAATGATTGGTTTTCTCAATTTAATCGCCTGTACCGTAAACCATATAAGAAAAATAATAACCAGTATTGAAACAAGTGTTGAAAATGCTCCTGAACTGACAAATGATGAACTAAAAATTCCTGCCGCAGTACTGACAAAAGTAGTAGTTATGACAGACGCAACGGAGAATATTAGGTCTGTGGTAAGCATATACAGCATAATATTCAGCACAAGTTCTGCAATCATGAGAACCGTATAACTGATAACCTTAGCCACACTGGCAAGAGAGCCAAGCATAGCCCCGGGAACTGCAACAATAAGCCTTATCCCCCTTTTCAGATTAGACATGATGATGCCGAATGCATACACAAACCCCAGTACCGAATAAGTTAATAGCATCGTAATACAAAGAAGCAGATAGACAAAGCTTTGTTCTCCTTTCCCTACGAGATTTACTGAATAATGATAATCCCGGATATGCCCGGAGCTTGCTTTCTCTGAAGAATAAACCCTGACCGTCGTTTCATTAAATGTGGAATTTAAGTAATTATATACTGCAAGTGCAGGAAGTTTCAGACTTCTGCTGACCTCATTTCCTGTATTACTGCTGTTTAGATTGATTCCATTAATTACGGAACTTCCAGTTCCATTCGCATCGCGTCCAATTGGTCCCCTTATGTACCCCGGCGGAATCTCTCTGTTCCAGAAAGCTGCCCTCTCGCTGCCTTCAACCTGTAGCAGTACCTGCGGCGTCGCAAAATTTTTAACATAATTTTCTCTTTTTTCGTTGAAATCTGCATCATTGTCTTTCAGCCAGAATTTGGATATCCATGCCTGTTCATATTCTGATGCATAAATTTTTTTACCCGACTGATATCTCTGAAGCAAACTGATCACCCAGGCATCTGTTGAGCCTATATTTCCCGCAGATGATCTTGTTTCATTCTGAATCTGCTCAATCAGTTTTGACACATCATTAGTTGCACTGCCTGTTGTAAACCTTGCCGGCAGCCCTGTTGTTGCCTTCTCATTAAAGGCATAGCAGATATCCTGTATGCTGTTGCTTGCATTGGCAGTAATATGACCTTTATTTGTATCCACTTTAATTATTGCATCTGGTAAGATCATGCTTGAATTCATAACCCACGATTCAAAATCAACAAATGTGGACGCCACAATCTTAGCCGCAGCTGTATTACCAGACTGTATGTCCTGTGACATCTTATCAAGTATGACAGAATAAGTCCCTCCAAGGAGCGGTATGCCAAATACAATGAACCCTGCCCTAAAAAAATACTTTTTGATAATGCCCATTCTGCTGTCTGTCTGTTTTGACATAAATACATTCATAAAGAGCATCGCAATCATGACAACAAACAATATCAGAAGGACAATGGAACTGAAATCATATAATTTAATGTATAATTCAGATATCACTTCTGTTAACGGACTCATCAGCGCTCCTACTGTTGTGTCTGTATTTGCCAGCCCGGAGTGGTCAACATCTATCGTAATACCAGCCGATGCTGCCTTTTCATTTGCCTTTGAAAAAAACTGGAATGGATTAAGCCATTTCATGATATCTATAACAATCTTTAGGAATCCATTCACTGCCATTGCCAGACGATACACTACAAGTACAGCCCATCCTGATATGCTTCGTCCCAAAGATGTACCGCCGTCAGTTCCTGTCTTGTCAATTCCAATGTCAGCTAACCCTGCGCCAAGCATACAGTACTGTGAAAATACAAAAGAACTCCCACTTCCTTCCCCCACATGCTGAAAAGAATCTGAACATAACTGACTGTAATTATATGTACATGAAGAGGTACTGATAAACGAGGTAAAAAGTCCTTTTATACCCTTTGCTACAGACTGGTCATCATATCCCAGAAAACAGCCGGCAGAATTTGCATTCACTGTTGACAGGGCATCAACCATATCTTCACCATTTGGATCAGCAATGCACATGGTCAATGTTGTAGCAAGACAAGAAGAAAGCATATAAAAACTGTAATCTGCCTGATTATCGTCACTAAGCTCATATGTACCACCGGCAGTTACAGTAAAATATGATACCATCGCCATCATAATGGTAAGTATCACCATGCATATACTGATACCTATATGCCTAACTGTATTCGATTTATTTATTTGTCTTTTGTCCATATCATGCCCGCCTTGGTTTTAAGATTAAATCACGTCTGAAAACAACATTATTATAGTCCCTGTGCAGAAACGTCATATAGTCATTTTTCGTGGTAATGAGGTTTATAAGATTTGATGGAATCGTCTGCCCCAATACATCCTGATACCTTGCCACGCAGTTATCAGTCATATATCCCATAATAGTGTAATCAGCTTTGTCCATGTGAGAAAAATGAATGTCATTCATCATCCGTTCATTATCGTTATAAAGAAAACACACACGTCCTCCTTTTGCATAAAGCTGTCCAAACAGGGCTGTCAGATAGTCCTTGACTGTATCATCAATCAGGTCAGCACCATGAATGACCAGCACATCATCTGTTCCAAGATTCCCAGTACAAAATGATACTATGTTTAAAAGCTGCGCCATCATTATTCCTTTTCCCCTGACTAGGAGCTGCGAAAAATCATAGATGACACGTCTTGCCTCTGTACAATTGTCAATCTCCGCTGTCGTAACTGTGTTAAAGAGATCGCCATTATTGTCAAGCATACTTTTAAACGTCAGATTCAGGATCTTCAAGGCATGCAATTCCTCTTCATCCCTTGCACCTGACATAACGGCTGCTTTGTGTGCGGTCTGCAAGTATGTTGAAAACAACTCCAGTTTTGGTACATCTTTATGTGGGATTCCGACAACACGCAGCCTGCTCCTGTTATCTTTTGCATTTTCATACCACATTCCCTGGTCAATATAAAATTTTGTCGCTATTTCTTTTACATATCCGCGAATAATCGACCTGTCACTGTCCGTAGGCGGATACATTTGCTCTGTCATGAGTGCCAGTTTTTCCATCTGCATCGCAAACAGGGAAAGTTCGTCCTCTGAATCCCCAAAAAGTTCAAACATATTTACATCACCTTTATTTAGGTCAACCTTCTTTGTAATATTGGAAAAATGGGGACCAATCCCGTCCAGATCACATCCGTTTAGAATGATATGTGCTGTTTTATGATTATTGATCAGGCAGGCTTGTGATATCTTGCTTCCCCAGAGATCAGAAGCGTAATTCCGTCCGTAAGTCATATCGATCTGTTCATTACAGACAATGACATGTCGTTTATACCGATCAATATCAAACAGGATAGCTGCAGTATTGACATCCCCAAACATAGTACCGACATATTCACCTGCGTCATCCTCTATCCCGCGTGTCACAAGAGAATATGCGCCCGCATATTCCATACTGGTAAAATAATGCGCTTTCCCTTTTTTATACACTAACGGCCGCAAAAGTGACGAAAGCTCACCACACTGTTCACCATCATAACTCGCTGCATATAAAGTCGTATATGCATCGATATAATGCCTCTCTATTACACTTATTGCATTGTCGAGTTTTTCAAGAGACGGCGCCTTGATCCTCATACGGAATGCACAAGCCAAGTACACCGCTCCCGCCTGTATCTCCAGTGCGATCTGGTTCAGGTCCATTTCACGTTTGCCTGCCTTCAGTCTGTTCATTTTACTGCTCGCCGGATTCGACTGCTCTGTAGTGTTCATCTGTGCAACATTCTCAGCCTGTGTCTGATGTTCCTTAACCCAGCCGTCAGACATTCTCTCGACAGTCTCAATATTTGTAACAGCAATATCATCATCAATACCAGAGGGAATGAGATCAATCCCCCAAAATGTAGGAAAATCGTCGATAGAACCATCATTGTGAAAAAAAGATAGAATCGCAAAATAACTTCCATCACATGAATAATGATTTGATTTGAAAACATAACTCTCTTTTGGTTTGATCCTCATCAGATTAGGAAATTCCGAAAGGTTCCCTTCAATTATTTTTTCCTCTTTTTTCTTCTTAAAGAACATATATCCTACCTTTCTTTCTGTTTATACATTCTGTTAAAAATGTTTTTCCTCTCCCGAATAAATATTTTTCATAAATGCTTCTGTTT
>ERZ808054.656-NODE-656-length-28241-cov-10.522866_pt1 | contig 28241 bp, 34 predicted proteins | sample MGYA00380201_ERZ808054 | MGnify/ENA primary metagenome ERZ808054 (study PRJEB31490, sample SAMN06133419) | mouse gut metagenome | isolation source: Z5_2 | host: mice | place: China: Chengdu | collected 2015-05 ...
ACCGCCGTGTACGGAACCGTACGCACGGTGGTGTGAGAGGTCGGCTAATCAATTAATGATTAGCCTCCTACTCGATTAAGAATTAAGAAGGGATTGCGAAGCGATGCGTATTATTTGACAGCGTTTTCTGCAAACTGTGTGGTAACCAGGTCTTGATAAGGAACACGCTTTGGCAGTTCGCCTGCTTCTTCCAGAATATTCTGAAGCAGGGTGAAGGATTCCTCCTCAAAAATCAGATCTTCCTTCCAGGTGTCCTGCTCATAGTAACGGGTGATGATGGTGGTGAGAGTCTCTAAGTCTGTCTCCTCGAATTGTGGCTGGATGACCTTGGCAATCTCCTCTGGGGTGTGGGATGCCACATAATTCATTCCCTTTTGAAGGGCGTTGGTGAAGGACTGGATGACCTCAGGGTTGGCTTCAATGTAGCTTTGCTTTGCTGAAAAAGCAGTGTAGGGAACGTAGCCGGAGTCTTCCCCGAGGGAAGCAACCACGTAGCCGTCGCCTTTGGCTTCAAGAGAGGTGGCGTGGGGTTCGAATTCTACTGTGAAGATGTTTTACTACTCCAATTTTGTGATAAAATTAAAGCCGCTGATCTTGTGGGTTTTTTTGTCTATCTGGATATCCCTTATGGTACTTTTCCAGAAAGCCTGCTTATGGGCTTTATCCAGCGTAAGATATAATTCCTGCCAGTTGCCGCTGAAAGCGTCCAGAAGGTCTTTGTAGAGCTCCATGGGCACACAGTTGCGGTCACGGGTGTATTCGGAAAGTTTCTTATCTAAGATTTCGTATTGTTCATCATAATAGGCTTCCGTGATCCGTCCTTTCTGGAAGAGAAGATTGAGACGGTCCATTTCCCTGCGGACTGCTTCCGACTGATCCGATTTCTGGGCTTTCTGCTTCCTGAACTCGATATCCGCCATTTCCCTTTCAAGACGGGCGGACACATGGGTCAGCATATATTCTTCAATCTTATATTCCGTAAAGTGGGCGCAGCAGTGCCGATTAAATTTGTTTCCGCAGCGGTACTTCACATAGATGCTCTCGCCGCCATTTTTCAGCTTCTGTTTCTTGCGGTAGCCGGTGTAATTATTACCGCACCACGGGCACTTGATCAGGGAACTGAATATATATGGCTCATAGTTCCCGGTAGTGTAGACCTTGCTCACGGCAATCTGCCGGATTTTATTAAACTGCTCAAGGGATATGTACGGTTCGCAGTAATTCAGATTGCTGCCATCCTTGCCGGCATAGGTCTCATTCTTAAAGAAACGGTCTACCTGATTGTCAGAAGGGGCTGCGTCGCCGTATCTGCCATTTAAGTATTTGATGGTGGAACGGATGGAATAGCAGGAGAAATAGTGCTGGTAGGCATCCTCCACAATGTGGGAGACGGCTTCATCCTTGATCAGGCGATTGTCCTTTACCTTGTAGCCGTAGCAGGCGCACCGTCCGCTGGTCACTTCCCCGATGGAACGCTTATAATCCAGAACCGCCTTGATACGCTCTGACGTGCGGTCACATTCCGCCTGATTGACGGAGAGCATGATGTTGATGACCATCTGCCCGTTGGCGGTGGAAGAGTCATAGTTTTCAAATATGGTCTTCCAGTAACAGTTATGCGCTTTGAGGATTTCTTCTGTGATGTTGTAGTCCTTGATGTTGCGGAACCAGCGGTCCAGCTTGGTGACCAGGATCATATCAATCTTGTCTTTCTTTACGTCTTCTAAGAGCCGGAGAAGGTCCTTGCGGTGCTTCATGGGCTTTCGGGCGGAAATGCCTTCGTCGGCATAATAGCCTACAATTGTGTAGTCGTTTGCCTGCGCGAACTCCGTGAGCGCTTTCCGCTGGGCAGGGAGGGAAAGACCGTTCAGATTCTGTTCTTCTGTGCTGACACGGATGTAGATGGCACAGCGTAACACTTTTCCCATAACATCATCCTCCTTGTGTATATCATATCTGGTTTTGGGTATAAAAATGCTGATGTTCTTAAAAGATGCTTTGCAGTAAAAAGAACCCCCGGAAGTATTCGCCGTACTTTCGGGGGTTCGTTCTCTTTGTGTCACATATGCTGCAACCCTATCTTCTTTTGCCTGCTGGAATTATAGCATATGCGGATATGGTTTACAATATTCTTTCGAGAGCAAATAATCAAAGGAATCAAATTATTGCTATAGTAATTCAGAAATACAGACATTTAGGTCTTCATAAATGCATACAGGGATTGAGTCGTCAAAGCTATATTGGTTTGATGCCTGCTCATGTTCAAAATCAAAGACATTTACAGTGCATGTCTTTGGGTTTACGATCCAGTATTCTCTGACGCCTGAAGACCGGTACTTAAAAAGTTTTAGCCCATAGTCTCTTTGTGCGTCAGAGGGGGATATTATTTCAATAATCCAGTCAGGCGCACCGCTGCATCCTTTGTCGGTCAGCTTATGCTTGTCGCATATCACGGAAACATCCGGTTCAATGTAATTTCGGTCATCCTCATTCAAAAAAACTGCGAATGGGGCAGGATATACTTCACAATCGCCGTGTTTTGCATCAATGTAGTTCCCGATAATTTTAGTGAACTGGGAAACTAATTTTTGGTTGATTCGGGATGGCGGCGCCATCATATACATTTGTCCGTCAATCAGTTCAGCCCTTTGTCCATCAGGAAGGGCGTAGATATCTTCGATGGTATGAGATTTTTCTTGGTGCAGTGCCATAGGATCTCCTTTCAGTTTTGGTTGTAGTATTGGGTTTTTATATTAAATATTATGTGCCTCTGTTTCTATTTCTTGGACATCCTCTTTTTCAAAATCATGTTGCTTGATATGCGTTAACGCATGGTAATAAGACTTAAGTCGTTTTTCTTGTGATAGTTTCGCATTTAGAAATATCGTATAACTATCATCAGCATTTTTAACTAGTTGTTCTGGAATTTTAGTATCCATATCTAGAAGTCGTACATTAATTTCTTCCATTGTGAATCACCTCTTTTTTATAATAACAAATCATATGTACGTTAAAACGGACTATAAATGAGTTCCGTTTTCTTGATTGTATAAATTTTTCATAAATTCCATATGGGCTTTGAATCTTTCCGGCGGCATATTGCGTTTCATATCAAAAAGGGAGCGCATATCTTCATCGTCAAACATTTCTTGGGCAAGTTTAGCAGTTTCTTCGTTGAGATAGTAGGCAGCATGCGGACTTGACATAGCTTTATCTGTTCTGCCTAAGAGATAGTCTGTATCTACATGAAAGAAATCTGCAATTATTTCAAGGGTTTCAAAATCAGGTTCTCTAGCTCCAGTCTCATACATACCAATTCTGCTTCTGGAAATCCCAAGAATGTCAGCAAGTTCAGCCTGTGTATATCCGCTTGATAAACGTAGTTTTTTAAAAACGGTTTGAAAATCTCCCATAACTATTACCTCCATATACATAGAATATCACGAAAGGTGATAAAAGTAAAATGATTTTGTCACGTTTTGTGATTGACAAAAGAAATGTGGAGGTGTATCATATGCGTGTCACACATGGTGACAATAATTAAGCGCTTATACATAAATATATGATTTTTACTCATGAAAGTCACATAATGAGACAAATGTAAAGAAAAAAAGAAGATTCATACAGAGTTGTGACAGTCATTGGAAAGATGTACAAACAGCCAATCATAGTATTTTACAGAGAGGTGGTGTTTGCATGTCGGAATTTGATATGGAAGTAACAGATGAACGCTTTGAGTATATGAAGAATCTTCTTGTAAGACTGTATGCCGATCAAATTGGAATGGAAGTTCAAAATATCAGAGTCAGACCTGTAAATGAAACAAAAGAGGAACCGGTATGAGCCGGTTAGAAAGGACAAGCAATGAAAGATAAGCGTGAAGAAAATAAACTGGAAGGACATGAGCAGCCTACAGAAATAGAACTTAAAAAGGAATACTTAAGAGAATATGAGAAGGCGGTCCGCCAGATGGAGCGCAGCGAACTTAAAATGCAGGAGATACGTTTAAACAAAATATGTCCCTCTGTAATCATTGACGGAATGCCTCATGCATCAAATCATAAAGACTTATCAGGGTACGCTGCGCTGATTGATCAGGAAGAAAAAAGATATATGGAATATAGATATCAGAGAATCAAAAAGTGCAAGGAGATAACAGACAGAATAGAACTGCTTGAGGATGAAGACGAAAAGGATATTCTGATGTACAGATACATAAAACTCATGAAATGGGAGGATATCTGCATGAAAATAGGACTTAGCTGGAAGCAGGCGCACAGAATACATACAAGAGCGCTGGCAAATTTTTAGCAAAACCAATTAAAAAAAATGAAAGATGACATAGAATGACACACAAGACCTATGATATAGTGTAATCAGTTAAAAAAGAGATAACCCAATATTCCTCTAAGATATTTTGAAAATACCTGGTCATGTATATGGCTGGGTATTTTTATATGCATAATTGCAAAGAGGTAACTTGGGGAAATCTGAAGGGAGGCGAAAAAAATGGGATAGAATACAGGGCGCAGGTATATAGGAATGGAAAAGTACGTAAGGAGGTGTATGGATGATAGGTGAGATTGTGGATGCAGTAGGTCTTGCCCTGAAGGAAGCATTTGGGAATAATTATAAGGTTTATACGGAAGAAACAGGGAAGGGTATGGATGCCCCCTGTTTTTTTGTTTTTTGCAGCGCCCCGAGAAATACCCGTATTTCCAACCAAAAGTATTTCCGGTCAAATACCTTCTGCATCCAGTATATTCCATCTACGGTAAATATCCGGGCAGAATGCAACGAGGTAATCGAGCGTCTGTTTGAGTGTCTGGAGTATATCAAGGTGGACTCTTTTTTACTCAGAGGAAGGAAGATGGAATCGGAGATCAAGGATGGCGTTTTGTATTTCTTTCTTAACTATGACTTTTTTGTTTATAAGAAAGAAGAAACGGAAGCTATGGGAACGCTTACAAGGAGCATTGAAGTGAAAGGACAGGTGAATGATGGCTGTAAAGAAAAAAACTGCGGTGAATGAAGAAAGGAAGGAAGAACTGTTTACTCTTGAACAACTGATTGCCGCAGAAAAGTTCGGCAATAGGAAGGACATGTTAAAGGCAATTCTTTCTGATAGGGAAGAGTATACAATCAGTGAAGTTGAAAAAAGAATTGAAAAATTTATGAAAGGAAAGGTGAAGTAAAATGGCATTAGGAGGAGGCACGTTCAGCGTGCAGAACAAGACAATCCCGGGAGCATATATCAATTTTGTTTCAGCGGCTTCCGCGGATATATCCTTATCAGGAAGGGGGATTGCAACAATGCCCCTTAATCTGGAATGGGGAGAGGAAGGCAAGGTCATAGAGGTGACCAGTGAGGACTTTAAAACCAACAGTCAGAAAATTTTTGGATATCATTATACACATCCGAAAATGAAGGGGCTGCGTGATTTGTTCAGAAATGTAGAGCTATTATATGCCTACAGACTCAACGGCGGTGGCACAAAGGCAGGAAATACATATGCCGAAGCAGTTTGCAGTGGTACAAGAGGAAATGACTTGAAAATCATTATTCATAAGAATGTAGATGATGATACGTTGTTTGATGTGAAGACCATGCTTGATACGATGCTGGTGGACGAGCAGACTGTAAAGACAGCAGCAGAGCTGCACACCAATGGATATGTGGCGTTCAAGGCAGACGCCGAACTTGCAGCGACAGCAGCGACGCCGCTTACTGGGGGGACAAACGGTGAGGCAGATGGTGCTTCTCACCAGGAGTATCTGGATAAGATCGAAGGCTATCGATTTAATGCCTTAGGCGTGGAAACGACAGAAGATACGGTTAAATCCTTATATGCCGCCTTTACGGAGAGAATGCGCGAGGAGATGGGAGTCAAGTTCCAGACGGTACTGTATCAGAAGGCTGCTGATTATTATGGCGTTGTCAATGTGGCAAATAAAGTCGCAGATGGCGGCGAGGCGTCTTTGGTCTATTGGGTGACGGGAGTTATTGCAGGCTGCCAGGTAAACAAACCGAATCAGAACAGAATCTATGACGGTGAGTTCAAGGTTGAGACGGAAGCAACCCAGTCTGAGCTGGCAAATGCGTTGAAGGAAGGAAAATTTATCTTCCATCGGGTAGGGAGCGCAGTGCGTGTGCTTGCAGATATCAACAGTATGGTGACACAGACACAGGATAAGGGACCGGTCTTTAAGGAGAACCAGACAGTCAGGGTGATCGATCAGATTGCAAATGATATAGCAGTACTGTTTAATACCAAGTATCTTGGGGTCGTGCCTAACGACAATGCAGGAAGAGTGTCACTTTGGTCTGATATTGTGCAGCATCATAAAAAGCTGAGCGATATCCGCGCGATTGAAGACTTTGAGGATACGGATATCACAGTGTCTCAGGGTGATTCCAAGAAAGCGGTGGTGGTATCAGATGCGGTTACTGTTGTGAATGCTATGGACAAATTGTATATGACCGTGACAGTGTCATAAGGAGGGAGAATAAATTATGTTGAGAAATGTTACGATGAATGCCAGCGACACCTTGAGTGCAGCGCTGGCAGAGTGCTATGCGACGATTAACGGAAGACGCTATAATTTCATGCAGGCAATTAATCTGGAGGCAAAATTTGACAAGACAAAGGTTAAGGTGCCTATCTTAGGAAAGACAGGAAAAGGAAACAAAGCAACCGGGTGGAGCGGCAGTGGAAGCGCCAAGTTCCACTTTAACACCAGTGTGTTCAGGCAGATGATGCTGGAATATAAGAATACGGGAAGAGATACCTATTTTGAGATGCAGATCACCAATGAGGATCCGACTACTGTCGTGGGAAGGCAGACAATCGTTCTTATGGGATGCAATATTGACGGAGGCATTCTGGCTAAATTTGATGCCGATGGGGATTATCTGGAGGAAGAAATGAACTTCACCTTTGAAGACTTCTCCATGCCGGAGTCTTTTGCAGCAATGAACGGGTTTGTAACAAATTAATATTAACGGTAAACAAAGGCGAAGGGCTGACGGTGTCAGCCCTTTTGCATGGATAGAAAAGGAGAATAAAAATGTCAAAATTTTCAAAGTTTATGAAAGCAAATAAGGCAGTAAAGGAAAATGAAAAATATGCAGCGACAAGTTCCCTGCGTGACGAGGCAGGCAAACCATTGCTATGGGAAATCCGGCATATTTCTTCAAAGGAAAATGAAGATATAAGGGAAAGCTGCATGATGGAAGTGCAGGTAACCGGAAAGCCGGGCGTTTATCGGCAGAAATTTAAGACCAATGAATACATCAGAAAGTTGGTGACGGAATCAGTAGCCTATCCGGATCTGTATGACGCAGAACTTCAGGATTCCTATGGTGTAAAGACACCGGAAGACCTTCTCATGGCGATGGTAGACGATCCGGGAGAATACAGCGAATTTGTTGCGTATGTGCAGAGGTTCCAAGGATTTGATGTTTCCTTTAGCGATAAGGTGGATGAGGCAAAAAACTGATTGACGAGGGCGACTGGGAGGCGAATTTCGCATACTACGCCCTCATAAAACTTCACATCCTGCCATCTGTTTTTCTGGAAATGGATGAGCAGGAAAAGGCGTTTGTGGTGGCAGCAATTGAGACAAAGTGTAAGAGTGATAAAAAGGAAAAGCAAAGGATAGATGGATTGAAAGCAGGAAGGAGGTAGATAGTGTGGCATCCATTATGACGAGTATTGATTTTCAGGAGAGATTCAACTCAGTCGTTTATGAAATGATTTATGCAGCAGAATTGAATACAACTGCTATCTATAATATGCGTGAGGCTGTAGGGATGGATATTGATACAGGCGCCCTGGAAGGGGCAAAAGAACAGCTTGACCAGGCAGCGGTGGCAGCAAGACAGCTGGATGCCATTTTGAGGGAACAGGATGGATTCAATGAGCCAGTTTGGATTCCGGTGAAATGGGAGGCAGATGATTTGCCGGTATTTGCGCAAAAGGCAGTAAATCAATCGCAGGGGAAGGATAGAAAGACTACGGAACAGGAACAGACACATGCCAGTCAATGGATGAAGACGGTAAGTAAAATAGCCGGAAAATTTATCAATATGCAGGAAATCATGAATGCAATTGATATTTCGGATCAGCTGGCATCCTCGAAAGTAAAACTGGACTTAATGAATGATGGCATGCGGACCACGGAGGAGCTGCAGAATTTAATTTTTGTGGCGGCAGAAAGATCGAGAGGGTCTTATCTGGACATGACAAATTCCGTAGCCAAGCTTGGAACGCTTGCCAAAGGTACTTTCAATTCTACGGAAGAGGTGGTTGCTTTTTCGGAACAGTTGAATAAACAATTTATCCTTTCCGGCGCTTCTACGGCTGAAATGCGGGATGTAACGTCTCAGCTGGCAAAGGCGCTTGCATCAGGGACGCTCACGGGAACGGAACTGAACAGTATTTATGAAAAAACGCCTGTCGTTATTTCGTCTATTGCAGATTATATGAATGTGCCGGTAGAAAAGATAGGAAAATTGGCATCAGAAGGACAGATTACAGCTGATGTCGTGAAGAATGCAATGTTTGCAGCAGCAGGTGAAACGAATGCCAAGTTTGAGGGGATACCGAAGACATTTGAGCAGATTGGGCAGTCTATTCAGAATCAAGTAATTGTGACGTTTGAGCCGGTTTTTACTAGGTTAAATGAGCTGGCAAACAGTGAAGCGTTTCAGCAAATGGCAAATCGATTTATACAGGCGCTTGGAGTAGTGGCAGGCGTTACAGTTTATATTTTGGAGCTGCTTGTATCTGTGGCTGGATTCGTGGCAGACCATTGGGCAGTTTTAGGTCCTGTCATTGCAGGCGTGGCGGCAGAATTGGCAGTCTATTATGGATGGCAGATGGCGGTAAAAGCAATTGAGGCAGTCAATAATGGTCTTCACCTTGCGATGGGAGCTGCTTTGATGCTGAAAGCGGCAGTAATGGGAGCTTTGAATAAAGAAACGGCGGCGCAAATTGCAGCGCAGCTGGAACTGAATGCCGCCATGTATGCTTGTCCTGTGATGTGGATCATTATGCTGATTCTGGCATTGATTGCGGTGATTGCTGTGTTGATTGTGCATATGAACCGTTTTGGAGATGAGTCTACTACGGCAATCCAGAAAGTGTGCGGGACTTTTGCAGTAGCTGCTGCTTTTATAGGTAATTTATTTATTTCACTGGTAAATTTCATTATTGATGATTTTGCCCTTTTATGGAATTATATAGCGTTGTTCGCAAATTTTCTTGCAAATGTTTTTACAGATCCAATAGGAGCGGCTGCAAGGCTGTTTGTAGGATTTATTGACCTTGCGCTTGCAGGACTTGAAGGTCTGGCATCTGGAATTGATATGCTTTTTGGCACGAACCTTGCAGAATCTGTGGCTGGATGGCGGACGGGGCTTGACAGCTGGGTAACAGATAAATTTGGCGAGGGCGAGGTAGTCATGGAAAAAATGGATGCCAGAGACTACTATATTCAGGGATTCGATTATGAAGATGCGTGGAATAAAGGTACAAAGTTAGGCGGGCAGATAGAAGGCGTTTCCAGTATCCCTGACTTGAATCAGTATGACGACTTTGATTATAGCAATTATTTGTCTGATATTCTGGACAGTACAGAAGAGATTGAAAATGGATTGGAAGTCTCTGAGGAAGATTTGAAATTCATGAGGGATATTGCGGAACAGGAGGCAGTCAACAGATTTACTACGGCGGCGATTACGATTGAGCAGACGAACCATAACAGCGTTTCAGGTGCAATGGATTTAGATGGCGTAATAACGGGGCTGACAGATGCCGTGAGTGAGGCGGCAGATATCATTACGGAAGGAGTGCATTGAGATGACGGGATATGATTTTTATCTGGATAAATGTCTGCTGCCCATTGCACCGGGCAGACTGCAGTTAAGCATCAAAAATGAGAATAAGACAATTAAATTGATGAATGAAGGGCAGGTGAACCTGCTCAAGACGGCAGGGCTGACAGATATTGAATTTGAATGTATCATTCCGCAGATAGAATATCCGTTTGCAGTCTACACGTCAGGGTTTTGCGGTGCAGAATATTATCTTGCATATTTTGAGCGTCTTAAGACGCGGCAGAGACCGTTTCAGTTCATCGTGACGCGGAGGATGCCTGATGGTAGGGCGCTGTTTGGGACAAACATGAAAGTATCTATGGAGGATTACCGTATTACCGAGAATGCGGAAGAGGGGTTTGATTTGTCCGTTAAGATTAATTTGAAACAGTACAGGGAATATGGGACGAAGAGTGTTTCAATAAAGGGAGCTGTTGCAAATACTGCTGGAACTAATACGATTTCCTACACTGTAAACGTGGAGCAGACAAGGTCACGGGAAAGCGCGCCAGACATCGGCAAAATGCGAAATTATAAGGTCCATAGGAAAAATGATACCCTGTTCAACATTGCGAAAGAAACCTATGGAGATGGCAGCAAATATTCATTGCTCAGCATTGCAAACAAGGATACGGTTAATGATCCTTTCAATATTGAGCAGGGGACGGTTTTAAAAATACCGGCAGTATGAGGGGGTGATTATATCATGAAAGTGGAGATTTATATTGCAGGGGAAAGCGGCGGGGAGCTTTATATCCCGGCGGTGGAGGATGGTGTGGAATGGTCAACAGAACGGTGGGGCGTGCCGGGAAAACTCACTTTTAAAGTGCTTGCGGATCGTTTTTTGGATTTTTCAGAAGGTTCAGCAGTGCAGTTGCGGTTAGATGGAGCAAAAGTTTTCTTTGGTTTTGTGTTTACACAAAAGAGAGATAAGGAAAATCGGATATCTGTTACCGCATATGATCAGCTTAGGTATCTCAAAAATAAGGATACCTATATGTATGAGAATCGGACGGCATCAGAAGTGATAAGGATGATCGCGGCAGATTTTGCATTGAATGCCGGAGAAATTGTAGATACCGGTTATGTGATTGCCGAAAGATCGGAGGTGGATACATCACTGTTCGATATCATTCAGAATGCGCTGGATCTCACTTTGGTGAATACGAGGCAGATGTTTGTTCTATATGATGATTTTGGAAGCCTTACCGTGAAAAATATAGCAGACATGTATGTCCAAAATACCAATGGAACTTATCTGATGATTGATGAGTGTACTGGAGAAAATTTTGAATATACCTCCTCCATTGACAGTAACACTTATAACAAAATCAAACTGTACCGTGACGATGCGGGAGAGGGGAAAAGGCAGGTTTACGGAATTATGCAGGATGGCGTAAATATCAATAGATGGGGTGTCCTGCAGTATTGCGATACGGTCTCGGAGGGAGAAAACGGGGAAGCAAAGGCAAAGGCGCTTTTGTCTCTTTATAATAAGAAAACCAGAAACCTAAGAATTACAAATGCATTTGGAGATATAAGGGTAAGGGCTGGAAGCCTGCTGGTGGTAAATCTGAATCTGGGTGATAGAAAGGTGGAAAATTTTATGCTTGTAGAAAAGGTGAAGCATACGTTTAGAAATGGGGAACATTTCATGGATTTGACATTGAGAGGAGGGGAGTTTGTTGTCTGATGCAGCGGAATTATTAAAAGTAATAAAGCAAAGTGCACTGGAGGCGGTGGACGCATCCAAGCCGGTGAGATTTTTCTTTGGAGAGGTAATACATGCAGATCCATTGCAGATCAATGTGGAACAGAAGATGCAGTTGGGGCGGTCACGTCTGGTTCTTTCCAGGAACGTGACAGACTATGAGACGGAAATCACAGTGGATACCAATACGGAGCAGGCGTTGGATGATCACAGGCATGCATTTGCTTTTACTACAGAGGGAGCAGGAGAGCCTTTACATGTGCACGGCATTTCAGGAAGTACGGAGCCTGTGGGGCTTGCGCATACGCATGAAATAAAAAGGAGGATGAAGGTCACCGTGCATAACAGGTTGGCGGCAGGTGATAAGGTCATCCTTCTTCAGAATAAGGGCGGGCAGCAATACTTGGTGCTGGACAGGATAGGATAAGATGATACCGAAAAGCGCCAACCTGCCAGGGCAGGATTTTGTAATTGAAGAACAGCCAACCTATACTTATAAAATGGACCCTGAAAGCGGTTTGATCAGGGGATATGTAGACGGTATCGAGGCGATGGAGCAGGCGGTATATAAAATTCTCTCCACAGAACGATACCGCTATCTTATTTATTCATGGAATTACGGAATCGAATTGGAAGACTTGTTTGGACAGCCGGTGTCTTATGCATGTCCAGAACTGGAACGGCGTATTAGGGAAGCGCTGATTTGGGATGGGCGGATAGAAGAAGTGGGAGATTTTAAGTTCGATACATCCGTAAAGGGAATTGTACATGTGTACTTTACCGCGCACACCATTTTTGGTGATATAAAAGCAGATAAGGAGGTGAGAATCTGATGTTTGAAGAACTTACATATGAGGTGCTATTAAAGAGAATGCTGGGACGGATATCAAATAAATATGACAAAAGGGAAGGTTCTGTAATCTGGGACACGCATTCCCCTACGGCAATAGAACTTAAGAATCTGTATATTGCGTTGGATTCTATTGTTCAGGAAGCTTATGGTGATACGGCAACAAGGGAATTTCTGATTATGCGGTGCAAGGAGAGGGGAATCGTGCCGTATCCCGCAACGCATGCCGTGCTGAAAGGCGAGTTTCTGCCGGATCATATTGATGTGACAGGAAAGCGATTTAATATTGGGCAGATTAATTATCTGGTCACAGACAGACTGCCGGAAGGCGGCTGCAAAGTTCAGTGTGAGACAGCAGGTGAAGAGGGAAATCGATATTTAGGGACTATGACGCCTATTGAATATATAAATGGGCTTGTGTCTGCGGAACTTACGGAACTTCTGATTCCGGGGGAGGATGAAGAAGGCACAGAGGAATTGCGGCAAAGATATTTTTCTTCTTTTGATGTAAAGGCATTTGGCGGCAATGTAAAAGATTATCTGGAAAAGACGAATGCCATTCCAGGAGTGGGATGCACGAAGGTGACGAGAGTTTGGAATGGAGATATCCGACCGGCAGAAATGATTCCCTCCATGGAAGTAGAAGCGTGGTATGGAAGCGTATCAGAATCATTGCCGGATTCGGTAAAGGAGTGGTTCACAGCTGTATATACGGCGGCAAAGGAAAAGAAACTGACGACAGGCGGCAGTGTCCTTCTGACCATTCTTAACTCTGCGTTCGATACCGCAAGCCAGGAGTTGGTTGAGACTGTGCAGAAAGCGATGGACCCCGAAGCGTACGGAGGGGAGGGGTACGGGCTTGCACCCATTGGTCATCTGGTCTCGGTAAAAAGCGCAGAAGGAGTGCAGATTACCGTAAAAATCAAGATAACCTTTGATCATGGCTATAATTGGACCAAATTGAGGAGCGCCATAGAAGATGCAATTAACGGCTATTTTTCAGAACTCAGGCGGGAATGGGCAGATACAACTGCACTGGTGGTAAGAATCAGCCAGATTGAAACACGGATATTGGGGATTAAGGGAATTGTCGATGTGGAAGACACCATGTTAAATGATCACGCCGAAAATTTGATTCTGGGAGCATTTGAGGTGCCTGTGTTTGGGGGTGTTTCAGAATGAATAGACAAGTGGATCTGCTTTCCTATCTGCCTCCTTTTCTACAAGAGTTTAAGGAGAACAGGGAGACGCTGAACGCAGAAAACCCAGAATTTATTCTCGTGTGGAATGGAGCGGACAGGGTACTTAAAAATGAGTTCATAGAAACAGCCGATGAATATGGAATATCCCGGTTTGAACAGATTTTAAAGATATCGCCCTTAAAGACGGATACGCTGGAAATACGCCGCAGACGTGTGATGCTCCGCTGGCTTGACAGGATTCCCTATACACTTAGGGCTTTTTTAGAAAGACTTTCTGAGATATGCAAAGGCAGTGACTTTTCAGTGGTGAAAGAGTACTTAAAGTACAAGATAAGTATTACTGCCGATTTGGAGGAAGCAGGACAGACAGAGGAATTGGACAGGTTGATTGAGGAGATGATGCCCTGCAATATGGTGGTGATATCTGCCAACAAGATTCCCTGCGGCGCAGGAGAAAGCCTGTACACAGCAGGAACAGTCTGCTACGTGGAGCATATTGAAATCATGGATGATGGCGTGCCGTCTGAGATTGCAAACTGTGAGGCTGCCTGCATCGCCTACGCAGCAGGCGCGGTAAGCCATATGGAACATATAGAAATTACAGAGGAAACAAGATAGGAGGAAAAGAAATGGCAATATTTTCAAAACTAGTTACAACACAAAACGGGCGTGCGTTGATTGCACGGATGCTTGCAGCGGAAGAGAAGATTGTGTTTACAAAGGTACGTTCATCGGACACGGAATATACGCTGGAAGAACTGGAAAATCTGGAGGAACTTACGGGTATTAAACAGACCAACAGTGTTTCCAAGGTATCGCGCACAAATCCGGTTTCGGTAAAGGTAGAAACGGTATTTACAAACACAGAACTTACGGAAGGGTATCCTATGCGTACGGTTGCGCTGTATGCACAGGATGGTGACGGAGAGATTCTGTATGCAGCGGCAGTGGAAACTTCAGGAAATTGCTACATGCCCGCATTTGGGGGGACTACAGTCTCAGGCGCCTATATCCAACTGGTCACTACGGTGAGCAATGCGGAAAATGTGACCCTTGAGGTGGATAACTCGGTGTTTGCCACTATAGGGGATATCAGGGATCTGCAGGAACAGATTGATTCTGTCAGTGAACTGGCGGGAGGAATGGCAGCGGCGATTAATACGAATGCGGAGAAGCTAGGGTTGTTGGAGAGGATTGGATGTCCTATACACGAGTTTGAGATAAAAAAAGATGAGGAAGAATCTACTAATCTTCAACTGAGAGCAAAGATTGATGCAGATAAATTTTTAGATATGAATAATAAAACATATTATCTATATGTTTTGCGTGGAGGTATGTACTTTACGGTTAAAGATGATACCAAGTCATATGAAGGAGCTGTTTTTATCTCAATTAATGTAGGAGATTTTAGTAATGCTAATAGGCAGTGGTTGACGATAGGAAGAAGGCATCCGCATGAATATTTAACTGCACCGATAAATATTGTTTTATCATATGGTCCTCCATCGCGTAATGTTGGAATCAGAGTTGCAACGAGTCTCTTTCTTTACAAACATGCTGAAGACAATAGCTTGATAAACGCTGAAGAAGAAGATTACGCTAACATAGATTTCAGGTTTGATAATACTTCTTTAACGATATACAAACTCGGAGGCATACTTTCAACTGTACAAGGATCTGGAACTGTGCAGGGAGGCGGAACTTTGGGAAACGATAATTATAATCTGCTAAAGAACAAGCCATCTATCAATAACGTGACCCTGCAAGGAAATCTGACCACAGAACAATTAGGGATTGAGGTGGGTTCTGGCGTAACGGAAGAGATTACCTATGAAAAGGCACTGGCAATATTGAACGGAGAAGAGGAGGTATCAGAATCATGATAGGTGATATTTTGAGAGCAATAAAGGACTGGTGCACTGGAAGGTTCCAACCTAAAGGGGACTATCTGACAGAAGTGCCGGAAACTTACGTGACTGCGTCCAGCTTAAATGAATCCTACTTAGGAGGTATAAGATTTGGCAGGGATGCGGATGGTAATCCGGGCTACTATAAGCATGATGAAGAGGCAGGTGCTGATACAGTAATCCCTTTTAATATTGGCAGTGAAGATGGGATTAAAGAAATTGATATTATATTCGGCGGCAACTATTCAAGCAGCAGTAATGCTTCATCGGTGTCAAATTATTTTGGCACTTCTGCTTTGACTAATAAAGAATATAAAAATTTATTAGCATTAGGCATCTATACAAGAGCAAATAGTTCTTACAATACGCCTGCTAATATGCTTGTAACAGACCAAAATAAAATTGCAGAATCTATCGGGCAAGGCAGCTTGTCCCTAGGTTCTTTTTTGATGGCAGGTTATCAATTGCTTGGAAGGACGGAACAGGGAAAACCGTTGCGGTTTTATGTATATACTCAAATAACGAATCCAAATAGTAATTCTAAAAATTTATATTTCATATTACTTGGATTGAATTAGAGGATAAAAATAAGTCGGATGCCTATTGCATAGTGCTTGAGACAGATAATTGTAAATAAGGAATAAAAGGAACAAGGAGTAGAAGCATGAAAAGTGATGTTTTAAAAGCAATAAAAGATTGGGGAATCGGAAAATTCCAGCCTAAGGGAAACTATTTGACAGAAATACCAGCATCTATTGCTGATTTTAATCCCCATAACTACTTTTCATTTAGCGGAGGAAAAGAGATTCAATCTGGCGGAGATTTAGATCATATGACCGAAATCGGAAATTACTATTGCGCTCTTAACAGTACTGTGAGCACTCTTTTAAACTGTCCGGTTTCAAGGGCATTCATAATGAAGATTTTTAAAGGAACTGGAAACTTATATCTGACGCAAATGATTCGCTGTTACAATGGGGAAATTGTATATCGATATCAAAATATAAACAATCAATGGCAGGCATGGGAGCATTTATATGAACCGATGAAAGCAGCAGCTGCAAGTACCGCAGGAAAAGAAGGTCTTGTGCCGGCACCAGATGCAGGAAAGCAAAACGCCTATTTACGAGGAGACGGCACATGGGTTACACCATCAATAACATTGGCAGGAACAGTGGAAGGCATACCGTTAGACCAGACCATGGGAAAACAGCTTAAGGATGCGCTTGATTTGCAAAATACTAATATAAACATTCGCTTTGGTAATTACCTTGAGAAAAGCTATATCTTTGGCGGAAGGACATACGCAAGCCGTAATCAGGATCAGCCTAGATTGGCGGGCAGGTTTATTAGTTTACCTCTTCAATGGGCAAACACTGACGTCAATAATTACTTCGTGTCGGTGTCGATTCAAGGCGAAGCTGATACGATACTAGATTATTTTACGCAGAAAATCACAGGTGGCTTTAACGTATTTTTTCGCTACAGGGATGGTCACAATTTCGATGAACAATATGCTGTATGGTTTGATTACACAGTGTTGATCAATCATTGATCCAGGCACTCTGTAAAAAATGCCATAACTGTAAACAGGAGCTGAAAGGCTCTTATTTTTATACCCTGAAAAGGGAGAAAGAGAGGAAAAACAATGAGTACAACAAAATTAGTGCTGGCAGACAGCACGCAGATCGAACTGCAGGGAGGCGCTGCACTGGGCTATATGAAAGCCCGGTATGCAGACAAGGATGCGATGGTCGCGGACTGGGATAAGATCACCCCGGAGAACCTTGGAACTGTCCAGATCATGACAGACGGCACCGTGACTGGGAACTATGAAGACTTAATCCTTGAATCAGAGACCTCCACACTGCAGCCGGACGGCTCCGTGGACACCGTATGGAACATCAGGGAAAAGACGGAACTGGAGAAGCTGCAGGAAGAGATCGCACAGATCAGGGAGGGGCAGGATATCCAGGACGGCGCCATAGCCGACCTCGGGGAAACTGTGAACACCCTTGCGGAAGGAGGGGAGGCGTGATGGGAAGATTCTACGGTACAAAGATAAGGAACGGTGAGATGGCAATCGATGCCGTGCCGAAGCTGTGGAAGAAAGCCACTGAAAAGTGGCTGCAGGAAAATCCATAAGGTTGCCGAATCTGGGAAAGGAGGTACGGACCAATGCCAGATAACAGCTTTGAAAGGGAAGTATTAGACCGTCTGATCAAGATAGAAGCAAAACTTGAGAGCTGGGACAACAGCAAGAAGCAGATTTATGACAACCAGCGTGAGATTATCCATCTGCATGAACAGACGGAACAGCAGCAGAGGGACATCGACGAACTCCGGGACCGCAACCGGTGGATGGGGCGGACCACAGCCGGCGCTGCCATATCGGCGGCGGTATCTGCAGTCATAGCGGCAGCGCTTGCCATACTGCAGGCAGCAGGCTGAAACATAGCAGGGTATCAATAAAAATCATCAATATAGAAAAGGAGAAAAAACATTATGAAGAACAGAGAGTATTGGACCAAATGGGCAAAAGCGGCAGGTATGAGGGCGGCAAAGACGGTAGCGCAGACAGCAGTCGCCACGATCGGGACGGCAGCGGTGATAGGAGAAGTGAACTGGATGGCAGTGGGGGCGGCAGCCGCGCTTGCAGGGGTACTCAGCGTGCTCACATCAGTTGCAGGTCTTCCGGAAGTGGAGGGGTGATATCATGGTAGTGGGAATAAACTGCGGTCACACAAAGAGCGGCGCCGGTTATGGCGCCGTGGGCATCATCAAGGAATCAGAGCATACAAGGCTGGTAGGACAGGCTCTTATGAGCCTGCTCCGGTCAGCCGGCGTCACGGTAGTGGACTGTACCATAGACCAGGCAGACACCCGGAACGAATACCTCGCTGCCGCAGTAGCTCTGGCAAACCGGCAGGAACTGGACTGGTTCATCAGCATCCATTTCAACGCATCCGGAGAGCATAAAGGGCACGGCACAGAGGTCTTTACTTACGAGGGCAGGCAGTATCAGGATGCCTTGGACGTATGCGCCAACCTGTCGGAACTTGGATTTACTAACCGTGGGGTGAAAGCCGGTACCGGCTTGTACGTAATCAGGAAGACAAAAGCGAAATCCATGCTGATAGAAGTCTGCTTCTGCGACAATCAGCAGGATATAGACACGTATCAGGCGGCAGGCGGAGCGGAAGGGATTGCAAAGGCAATCTACAAGGGAATCTATCATCCTGTGGTACTTCCGTCTGTACAGACGCCGTCAGAGGACCATAATCCTACAAGGGAAGAGTTCCATGCCTTTGTAGGCGGTATCGCCCGCAGGGACTGGCAGGACCATCATATCATGCTGCCCAGCGTGGTCATAGCACAAGCCAGTATAGAAAGCGCGATAGGAACATCAGAGCTTGCACAGAATGCCAACGCACTATTCGGAATCAAGCTCAATGGCTGGACTGGCAGGAGCTATGTAAAGGATGCCACAGAACAGAACCCGGACGGAAGCTACCGAGTGGATCAGAATGCACTGTGGAGGGCATATGACAGCTGGGAGCAGTCCATCCTTGACCACAATGCGTATATCGCTACGAGGAGTACGGACGGCGGCAGGACCTTGCGGTATGGACCCGTAATCGGATGCGGTAACCATATCCTTGCATGCCAGTACCTGCAGCAGTGCGGATATGCCACATCCCAGACCTATGCGGAGACATTAATCAATTATATTGAGAGATACAGTCTGCACCAGTATGATGAATTTGAACCGGAGCAGATCGCCCCGGAGGGATTCTTGTGGATCGTGCAGGCAGGGGCATACAAGAGCCTTAACAATGCAAAGAAGCTGCAGCGTAGTCTTGAAAAACAGGGAGTCATTTCTTTAATCAATGCATACAGAACTGAATCCCCAGAGTAATCTTTCCTTAAAGGAGTAGTAAAACAACTACACTACAGTAAAATCCCCCTGCCCTCCAGAAAACGCCGCAGCGGTAGAGCCGAAATCAATACTCTGGTCAATATTCAAATCCGCCTTAGGGTCAATTCCATTCTTTTTCAGGATAAATTCAAATACCATCTCAGGCATACCTCCTGCCCGACCTCCCAGTACATCAGTCCCTTTCAGCATATCCCAGCTGAAATTCTCAACCGGCGTACGTGAAACAAGGAAATTCCCGGCGCGCTGTGTCAGCTGCGCAAAGTTAACAACATAATCCTGAGTGTCGCCTGCATAAGTATAAATAGTAGACTCGCTTCCCATAAAGCCGATGTCAGCTTCATCCGTAAGGACGGCGGTCATGGTCTTGTCAGCGCCAAATCCAGTGACCAGAGTAAGGTCGATGCCTTCCTCTTTAAAATACCCTTCCTCTATGGCTACATACATAGGGGCATAAAAGATGGAATGGGCAACTTCATTCAAGGTGACTTCCTTTGCAGAGGAACCTGAACCAGGGGAAGAGACACCGGCATCCTTCTTTCCGCAGCCGGCTAATGTGCCACTCACGAGAAGCACGGTAAGTATAAGCGCGGCCGATTTTTTGAGAAAGCGGGACGAACGGTGCATGTGACTATTACATGGTATTTTTTTCATAATGACCTCCATTTTTGATTTGAGCTGCCAATTATTAAGACAGCGGCAGTTGATGATTTATCGTATGCGATAGCAAAGCGAAGTTGCCTGTCTGCCAACTTCTTTTTCTAGACAACAAATGACAAAACCTATATAATAGAAACAATAGGGAGTTACCCGGGAATAAAGGAGGACAAGTAAATGGGCTTGATTAGGGCAATTACTGCTGCAGCTGGCGGTGTAATGGCAGATCAGTGGAGAGAGTATTTCTACTGTGATTCGCTGGATGCAGATATATTGGTTACAAAGGGCAGGAAACGTTCAAGCGGAAGAGGCACTGGAAATAATAAAGGAGAGGACAATATTATCTCCAATGGATCAGTGGTGGCAATCAATGAAGGACAATGTATGATTATTGTGGATCAGGGAAAGGTGGTTGAATTTTGCGCGGAGGCGGGGGAATTCACTTATGACGCATCCTCTGAACCCAGTTTGCTATACGGGAGTCTAGGGGAGAACATCAAAAAAACTTTTGCCACGGTAGGCAAGCGTTTTACTTTTGGCGGTAATACAGCGAAAGACCAGAGGGTTTACTTCTTCAATACCAAAGAAATTTTGGGAAATAAATATGGGACAGCCAATCCGGTTCCATTTCGCGTAGTGGACGAAAATATTGGTCTTGATATTGATATTTCTCTTAGATGTAATGGAGAATATTCCTATAAGATTACAGATCCCCTTTTATTCTACACAAATGTGTGCGGCAATGTGACACAGGATTATGAGAGAAGCGAAATTGACAGTCAGCTAAAGACAGAGCTTATGACAGCTTTGCAGCCTGCTTTTGCAAAGATTTCAGCGATGGGAATCCGCTACAGTGCTGTTCCGGCACACACGGCGGAACTGGCGGATGCATTAAATGAAGTCCTTTCTGCAAAATGGGCAGAGCTCCGCGGAATAGAAATCGTATCCTTCGGCGTCAATGCCATGAAAGCATCTGCTGAAGATGAAGCGATGATTAAAGAGCTGCAAAAGAGCGCCGTGCTGCGCAATCCCAATATGGCGGCAGCAACTTTGGTTGGTGCACAGGCTGAGGCTATGAAAGCGGCTGCATCCAACACTTCAACAGGACCTATGATGGCATTTGCCGGAATGAATATGGCAAATCAGGCAGGGGGAATGAATGCACAGCAATTATTCCAGATGGGGCAGCAGGCAGCGCCTACCCCGGCACCAGCACCGGCGGCTCCGGTACCGCCCCCAGCGCCTGCACCGGAAGCAGCGCCTGCAAAGCAGGGATGGACCTGTGCCTGCGGCAAGAGTGGCAATACAGGCAAATTCTGTTCAGAATGCGGAGCACCCATGCCAGCGCCGAAGCAGGAAGGGTGGACCTGTTCCTGTGGGGCGGTGAACAAAGGTAAATTCTGCTCCGAGTGCGGTGCAAAGAAGCCGGCAGGAGAACTTCTTTACAAATGTGATAAATGCGGATGGGAGCCGGAAGATCCTGCGAAACCGCCTAAGTTCTGTCCGGAATGTGGAGATCCTTTCGATGAAAGGGATATCCAACATTAGAAATGAGTTTACTTAGAGCGGAGGAAAGATGAGCGGGGGTGAGGTCGACTTAGATGCCAGGATGGCTTAGCTGTCCGTACTGTGGGCATACGGAAGTAATTCTGGCAAACGACCAGCAAAGATTGATGGCGGAAGAGTTACCATTAGACAGCGCAGAAAAGATAGAGAACTTTGACTGGGGAATGGAGACAAAGATTGTGCTTTGTAAGGCATGCGGTGCAGAATCGGTGTATGATGCATTAGAGCTTGCATCGGTATGCCCTTTTTGCGGTTCTAATCAGGTCATGGAAGCATCTGATCAAAATGCATGGCACCGGGCGGCATCCACTTTGTTTCGAGTATGGATTAAAAAGAAGTGGTTCTGCCCAAATCTTGCAAAGAAAAGTGCAAAGGCTGGAGCCATATCATACTGCAGAAAATAAAACTTACAAACCGGAATATCTTGCAGGATTTGCGCCAGAACGCTATGGATTGGGAATCAACAATGCATGGGAACTAACTATACCTATAAAGGTAAAGTCTATCAGTTTATGGTAAATGGACAGAACGGAAAGGTGGCAGGAGGAACGCCTATCTCAAAACCCAAGGTGATTATTGCAATAGCGGTCGTTCTTTTAATGGCGGCACTGTTTTTGTGGATGCTCAAATGATTTGCAATGGTCCGACTTTTAATATCATCATTGAGATGATTTAGGAATATCGATCATATTTTAGGAAGGAAAGAATTGTTTATGAGTGCAGCCATGATAGGAATTATTGTAATATTGGTCCTTGTTTTGATTGTAATTGGTTGTGTGGCATACGGCATTATGAGAGTGAAAAATGCAGTTGAGGATTTTTCAAGGGATGCTTTTGGTACGCCGGATATCAGAGAAGGGTTTAAGCAGGTGGAAGAAGAGTATGCCTCTACACCGAAATCCGTCTCAGCGATGACTAGCCTGTATCTTCCAAAAATCAAGCGGGATTTTCCTGAATTTCAGTATGATGAGATGAAGGTCAGAGCGGAAAATGTACTGACTTCTTATCTGATAGCTGTGGACAGAATGAATAAAGGAGATTTGACTGAAGGAAACAAGGAGCTTTCAGACAAGCTGGAAATGCAGATTGAAATGCTGAAAGCAGCGGGGCAAAGAGAGCATTATAAAAACATAGAGATACATCGGACGGAAATTGCCGATTATAAAAAGAGAAATGGGCGGTGTATCATCACATTCCAGACGGCGCTGCAATATTTCCACATGTTAGAGGATGAAACAGGAAAATTACTTGAGGGAAGCGGGGAAATGCTTACCCAGTCAAGATACAATACAGATGTTATTTATATACAGGACAGGGAGAAAGTGGAAGATGAGAGAGACTTATCTCTTGGAATCAACTGTCCTAACTGCGGCGCGCCCATAGGGGGGATTGGAAGCAAAGTCTGCGAATACTGCGGTACACCGATTGTAGAGTTGAATATCTATGCATGGAGTTTTTGCAATGTTACGGAAGCAAAATAAAAAATGGCGGGAGTTTGATATATGAGTATTTATGATACCTTAAATGAACAGCAGAAAAAGGGCGTCTTTACCACGGAGGGTCCCGTCCTTTTGCTTGCGGGAGCCGGATCGGGGAAGACTCGTGTGCTTACCCACAGGATTGCTTACCTGATAGAGGAACTGGGGGTAAGTCCTTGGAACATCATGGCAATCACCTTCACCAATAAGGCGGCAGGAGAAATGAAAGAAAGGGTGGAAAATCTAATCGAAATGGGAGCGGAAAGCATCTGGGTTACCACCTTCCATTCCAGCTGTGTGAGGATTCTGCGCCGCTACGCAGACCGCTTGGGATATGATAACAGTTTCACCATCTATGATACAGATGATCAAAAAACGGTGATGAAGGATGTATGCAAGCGTCTTCAGATCGATACCAAGATGTTGAAAGAAAGATCCATTCTTTCTGCAATCTCTTCCGCCAAGGACGAACTGATTTCTCCGGAGGAGTATGAGCTGAAGGCGATGGGGGATTTCAGAAAGCAGAAGATCGCACAGGCATACAAGGAATACCAGATGGCGCTAAAAAAGAATAATGCCATGGATTTTGATGATTTGATTGTAAAGACGGTGGAACTTTTTAAAGCGGACAGTGAAGTGCTGGGAAGTTATCAGAAACGTTTCAAGTATATCATGGTGGATGAGTATCAAGACACCAACACCGCACAGTTTGAACTGATCAGGCTTCTAGCGGATGCAAACCGCAATCTGTGTGTGGTAGGGGATGATGATCAGTCTATTTATAAGTTTAGAGGCGCTAATATCAGGAATATTCTTGATTTTGAACAGGTATACCCTGAAGCGGAGGTGATTCGTCTTGAGCAGAATTACCGCTCTACGCAAAATGTGCTGGATGCTGCTAACGCTGTGATTCGTAATAATAAAGGAAGAAAGAGCAAGACGCTTTGGACGGATAAGGGAGAGGGAAATAGGCTCCATTTTAGACAGTTTGACAATGCTTACGAGGAGGCAGAGTTCATTGCAGACGATGTGGCGAGGAAAAAGAGAGAGGCAGCGGCAGACTACGGAGACTGTGCAGTGCTCTATAGGACCAACGCCCAGGCAAGAATTTTGGAGGAACGTTTTATTATAGAAGGAATACCCTATGATGTGGTGGGCGGAACCAATTTCTATGCCAGAAGAGAAATCAAGGACCTGCTTGCCTATCTGAAAACAATTGATAACGGGCGTGATGATTTGGCAGTGAAGCGCATTATCAACATTCCAAAGCGGGGAATCGGCGCGGCAACGATCGCTAAAGTACAGGATTATGCTGATATGCGGGAAATCAGTTTTTATGATGCCCTTCGTCAGGCGGATGAGATTATGAGTATAGGGAAGAGTGCGGCGAAGTTAAGACCTTTTGTAACCATGATACAATCCTTTAGAAGTAAGCTGGAGTTTTACGGATTAGAAGACTTAATAAAAGATGTTATTGAAACTACCGGATATGTGGCAGAGCTGGAAGCATCCGATGAGGAAGATGCAGAAAACCGGATTGAGAATATTGATGAATTGATCAGCAAAATCGTTGCTTTTGAGGAGGTGCACGATCAGCCGACTTTGGGAGAATTTCTGGAGGAAGTTGCGCTGGTGGCAGACATAGATCGTGTGGAAAATGACAGCAACAGAGTTCTTCTTATGACGCTGCACAGCGCCAAAGGGTTGGAATTTCCCCATGTCTATCTGGCTGGCATGGAAGACGGGATTTTTCCAAGCTACATGACGATTACCTCAGATGATCCCGATGAAATCGAAGAAGAACGCAGGCTCGCCTATGTGGGTATGACAAGGGCAAAGGAGGATTTGACCCTTTGCTATGCCAAAATGCGTATGGTGCGCGGCGAAACGCAGATGAACGCAGTGAGTCGGTTCGTGAAAGAGATTCCGGAAGAGCTGATGGATAACCGTCCTCCCGTGCCCCGGTTTCATCCTATGGATGTGCCGTCTTCAAAATTTACACCTGTGGAAGGTCAGGCATATAAATATAAACCGACAGCCACGTTAATGCCTAAGCGGACGGCGGCGGAGAATAAGCCGTTCATTGCCAGCGGAATCGGTTCCTTAAATGCGCCAGGCATAAATAAAGGAGTAGGAGCCGTTACCGGTGGAAAGCCTGATTACGATGCGGGCGACAGGGTAAAGCATGTAAAGTATGGCGAGGGCACGGTTACAGATTTAGAGCCCGGTCCAAGAGACTACAAAGTAACCGTGGATTTTGACGATGCCGGTCAAAAGATCATGTATGCGGCTTTTGCGCGTCTTATAAAAATATGAAATGGAATAAATTAAAAAAAATGTAAAGTTTTTCAAAATCCTGTAGTAAAAATCAGCGGTAAATGTTATATTATTAAACAAGAGGGAAATAATAATCCAAAAAGCATTTTAAGAATGGAATGAATGAAAGACATAAAAGAAAGGGAGGCTACACCATGAACACTTGGAATAAAATTGAGGAATTGATGGAATTTGTTAAGACCCACGATATCAAGGAGTTGAAGGATTATTGGAACCACAGAGAAGAAAAGAGAAACAATACTCTTTTGTGGGTACTTGCAATTATAGGAGCTGTGGCAGCTGTAGCGGCGATTGCTTACGCAGTATGTCGTTATATGACACCGGATTATCTGGAAGATTTTGAAGATGATTTTGATGATGACTTCGAGGATGATTTCTTTGAGGACGAAGAAGACGAAGAAGAAAAGATTCAGGTATCGAACGCAGCAACAGAGGATGATTTTGCAGAATAATGGATAGATGATCTGAAAATGCGGGATGTACAGAAGTGTACATCCCATTTTTAGGTTTCAATATTCGTCAGCGCGTTCGGCAGATAAATGCAGAATAAGAGGAACAGGAGCAGGCAGATGAAAAAGGGAGAGGTGCTTACAGGAATCGTTGACAGAGTGGATTTTCCAAACAAAGGCGTTGTGATTACACAAGAGGGAAGCTGCATTGTGAAAAATGTTCTGCCGGGGCAGAAGATTACTTTTGCTGTGCAGAAAAAAAGAAATGGGAGAGCGGAGGGAAGGCTTCTTACGGTGGAAGAAAATGCGCCGACGCAGATTGAGAGCCCATGTCCCCATTTTGGTTCATGCGGCGGCTGTATTTATTTGTCGCTGCCTTATGATGAACAGCTTAAAATTAAGGAGACGCAGGTAAGAAAGCTTCTTGAAGGTGCACTCTCAGGTCAGAGTGAAGAGTGGATTTTTGAGGGAATCAAAGAAAGTCCGGCACAGACCGGGTATCGAAATAAGATGGAGTTTTCTTTTGGAGATGAATATAAAGATGGACCGTTGTCTCTGGGCATGCACAAGCGAGGCAGCTTTTATGACATTGTTACGGTAAAGGATTGCCAGATTGTGGATGAAGATTATAGGAAGATTCTGGCGTTTACCAGAGATTATTTTGATGGATGTAGCTTTTATCACAGATTGAGGCATACAGGATATCTGCGTCATCTCTTGGTACGAAAAGCGTATCGGACTGGAGAAATCCTCATTGCACTGGTGACAACCTCCCATATGGATGGTGAAAAGGGCGGTGTAGATGCAGAAAATAAGGAAAAATTTGATTTAGAAAGATGGAAGAAACAAATATTAAATCTGGATTTAAAAGGTGAAATAACGGGCGTTTTGCATGTGGTAAATGATTCTGTGGCAGATGTGGTACAGAGTGACCGCACAGATGTTTTGTATGGTCAGGACTTTTTTTATGAAGAGCTACTTGGATTGAAGTTTAAGATTTCCACGTTTTCTTTTTTCCAGACCAATTCGCTGGGAGCGGAAGTGCTGTATGAGACGGCAAGAGAATACATTGGTGATTTGACTGCTTCGTGCGAAGGACAAAAACCTGACAAGCTGGTCTTTGATCTGTACAGCGGAACGGGGACCATTGCGCAGCTTATGGCTCCTGTAGCCAAAAAGGTAATCGGTGTTGAGATCGTGGAGGAGGCAGTTGAGGCAGCAAAGAGAAATGCGGAGCTAAATGGTTTACATAACTGTGAATTCATTGCCGGGGATGTGCTGAAGGTTCTGAATGAAATTGAAGAAAAGCCGGACATGATTGTATTAGACCCGCCAAGGGACGGGGTTCATCCTAAGGCACTTAAAAAGATCATCGCGTATGGTGTCAATCAATTGGTATATATTTCATGTAAGCCTACCAGCCTCGCCAGAGACCTTGAGGTATTTTTGGAAAATGGGTATGTGGTGAAGAAGGCGGTGGCGGTAGATCAGTTTCCTTGGACTGCTAACGTGGAAACATGTGTCCTTTTGTCACGTAAAAAATCAAGGGGTAAATCTACTAAAATTGAGATAGAAATTGACCTAAGTGAAGCAGACAGGCGAGAATACATCGGAACAGCAACCTATCAGGAAATTTGAAATTATGTGTGGGAGCATTACCAGACGAAAGTTTCTCACTTGTATATATCACAAATTAAGAAGAAATGTGGATTAGATGTAGGGGAAAATTTCAATAAGCCCAAGACAGAGCGAAGAACTATAAAATAACAGAACTCCTTAGAAAATCTAGGGAGTTCATTTTTAACAAAGTTCAATTATTTTTAATGTTGGGAAATTTTTCCTGCATTCATATGACCTTTAAGCATATAGTTATGTTGTTCATTGTATTTATCTGAACAGATCATTTCAATAGGTGTGTTTGTAATAATTGACAGGCACATAGTTTGTTGTCCGCTTGAATTTCTTAGGATATAAGATATCGTACAACCCGTCATCTGTCATATCCTGAATGTCATCCCAAGTCATGCCTTGCTGTCTGCAAAGTTCCTTAATTTCAGAAACTGTGTTTCTTTAGCATCCAAGTATTGCCGCCGCCTCCCTTTCGCTTAGATTTTTGTTTAGAAGCTCCATCACGCTTCTGGGTTTCGTCTTTTTGTACATAATAAAAGACCTCCTATAGATTTATTAAAAGTTGTGGTGGCTCTCAAGCATTAGAATACCAAAATCAAATGGCTCTCAAGCGATAAAACGGTGGCTCCGAAGCGTTA